>Ga0207706_10001828_pt1 | contig 20899 bp, 12 predicted proteins | sample KBSC53metaG_FD_184318 | JGI IMG/M metagenome (GOLD analysis project Ga0207706, IMG submission 184318) | Corn rhizosphere microbial communities from Kellogg Biological Station, Michigan, USA - KBS C5-3 metaG (SPAdes) (version 2) | ecosystem: Host-associated > Plants > Roots > Rhizosphere > Soil ... | reverse complement strand
TGTTCGTACTGTTCGGCGCGCCGGCCTTTCTGTTCCCGATATTGCTCGGCGTGGCAGGGTGGGCGCTCTTTCAAGGACGGAGCGGGCTCGAAACGACCGACCGACGCTCGCTTGGCTTTCGCGGGCTCGGTTTCCTGCTTGCGCTCGCGAGCAGCTGCGGGCTCGCGACGCTGCATTTCTCGCCGGGCGACTATCCGAACACGGCCGGCGGCGTGCTTGGCTCCATGCTGGGCGAGGGTCTCGCCTCGGCGATGAGCTTCCTGGGTGCGACCTTGCTGCTGCTCGCGGTGTGGCTGGGATCGGTATCGCTTTTCACGGGCGTGTCATGGCTCGGGGCGATGGACCGCATCGGACACGGCGTACTCGACAGTCTCTCCTGGGTTCGCGATCGCCTGTCCACCGCGCGCGATGTCAAGGCGGGTCGCGAGGTCAGGCAGGCGCGCGCCGAGGTCGTGCGTGAGGAACAGAAGAAGGTCGCCGAGCGCAAGCCGCCGAAGATCGAGCCTGTCGCGCCCAAGGTCGAAAAGAGTGACCGCGTCGAGAAGGAGCGGCAGGTCCCGCTGTTCGAGAAGCCGGGCTCGACCGCGTTGCCGCCGCTGTCGCTGCTCGACGATGCGCCGCCACGGCAAGGTGGGTACTCCGCCGAGGCGCTCGAGGCGATGTCGCGCCTGGTTGAGCTCAAGCTGCGCGACTTCGGCGTCGAAGCCGAGGTGGTCGAGGTCCATCCGGGCCCGGTGATCACCCGGTTCGAGCTCAGGCCCGCGCCTGGCGTAAAGGTGAGCCAGATCTCGAACCTGGCCAAGGACCTGGCGCGCGCGCTGTCCGCGATCAGCGTACGCGTAGTGGAGATCATCCCCGGCAAGTCGACCATGGGTCTCGAGATCCCGAACGAGGCGCGCGAGATCGTGACTCTGGGCGAGATCATCAAGAGCAAGGCGTACGACGAGCTCGCCTCGCCGCTCGCGCTGGTGCTGGGCAAGGACATCGGCGGCGCGCCGGTCGTGGCCGACCTGACCCGCATGCCGCACCTGCTGGTCGGCGGCACCACCGGCTCCGGCAAATCGACAGCGGTCAACGCGATGGTGTTGTCGCTTCTGTACAAGTCCTCGGCCGAGCACGTCCGGCTGATCATGATCGACCCGAAGATGCTCGAGCTCTCCGTGTACGAGGGCATCCCGCATCTGCTCGCTCCGGTCGTCACCGACATGAAGCAGGCCGCGAACGCGCTCCGCTGGTGCGTTGCCGAGATGGAGCGGCGCTATCAGCTCATGGCCACGACGGGCGTTCGTAACCTGGTCGGCTTCAACCGCAAGATCCAGGAAGCGAACGACGCGGGCAGGCCGATCCGCGACCCGATCGAGATGAAGCGTCTGCCGCCCGGGGGCGACCCCGAGACCGTTCCGCTGCTGGAGCCGCTGCCCTATGTAGTGGTGATCGTCGACGAGCTGGCCGACATGATGTTGATCGTCGGCAAGAGGGTCGAGGAGCTGATCACCCGCCTTGCCCAGAAAGCGCGCGCCTCGGGCATACACCTGATCCTCGCCACGCAGCGACCGTCGGTCGACGTGATCACGGGTCTCATCAAGGCCAACATTCCGACCCGCATCGCCTTCCAGGTGTCGGCCAAGGTCGACTCGCGCACCATCCTCGACCAGAGCGGCGCCGAGTCGCTGCTCGGTCACGGCGACATGCTGTTCCTGCAGCCAGGTACCTCGGTGCCCGTGCGCGTGCACGGAGCTTTTGTCTCCGACCAGGAAGTGCACAGAGTGGTGGGTTCGCTGCGGGGCATAAAGCCGCCGATATACGTCGATGAGATCCTCGAAGGACCCTCGGCGCCGATACCCGGCCTACCGGGCGAGCCGGGCGAGGCATCGGGCGAAGAGGGCGTGGACGCGGAGCAGGACCCGCTTTACGACGAGGCGGTGCGGATCGTTACCGAGAGTCGCAAGGCCTCGATCTCCGGTGTGCAGCGGCGGCTCAAGATCGGCTACAACCGCGCAGCGCGGATGATCGAGGCGATGGAAACCGCGGGGCTGGTCGGCCCCCTGCAGACCAACGGCAGCCGCGAAGTGCTTGCGCCGCCGCCACCCGACGCCGAGTGAGATTGCGCGTCAGCAGAGCGTGGCAGGCTTTCTGCGCGGCTGCGGCCGGGCTGGCGTTCGCCGGCGCGGCGCACGCCGCCGCCGACGCCGTCGCTTGCGCCGCGAACTACCTGGCCGGCGTCAAGACGCTGTCTGCGTCGTTCGTGCAGGTGGTGCGCGATCGTGAAGGGCGCATCACGGAGCGTGCTACTGGCGCGCTTTCGATCGCCCGGCCCGACCGGTTTCGCTGGGACTATCGCGACCCCTACGAGCAGGTCATCGTTGCCGACGGGCGCAAGCTCTGGCTCTACGATCCCGACTTGCAGCAGGTGACGGTGCGCGACCTCCAGGAAGGCCTCGGTTCCACGCCCGCGATGCTGCTCTCGGGCACCGGGCGTCTCGCTGACAGCTTTACTTCGCTGGCCGTCGAGCGCGACGGTGACTGGACGTGGTGTCGCCTGAAGCCATTCACGACGACCTCGGATTTCGAGTCAGTGAGCCTCGCTCTCGGATCGAAGGGTGAGCTTGCCGGGATGGAGCTCGTCGACAAGCTTGGCCAGACCACACGCATTGACTTCTCCGGTCTCAGGCGCAATGCGACGCTCGATGCAGAGTCGTTCCGCTTCGAACCGCCTCCGGGCGCGGATGTGATCGGGGATCGCGGGTCGTGAGCAGCGTGCCGCAACCGCTCACCTACCGGCGCCTGTGGATTTCGCTTGGTGTCGCAAACGTCCTCGCAGTGATCGTCGCGAGCCTGGTCCCGGGCGGCACGCTCGGTGGAGGATTTGCGAGTCACGACAAGCTGTCCCACGCGGGCGCCTATCTCGTGCTGATGGTGTGGTTCGCGGGCTTGCAGCCGCGGCGCACATGGCGTTGGGTCGCGCTCGCGCTGCTCGGGATGGGACTCGTGCTGGAGATCGCGCAGGGCATGATGCACATGGACCGCATGGCCGATCCAGGCGACGTTATCGCGAACGCCGCCGGTATCGGCATCGGTGCAATGGTGGCGGCGCGGGGTCTCGCGAGCTGGCCCTACAGGCTGGAGACGTGGCTAGCGCGGAGGTAAATCCGCCGGCCGGCGCGCGCGGGGGGCGGCCGCTCGCCGACCGGATGCGCCCCACGAGCCTGGAGGAGTTCGTCGGTCAGTCCCACTTGCTCGCGCCGGGTAAGCCACTACGTCGCCTGATCGAAGGGCGAAGCCTGCACTCGATGATCCTCTGGGGTCCGCCTGGCACGGGCAAGACGACCCTCGCGCGGCTGGTCGCGCGCACCTGCGACGCGGAGTTCGTGGCGCTGTCCGCCGTGATGGCGGGAGTTAAGGACGTGCGCGCCGCGGTCGAGAGGGCGCAGGGACTTCGATCGAACTCGCAGCGGGCGACGATCCTGTTTCTCGACGAGGTGCACCGCTTCAACAAGGCGCAGCAGGACGCGTTCCTGCCGTACGTCGAGGACGGGACGCTCTACTTCATCGGCGCCACGACCGAGAATCCCTCGTTCGAGATCAACAGCGCGCTCCTCTCGCGCGCGCGCGTGTACGTGCTGCGTGCGTTGTCGGCGGAGGACGTCCGCGCGGTGCTCGAGCGCGCGCTGGCGCGCGACGGCGAGACGAACGGGCCCGTAAAGGCCGATCCGGCCGCTCTCGAGCTGATCTCGCGCGCGGCCGACGGCGATGCGCGGCGCGGCCTGAACCTGCTCGAGGTCGCGCTCGATCTTGCGCGGGCGGACGAGGGCACGGTGACCGAGGCGCTCGCCGCCGAGGTCTCGGCGGGTGGCTATCGCCGCTTCGACAAGCAGGGCGAGCTCTTCTACGACCAGATCTCGGCGCTCCACAAGGCCGTGCGGGGATCCGATCCGGACGCTGCGCTCTACTGGCTCTGCCGGATGCTCGACGGCGGCTGCGATCCGCGCTACATCAACCGGCGTGTGTTGCGAATGGCTTCTGAGGATATCGGCAATGCCGATCCGCGCGCCCTCACGCTCGCGCTCGAGGCGAGCGAAGTGTACGAGCGGCTCGGCAGTCCCGAAGGCGAGCTCGCCATCGCGCAGGCCGTGGTGTTCATGGCCTGCGCCGCAAAGAGCAATGCCGTGTACACCGCCTTCGATGCCGCCATGGCCGACGCCAGGGATCACGGCACGCTCGAGGTACCGCTGCGGCTGCGAAACGCGCCCACCCGCCTGATGAAGGGACTCGGCTATGGCAAGGGGTATCGCTACGCGCACGACGAGCCGGACGCCGTGGCCGCCGGCGAAACCTATTTCCCCGACGACCTGGCGCCGCGACGCTACTATGAGCCCGTGCCGCGCGGACTCGAGATAAAAATCGCCGAGGCCCTCGCCCGCCTGCGACAGAAGTGACTCGCCGAATTCTGGAGGGAGGATGCTGGACAGTCGTCTGCTGAAGACCGATCCCGAGGCCGTGGCACGCAATCTCGCGCGGCGCGGCTTTGCGCTTGATGTCGCGCGTCTCCGGGCGCTCGAGGAGCGACGAAAGAGTCTGCAGGTTGCGGTCGACGAGGTCCGCGCGGCGCGGAACGCCCATGCGAAGACCGTCGGCCAGGCGAAAGCCAAGGGTCAGGATATCGCGCCATTGCTCGCGCAGGGTGAGGCGCTGGCGACGAGGCTCGAAGGTCTCGATGCCGAGCTCGGCCGCGTACAGGAGGAATTCGAGGGCTTCGTATTGATGCTGCCTAACCTGCTGCATGACTCCGTTCCGGAGGGACGCGACGAAACCGCGAACGTCGAGCTGCGTCGCTGGGGTGAGCCGCGCACGTTCTCCTTTACACCGCTCGACCACGTCGCACTCGGCGAGCAGGCCGGCCTGCTCGACTTCGAGGCTGCGGCCAGGATCGCCGGCGCGCGATTCGCCGTGCTCACGGGTGCGTTCGCGCGGCTGCACCGGGCGCTTATCCAGTACATGCTCGATCTGCACACGAGCCGGCACGACTATGTCGAAGTCTATGCGCCGTATCTCGTTGGCAGATCGGCGCTCGTCGGCACGGGTCAGCTGCCGAAGTTCGAGGCCGACCTTTTCCGCATCGCATCTAATGAACAGGAACGCTTTCTCATCCCGACGGCCGAAGTGCCGGTGACCAACCTCGTGCGCGAAACGATCATCGAAGCCCCGACGCTGCCACGCAAGTACGTCGCTCACACACCGTGCTTCCGCGCCGAGGCCGGCTCGCACGGCAAGGACACGCGCGGGATGATCCGCCAGCACCAGTTCGAGAAGGTCGAGCTGGTGCAGATCGTGCGGCCTGATGAGTCCTACGCCGCACTCGAGGAGCTGACCGGCCACGCCGAGCAAGTCCTGCAAGGCCTCGAGCTGCCGTACCGGGTGATCGCCCTCTGCGGTGGCGACGTCGGATTTCAGAGTGCCAAGACCTATGACCTCGAAGTCTGGCTGCCGGGTCAGCAGGCGTACCGTGAGATCTCGTCCTGCAGCAACTGCGAGGCATTCCAGGCCAGGCGGATGCAGGCGCGCTGGCGAAATCCTGCCACCGGAAAGCCCGAGCCTGTCCATACGCTGAATGGCTCCGGAGTTGCGGTTGGTCGCGCGCTGATCGCCGTGCTGGAAAACAATCAGCAGGCTGATGGCAGCATCGCGGTGCCACGCCCATTGCAACCCTACATGGCCGGGGTCGAGCTAATCGCGCCCGCGGGCAAATGAACGATCTCGAGGGCTTCGCGCCGCGCCTCTGACATCACCGGCGCCGGCGTCCTACGCGACCTCGCACCAACTACTGACGGCTGCGGCCGAAGGAGGCGGCTGAGAATCGACCCGGATACACCAATGGACTGGGGGCTTGCACACAAGAACGCCTACAGAGCCCTCAGGATGAAGCAATCTCCCCGACGTTCGCGTCATGAACCGTTCCCCAAACGGGCCATCGACCATGACTGACCGTGTCGCGACACCGCGCGGCGCGACACATGCTGCCGGGCTGGATTTTCTTCGCGGCGGTGGCGAGATGGGTGAGCGAATTCGTGCGCTCGACTGGTCGCAGACCGCGATAGGGGCTCCCGCAGGCTGGTCGCCGAGCATGCGCATGATGGTGAGCCTCCTGCTCGCCAACCGCTTCCCGCTGTTGCTCTGGTGGGGACCGAGTTACATCCAGATATACAACGATCCGTACCGGCCCGTGCTCGGCACCAAGCATCCGACCTCTCTCGGCCAGCCGGCTGCGGAGTGCTGGCCGGAGATCTGGAACGTCATCGGCCCGCTCATCGACGTTCCGTTCGACGGCGGACCGTCAACCTGGATGGAGGACATCGAGCTCGAGGTCAACCGTCATGGTTACTTCGAGGAAAGCCACTTCACGATTGCCTACAGCCCGGTGCCCGACGAGAGCGCACCGCGTGGCATCGGAGGCGTGCTCGCCAGCGTCCACGAGATCACGGACAAGGTCATCGGCGAACGGCGCGTCGAGGCGCTGGGCGCTCTCGCCTCACGTTCGGCCGAGGCCAAGACCGCCACGGAGGCGTGCGGAATCGCGGCAGAGACGCTCGCGCTCTTCAGCCGCGATGTTCCGTTCGCGATGCTCTACCTGCTTGCGCCGGGCACTCAACGATTCAGCCTGTGCGGCACAGCCGGTCTCTCACGGGACGGGCCCGTCAGTCCGTCGAGCGTGGAGCTTGGCGGTGAGCACGATGCCCACGTCGTCGCAGCGGCGCTGCGTACGGTGCTGACGAGCGAGTCGCTTCAGGTGATCGATGCCTTGCCGGCGCGCTGGCCGCTCGTCCCTCCGGGTCCTTGGCGCGACCCGCCACATACCGCGGTGGCCGTGCCCATCAGATCGAACGTCGCCCATCAACTCGCGGGCGTCCTTGTGGCCGGGGTGAGTCCGAGACACGTTCTGGACGCGCAATACAAGAGCTTCTTCGAACTTGTCGCCGGGCAAATCGCCACGGTCGTTGCCAACGCCCGCGCCTATGAGGCGGAGCGCCAACGGGCGGAATCGCTCGCGGAACTCGACCGCGCCAAGACTGCCTTCTTCTCCAACGTTTCGCACGAGTTCCGGACGCCCCTGACCCTGCTGCTCGCGCCCGTCGAGCAGGTGCTCGCCGATGCGCAAACGCCACCGGTCATCCGGGAGCGGCTCGAGCTCGCGCATCGCAATGCGCTTCGGCTCCAGAAGCTCGTCAACTCGCTGCTGGACTTTGCCCGGATCGAAGCCGGGCGTGTGCACGCGTCCTATCAGCCAGTAGACCTGGCCGCCCTGACCCGTGACCTCGCCAGCTCGTTTCGCTCTGCGATCGAGCGCGCGGGCCTCGATCTGCTGGTCGAGTGCGAGTCCCTGCCCGGACCCGTCTACGTCGATCGGGAAATGTGGGAGAAGATCGTTCTCAATCTCCTGTCGAACGCCTTCAAGTTCACGCTGCATGGCCGCATCGCAGTGCATCTGCGCGAGGATGCGGGACGCGCCCGGCTCGATGTCAGGGACACCGGCGTCGGAGTACCCCCGGACGAGCTGCCGCGACTCTTCGAACGCTTTCACCGTGTCGAGTCTACGCAGGGCCGTACCCACGAGGGCTCGGGCATCGGACTCGCACTCGTGCAGGAACTCGTGCGGCTGCACGGTGGCAGGATCGAGGTCGCGAGCGAACTCGGGCAGGGATCGACTTTCTCGGTATGGCTCCCGCTGGGGTCGGCTCATCTTCCCGTCGACAGGGTCCCAGGGTCGTACGCGCCCGCATCAACCGCGATTGGTGCCCAGGTCTTCGTACAGGAAGCGCTCCGATGGCTGTCGGCCGGCAGCCCCGGCCACGAGACTCCCGCGCGCCCCCAGCTCGTCGGAGACGAGCGGCCGCAGAACGACCGTCGCTTTGCCTCGACCTTCGGTGCGCGCATCGTACTGGCGGACGACAATGCGGACATGCGCGGGTACCTGTGTGAGCTACTTGCGCCGTACTACTCCGTCGTCCCGACTGCGGATGGTGCGGCGGCACTGGAGGCGATCCGCCAGCGGCGACCGGATCTCGCCCTTTGTGACGTGATGATGCCGCGGCTCGACGGCTTCGGGCTACTGACGGCATTGCGGGAAGACGAATCGTTGCGGGGTCTGCCCGTGATCCTGCTCTCCGCGCGTGCGGGCGAGGAAGCCCGCATCGAAGGACTCGATGCGGGTGCCGATGATTATCTGGTCAAGCCCTTCTCGGCCCGCGAACTGCTCGCGCGGGTGGGCGCGCTCCTCGAGCGCGGCGCGGTGCAGGCCGCCCTGCGGACACGTACCTCACAGTTCGAGGCGCTGCTCAATGCGGCGCCGCTTGGCGTCTATCTCGTCGATGCGGACTTCTGCATTCGGGAGGTCAATCCAATCGCCCGGCAGCTGTTCGGGGACATTCCGGATCTGATCGGGCGTGATTTCGACGAGGCTATTCATGTCCTCTCGCGTAAGGTCTATGCCGACGAGGTCGTGCGGCTCTTCAGGCACACACTGGAGACCGGCGAGCCATACGTCGCGCCAGAGCGCACCGAGCAGAGACCCGATGGCAGGGCGCTCGAGCAGTACGAGTGGCGCATCGACCGCATACCGCTGCACGACGGCCGCTTCGGCGTGGTGTGCTACTTCCGGGACATTTCCGCGCTGCTGCAGTCGCGCGCGGCGGTCGAGCAGCTCGCTCTCGAGCGCGAGCAACTGCTTGGCGCCGAACGGGCGGCGCGCTCGGAGGCCGAGAGCGCAATGCGTGCCAAGGACGAGTTTCTCGCTACCCTGTCGCACGAGCTCCGGACACCGTTGTCGAACATCGTCTCGTGGTCGGGTGTGCTGCAGCGCAAATACACTGGCGCCGACCAGCAGCTCAAACGCGGACTCGGCGTCATCGTCGACAACGCGATGGTCCAGTCCCAGATCATTGCCGACCTCGTCGACATGAGCCGAATCGTCGCTGGCAAGATCACGCTCGAACTCAAGCCCCTCGACCTGGCCGAGATCACCGCCCACGCGGTCAATGCGCAACGTCCGGCGGCGGAGCAGAAGGGCATCGCGCTCGATCTCGAACTCGAGCACGAAGGCGCGGTGGTAGTGCTCGCGGATGCGACCCGGTTGCAGCAGGTGTTGTGGAATCTGCTTTCCAATGCCCTGAAGTTCACACCATCTGGCGGCCGGGTCAGCACGCACCTGCGCATCAGCCGCCACGGGGAACCCGAGATCGAAGTGCGCGACACGGGCGAGGGCATCCCGCAAGAGGTTCTGCCGTACGTCTTCGACCGTTTTCGCCAGGCCGACAGCACCACATCCCGCCGCCACGGCGGTCTTGGACTCGGGCTCGCGATCGTCAAGCAGCTCATCGAGCTACATGGGGGACGAGTCAGCGCGAGCAGCGGGGGAGTGGGTCGCGGTGCAAGCATCGTGATGCGACTGCCTGCGTACCGCGGCGAGGTGCGAAGCCCGCTCGCACTGGGTGGAACGCCGAACGTCGCCGAACTGCCCGAAGGGCAGCAGCTCGAGGGTTTGCGGGTGCTCGCCGTGGAGGACCAGCGTGACATGCTCGAGTTCCTGCGCAGGCTTCTCGAGGAGCAGGGGGCGGAGGTCATAACCGCCTCCTCAGGCGCCGCTGCGCTCAAGCTGCTTCGCTCGGTGGAGTCGCACGTCGACGTGCTGGTGTGCGACATAGGGATGCCGATCATGGACGGCTACCAGTTGCTGCACGCCGTGAGAACGGAACTCAAGCTCGCACCGGACATGCTGCCGGCGGTCGCCGTGACCGCGTACGCGCGCGATGAGGACCGGAAGCGCACGCTCGCTGCCGGCTTCCAGGCGCACCTCACAAAGCCATATGAGGTGACGCAGCTGGTGGCGATTCTTCGCGCGCTCCGGCAGTCAGCGGACATTCATTGACGTTCTGGTTACCGGCTCCGGGATGTTGTATTCGCGGAGCAGTGCGAAGCGCTGGCTGAGCGCATTGCCGACGAAGAGCACCACGATCCCCGTGGTGACCGAGAGGAACGGGCGAACGTGAAGCACCTGCTGTGCGTCGAGCTCGAACAATGCGGTCCTCCGCGGACGCGCGGTGATGGACGGCGCGCGGGCGGATAGTACTGTAGGTTTTGCGGTTTTCCTCGGGCCGTGTCGTCGAACAAGAAAGACGCTTGCTGCCGAGCGCGTTCGAGTTATAGGCGATCGCGATGGTCACGCTCCGACGCACTGCGCGCCTCTCTACGTGCGGCGGATTCTATGGCGCGGCTGATGCGTGGCCGTGGAAACAAAATGCAAACAGCAGGGCAGGAAAGCCTCAGCGGAGTAGGGCAGAATACGGCGTAAGCCGTTGAATCACTTCGAACGGAGAGGTGGCAGAGCGGTTGATTGCACCGGTCTTGAAAACCGGAGACCCCTCACGGGGTTCGTGGGTTCGAATCCCACCCTCTCCGCCAACGATTGAGCCTAGAAAACAAGGCATTTCGTAGCGTCTCTGCATTTCCGGTGGCTGGCTGGTCACTGCTCGAAAATGGCTCCGGGCTGCACTCTGGTTGCACTGACGACGGCAACACGTCGGACGGGACGCCGAGAGATCTCCTGCGCCCCTGCCATCAGGCCCGCGCAAACGCCTTATCCAGCGCCTCCGCCCACCGCGTCTTGCACGATTCGTCGACGAAGCTTGCCTCGAAGCTGTTGAGCGCAAGCTGGTAGGCGTCCTTGGCTGTCAACTGCGGCAGCGCGTCGAAGGTTTCGATGAAGTTCTGGTTGATGTAGCCGCCGAAGTACGCCGGGTCGTCGGAATTGACGGTCGCGCACAGGCCCGCCTCGAGCAGCGCCGCCAGGCTGTGCTCTCCCATGTGCTTGTAGACGCACAACTTCACGTTGGACAGCGGGCACACCGTCAGCGGCACGCGGTCGGCGGCGAGGCGCTTGACCAGGCGCGGGTCTTCGAGGCAGCGCACGCCGTGGTCGATGCGCTCGGCCTTCAGCACGTCGAGCGCGTTCCAGATGTACTCGGGCGGGCCTTCCTCGCCGGCGTGCGCGACGACGTGCAGGCCGAAGGCGCGGCAGCGCTCGAAGACGCGAGCGAACTTCTCGGGCGGGTGGCCGCGCTCGCTGCTGTCCAGGCCGACGCCGACGAACAGGTCGCGGTAGGGCAGCGCGTGGGCCAGCGTCTCGAACGCAGCCTCTTCGCTCAAGTGGCGTAGAAAGCACATGATCAAGAGGCCGCTGACGCCGAGCTCGCGCTCGGCGGTCTGGCAGGCGCGCGTCAGGCCGCTGATCACAGTCTCGAACGCGACGCCGCGCTCGGTGTGCGTCTGCGGGTCGAAGAACAGCTCGGCGTGCACGACCTTGTCGGCCGCGGCGCGCCGGAAGTAGGCCATCGCCATGTCGAAGAAGTCTTCTTCCTTCAGCAGCACGCTGGCGCCGGCGTAGTAGATGTCGAGAAAGCTCTGCAGGTCGGTGAACGCATAGGCTGCGCGCAGCGCTTCGACGCTCGCATAGGGCAGCGTGACGCCGTTGCGTTTGGCCAGCGCGAAGATGAGTTCGGGTTCGAGCGAACCTTCGATGTGGATGTGCAGTTCGGCCTTGGGCATCGCGCGCAGCAGCGCGCGCAGGCGGTCGCGGGGCACGTCGGGAACCATGAGCACACTCCAAAGGTGATGCCCCGCTCGCGCAGGTAGCGGCGGTAGGCGGATGAACCAGGTCGGTGGTCACGTGGACTTCGCCGCCGCTCACCGGCAGGCGCTTGGGCGATTGGGATTCGAGGATTGGCCGGTCGTCGGCGAAGATCGTGTGCTGGAACGCGCGCAGGTCCTCGCTGCTCGATCGCATCGTCGATTAGCACTACGCGGCCCTCGTTGCCGCGCATGCGGCGCAGGACGGACTGCTGCCGGTATGTGCGGGAGGAGTTCGAGGCGTACTTGACGTGTGACCGCATGGAGTACGGGTTCCTGCGGCTGCGGGGCGCGGCGGATGGCACAGCGCGGCACTGTTGGTGGAGGAGGTATTGCCGTGCAAGCCGCTGCGTCAGTGGGTGTTGTCGTTGCCATTTGCGCTGCGGTTTCTGCTCGCGACCAACCCGCAGCTTCTAACCCAGGTCCTTGGGATTGTCTATCGTACGATCTCGGGCGATCTGCTGCGCGCGGCAGGACGCACGCGCCACGGCCGCTACGGGTGCAGTGACCTTGATCCAGCGGTTGGCAGCGCGCTCAACCTCAACATTCACCTGCACGTGCTGTTTCTCGATGGCGTTTACGTTCGAGCAGCGGTGGGAGAGGGCGAGGCGGCGAAGCCGGTGTTTCAGCGTGTGGCAGCGCCGAGCGGCGCAGCGCGTCACCGAGCGCATCGGGCGCGCGCTCGAGCGGCAAGGTTACTGGTACGAGACTCGTCTGAAGCGAGTGTTCGCGATCGACATCGAGACCTGTCGGCGCTGCGATGGGCGGTTGAAGGTGATCGCGAGTATCGAGGAGCCTGAGGTGTCGAGCGGACTCTCGCGCACCTGGATCGAGCGGAGCCGGCGGCCACGGCGTTCGCACCGCGGGTGTCGCCACCGTCGGCACTCATCTGATCCACTGATTCCGTCCACCGCTGTTCGCAAGGCGCTCACTCGGCAGCGCCGCGGCGGCTTTGGGTGTCCGTCCGGAGCGGTTCGCATTTCGGGTCCTGATGCCGAGAACTTCTGTCTGCCGCATTCATCTGCGGTCGCAGTGAACGCCGTTTAGGCGGCTCGGACGGTGCCGCGGTCGCGTCGGCCGGGGGCTCTCCGGCCATTCCTCCGTCCGTCGCCGACCCTCGGCGACCGTTCGGCTGTGACAGAGGGAGTTTGAAAAGACTATCCTCGGAAGAAACCAGCAATACCAAGGTCGATGTCGACGTGCTGCTCGAAGGCGATGCGCGCTGTTCGCACCGATCGAGGGTAAGGAGGACATGGTCGCGGCGACCACTTCCACCACAACCCCGAGCACCGCTCGTGGTATTTCCCGGACATGGCGGCTGACGAAGTCCTCTTCATAAAGCTCCACGATTCCGACCACAGCCGCACCTGGCGCGCGCCACACACGGCCTTCCACGACGTCAGCCGACCGGATGCGACGACGCGCTACAGCTACGAGTACCGCGGCTTCTTCGCCTTTTCTCGCGGCGTGGCTGAGTTCCGAGCTGATGAATTCGGAGCTCGGCACGCCGACACGGATCACGTTTCGGCGCTGTAGCTCGGTGAGCAAGGTCATTGATTCGGTTATGCTGTCCGGGAGGAAACAACATGAACGACAGCCGTGCATCGTCAACTCCAACGCGGAGCGACCGACTCGCGCGGGTCGTGTTCTTCCTCTCGGCAACCTTTCTGCTTTTCGTCGGCGCCTTCAGCTACGCGTACTTCGTCGCGAGCACGAGGCACTATCCGCATCGGCTCATTTCGCAGGCCCTGACCGACATCGAGGACGTGCTCGACCTATACAGGGCGAATGCTCATGAGATCCGCAGCTCGCGAAAGCGGGGGGGCGTCACCGTATACAACAGCGCGCTGGCGCAGCCGGGGCTGACCTTGCTGACCGCGTACGACGGCCAGTATTTTCGACCGTTCCTCGTCGACATGGGGGGCAACATCGTCCACCGGTGGGACATCCGGTACAGCGCCCTTTTCAAGGGTGACGACGAGCTCGATCCGGTCAGGGACGCCCAGCGTCACATGCACGGCGCCCAGCTGCTGCCCGATGGCTCGATCGTAGTCTCGTTCGAATACAAGGGACTCGCCAAGGTCGACCGCTGCTCGCGCCGCGTCTGGCTGCTGAAGCGCAGCACACACCACGCGATCCTGCCGCAGCCGGACGGAGCGTTCTGGACGCTGTCCATATGGAAGAGGAAGGTGGAGCGCCCGCACATGGTCGAAGGCCATCGCGAGGAAAGCATCCTTCACGTCTCGGCCGACGGCAAGGTGCTCGAGGAGATCAACGTCATCGATGCGATCCTGAAGGGCGGATATCAGGCCATCTTGATGCGCGGCCATGCGCCAGTGCCCGAAAACGACTCGCTCGATCCGATCCACCTTAACGACATCGAGCTCGTCACGAGCGAACTGGCGAACAGGATTCCGCAGGCGAGGGCCGGTGACTTCCTCGTCTCGCTGCGGGGCACCGATGCGCTTGCAATCATCAGCCGGGAGAGAAAGGCGGTCGTCTGGAGCATGGTCGGACCGTTCCTTCGGCAGCACGACCCGGACATCTTGAGCGACGGCACACTGCTCGTGTTCGACAACCGGACGGAGACGAAGCAGCACACGCCGGTGCGATGGCTCGATCAGCCGCAGGCGTGGGGTTTTTCGCGCATCGTCCGGCTGGATCCCGCGACGCAGCAGGTGCTCTGGTCGTTCCAAGGCTCCAAGGCGTTCCCGTTCTACTCAACCATCCAGGGCAAGCAACAGGTGCTCGCCAACGGCGACATCCTAGTCTCGGATCCGGAGGGCGGGCGGGCGTTCGAGGTGTCCCCGGCACACGAGAACCAGGTGGTCTGGGAGTACGTCAACAAGCTCGACGGCAAGGACGACGGTCTCATCGGCCGCGTGACCGAGGCCACGCGCGTCGATTTCGACGGCAGCCAGTTCCTTAACAAGCCCTGTCCCTAGCCTCGCTCGCCGCGACACCGATGCCTTCGAGGCGCTGACAGCAGCTTTTCGCGCGGCCTGACCGGCGCCAGCGACCGAGCGCAGCGTGGCTGTACGTGTCTGCTTTGGAACGCTGATCGCGTTCACCGCGTACATGGTGCTGTCCAGCACCGGCCCGGCGCTCGCTTCGAGCTACAATTTCGTCGCTCCCGTGATCGGGACGGTGCTCGGTGTCTCGCTGGGCAGCGAAACGGTGACTCGCGATGAATGGCTCGCGGCAGCCGTCGTCGTCGTGGGCGTGACGGCGGTCGTCGCCGGGCGTGGCAGGCGCCGGCGCGCGAGTGATCGTCGATCGCCACGTGCACATACTCCCAGCCGGCGCCCTCGACCCGATCGCGCGGATCGCGCGTAATGCGATGGCCGATCTTCACCATCCGCCCAAGTTTCTTGATGTCCAGTGCAGCAACTCCCCGGGATGCGCCCGCTCGTAGCGCGGGTAGTACGCTGCGGGGGCGAGCCGCGATAACAGCGATAGACCCGCCTGGCGACAGATCCGGGCCACGCTCGAGCGCGACAGCGCGAGTTGAGCGGCGATCGCTGCTATCGTCAGGCGCTGCCGGCGCAGCGCCACCACCGCCAGCCGCAGCGCCTCGGCTGTGGCACTCGGCGAGCGTCGCGGGCGCGAGGACCGATCGCGCAGACCCGTGACCCTTCTGTTTCAAACCGGCCCACCCACTTACGTACGGTGTGCTGGGAAACTCCCAGCTCCCGAGCAACCTCCCGCCGACGCCGACCCGCCATCACTCGCCCACCAGCAACTCTCGACAGCGCGGCGTCAGCCTTGCATTCTGATGTACGTCCATTCGGGACTCCCTTGAATCCGGTGTCGTGACGAACAACAGATTCATCGGAGACCCCCGAATGGGCAACCCCTCAACCAGGAATAACGTCCTGGGACTTTCACACCTAAGCGTGCACGACCGCGCAGGCTCGGCGCATGGACAAGCTAGAGCGTGCCGGTCGGGACTTCCTGATGCGGCTGATCGCGCAGCACGGGTTGTGAAAACTCGGAAAAAGCTGCTCCGGAACGTTTTCAGGAAGCCGATGAAACATGCACTTGTGTGCGTGTCTGGGCCGGCTGCGCGTCGATCCTGAGACTTGAAAACCGGAGATCCCTCACCGGGTTCGTGGGTTAGAATCCCACCCTCTCCGCCAACAAAAATAGGCATTTCCTGATTTCCGCCATATTGCAGCTGGATTGGCCGCCAAGTAGCGCCGAGCGCTGTCTTGCTCAGCTCAGCTCCAGGCACGACCTTACTTGCGCCAGCAGCCGGCATCGATGGCTGTCCAAGCGGTTCGCTGTGCATTTCGGCAGGCGGCGGCTGCACGCCTACATCGATTACGCCTACCGGCACTTCGCCGCCGAGAAACGGGTCGCGGCGAACCCGCGCGCCAGCCGCCGGGAGGTAAAGCGCGCCACCGTGGCCAGCCAGATCGCCGCGCCGGTGCTAGTTGCGAACCTCGATCACGTGCGGCCTGACGCAAGCGGGGTAGCCGAGCGCGTGGACTCCGAGCGCTCATTGGCTGCCACGCCTTCCGCTGGCGTATGTACCGAGAGCATCTTGCCGACTTTGGGCGCGAGCCAGCGCTCGATGTCGTCCACTAGCGTGAAGGCGGCGGGCACGATCACCAGCGTCAACATCGTCGAGGTGATCAAACCGCCGATCACCGCGACCGCCATCGGGCCACGGAAGGAATTGTCGCCGTGGATACCGATCGCGACCGGGAGCATGCCGGCGACCATCGCCACCGTGGTCATGACAATTGGTCGCGCGCGCTTGTGGCCCGCTTCGAGCAGTGCCGTCAGGCGATCCTTGCCCGCGCGCATCTCCTCGATGGCGAAGTCCACCAGCAGGATGGAATTCTTGGCGACTATTCCCATCAACATGAGGAAGCCGATGACCGCGGGGAGCGAGAGCGGATAATTCGAAATGGCGAGTCCCGCCACGGCGCCGCCGATGGAGAGGGGCAAAGCCGACAGGATGGTGATCGGCTGGAACACTCGGGCGAACAGCAGCACCAGCACCGCGAACACCATCAATATGCCGGTGGACATCGCGATGGCGAAATTCGCGAACAGCTCGCCCATCACTTCCGCGTCGCCGATATCGACGACCTGTACGCCCTGCGGTGGGTTCTTGGCCGTCGGCAAGGCGTGGATCTTATCCATAGCGGTGCCGAGCTCGACGCCGTTCAGGTCCGCCTCGATCCAGGCGCGGCGATTCTGGTTGAAACGACGGATACGGGTCGGGCCCTCGCCGAAGCTGATGTCGGCGACCGCCTTGAGCGGGACCCACCGGCCGGAGCTGGTCGGCACCGGCAGGTTCTCGATGACCGAGAGGTCGCGCCGCGCGCTCTCGATCAAGCTGACACGAATTGGGATCTGCCGGTCGGAAAGGGAAAATTTCGCCGCGTTCTGCGGCAAGTCGCCGAGCGTGGCGATAAGGACCGTCTGGCTGATGCTCGACACGGTCACGCCGAGCTGCGCGGCCAGGTCCAGGCGCGGCCGGATCAGGATTTCGGGGCGGCTCATGTCGGCGTTGATGCGCGGGTCGCGCACCTCCGACAGCCCCCGCATCTCCTGGACGAGCTTCTGCGCGCTCTTGGTCACCTGGACGGGGTTGCTCCCCACAACGTAAAGGTTGACGTCCCGACCTCCGCCCGCACCTGACTGGTTCGAGAAGTCGATCCGCGCGTCCGGAATGCGCTTCAGCTCCTTGATGACCCGCCGCTCCCATTGCTTCTGGGAAATATCGCGCTCACTGCGCGGCACCAGCGAGACGAAGAGTGTCGCCCGGCGCACCTCACCGGTCTCGTCGGTACCGATGGATTCGACGACATCGGTGACTTCGGGTTGCTGGCGCAGCACTTGGTACGCCTGAGCGGCGACCGCTGCGGTGTCCTCGAGCCGCACACCCGACGGCAATTCGATGGAGAGCTGAGCGCTGCCCAGGTCGGCGGCCGGCACGAACGACTTCTCGACGAAGGCCATCGAAAGGACCGAGAGGATGAAAAAGACGGTGCCGAATGCCAGCGTCCGCCAGCGATGCTCCACGCACCAACGCAGCGCTGCGAGATAACGCGTCATTATCGGACCGTCGCCGTGCGTAACGACCTTATCCGCCTTGAGCGTGTAAGCAGCGACCACAGGCGTGATGAGTCGCGCCACCAGCAGCGAGAAAAAGACCGCAGCCGCCACCGTGAGACCGAACTGCCTGAAATACTGCCCGGTGATGCCCGGCATGAAGCTCACCGGCACGAACACGGCGATGATCGTGGCGGAAGTGGCGACCACCGCGAGGCCGATTTCATCCGCGGCATCGAGCGCGGCCTGGAAGCCGGTCTTGCCCATGCGCTTGTGGCGAACGATGTTCTCGATCTCGACGATGGCGTCGTCGACGAGCACGCCCGCTACGAGCGACAGCGCGAGAAGGCTCACCTGGTTGAGCGTGAAGCCCATCATCTGCATGAACGCAAAAGTAGGAATCGCCGACAACGGAATCGCGAGCGCCGAGATCGCGGTCGAGCGCCAGTCGCGCAGGAAGAACCAAACCACGATGACGGCCAGGATGGAGCCCTCGACCAGCGCGTTGATCGCCGAGTCGTACATCTCCTGCGTGTAGGCGACGGTGGTGAAGACCTTCGTCATCTTCACGCTCGGATTCTCCTTTGTGATCTTCGCCAGCTCCTGCTCCACCTCTTTGGCCACTGAGATGTCGGAGGAGCCTTTGGCCTTGAACACACCGAAGATGGTCGTGGGGCGCCCGTTCAGGCGCGACATGCTGCGCACCTCGGCAATCCCGTCGTGCACCAATGCCAGGTCGCTGAGCCGCGCGATGCGGCCGCCGGGCAACAGGATGCGCGTTTCGGAGAGCTGCTCCGCTGTGCGTGCCCCGCCGAGCACGCGAATCGACTGTTCACCGCCGCCGATTTGCGCGCGGCCGCCGGGAGCGTCGAGATTGAGAACGCGCAGTTGCTGGTTGACGTCGACCGCGGTGATGCCGAGCGCCTGCATGCGCGCAGGATCGAGCTCGATGCGGATCTCGCGGTTGACGCCGCCGGAACGGGTCACCTGCGCGACGCCGGCGATCGACAGCAGCCGTTTCGTTACCGTGTCGTCGACGAACCAACTCAGCTCCTCCTCCGTCAACGCGGTCGTGCTGAGCGCGTAGTACACGATCGCACCACCTTCGACGTCGACGCGCTGGACCACTGGCTCCTGGATACCTTCCGGGAGCTCGCTGCGCACCTTGGCCACGGCATCGCGCACGTCCGCGACCGCACGATCGATCGGAGTGCCGATCTGGAATTCGATGAAAGCGAGTGCCTGGCCTTCGAGCGCTGCGGAGGTGAGCTTGTGGACGTTGCCGACGCTCGCAACGGCACCTTCGATCTTGGTGAGAATCTGCGTTTCGATCTCGGTCGGCGCGGAGCCCGGCTGGCTGACTGTCACCTGCACGAGCGGAAACGAAAGGTCGGGGCTCAGGTTGATGGGCAGGCGAACGAACGCAATGGTGCCGATGAAGAAGAGCACCACGAACAGCACTACCGGCGGTACCGGGTGCAGGATCGCCCACGCCGAAATGCGCTTGATGCTCATGGCGCCGCCGCCTTGGCCGTGGCGATTTCGACCTTCTCGCCCTCGTGCAGGAACCCGGCGGCCATGGTGACGATACGCTCGTCGCCAGTGAGGCCCTCGTAGATCGCAATACCCTGCGCGCTGACCTGCCCGACCTTCACCGGGCGGCGTTCGACGATGCCGCTGGCATTGACGACCATGACATAGGCTCGCGTGCCATCAATGAGAACGGCGCTCTTGGGCAGGATCGGGTGCGCTGCCTCACCCACGTTCGCCTCGCCGCGCGCGAACGCGCCGGGCCGCAGCCTCGGATCCAGCGGGAGTGCGACCCGAACTTCACCGAGGCGAGTTGCCGGATCGATCACCGCACCCAGCAATCGCACTTTACCGGTGAAGGGCTCAGCGACGCCGGTCAGATAGACGGCGACCGACTGATCGACTTCGAGCTTCGGCAGATCCTGTTCCGCGATCTGTCCACGCATCTCGATTTCGCCACCGCGCGCAAGACGGAAGAGCGGCGGCCCGGCCGGAGCAGCAGTCTGACCGACCTCCGCATCGCGTGTGAGTACGATGCCGTCGGCAGGAGCGCGGATCTCGGCGCGGCTCAGTCGCGCCTCGGCTTCCGCAAGCTGTGCGGCGGCGACTTTGACTCGGGCTTCGTCGGCGGCAGCCGTTGCGCGTCGACGCTCGACCTCTTCCTTGGATAGGGCACCGGCCGACTCCACGCTCAGTGCACGCCCGTACTCGGCCGACGAGAGCGTTGCCTGCGCGCGAGCCTCTTCGACAGTCGCGGCCAGACGGTTGAGTTGCGGGCGCAGGACCGACTGATCCAGGCGGGCGAGCGCCTGCCCCTGACGCACGGTGTCACCGGCTTCGACGAGCACGGCCGTGATGCGACCGCCTTCGCCTTCGACACCGATCGGAATGTCGTAGCGCGCTCCAATCGCGCCACTGAAAGTCACCGTGGACTTGACGACACTCGAGCGCGGCGTCATGACGCTTACGAGCGCGAGCGACTCGTTGCCTGCGCCGGCCGTGGGCGGGGGACCAGAGGGCGAGCGTGTGGCCCAGACGACAGCGATGATCGCCAGGAGCAGCCCGATACCGACGGCCACCCACTGCATCGGGGTCAGGCGGCCGAGGAGGCGTTTGCGCGCGTCGATATCGAGCGCGGGCTGGCCGGTGTCCGCTTCATCGCGGAAGGCTAGAAATTCGTTCTTCTTGGGATCGGGCTGAGCGTTCACGGCACGTCCTTGGCGGCGGAACAGGGTGCCGACTTCGATCGGCACGAGGCCAAGAGTTTAGCCGCCGGACTGTCTTTGCACCAAAACAGGGGACGAGCGGTCCGATCACCTGACCGGGCGGCTTCAAGTGCTTACAGGAACGCTCTGCGCCCGGTTACGTCGGCGCCGGCGGCACGTTGGCGTTCAGTCGAAACAGGTTGGTCGGGTCGTACTTCGTCTCGAGGGTCACGAGCCGCTTGTAGTTGCCGCGAGGTCATGACCCCCATTGAGCAAAACAGAAAGACGAAAGGAGACAGTGGGATTGTTGGTGTTCGTCGTTCGATACATACATACTTTTGAAATAGCCCGCTAAGCAGTTACCTGCCACTTCAACGATTCGTCCCGCGCACCGCGGGACCGTCACAGGGGGGATCAAT
>Ga0207706_10001826_pt1 | contig 20905 bp, 16 predicted proteins | sample KBSC53metaG_FD_184318 | JGI IMG/M metagenome (GOLD analysis project Ga0207706, IMG submission 184318) | Corn rhizosphere microbial communities from Kellogg Biological Station, Michigan, USA - KBS C5-3 metaG (SPAdes) (version 2) | ecosystem: Host-associated > Plants > Roots > Rhizosphere > Soil ... | reverse complement strand
AATGGCGGCGCGCGCGTGCTCGTCACTGAAATCGATCCGATCTGCGCCCTGCAGGCGGCGATGGAAGGCTTCGAAGTCGTGACGATGGAAGAGGCGACCCAGCGCGCCGACATCTTCGTGACGGCGACCGGCAATGCCGACGTCATCACCGTTGATCACATGCGCGCGATGAAGCCGATGTCGATCGTCTGCAACATCGGCCACTTCGACAGCGAGATCCAGATCGCTGGCCTCAACAACATGAAGTGGACCGAGATCAAGCCGCAGGTCGACCTCGTCGAGTTCCCCGACGGCAAGCAGATCATCGTGCTCGCCAAGGGCCGCCTCGTGAACCTCGGCTGCGCGACCGGCCATCCGAGCTTCGTGATGTCGTCCAGCTTCACCAACCAGGTGCTGGCGCAGATCGAGCTGTGGACCAAGTCGGGCGAGTACAAGAACCAGGTCTATGTGCTGCCGAAGCATCTCGACGAGAAGGTGGCGGCGCTGCACCTCGACAAGCTGGGCGTGAAGCTCACCAAGCTGACCGACGCGCAGGCGAAATATATCGGCGTGTCGCAGCAGGGGCCATTCAAGCCGGATCATTACCGCTACTGAGGCCACGCTTCACGGCATGAAAAAGGCCGAGCCGGGAATGACCGGCTCGGCCTTTTTGTTTTCCGGCGGTCAGTCGGCGTCAGTGGTTTCCCGCGCGGTGCGCAGCCGCACGAAATTTTTCCGAAGCGCACGTCAGCCAGGTTCGCTACCGACTTCGGAACCTATTTTCGCACTACTTATTGTCCAGACGATCGCATCATGGGATTGAACGGCGCCATGGAAAACATAACTGGGTTCACAGTGTCGCGTCGCAGCATTCTTGTCAGCGGCACGGCCTCCATCGCCGTTTCCGCTGTTCCTGGCGTGGCGGCTCCGCAACGGCACGCCAAGGAAAGCGGAACAGCAGTGACAAGAGTCGCATTGACGGTAAACGGGAAGACGCAGCCACTCGAGCTCGACACGCGCACGACGCTGCTGGACGCGCTGCGCGAGCATCTGAAGCTGACCGGCACCAAGAAGGGCTGTGATCATGGCCAATGTGGCGCATGCACCGTCCTTGTCGACGGACGGCGGATCAACAGTTGCCTGACATTGGCGGTGATGCACGAAGGCGACAGCATTACGACCATCGAGGGCCTGGGCACGGCGGACAAGCTCCATCCGATGCAGGCGGCCTTCGTGGCGCATGACGGATATCAGTGCGGTTACTGCACGCCGGGACAGATATGTTCGGCGTTGGCGGTGCTGGATGAGATCAAGGCGGGTATTCCCAGCCATGCGACGGCCGACCTGGAAGCCGATCCCCGGATAACCACCGATGAGATCCGCGAACGGATGAGCGGCAATATCTGCCGCTGCGGCGCCTATTCGAACATCGTCGAGGCAATCGTCGAGGTGGCGGAGATGCGGGCATGAGGCCTTTCAGCTATGAGCGCGCCAAATCGGTGACCGAGGCGGTGGACACGGTCGCGAACCGCCCGGGCGGCCGCTTCATCGCAGGCGGGACCAATCTGCTCGATCTGATGAAGCTCCAGATCGAGGTGCCGGGTCATCTGGTCGATATCAACGGTCTGGATCTCGACAGGATCGAGGAGACGGCGGAAGGCGGCCTGCGGATCGGTGCGCTCGTGCGCAACACCGACCTTGCCGCCGACAAGCGGGTTCGGAAGAGCTATGGGCTGCTCAGCCGCGCGCTGGTGGCGGGCGCCTCGGGGCAGCTTCGCAACAAGGCGACGACGGCCGGCAATCTGCTCCAGCGGACGCGTTGTCCCTATTTCTACGACACCAACCAGCCGTGCAACAAACGCAAGCCCGGCAGCGGATGCGCGGCGATCGGCGGGTTCAGCCGTAACCACGCGATCGTCGGCGCGAGCGAAGCATGCATCGCGACCCATCCGAGCGACATGGCGATTGCGATGCGAGCACTCGACGCGACGGTCGAGACGGTGAAGCCCGGCGGTAAAAAGCGTCACATTCCCATCGCTGATCTGCACGTGCTGCCCGGCGCCACGCCCCATATCGAAACGGTGATCGAGCCAGGTGAGATGATCACCGCCGTGACATTGCCCAAGCCGGTGGGGGGGACGCATGTCTATCACAAGGTGCGTGACCGCGCTTCCTATGCCTTCGCGCTGATTTCGATCGGTGCGATCGTGCAGAAGGATGGTACGGGCCGGATCGCGCTCGGCGGCGTGGCGCACAAGCCGTGGCGCGTGGAAGCCGCCGAGGCTGAGCTGCCGCGCGGGGTGAAGACGACCGTGTCAGCAATTCTCGCGGATGCGAAGCCGACCCGGGAGAATGCCTTCAAACTGCCGCTGATCGAGCGTGCCCTGGGCGCGATCCTGGCACAGGCGCGGGGCTGAAACCATGAAGTTCGACACGCCGGCGACACACAATCCGATCGACCAGCTGAAGATTGTCGGGAAGCCCACTGACCGGATCGAAGGCCCGCTCAAGACGACGGGTACGGCACCTTATGCCTACGAACGGCATGACGTAGCCGCGAACCAGGCCTACGGGTTCATCCATGGCTCGGCGATCGCTAAGGGCAGGATCGTTTCGATCGATACGGCCGCGGCGAAGGCCTCGCCCGGCGTCATCGCGATCGTCACGCATGAGAATGCCGGCAAGCTCGCTAAATCAAGCAGGCACACCGCCACCCTCCTCGCCGGGCCGCAGGTCGAGCATTATGACCAGGCAGTCGCAGTCGTGGTCGCCGAGAGCTTTGAACAGGCCCGGGCGGCGGCGGCGCTGATCCATGTGGAATATGCGCGCATCGAGGGGCAGTTCGATCTTCGCGCGCTGAAGGACAGTGCGTCCAATCCTGGCATCGGCGAATTTGGCGACGAGCCGGATACGGCGGTCGGCGATTTTGAAGGGGCGTTCGCCAAGGCGCCCGTGACGATCGACGCCACCTACACAACGCCCGATCAAAGCCATGTGATGATGGAGCCGCATGCAACCCTCGCCGCCTGGGAGGGGGACAAGCTCACGCTTTGGACCTCGAACCAGATGATCGCCTGGGCCGTGCGCGATATTGCCCGGACGCTCGATATCCCCAGACAGAATGTGCATGTGATATCCCCTTATGTGGGCGGCGGCTTCGGTTCGAAGCTGTGGGTGCGCAGCGACGCGCTGATGGCGGCCCTTGGCGCGCGGGCGGCGGGTCGACCCGTGAAAGTCGCGTTGACCCGGCCGCAATCGGTCAACAACACCCCCCATCGTCCCGCGACCATCCAGCGGATCCGGATCGGAGCGGACAAGGATGGCAAGATCACCGCGATCGGCCATGAGAGCTGGTCGGGGAATCTTCCGGGCGGAAAGCCGGAGACGGCCCCCAACCAGACGCGCCTCCTTTACGCCGGCGCCAACCGGATGACCGCGACCCGGCTGGCCGTGCTCGATCTGCCCGAAGGCAACGCCATGCGTGCGCCTGGAGAGGCGCCGGGGATGATGGCGCTGGAGATCGCGATCGACGAGATCGCCGAGAAGGCGGGAATCGATCCGGTCGAGTTCCGGGTGATCAACGACACGCAGGTGGATCCTGAAAATCCCTCTCGGCCTTTTTCGCACCGCAATCTGATCGGGTGCCTGAGGACCGGGGCCGATCGGTTCGGATGGGAACGGCGGAACCCCCGGCCGGGTCAGGCGCGTGACGGGCGCTGGCTGATCGGCATGGGCGTTGCGGCGGCGTTCCGGAACAATCAGCCCATAAAATCGGGCGCGCGGGTGAGCCTCGACAAAAGCGGCATCGTGACGGTGTGGACCGACATGACTGACATCGGCACCGGCAGCTACACGATCATTGCGCAGACCGCGGCAGAAACGATGGGCGTGTCGCTGGATAAGGTGCGGGTGCTGCTCGGGGATTCGGCCTTCCCGGTTTCGGCCGGGTCGGGCGGTCAGTGGGGCGCCAGCAATTCGACGGGGGGTGTATATGCCGCCTGCATGAAATTGCGCGATGCGGTGGCGCAGAAGCTCGGCTTCAACTCGGCGGACAGCATGTTCGCCGACGGACAGGTCCGGTCGGGCAATCGTTCGGTACCGCTGGCCGAGGCGGCGGGCGACGAGGGGCTCTCCGCCGAGGATTTCATCGAATATGGCGATCTGGACAAGCGCTACCAGCAATCCACCTTCGGCGCACATTTCGTCGAGGTCGCCGTCGATGCCGCGACCGCAGAGATTCGGGTGCGGCGCATGCTGGCGGTATGTGCTGCCGGGCGGATCATAAACCCCAAGGCCGCGCGCAGCCAGGTAATCGGTGCAATGACGATGGGTGTCGGCGCGGCGCTGATGGAGGAGGCGGTGGTCGACAAGCGGTTCGGCTATTTCGTGAACCACGATCTTGCTGGATATGAGGTGCCGGTGCATGCCGATATTCCGCATCAGGAATGCATCTTTCTGGACGAAACGGATCCGATCGCTTCGCCGATGAAAGCCAAGGGGGTGGGCGAGCTTGGAATCTGCGGGGTCGCGGCGGCGGTCGCCAATGCGGTCTACAATGCGTGCGGCGTGCGCGTGCGCGATTATCCGATCACGCTCGACAAGATCATCGGCCATCTTCCCGCGATGGTCTGATCGTCGTCCGGTACTGACAGGTAACGAAACTCTTCTCTCTCGCGGAAGGCTCGCTTAAGGCGGGGGCATGATCACCCTCGACCGTACGAGCATTGCCTTGATGGTCGCCCTGATGGTGGCGTGGCTCGTCGCGGCGCTATGGGCGACGATCGCCGGCATGCGCCGGACGGCGGCGGCCAGGACGGCCATGGCGGATGCCGAGCGGCTCCAGCTGTTGCTCGGCTCCGGCCCGGCGCTGCCGATGCTGGTGGACGTGAACGGGCGGATCGGGGCGGACCGCCGATTGACGGCATGGCTGGGGCTGGGCACGCTGCCCACTTATCTGAGCGAGCTGCTTGGCGCGGACAATGTGTTCGGCCGGGAAGATTCGGCAGCGTTGGCCAAGGAGATCAACGCCGCGCAGAAGGCTGGACGTGCTTTCACCCGATCAGTGCGGATCCGCGATTCTCGCCGGGTGCTGACGGTTCGCGGCTCGCGTGCCGATGATCGGATGATGCCCGGCGGCGCCGTCGTCTGGTTTTTCGATGCGACCGAGAATCTGCAGGAGATCGAGCATCTCGAAGGGGAGCGCGGGAAGCTCAGCCGGGCGATCGAGGCGCTGTCGGCACTGATCGAGGCGGCACCCTTCCCGATGTGGCATCGCGGGCCGGATTATCGGCTGGCCCTCGTCAACACCGCCTATGTTAAGGCGGTAGAGGCGGCGAGCGCCGCCGAAGTCGTGGCGAGCGGGCTTGAACTGATAGAACCGACCGGCGGAGCGGGACCGGCGAAGACGGCGCAGGAAGCACAGGAGGCAGGGCGAGTCGGCATCCGCACCGTACCGGCGACGATCGCGGGCGCGCGGCGAATGATCCGGATCGTCGACGTGCCGCTGGGCGATGCGGGTGTCGCTGGCTATGCCGTGGATGTCGAGGAACTGGAGGAGGCACGCGCTGATCTCGCGCGTTTCATCAGAGCGCAGCGCGACCTGCTCGACCGGCTTTCGGCGGGCGTGGCGCAGTTCGGGCCGGACAGGGCGCTGACCTTCTACAATCTGCCGTTCGTGCGGATGTTCGCCCTGGAAGCGGACTGGCTGACCGATCACCCCGAGTTCGACCGTGTGCTGGAACGGATGCGCGAAGCCGAGCGGCTGCCGGAGGCACGCGACTTTCCGGGCTGGAAGAGGGAACGAAGGGCCTGGTTCACGCAGGGCAATGAAGCGGTCGAGGAAGCATGGCAGCTGCCGAACGGAGCGCATCTGCGTGTCGTTGCACAGCCTCTGCCCGACGGTGGACTGCTGCTGATCTTCGAGGACCGGACCGAGCAGCTCCAATTGGCCAGCGCGCGTGACACGCTGCTGCAGGTCCGCACCGCGACGTTCGACAATCTGTTCGAGGCGATCGGCGTGTTCGCGGTCGACGGACGGCTCCACCTGTGGAACAGCCGCTTCCGCGATGTTTGGGAGCTGGGCGAGGAGGTGCTGCTTCAGCATCCACGCGTCGATGCGCTGGTCGATATGGTCGGGCCGAAGCTGGCGAACCCGGCGCGTGCCGGGCTGATCCGCGAACTGGTGCGCACTGCGACGACCGAGCGCAAGCAGCGCTCCGGCCGGGTCGCGCTCGCCAACGGGCGGCATTACGAGTTCGCGGTGGTGCCGCTGCCCGACGGCAATGCGCTCTTCACGATGCTCGACATCACCGCCAGCCGGAAGATCGAGGCGGCATTGCGCGAACGTGCCGAGGCGCTCGAGGAGACTGACAAGCTCAAGAACGCCTTCGTCGCCAATATGAGCTATGAATTGCGCGTCCCCCTGACCACGATCGCCGGGTTCGCGGAAATGATCGCAGGCGGCTATGCGGGTGCGCTGGAGCCTTCCGCCAAGGAATATATGGATGCGATCCTGGAGTCGGTCGCACGGCTCAGCAGCGTCATCGAAGATGTGCTCGATCTCACCCAGAGCGAGGCGGGCAGTCTGCCGCTGGCGCAGGAGGAGATCGATCTCGTCAAGGTCGCGGGTGCCGCGGCTGAGAAAGCCGAAACCCTCGCAAGCGCCAAGAAGCAGCGCTTCGTGGCCAGAATCGATCCACGGCTCGGCAAAATCACGGGGGATGCCCGGCGGCTGGCACAGGCGTTCGATCATCTGTTGCGCAACGCGGTGCAATATACCCCGGATGGCGGGCGGGTGCTGTTCAATGTCTCCGCCGAGGGGCCGGATATCGAAATCGTGGTCTCCGACGACGGGCCGGGCATCGAGCCCAAGGAGCGCGAGCGGATTTTCGACAGCTTCCATCGCACGAGCGCAGCCCCCCGGCATCGCAATGCCGCCACGCTGGGCATCGGCTTGCCCCTTACCCGCCAGCTCATCGAGGGGCATGGCGGGACGATCGAGCTAACCAGCGAACCGGGCGAAGGGACGACCGTGACCGTGCATTTGCCCAAGGCAAAGGGGTGAGCGCGATGCTGCTGCCGGACGAGGCGGCAACCGAGGCGTTGGGATCGGGACTGGCATCGATACTCCATCCCGGTGACGTGGTGGCGCTTTCGGGCGATCTCGGGGCGGGAAAGACCACGCTGGCGCGGGGGATTCTCACGGCTCTGGGGCTTGAGGAGGAGGCGCCCAGCCCGAGTTTTGCGATCGTTCAGCCCTATGATGTTCCCGAGGTGCGGCTGCCGGTTTGGCATGTCGATCTCTATCGGCTGGAAGAAGCGAGTGATGCTGAGGAACTGGGGCTTGAGGAAGCGCGCGATTATGCGGTGCTGTTGATCGAGTGGCCCGAGCGATTGGGGTCAGCGCTATGGTCGGATGCCCTGCGGCTGAGGCTGGAAATCGCGGAGGGCGGCGCGCGGCGCTTGACAGCCGATGTACCCCCAGCTTGGGAAGGGCGATGGCCGCCCGACCGCTCCAGATGATTCCGCCCGATGCCGCTCCGGCTTTTCTCGCGAGTTGCGGATGGGATGGGTGCGAAATCCTCCCGCTTGCCGGCGACGCGTCGTTCCGGCGCTATTTCCGCGTGTTGGGGAAGGGGCGGACCGCCGTGCTGATGGACGCGCCCCCGCCGCACGAGGATCCGCGCCCGTTCATTGCAGTGGCGCGGCATCTGCATGGGCTTGGGTTCGCCGCACCGGGAATCATCGCGGACGATCAGGCGCAGGGCCTGGTGCTGATCGAGGATTTCGGTGACGGGCGGATGGCGGAGGCGATCATCGCCGACGGATCGCGCGAGACCGCGATCTACGAGGCCGCGGTGGACCTGCTGCTGGCGCTCGCCAAATATCCGCCGGCAGAGGGGCTGCGGCCCTATGACATGGCGGAATATCAGCGCGAGGCGGGGCTGTTCACCGAATGGTATGCACCGGCTGTGTCGCTCGAGGTCGATGTCGAGGGATATCGCGAGGCATGGGATCAGGCGCTGGCGCCGATCGCCGGTCATCACACCGTCACGGTGCTGCGCGATTATCACGCCGAGAATATCATGCTGCTGGATGGCGGGAAACGGTTGGGATTGCTTGATTTTCAGGACGCGCTCGCGGGGCATCCGGCCTATGATCTCGTGTCGCTGCTGCAGGATGCGCGGCGCGATGTGGCGCCCGAGCTGGAAGCGGCGATGATCGCGCGGTACGCGGCGGCCACGCCGTTCGACGACGCAGCCTATGCGTTGCTGGGTGCACAGCGTAACGCCAAGATCCTCGGCATCTTCACCCGCCTGTGGAAGCGGGACGGCAAGCCCCGCTACCTCGGTTATCAGCCGCGCGTGTGGGGGTATCTGGAGCGCGATCTGAAACATCCCGCGCTGGCGCCGGTTGCGGCGTGGTTCGATCGCAACGTGGCGGTGGAGAAGCGCGCCGCCGCCTGGGAGACCCTCCCCGAATGAGCCGCTATCGCAAGCCGCTGGCGCTGCGGCCCAATGCCGTCGAGACGCCGATCCGCACCGCCATGGTGATGGCCGCCGGGTTGGGCAAGCGCATGCGCCCGCTCACCGCCAGCAGGCCCAAGCCGTTGATCGAGGTCGCGAAAAAGCCGTTGCTCGATCATGTATTCGATCATCTGCGCACGGCGGGCATCCAGCGTGTGATCGTCAACGTCCATTATCTTGCCGATGCGGTCGAGGCGCATCTGAAGGCGCGCGTGAAGGATATGGAGGTCATCATCTCGGACGAGCGCAAGAAGCTGCTCGAAACCGGGGGCGGGTTGGTCAAGGCAATGCCGCTGATCGAGGATGAGCAGTTCCTCGTCGTCAACAGCGACAATTACTGGGTCGATGGCCCGATCGATGCGATCCATCTGCTTGGGCAGCGCTGGGACGATGCCGAGATGGATGCGCTGCTGCTGACGGTGCCGCTGGCACGCGCTTATTGCCATCGCGGGCCGGGCGATTTTCACATGGACCCGATCGGACGGCTATCCCGGCGCAAGGCCGGCCGGGTGGCGCCGTTCGTGTATACCGGCGTGCAGGTGGTATCCCGGCGCCTGCTCGAGGATGCCCCGGAGGGTGCGTTTTCGACGAACATCCTTTGGGATCGCGCGATTGCCGCCGGGCGTTGCTATGGCGTCGTCCATCAGGGGGTGTGGTTCGACGTCGGTACGCCGCCGGCGATCGCACAGACGGAAGCCATTCTGGCTCATGGCTGAAGGGGTTGGCCCCAATGTCTTCACGATACCGTCCCATCGGGCTTTCGCGGATGCACTGGCGGCGGGGCTGATCGCGCGGACCAAGGGCGATCGGCTCGCGCTCGCCCGGACGACGATCCTGCTACCGAACAACCGCGCGGGCCGGACGCTGACCGATGCGTTCGTGCGGCGCGCCGAGGGCGGGGGATTGCTGCTTCCCCGCATGGTGCCAATCGGCGATCCGGAGCTGGACGACCGGCTCGGCGCCGCGCTCGATCCTGTCGGGGATGACGAGCCGGTTCCGCCCGCGATCGAGCCGGTGGAGCGGCAGCTGATCCTCGCGCGGCTGGTGCAGCGGGCACGGGCGCGCGCGGGCAACCCGATCGACGCGGCCGAGGCGATGCGGCTCGCGGCCGATCTTGCCCGGGTGATCGACCAGATGGAGGTCGAGGAGGTGCGTGCCTCCAGGTTGCGGGAAGCGGTCGCGCCCGATCTGGCCGAGCATTGGCAGGCATCGCTGGCGATCCTCGAAACCGTGCTTGAGGAATGGCCGCGAGAACTGGCGGCGCGTGGGCTGATCGATCTGGCCGACCGGCGTAACCGGCTGATCGACCGGGCAGCGGCACGCTGGCGCAGGCACGGATCGGCCAATCCGATCGTGGCGGCGGGCATCACCACGGCTGCTCCCGCAGCGGCGCGGCTTCTGCGCGGCATAGCCTTGCTCGACAACGGGATGGTCGTGTTTCCGGGGCTTGATCGCGACATGCCGATTGCCGAGTGGGACGCGCTCGGCCCGCATGATCCGGCGAGCGGCAAGCGCGACATGGAGACCCATCCGCAATATCAGCTAAAATTGCTGCTGGACCGGATCGGCGTGGCACGCGGCGAGGTCATGCCCTGGCGATGGGGCGGAGGCCGGGATTCATCGGCGGCGCGAGGCAGGGCAGTTGCCAACGCCATGGCACCGGCCGAGTTCACCCACAAATGGCAGAGCCTGAAGAATGGCGAACGGCGGCTGTCGGGCGTGCGCGCGGCGGTCTTCGCGACGCCGGGAGATGAGGCGCAGGGGATTGCGCTCGCGCTGCGCGAACTCGTCGAGGTGCCGGAGCGGACGGCGGCGCTGGTGACACCCGACCGCGCGCTGGCGCAGCGGGTGACGGCCCATCTCAAGCGTTGGGGGATCGACGCGGACGACAGCGCCGGACAGACGCTCTCTACGACTCCGCCGGGTACGTTCTTGATCGGCCTCGCCGAAACTATCGCGGAGGATTTCGCCCCGGTGCCGCTGCTGGCCCTGCTCAAGCACCCGCTGGTGCGCGCGGGCGAGGGGCGGGTTGCTTGGCTTGAGGGGGTAAGGTTGCTCGACCGCGCCCTGAGGGGGCCGAGGCCTCCGGGAGGGCTTGAGGGGATCGAGGCGTTTCTTGCGGGCGGCGAGGGGCGTGAACGGAAAATTCGGGAAGACGCTCGAGAATTCTGGGGCGAGGCGCGCAAGATCCTCCCCGGCACAGGGAGGAGGACCGCCGCAGGCGGTGGAGGGGGAGAACGGCTGGACGGATCGCTTGCTGGGAACCCCCTCCACCATGCTGCGCATGGTCCCCCTCCCCGTGCCGGGGAGGATTTGGGAAATCTCCTCGCCGTCTTGCGGGAAGGCGCGACGGCGTTGGCAGGTGATGCCGTTTGGGCCGGGCCGGCGGGGCGCCAGGCGGCGGAACTGATCGCCTCCCTTGAAGCTTCGGCGTCGTCAGGTCCGGAACTCACCCGTGTCGAAGTGCTGCCACGTCTGCTCCGTGATCTGTTCGATAGGGCAGCGGTGCGGCCGCCGCAGGGCGGACATCCGCGGATCTTTATCCGGGGCCTGATCGAGGCAAGGCTGGGGCAGGAGGACCTGGCGATCCTGGGCGGGCTGAACGAGGGCGTCTGGCCCGGCGTGCCTGCGCCCGATCCCTGGCTGGCGCCGAGCATAAGGCGCGCTTTGGGATTGCCGGGGCTGGAACGGCGCATCGGCTTGGCGGCCCACGATTTCGCGATTGCGCTTGGGGCACAGCAGGTGCTCGTCACCCGAGCCCGGCGGGACGATCGCGCCCCGACGATCGCGTCGCGTTTCCTGCTGCGGCTGGAGGCAATGACCGGGGGGGTGACGCGCGACCCACGGCTCGCGCGATGGACCAAGGCGATCGATGCCCCTTCCGCGTCGCCCGCGTATGCCGCCCGCCCCGCGCCTGTCCCGCCCGTCGCCGATCGGCCCAGCGAGATTGCAGTGACGAAGCTCGATCGATTGAAGGCCGATCCTTTCGCCTTCTACGCTGACGCGATGCTGAAGCTGTCGCGCTGGGACATGGTCGATGCCGATCCCACTCCGGCATGGCGCGGCACCATGCTGCATGCCGTGTTCGAGGCGTGGATGAAGGAGGATCGCTGCGATCCCTTGAAACTTCGCGATCGGGCGGTGGCGATGCTGCGCGATTTCAAGGCGCATCCCGTGATGAAGGCCCTGTGGGAACCGCGCCTGATGGAGGCGATCTCATGGGTCGCCGAGCAGATGCAGGCCAATGCGGCAAGCGGGCAGCTGCCAGTAGCCGCCGAAATCTTCGGCGATGCGTTGGTTGCCGGAGTGAAGCTCTACGGCAAGGTGGACCGGATCGATCGGCTGGCGGACGGGGGGCTGGCGATCATCGATTACAAGACGGGCAAGCCGCCCTCGCGCAGGCAGGTGGAGCAAGGCTTTGCATTGCAGCTGGGATTGCTGGGGCTAATCGCGGAGAAGGGCGGCTTCAAGGGTGTCGCGGGCGAGCCGAAGAGCTTCGAATATTGGTCGATGGCGCGCGACAAGGGGCAGTTCGGGCATGTTGTGAGCCCGGTGGGCGGCAAGGGCATCCCGCCCGCGGATTTCACGACCCATGCTGCGCACCATCTGGTTGAAGCCGTTAAGAAATGGCTGACCGGAGACGCCCCGTTCACCGCCAAGCTCCATCCCGAATTCGCGCCTTATGGCGATTATGATCAGCTGATGCGGCTGGATGAATGGTATGGCCGTAGTGATGGCGGGGAAAGCGCGTGAGCGGGCGCGTCTCCTCGCTGGTGCGGCTCGAAGGATCACAGCTGCTTGCGTCCGATCCGCGCGAGCTGATCTGGCTTTCGGCGTCGGCGGGCACGGGCAAGACACAGGTGCTGACGGGGCGGGTGCTGCGTCTGCTGTTGTCGGGTGTCGCGCCCGAGACGATCCTCTGCCTGACCTTCACCAAGGCGGGCGCTGCGGAAATGGCCGATCGCATTCACGCGCGCCTCGCATCCTGGGTGCGGATGAAGGATACGCAGCTGGGCGAGGAACTGATCGCGCTGGGCGAGCGCGTGTCGGTCGAACGACGGGATTTCGCACGCACACTGTTCGCCAAGGTGCTCGATGCGCCGGGCGGCGGGCTGCGCATCCAGACGATCCATGCCTTTTCGCAGACCCTGCTCGCGGGTTTTCCAGCGGAGGCGGGGCTGTCGCCCGGTTTCCGACCGCTCGAAGGGCGTGAGCAGGCAGCACTTTCGCGGCGTACCCTGGCCGATCTGCTCAACGCGGCTGAGGCTGGCGGCGATCTCGGGCTGATCTCCGATGTGCAGGCCTTGAGCTTGCGGTTGGGGGAGGAAAGGGCCGAAGCTTATCTTCAGCGGTGCGCACGCGATATCGATGCGATGGAGGCGCTCGGATCGCGTGAGGGCATTGGCGCGCGGGTGCGCATGGCGCTCGATCTGCCGCTGGGTGATGTGGAGGAGGCGATCACCGCAGCATGCGGCGACGATATCTTCGATATACGGGGGCTTAGAGCGATTGCTGCCTATAATGCCAGCTGGGGCTCCTCCAACGGGCTGAAGCGGGCGGATATGATCGCGCGATGGCTCGGCGCGGGGCCGGGTGAACGGTCGATGATGCTCGCTGAACTGCATCTGGTGTGGGCGAAGGCGGATGGCGAGCCGCGCTCGTTCGCCAAGGGGCAGGCGCCACAGGAACCCGATTATGGAGAGCTTGCGCTGCGGCTGCACGCGCGCTGCGCGGAGTTGCTGGCGCTTCGCACCAGGGCTGCGCTTGCTGACCTGATTGCGGCGGGGCTGCGGGCGGGACAGGCCTATGCGCTGGCCTATGCGGAGGCCAAGCGATCAGGCGGGCTGGTCGATTTCGACGATCTGATCCGACTGGCGGTGCGGCTGCTCGACACCGACGGGATGGGCGACTGGGTGCGCTACAAGCTCGATCAGGCGACGGACCATATCCTTGTCGACGAGGCGCAGGATACCAATGCGCGGCAATGGGCGATCGTCGCTTCGCTGGCGGGCGAGTTCTTCGCGGGCGAGGGCGCCAAAGGCGGAAAGCATCGCACCATCTTCACGGTGGGCGATTTCAAGCAGGCGATCTTCGGCTTTCAGGGGACTGATCCGGCTGCCTTTCGTGCGGCGCGGAGCGTCTTTTCAAGCCGGGCGGCTGACGCGGGACGCGAAATCCGGAGGCTGTCGCTCGATCGATCCTTCCGCTCCGCGCCGACGGTGCTGGAGGTGGTCGATCAGGTCATCGGTACGCTTGGCGCCGATGCGTTCGGCGTTTCCGAAAATGTGCCAGTGCATGAAAGCGCCAAGACCAGCCTGCCTGGACAGGTGACGCTGTGGCAGCCTTTGTCGCTGTTGACCGAGGATGTCGGCGAGGAGGGCGGCGAGGAAGGCTGGATCGATGATGCGACGCGGGCCTTCGCGACCAAGCTTGCGAAGCAGATCAGGCGATGGATCGACGAGCGGCTGTGGGTGGCGGGCAAGCAGCGGCCGCTCCGGCCCGAGGATATATTGGTGCTGGTGCGCAAGCGGGGTGATCTCGCTTCGCTGATCGTGGCGCGGCTCCATGCAGAAGGCGTACCGGTGGCGGGGGTCGACCGGCTGCGGCTCAATGCGCCCCTGGCGGTGCGCGACCTGCTGGCGGCGATGCGCTTCGCGGCACAGCCCGAGGATGATCTGACGCTCGCGAGCTTGCTGGTTTCCCCTCTTTTCGGATGGAGCCAGGAGCAACTCTACAGGACGGCTTTCAGGCGTGAGAGCAGCCTTTGGCGGGCGGTTCGGCAGGATCCGGCGGCGACGGCCACTACCGGGCATCTGCTCGATCTCCTCAATCGTGCGGACTTCACGACGCCGCACGGTTTCCTCGAGCATATCCTTTCTGGCCCGATGCAGGGGCGCAGGCGCTTGCTGGCGCGGCTGGGCGAGGAGGCGCGCGACCCGATCGAGGAGCTGGTCAACGCTGCGATGGGTTTCTCGCGCGAGGCGACGCCTTCGTTGCAGCGCTTCCTCGACTGGTTCGATCGCGGGGAAGTGGAGATCACGCGCGATCCGTCAGCGCCGATGGACGCGGTGCGGGTGATGACGGTGCATGGATCGAAGGGATTGCAGGCGCCCCTCGTGATCCTCGCCGACGCGACGGCCGATCCGTCAGCCAGCCGGGCCGGGACGCTCGACTGGTCGGTTCAGGGGGATGGCGGCAAGGTGCCGATCTTCCGGCCGCGCAAGCAGGAGCTTGGCGGCACACTCGCTGACGCGGTGGCGGTGACCGAGGCGCGCGAGACCGAGGAGCATTGGCGGCTGCTCTATGTCGCGCTGACCCGTGCCGAGGAACGGTTGGTGATCGGCGGTGCATTGGGCCCTCGGGCACGCGGCATGCCCCCGGAAGGAAGCTGGTATCTCGCGGTCGAGCAGGCAATGGACCTGCTTGGTACCGAGGTGGAGGACGACGCGCTCTGGGGCGGGGTGCGTCATTATCGCGGTGCGGATATGCCGCAGAAGGCGCGGCCGATGCCGAAGATGCGATCCGCAGCGCCCGCGATCAGAGAACCGGAATGGCTTCGCCGCGCGGCACCGGTCGAGGCGAAGCCGCCCAGGCCGCTTGCTCCGTCGGCGATCGGTCTCGATCTTGTGGCTGATCCGCCACCGGGCCCGGCGATGATGGAAGCGGCGCGGCGCGGCAGGTTGCTCCACGCCTTGTTCGAGCGGTTGCCGGCTATTGCGCCGGAACAGCGGCAGGAATCGGGCGAGCGCTGGCTGATCGGGTCGGCAGGCATTACGGACGCGGAACTTGCGGAGGCGCTGGTTGCGCAGGCCTGTGCGATCATCGGCGATCCCGAGCATTCCGCGCTTTTTTCGCCCGACGCGCTGGCCGAGGCGCCGATCGCGGCGGTGGTCGGCGAAGAGGTGGTGGCGGGCACGGTCGACCGGCTGCTGGTGCTGCCCGATCGGGTCCGGGTGGTCGATTTCAAGACGGGGCGGCGGGTGCCCAGGGATCTGGGCGCCGTACCCGAGCATCATATCGTGCAGATGGCGGCCTATGCGGCGGCGCTGGAGACCGTGTTTCCGGATCGGCCGGTCGAGGCTGCCTTGCTTTACACGTCGGGACCCCGTTTTTTCGTGCTGCCTGCGGCCTTGCTGGAAGGCCACAAAGCTCAGCTTCGCGGGTTATCAGGAAAAAGATGAAGCGGGGCGTTGAGCCTTGCCGCCCGTCATCCTAAATCATCTCCAATCAAGGAGTACGCCCATGGCCACCAAGAAGGTTACCGATCAAAGCTTCCATGACGACGTCATCGCCGCCGACGGGCCGGTGCTGGTGGATTTCTGGGCGGAATGGTGCGGTCCGTGCCGGATGATCGGGCCTGCGCTCGAGGAGATTTCGGAGGAGTTGGGCGAAAAGGTGACGATCACCAAACTCAATATCGACGAGAATCCCGACGCGCCGAGCAAATATGGGGTGCGCGGCATTCCGACGATGATCCTGTTCAAGAACGGCGCGCCGGCCGCGACCAAGGTCGGCGCCGCGCCCAAGAGCCAGCTGAAGGGCTGGCTCGAAGCCGAAATCTAATCGATCAGGATCTGCGCGGCCTTGTCCCACAAAATGGGCGAGGCCGCGCCGATCAGTTTCTGGCCCAGGGTGCCCACGCGATAGGGCGAGCCATCAGGTCGGGCCAGCTTGCCGCCTGCTTCCTCAAGAAACAGTGCACCGGGGACGTGATCCCAGGGGTTATCCTTTTCGAACAGCGCGATATCGTTCTGGCCTAGTGCAAGCCGGGGATATTGCTCGCCCGCGCAGCGCGGAATCGCGACGATCTCGATCTTGCCGGCCGCCTTCGCTTCCAGTGCCGCCTTGCGATCGGGCGGCAGGAAGTAGGGAGCGATTGCGCCGATGGGGAGCGGGCCTTTGGTCGGGTTCGTGCGAATGCGCTCACCATCGACGAAGGCGCCGAGCCCGTGCGCGGCGTGGCAGACGCGGCCCGTCACCACGTCGAGAATCCAGCCTGCCTGCGCCTCGCCATCGGCGAGCAGGCCGACCATTATGGCGAACGGGCTCTTGCCCTCGGTAAAGTTCATGGTGCCATCTAGCGGATCGATGATCCAGACGATGCCGCTGCTGATATCGTCGAGCAATGCCGGATCGGCTGCGACGGCTTCTTCCCCGATCACGCGCGAGCCTGCGATCAATCCGGGCAAACTGTCATTGAAACGTGCTTCGGATTCCTGATCGGCGACGGTGACGAGGTCGCCCGGAGATTTTTCGCTGATCTCATGGCGTGCCAGCGTCCGAAATCGCGGCAGGATGATGTCGGCCGCAATGCCGCGCATCAGCGCAAGGACAGGATCATAGAGGCTGTGCGTCATGTGAGCGGGATCATCACATGTGGCGCATAGCCCGGTCGCCCGCGAAGGCGGGCGTACCAGTGGGACATGTGCGGATAAATCGGGGCGCGGTATGCCCGGGGCGAACCAGCGCTAGGCGTGGACCCCCATGGGAACATCTCCCCGGCGAGCCAGACGACCTTCTTCGCATTGTGCGAGGAGAGCCGGCCCCAGATGGTTAGCGTCACGGTCAGCTCCGGTAATCAGCGTTGATCGAGATGTAGCCGTGGGTCAGGTCGCAGGTCCATATCGTTGCCCGGCCGTCGCCGAGGCCGAGATCCACGCCGATATCGATGTCGCTGCCCTTGAGGTGTGCGGCGACAGGAGCCTCATCATAGCCTTCGACCGCATAGCCATCGCGCGCGACCTGGGTTGCGCCGAAACGGATGGCGAGCCTGTCGCGCTCCGCGGGCTCGCCGGCCTTGCCGACCGCCATGACGATGCGGCCCCAGTTGGCGTCCTCGCCCGCGATTGCCGTCTTCACCAGCGGCGAGTTAGCGATCGACATGGCGATGCGATGGGCGCTGTCGTTGGAGGTGGCACCTTCGACGGTGATGGAGATGAACTTGCTCGCGCCTTCGCCGTCGCGGACGACGAGATGGGCGAGCTGGCGGCAGAGATCGGTCAGCGCCGCCTGAAAAGCGTCGGCCCCGGGATCATCGATGGTGTGGAGCGGCGGCGTTTCAGTGGCCCCGGTCGCGAAGGCGAGCACGGTGTCCGACGTCGAGGTGTCGCTGTCGACGGTGATACAGGAGAAAGTTTCGCGATTGGCGGCGGACAGCATGGTCTGGAGCAGGGGTGCTGCCACGGCCGCGTCCGTGAAGATGAAGCCGAGCATCGTTGCCATATCCGGCGCGATCATGCCGGAGCCCTTGATGATGCCGACGAGGTTGACCGTCTTGCCGCCGATGACAGCGCGCGTCATCGCTGCCTTGGCGAAGGTGTCGGTGGTGCCGATGGTGCTGGCGGCTGCTTCCCAATCCGCGCGTTCGGCAGTGAGGACGGCGTCGATGCCGGCCTCGGCCTTGTCGATCGGGAGGGGTACACCGATCACCCCGGTCGAGGCGACGAATATGTCCGAAGGCTGGCAATCGAGCGCGTTTGCGACACGGGCGGCAATGGCCTCGACCGCCGCGCGGCCGCGACTGCCGGTAAAGGCGTTGCTGTTGCCCGCGTTGACGACGAGTGCGCGGGCACGGCCCAGCGGAAGGGCGGCGCGGCACCATTCCACTTCGGGAGACGGGCATTTGCTGGTTGTGGTGACTCCAGCGACGCTGGTGCCTTCGTCAAGCGCCGCGAAGGTGAGGTCGCAACGGTCCCACATCTTGTAGCCGGCATGAGCGACCGCGATGCGGACGCCTGCGATATCAGGAAGGTCGGGGAAGGCGGCGGGAGCCAAGGGTGACTTTTGCATGGCGCCCCTTAGTTCGCCTTCGATGACGAATAAAGATCAGATCACGATAAGCTGGTCGCCCGGCTCGACGGTGCTGAGAAAGCCGATCATTCCGGTCCAGCCGATGCGCGGATCGAACATCTCGGCGGTGAGGCCAAGCAGGGGCAGGCTTGACTGACAGGCGCTGAAGCGGATGCCGAGATCGACTGCGCCGTTGAAAAGTTGAGCGAGAGTTGGAAGCCCAGCGGCGGTCTGGCGTTCGTCGTCCGGGTCTGCGAGTGGCTTGCGCAGTAATCCGACAGCAGCGCCCTGGAAGAAAAATTTCGCCATACCGCCCAGCGCTACATGCGAGGAGGCCATCACGAGTGCGGTGCGGAATCGCTCGGCATTATCGTCCGCGATAACGATGGCGAGGGGCGTCAGGCCGCGCATCGGCAGGCCGGGTCCTTGGGCATGGTCAGGGTGCGGAAGCGGAAGGCCAGCGCATCGACGATCAGCAGCTTGCCGGCGGGATCTTCTCCGAAGCCGGTGATCGCCCGCAGGACTTCCAGCGCGGCGAGGCTGCCCAGTACGCCAGTGAGCGGGCCGAGCACGCCGCGATCGGCGCAACTCATGTCGGGCCGGGCCGGGTCTCCGCCGACGAGGCAGCGATAGCAGGGTTTGTCTGCTTCCCATCCACGATAGACGGCAAGCTGGCCTTCGAACTGATCGACTGCGGCGGAAACCAGAGGGATGCGAAGTTTGTGTGCAGCATCGGCGACGATAAGGCGGGTCTCGAAATTATCGCAGCCGTCGATCACGACCGTGGCACCGCTCAGCATCTTCTCGGCATTTTGCGCGGTAAGTCGTTGCTTGTAAGAAATAAAATTGACGTCGTCGCTGATATCTATGGCCGCCTTAACCGCGGCATCGACCTTTGATTTGCCAATGTCGGCAGTCCGGAAGATGGTCTGACGCTGGAGGTTGGACAATGCCACTTCATCATCGTCGACCAACGTGATCCAGCCAATGCCGGCGGCGGCGAGATACTGGATCACGGGCGATCCGATCCCGCCCGCGCCGATCACCGCGACGGTTGCTTCGCGCAGCTTGCGCTGACCCTCGCCACCGATTTCCTTCAGGACGATGTGACGGGCGTAGCGTTCGAGCTGTTCGTCGGTGAAGCTCATTTCGCCGGGACGGCTTCGCTCGCCTTGTGTCCGGTCGAGCCGAAACCGCCTTCGCCGCGCAGGGTTTCGTCCAGCTCCTCGACTTCGTCGAAGCGGGCATGCTGGACGGGGGCGGGGACGAGCTGGGCGATGCGGTCGCCACGCGCGATCGCGAAGGGATTGTTGCTGAGATTGGCGAGGATGATCTTCACTTCGCCGCGATAATCGGCATCGATCGTGCCGGGCGTGTTGAGGCAGGTGATGCCGTGCTTCAGCGCGAGGCCGGAACGGGGACGGACCTGCACTTCATAACCGGCCGGGATCGCGATGGCGAAGCCAGTGGCGACGGCCTCCCGCTGGCCGGGGAGCAGCACGAGATCTTCAGCGGCGACCACATCCATCCCGGCCGCCTGAGCGGTGGCATAGGCCGGAAGGGGAAGCCCTTCGCCATGGGGCAGGCGCTTCAGTCTGATGGTGATGTCAGGCAATGGCATCGGCGATTTTCTCCGCGAGGCGCCGGGCGACTTCCTGCTTGGGCATCTTCTCCCAGCTTTCGGTGCCTGCGGCGGTGATGAGGTGAATGCTGTTTTCGGCGCCGCCCATCACATCGCCCGACACGTCGTTGGCGACGATCCAGTCGGCGCCCTTGCGCTTGCGCTTGTCGACGGCGTGATCGATCACGGCGTCAGTCTCCGCCGCGAAGCCGATCAACAAGCCCGGGCGCCTGGGATGGCGGGAAAGCCCTGCCAGAATGTCCGGATTTTCCTTGAGCATCAGGCTCGGCAGCGATCCCGCCTTTTTCTTGATCTTGCGGTCGGCGCGGTCCGTGCGCCAATCGGCCACGGCCGCCACCATCACAGCGGCATCGGCGGGGAGTGCGTTCTCGACGGCGTTGGCCATCTGGAGCGCGGTTTCGACGTCAATGCGATCCACGCCCGGTGGTGTTGGCAGGCTGACCGGTCCGCCAATGAGACTGACCCGCGCGCCCAACGCAGCCAATGCGCCTGCGATCGCGAAGCCCTGGCGGCCTGAAGAGCGGTTGGCGATGTAGCGGACCGGGTCGATCGGTTCATGCGTCGGGCCGGCGGTGACGATGACATGCTTGCCGGTAAGACGCCGTGGCGCGTCGCCAAGCTGGCCGCGGATGGCATCGACGATCGCCATGACCTCGGGCAGGCGGCCCGGGCCATATTCGCCGCAGGCCATCGGGCCTTCATCGGGCTCCAGCACGGTGACGCCGTCAGCGCGGAGCCGGGCAACATTGCGTTTCGTCGCGGCGTGGCCCCACATGCGGACGTTCATCGCGGGCGCTGCGAGGACTGGCTTGTCGGTCGCGAGAAGGAGCGTGGTTGCGAGGTCGTCGGCGATCCCGGCTGCCATCTTGGCCATCAGATCGGCGGTGGCGGGGCAGACGACGACCAGATCGGCCTCGCGGCTGAGCTGGATATGCCCCATCTCGGCTTCGTCCTTGAGGTCGAAGAGATC
>Ga0207706_10001824_pt1 | contig 20917 bp, 15 predicted proteins | sample KBSC53metaG_FD_184318 | JGI IMG/M metagenome (GOLD analysis project Ga0207706, IMG submission 184318) | Corn rhizosphere microbial communities from Kellogg Biological Station, Michigan, USA - KBS C5-3 metaG (SPAdes) (version 2) | ecosystem: Host-associated > Plants > Roots > Rhizosphere > Soil ... | reverse complement strand
GTACTGGGGAGGACGAACTCCACCGGCTCGGGGGCGGCGTTGAAGAGGAGGACGAAGGTGTCGTCGGTCACCCGCTCGCCGTGCTCGTCCCACTCCATCATCGCGTCGCCGCCCAGGAGCATCTGGAAGCTGCGCACGAAGGCCTCGCCCCAGTCGTGGTCGTCCATCTCGTGTCCGTCGGGGCGCAGCCACTTGATGTCCTCGAGCTCGGACCCGCGGATGGTGCGGCCCTGGAAGAACCGGCGGCGGCGGAAGATGGGGTGCTCGCGGCGCAGCGTGGCCACGTGGCGCACGAAGTCCAGCAGGTCCCGCCGGCGCTCGTCCAGATTCCAGTCCAGCCAGCTGATCTCGTTGTCCTGGCAGTAGGCGTTGTTGTTGCCGCCCTGCGTGCGCCCGATCTCGTCGCCGCCGCAGAGCATCGGCACGCCCTGAGAGAGGAGGAGCGTGGCCAGCAGGTTCCGCTTCTGCTTCTCGCGCTCGGCGGCGATCGCCGGGTCGTCGGTCTCGCCCTCCACGCCGAAGTTGATCGACAGGTTTTGGTCGTGGCCGTCGCGGTTCCCCTCGCCGTTGGCCTCGTTGTGCTTCTGGTCGTAGGTCACCAGGTCGTGCAGGGTGAACCCGTCGTGCGCGGTGACGAAGTTGATGCTGGCGTACGCCTGCCGCCCGTCGTCGCCGTACAGGTCGCTGCTCCCGGTGAGCCGGAAGCCCAGCTCCTGCACCGTGCCCGGGTCGCTGCGCCAGTAGCTGCGCACCGAATCGCGGTACTTCCCGTTCCACTCCGTCCACAGCACGGGGAAGTTCCCCACCTGGTACCCGCCCTCGCCGATGTCCCACGGCTCGGCGATCAGCTTCACCTCGCTGAGCACCGGGTCCTGGTGGATCACGTCGAAGAAGGACGACAGCCGGTCCACCCCGTGCTCCTCGCGCGCCAGCGTGGGCGCCAGGTCGAAGCGGAAGCCGTCCACGTGCATCTCCTGCACCCACCAGCGCAGGGAGTCGTTCACCAGCTTGATCACCTGGGGATGACGGGCGTTCAGCGAGTTGCCGGTGCCCGTGTAGTCCATGTAGTACTGGGGGGTGGCCGCCACCAGCCGGTAGTAGGTGACGTTGTCGATCCCCTTGAAACTGAGCGTGGGCCCCAGGTGGTTCCCCTCGGCGGTGTGGTTGTACACCACGTCCAGGATCACCTCGATCCCGGCGCGGTGCAGCGCCTTCACCATGTCGCGGAACTCGCGCACCTGGCCGCCGCGGTCGCCGCTGCCGCTGTAGCGCGCGTCGGGGCTGAAGTAGTTCAGCGTGTTGTATCCCCAGTAGTTCCGCAGGCCCTTCTCCAGCAGGTAGTTGTCGTCCACGAAGTCGTGCACCGGGAGCAGTTCCAGCGCGGTGACGCCGATCGACTGCAGGTGCCCGATCACCGCCGGGTGCGCCACGCCGGCGTAGGTGCCGCGCACCTCGGACGGCACGTCGGGGTGGCGCATGGTGAGCCCCTTCACGTGCGCCTCGTAGATCACCGTGCGGTACCACGGCGTCCGCGGCGGCCGGTCGCCCTCCCAGTCGTAGAATGGATCCAGGACCACGGCCTTCGGAACCCCGGCGGCGCTGTCTCCCTCGTCGCGCACCAGGTCGCCGTCGGGGTTGCCGAGCGGATAGCCGAAGACGGGCTGCGTCCAGTCCACCTCTCCCGCCACTGCCTTCGCATACGGGTCCAGCAGCAGCTTGAAGGGGTTGAAGCGCTGTCCCTGGCGTGGCTCGTACGGGCCGTCCATCCGGTAGCCGTAGAGCTGGCCGGGCCGCAGCCCGGGGACGTAGCCGTGCCACACGTGCGCCGTCACCTCGCGCAGGCGCAGGCGGGCGGTCTCGCGAGTGGGGTCGTCCTCATCGAACAGGCAGACCTCCACGGCGGTGGCGTGCTCCGAGAACACGGCGAAGTTGACGCCCTCGCCGTCCCAGGTGGCGCCCAGGGGCGAGCGGCGCCCCGGCAGAACCCTGTAATCCACTCTATCTCCCGTCCGTCGGTGGGGATTTCGATCGTTGCGGCGCAACCCGGCGGGCAAGGGGAGTGCCGTAGCGGCTGCAGTCCTCCGTCTCAGGCGCTGTCTGAGATGAACTGCAACGGCGGGTCACGCGGAGGAGCGGAGAAGACCGGGGCAGCGGAGAACGGCAACTTCGTGCCGGGGTCAGTTCTCCTGCCCTCCGGTGCTCCGTGTGACCCGCAGTTGCTGTCGCTGGTGGATGAGCACGGGTGGGGGGACACGGAGTTCCTTGCGATGTATGGGTTTACGAGCGTTCGTTGCGGCGGCGGTGCAGTTCGGATCATCCCGGTGCAATTCATCCGCGGGGCAGGACCGGGTGGGGGGCACTTCCAGTATCATCCATCCGCAGCGCTCACGAGGGGCGCGGCGATGGACGAACGCCCCAACCCACCGGGTGCGGCCGATCCGGACACGGACCACGAGATCACCTGAGGGATCACGAGATGAAGTCTTCGATCAAGAGCCTGGCGTTCGCGGCCGCGCTGGCCGCCGGTGTGGCGTTCCACTCGCCCGCCGCCGCGCAGGTGCAGCAGCAGGGCGGCTGGGACGGGCCCCGCCGCGAGCAGGGGCAGCGCATGGACCCGGCGCAGCGCACCGAGCGCCGCGTGCAGCAGCTCACCCAGCGCCTGCGCCTGAGCAACGCGCAGGCCCAGCAGATCCGCGGCATCCTGCAGCGCGAGCAGCAGCAGATGGAGCAGTTCCGCGGCGCGCGCGGGCAGGGCCGTGGCCAGCAGGGGCAGCAGGGCTGGCAGCGCGGCGACGACGGCCAGCGCCGGCAGGGCTTCGAGCAGATGCGCCAGCTTCGCCAGCAGACCGACCAGCAGATCGAGCGCGTGCTGAACAGCCAGCAGCTGGCCGAATACCGCCGCCTGCAGCAGGAGCGCCAGCAGTGGGGCCGCGGCCAGGGCGGCCAGGGCCGCGACGGCAACCGCCAGGGCGGCCAGGGCTGGTCCGGCCAGCGCTGAGGCGGACCGGATGGGTTGAGGATAGTGGGATGACGCGGCGCGGGGCGCCGGGCGATGTGCCCGGCGCCCCGCTCTTTTCTACCGCTGAGTCGCACACCGCGCTGTTCGCGATTACGAAGGAAAGGATGCCGGCCGACGGAGCCGGATCCTGCTGTCGGACCGGATAGCCTCGCGCAGTTTGCGAGGCTTCTCGTAGTGGTTGCTGCGACTTCTTCAGCCGCCGGTGGGGGCCGAAGGATCGCGGGGAATCAGGGCGCCGGCTTGATCGGGTGCTCGCCGTTGTGACGGGAGATGATCAGGTCGCTCACCTCCTGGATCACTTCCAGCTTGCGGACGTTCTTCCCCGGGCACACGTGCGTGGTGAGCGGGTCTTCGCGGTGGATGCGCATGGTGTGCGGGTCCAGCCCCAGGATGGCCGAGAGGGTGGCGATGGCCGCCACGGCGTTCCTGCGCACCTGCAGCCCGCGGCCGCTGTCGAATGCCTCGGTGGCGTAGTCGCCCAGCATCTCGATCCCCAGCGCCACCTTGTTCCAGCTGGGCGAGTGCACGCCCGACACGGTGAGCGGCGTGAACGCCCAGATCTGCTTGTCGTCCACGAACAGGTGCGGCCCCGCGCTCCACTTCTGCGTGTCGCGGTAGAAGGTCTCCAGCCCCTTGATGTGCTCCTGCGTCAGCCCCTTGGGCCGCTGGGCGAGCGAGGGGACGGCCGTGTTGTGCAGCACGATGAACGACGGGCGCCACGCGGTCCACTGCAGCGTGTGGCAGTACTTGTCGAAGTCGTCGGGGCTGAAGCTCTTCCCCACGATTCCTTTCCAGGCCATGGCGACATCCTTTGTGCGGGGAGACAAGCGGCAAATTCGATGATGGGTGGGACGGGCATCCCTCGTTTCCACCGCGTACCTGGCGGGGACGTTCCATGCGGCGGCGCGAGGAGGCCGCGCGGCTGGGCCGATCGGAGGCCTCTTGCGAAAGTGGTGTCGCGAAGAGGAGTCGTCAATGATCGTGGTCAGCACGGGGTGAGGCATCCCGTTCTGCGCGGTCCTCGGGGGGGACGCACCCACATCCCGGCTTCGGGGACGGGAAGCACCGGAGCCAACACGAAATTCATCGCGCCCCCGACTGCGTGGGGGTGGCCCGCGTCGGAGCTCGTCCGGCGCTCGCCGCTACCTGCTGTCGTGTCCCGTCTCGACGAATGCGATGCACTGGCCCTGGTTCCGGAAGCCGTACGCCATCCATCCGCCATCCTTGCAGTCGTCCTTCGTGACCGGGTCCGCCGGGGCCTCGGGCAGGTCCACCGCGAGCCTGCCCCCCAGCTCGGGTTCACGGACTTCCGGGTCCGTGTTCGACGACCCGCCGAAGCGGAACCCGTACGTGTCACCCGCGCTGACGTTGAACGTGTAGGTGCCGCTGAAGGTGAATGAGCCGAAGGTAAGGACCTGGTCGACCAGCGTGGCGACGACGGCGTCGTTGACGACGGCATACAGCACCACCGTCGAGCCTCCAGAGAAGGTGGGATGCTCTCCGATGTAGGACCAGGGCAGGGTGACCGTGGCGGTCTGGTCCGCGGTGGTCGCGAAGTCCCACGTGTAAACGTTGAAATCGCCGGGACCATAGTCGTAGGCCACCGCGGGGTCGCCAGCAGAGTCGACAAACACCTCCACGTACCCGGGGCCGCTGGCCGTCCACGCGGTCGCCGCGGCGAGCGAAACCGAGTGGGCCGGCTGCTTCGGCACGGCGACGCCTGTCGGGTTCGCGTCGGCGCAGGCGCCGGTGATGGCGGCCAGCACGACGATGCTGGCCGTGCTGATACGGCGGGTACAAATGGGCATCATGAATCTCCGGGGGGGTGAGGCGTGAATGCTACATACTTGTCCGACAGCCCACCAACCCGGGCCGGGGAAGTGTTCCGCTTCCCCGGCCCGTTGATCTTCATCCAGGGTGGAAGCCCGAAGCCCCACCCCGGATGATCCCGCGCGCCGTCCCCGAGAGGGCGCTGAACCGCCCCTGCCGCTAGCTGCACTCGGCGCTGAAGTTGTCCACCATCGAGGTGAGCTCCCCGTTGGCGTTGACGGTGATGTGGAACGTCGAGTGGAGGCGGAAGTTGTTGTCGGTCCCCGGCCCGATGAGCTGGAAGCTGCTGGCGATCGCCACTGTCTGGCCCGGCCCCATGGTGAAGGTGGCGGTCGCGCTCCCCGTGCCCTGGTAGGTGTCACCGGTGATCTCTCCGGTGCCCTTGACGCCCTGCGGGTTGGAGTGGAAGGTGATGGAAAAGTTCCCGCTTGCGCTCTCCGTGCTGCGGGTCACCTCGTGGAGGGTGCCCTGGTAGAAGACGGTTTCTCCCGCGCCTCCGTTCGCGCACGGCACGAACGTGGCTCCGAAGAGCGGAACGAAATCGTTCGTGACCGTCGTCGTGGCGCTGGCCAGCGGCGCCCTCGGCGCCGCCGTGGTCGGCGCGAGGGGCTGGCCGGAATCGCCGCAGGCCGCGAGCACGGCGATGGAAAGCATGGCAAGGCAAATACGTGGCATGGAACCCTCCAAGAGGGGGTGTGAGAGAGGGACATCTGATGAAACGGGATGGTCTTCTTAAAAGGGACGGCGCGCACCGCGCAGGTGGGGCATCTCCTATGTAAGACGTGAATACTAAAAAACAGCGGGATCTATGAGACAATATACCTGCCGGGCACCCCTCCGCAAGATACTTAATCTCGTAAGTGTGCGTCTCCCATGAACATATGATGAACAATCTAATGTTTGCACAAAGTGCATCAGAACCTTTCGCCAAGGTACGGCTTGTCAGATTAGAATGTCTGAATATGAGATTGTCGAAAACGGGAGGGGAGAACGGCACGCCCCCTGTGCCGCGACCCGTGCCGTCGCGGGGTTCGTACGGGCGCTACAGGAAGGCGTGGGAGAGGGAGGAGACGGGGAGACGGGGAGACGGGAGACGGGGGAGAAACTTCTACCTGGCGGCAAACATCGGAAGGCGTAATCCGTCGGCTGCTGAATCCGGCCCTCCGACGGCGTGGACGGCTAGCGGCCCGGCACTGGCAAGATGCTTGATTGGGCGTTTCGTGGATGTGCAGGATTCATCGGCCTGGTTCCGCCCCGCCACCACGATCCTCCCGCACGACGAACCGTCTTTCGCCGCGGATCACCCCGTGTTCCGCAGCCCGGCGCTGATGCCGTTGATCGTGGCCGCCAGGGCGTAGTTCAGCGCGTCGCTCTCCTCGCCCGCGCGCTTGCGGCGCAGGAGGTCGACCTGGATCAGGCTCATCGGGTCCACGTACGGGTTGCGCAGGCGGATGGAGCGCGCGAGCACCGGGTTCTCCTCCAGCAGCCGCGTCTGCCCGGTGATGCGCAGCACGGCGTCGCGGGTGCGCGCGAACTCGTCCTCCACCATCCCGAACACGCGCTCGCGCAGCCCCTCATCCTCCACCAGCTCGGCGTACCGGCGGGCGATGGAGAGATCCGCCTTCGCCAGGCCGACTTCCACGTTGCGGACCAGGTCGTTGAAGAGCGGGAAGGTGCGCGTCATCTCCTCCAGCAGCGCCGCCTCGTCGGGGCCCCGGGCGGCGAAGCGCTCCAGCGCGTGGCCCACGCCGAACCAGGCGGGGAGCACGTTCCGGCTCTGCATCCACCCGAACACCCAGGGGATGGCGCGCAGGTCGCCCAGCCCGCTGCTCTTGCCGCGCTTGCTGGGCCGCGAGCCGATGCGCGCGTGCTCCAGCTCGGCCACCGGCGTCCCCTGCTCGAAGTACGGGAGGATGTCGGGGTTCTCGGCCACGTTCTGGCGGTAGAACTCGAACGCATCCGCGCTCATCTCCTCCATCGCCGCGTCCCACACCGCCGCGCGCGCCGGATCGATGGTGGACGGGCCGGCCAGGGCGTCGAGCGCGGCAGCCACCATCAGCTCCAGGTTGCGCTCGGCCAGGACGGTGTCGCTGTACTTCCAGTTCAGCACCTCGCCCTGCTCGGTCAGCCGCAGGGTGCCGGTGAAGGCGCCGGGCGGCTGGCTGGTGATGGCACGGTGCGTCGGCCCGCCGCCGCGGCCGACGGTGCCGCCGCGGCCGTGGAAGAGGCGCAGCACCACCCCCGTCTCCCGGGCCACGTCGTGCAAGGCACGGTGGGCCTTGTAGATCTCCCAGGTGCTGGTGAGCATTCCGCCGTCCTTGTTGCTGTCGGAATAGCCCAGCATCACCTCCTGCCGCCGCCCCCAGCTGTCCAGCAGCCGCGCGTAGTCCGCCCGCGTCCACAGCTCGCGGCAGATCTCCGGGCAGGCGCGCAGGTCTTCGATCGATTCGAAGAGCGGCACCGGCATCAGCCCCGGATCGTCGCCCTCCGCCGCCACGCGGACGCCGCACAGCTCCGCGAGGCGGACCACGGTCAGCACGTCGTCCACCCCCGTGGCGCCGCTGATCACGTAGATCTGGATCGCCTCGGGGGGATAGCTGCGCTTGAGATCCGCCACCGCCCGCATCGTGTCCATCACCATCCGCGTCTCGTCGCCGGGCGGCGCCGCGAGCGTTCCATCGGACGAAGAACCCAGCAGTTCCTCTCGGGCGCGGGCGTGCAGCCGGGCGTGCTGGCGAACGTCGAGCGTGTGCAGGTGAAAGCCGAAGGTCTCCACCTGCCGCAGCAGCGGATCGATCAGCAGCGCCGCCAGCCGCTCGCCGCGGTTGGCCACCAGGCTGTCGCGCACCAGCCGCAGGTCCGCCGCGAAGTCGCGGGCGTGGGGGTAGGCGTGGGGATGACGGGCATCGTCGCGGGCGAGCCGCAGCCGCGCGCCCACGTAGCCCAGGAAGCGGCGATAGACCTCGGTCTTCGACCGCCGCTCGGGGAAGGGATCCAGGGTCGACCCCGTCTCGGCGTAGCGCTCCAGCGCCCGCTCCAGCCCGGCGCTCACCGGCGTCTGCACGGTGGACGTGCTGAGGCGCTCGACCACCTGCTCCAGCGAGGAGACGTACCGGTCCAGGATCGTTTCGCGGGCGAACTGCAGCGCGTCGCGCGTCACCTCGGGCGTCACGTAGGGATTGCCGTCGCGGTCCCCGCCGATCCAGCTGCCGAAGCGGACCACGCCAGGCAGGTCGGAAGCGGCCACCGGCTCGCCGAGCGCCGCGCCGAAGCCGTCCGCCAGCTCGGCGTACAGGCCGGGGGCGGTCTCGATCAGCACGCGGCGGTAGTAGTCCAGCCCCATCTGGATCTCGTCGCGGACCGACGGGCGGCTGCGGCGCACCTCGTCGGTCTGCCAGAGCGCGGTGATCTCGGCGGCGATGGCGTCTTCCTGGCGCGCGGCCTCGGCGTCGGTGAGCGGGAGCCGGTCCAGCCGCTGCAGCGCGCGGGCGATGCGGGCGCGCTTGAACAGCACCGTTCTCCGCGCCACCTCGGTGGGGTGCGCGGTGAAGACGGGGATGATGGTGACCTCGGCGAGGCGCTTCAGGATCTCGTCAGGGCCCAGCCCCGCGTCGCGCAGGCGCAGCAGGGTGCCGTGGAAGGTGCCGGGCTGCGGCGGCTGATCGGGGTGCAGCGCGGCGGCGCGGCGGCGGCGGCCGCGGTGCGCCGTCTCGGCGAGGTTGGTGAGCTCGAAGTAGATCGAGAACGCCTTCACCAGCCCGTACGCCTGCTCCACGCCGAGCGACCCTACGATCCCCGCCGCCCGCGCCGTCCCCTCTTCGTCCGGGCTTTCGAACGACGGCGCGTCGTCGCCGCCCTCGCCGCGGCTGCGGATCAGCAGCCGGCGCAGTTCCTCCACCGCGGCGTACAGATCCTCGCCTTCCTGGTCGCGGATCACGCGCCCCAGCAGGATCCCCAGCGAGCGGACGTCGCGCCGCAGCGGCGCCTCCTTCTTCGACGGATCGTCGCCCGTGAGCTCCGCCAGCCGCTCCGGCTGCGACACCGCCCGCCACAGCGTCGGCGCCGGGATGCGCGCGCTCACCCCCGTCTCCACGCCTTCGTTCGCCGCACTGGCGTTCGCCCTCGGCTCCTGGTCCACCGCCACGCTCCGCTCGCGGGTCCTCGATCGATGGTACTCAGTCGGAATACGACGAAACGGCGCCGGGGACAAGCGTTCCCGGCGACGGACGAGGCAATCGCGCCAGGGGACGAGCGTCGGCGCGGGCCGCGGCGGGCCCCCCGCCCTGGCGCTGCGCGCCGGTCCCTCCCCCCAAACTGCCTGGGGGGAGGAACGGGGACTCGCTTTGCTCGCGGCTACTTCGATGCTCCCGCCCGGATCTCCTCGGACGAGACGACATCCGCGGCGTCACATCGACCGGCGCTCGTTTCGCGCTCCGGAATGACGGCCGAGATGGACGGATAGTCAGCGAAGGCGGACTTCGTGTAGTTGTTGCAGCGAATTGAATTCATTCGCCCGTGGCGGGTCTCACCCCTTCTCTAGCCGTTCGGGAGTAGGGTGGGGATGAGGCTCGGTTCGGAGGAAGGGGGCCGGGGGACGACGGCCGGTGGTACGCCTCTTGACCTCGTCTCGATGCGGGGATTCCAGGCCGGGAGGATGACGCGGATGGAGCAGCGGCAGCGGTGGCCGGACGTGCTGTGGATCGTGCGGCACGGGGAGAGCGCGGGGAACGTGGCGGCGGCGGCGGCGCGCGAGGCCGGCCTGCCGGCCATCCAGATCGCCACGCGCGACGTGGACGTGCCGCTCAGCGGGCGCGGCGAGCACCAGGCGCTGGCGGTGGGCCGCTGGTTCGCCTCCATGCCGCCCGGCGAGCGGCCGAGCGTGGTCCTCACCTCACCCTACGTGCGCGCCCGCCGCACCGCCGAGATCATCTGCCAGCAGGGCGGCGCCGACGAGCCCGACGAGGCGCTGGTGATCGACGAGCGGCTGCGCGAGCGCGAGTTCGGGATCCTGGACCGGCTCACCGCGCTCGGCGTGCAGCAGCGCTTTCCCGAGCAGGCCGAGCACCGCCGCCTGCTGGGCAAGTTCTACCATCGCCCGCCCGGCGGGGAAAGCTGGTGCGACGTGATCCTGCGGCTGCGCAGCGCGCTCGACACCATCAACCTGCACTACAGCCGCGAGCGCGTGCTGATCGTGGCGCACGAGGTGGTGGTCCTGTGCCTGCGCTACCTGCTGGAGTGCATGACCGAGGAAGAGATCCTGGCCATCGAACGCGAGCACGACGTGGCCAACTGCGGCGTCACCTGGTACGAGTTCAACCTGGCGCTCGGCCGCCGCGGCAAGATGGAGCTGAAGCACTTCAACTTCGTGGCCCCGCTGGTGGACGCCGGCGCCGGCGTCACCGCCGCCCGCGACGTTCCCGTAGCCGCCAAATGAGCCCGCGCGACGCGATCGACCTCACGCCCGCCACACTGCGCGGCATCCCCCTCCCCGAGCCCGACGAGAGCGGGAGCAAGGAAGAGCGCGGCCGCATCCTGATCGTGGGCGGCGAACGCGAGAACCCGGGGGCGATGCTGCTGAGCGGCACGGCGGCGCTGCGGGCCGGCGCGGGCAAGCTGCGGCTGGCGACCGTGCGCTCCATCGCGGTCGCGCTCGGCATCGCCATTCCCGAAGCCCGCGTCTTCGGGTTGGACGAGACGGAGCACGGCGCGATCGATCCCGCCGCGGCGGACGAGCTGCTGCGGGTGGCCGGCGGGGTGGACGCGCTGGTGCTGGGGCCGGGGATGATCGACGAAGCGAGCGCGTCGAAGCTCACCGGCGCCGTCCTCGCGCGGGTGGATGGGCCGGCCGTGGCGCTGGACGCGGGCGCGTTCCCGTACCTGGCCGCCAACCCCGACGCGCTGCTGCGCCTGGACGGCCGCGCCGTGATCACCCCGCACGCCGGCGAGATGGCGAAGATCCTGGGCGTGGAGAAGGCCGAGGTGGAGCGCGACCCGCTCGCCACCGCCCGCCGCGCCGCGGAGGAGCTGGGCGCCGTGGTCGCGCTCAAGGGACCGGATACGTTCATCGCCGCGCCCGACGGACAGGCGTACCGCTACGCGAACGGCGGCGTGGGCCTGGCCACCTCGGGCTCGGGCGACGTGCTGGCGGGGATCGTGGGCGGTCTGCTGGCGCGCGGCGCCGACCCGCTGCGCGCCGCCGCGTGGGCCGTCTACCTCCACGGCGAGGCCGGCAACGCGCTCGCCGCCGCCAGCGGCGGCATCGGCTACCTGGCCCGCGAGCTCCCCGCCGAGATCCCGCCGCTGATGGACCGCCTGGGCGGCGAGCGGCGCTCGGTGGGGTTCACGGCCGATTCGGCGTAATCGTACCGCCGAGTCCCTGCCGAGTCCGGAAATTCAGTGGTCGTACCGGCTCTGCCGATGGGTCTCAGTAGAGTTCGAACACTGGATTGGCGGATTCGAGATCATCGGTCACACGGACCCTTATCCGCGATGCCGGTTCAGACGATCCCGCTGATGGATGCGGTGGAACGTGGATCCCGACGTCGTCTCCCCGCTAGACTCTCAGCTCCCCGGCACCTTCAGCGTCAGCAGCTGGCCGCTCTCGCGCGCAATGCCCAGCCGCGGCTCGGGGCGGTCGTGCGCCTGCACGTCGAAGAGCCAGGTGCCCTCGCCCAGCCAGGCCGACGCGTCCACGATCCCGCTCGACTCCCAGCAGATGCCGCTGCTGTAGCTGCACGCGGGGTCCAGCACCTCGGCCACCGCCTGCGGCGCGCCCAGCGCGCCGTCCGCCGCCAGCGGGAAGCGCCAGATGCGCGGCGCGCGCGCCCAGGCGCTGTGCGCCGGGTCTTCCTGCAGCATCAGCGAGCGCGCGCTGGTCCCCACGTTGTCGGGCGATGCCCAGCCGCTCGCGGGGCCCTGCGAGCGCGCCAGCAGCGTCAGCCTCGCGCGCGTGGGGTCCGCGGCCTGGAACTCCACCCGGTAGATGGAGCCGAACGGGTCCCACGGCGCCGTGGAGCTGGGCACGGTACCCGAGCCGGTGTCCACGAAGTAGAGCGTGGGGGACGAAAGGCCGCCGCGCCGGTCGTAGTCGCCGTCCTCGATCCCCGCGAAGCGCAGCGCGCCCATCCCGTCCACCGCCGCCTGCAGCTGCGCCGAGGTGAGCGACGCCGCGCTGGGGATCGCCACGAAGCGCCCGTCCACCCCCTGCCCCACCGCCAGCTGCCCCACGTTGGCCGCCTGCGCCGAGGTGAAGACGTAGAGCGTACCCTGCCCCGCCAGCACCTCGCTCTCGTTCGCCGCCACGTACAGGTACAGCTCCGACTGGCCGCGGTGGTCGTCGAGCCCCGCCAGCACCACGCGCCCGCCGAAGCCGGGGATGGCGACGGTGTTCTCGTGCGCGAAGCGGCCCATCCACGGCATCTCCACCACCTGGCCGGCCTTCGAGACGGCGAGCTGCATCCCGTCCTTCCCCGCGCCGATCACCTCCTCGCCGGTCAGGAACCACCCGCCGGGAAAGCCGACGGCCGCGTCCGCGAAGGTGGCCGAGCAGAAGCTGCGGTACCCCCCCGACCCGTCCACCGCATACGAGCCGCCCAGCACGTTGGCGGTGGCCCGGTCCAGCACCAGCCGGCTCACGCGGGCGTAGGCGAACTTCGCGACCCCGTCCGTCCCCGCCACGCCGGCCGAGCCGATCTCGTGGTTGGAGAACAGGATCAGCCGCCCGCCCTCGGCGTACCCGCCCAGCCCGTCGGGGGTGGGCGGAAAGACGAAGCCGCCGGGCACCGTGTCGCCCACGCTCAGGATCGGCTGCACGGTGGCCGTGCCCAGCCCCGCCGCCAGCGCCGGCTGCGCCGTGCGGAAGCCGGGGTCCGCCGGCGGCCCGGTGCCGCCCGGGTCCGCGCACGCAGCCAGCGCGCACGCCAGCGCCACGGCGATCCACACCCGCGGCGGCCGGCGCGGCGGTCGGGCCGGAGTGCTCACCCTGGCTCCGTTGGCCGGATGGACGGCGGTCATTGCGCGTAGACGGCGCGGCGCACGCGCAGCAGCGAGCCCGTGGCCGCGTTCGGCGCCGTGTAGGTGCACCCCAGCCCGAAGAAGAAGTCGCCGCCGTTCTCCTCGAACGAGCGGGCGAAGGCGGGCGCGGTGAAGTGGAACAGCTCGGTCCAGCCGGACAGGTCGCTGGTCTGATAGACGCGCGTCACGAACGATCCGTCCGCCTGCGGCGTGGCGGTGAGCACGTACAGGGTGCCGCCGCGCACCAGCAGGTCGAAGGGAACCGCGCCCGCGTCGGGGAGCGCCACCTGCTGCGCGGTGCGCATGTCCCGCGTCATCGCCAGGGCCACGGGGCGCCAGTCGAAGGTCCGCCGGGCCACCACGTACACCATCGCGCCCGCGAACTCGGTGGGCCGCATCACCCGCAGCACGGCGTCCTGCGGCGCGCCGGGAAGGAGCGCGTCCAGCTCCACGCCGGTGCGCACGAAGCGCGTGCCGTCCCAGCGCAGCACCTGGTGCTCCTCGATCGGGAACACGCGCCAGAACGCCGGAAAACCGTACAGCTCGCCGCCGTGCTCGAAAAGCGTGTAGACGCGCCCCAGCACGTTGTCGGTGCCGGGCTGCCACGTCTGCCCGCGGTCGGCGGACACCTGCAGCGTCAGGTGGCCGGGCACGCTGTCGGCCCCCAGCGCGGCGAAGAGGAGGCCGCCGTGGGTGGCCAGGTCGAAGGTGTGCAGGCCGTTGGGGATGGTGCGGTGCTTCACCCACTTCCCCGCCTCCAGCCGGTAGAAGTTGCCCAGCGTCCAGTCGTCGCGCGGGTCGTGGCCGGGCACGTAGAGCTCGCCGTCCAGCACGCGGAACTCGTCCACCTGCTCCTCGCTGGTGGTGAACTCGCTGGTCAGGCCGCCGGTGGCCGGGTCCAGCGACCAGATGGCGATCGGCCCCCAGTTGTCGGTGCTGTCGCCGTGGCCGATGTGGATCACCCCGCCGAAGCGCTGCAGGTCCCACACGTTGCGGGCGTAGAGCGAGGCCTCGGTGAACGGCGTCCCCAGCGCGTCCACCGCCGCCGTCACGTCGGGCGGCGGGGGCGGCGGGCCCGATCCGGTGGGCCCGTCGCCGCACGCCGCCAGCACGACGGCGGCCGCGAGCCCCACGGCACGCCGCGGCACGCGCCGGGGCGGCGCGGCGGAGCGCTGGAGGGTTCGCGGCATGGCGGTCCCGCGGTTTCGGTTGGGGAGAGGGAGCCGGGTGGGCGGCGCAGAACCACGCACCGGCATCCGCACGAATCGGGCGCGGCTACGCGGCGGGGCGCTTCCACCTGACGGGGCGGGTGGCGCGCGGGTGCACGTCCAGGCGGTGGGCCATGCGGCGGAAGGCGGGGCCGTGGTCCACCGCCGCGCCCTCGATGTACTGCCACAGGTGGATCATCTCGTGGCGCATGGTCTCTTCCGCCTGCCCCTCCTCGCCGTGCGCGCACAGCCGCCAGCTGATCACGATCTCGAGCGGGTGGCTGCTGAAGTGGCCGTTGCGGCGCCGCATCACCCGGCTCAGGTGGATCGGCACGCGCGGCAGCCGCCCGCCGAAGTGCGCGCGGTTGGCGCGGTCGAACTCGGCCTGCATCCGCTCCAGGTGCACGCGGTCGCCGGGGTGCGCGCGGCGCCCGCGGGCCCGGCGCGGCGGCGCGTTCTCCAGCGGCAGGGCGTTGATGAACGCCTGCACCACGTCGCGGGCCTGCGCCTTCTTCTTCCCGCGCACGCCCGGCGTGTAGAGCACCGCCACCGCCGCCAGGATCGCCTCGTCGGCCGTGGCGAAGGCGTGGTTCATCCGGATCAGCGACGGGTCCTTCCCCACGCTCACCATGGTCCGCCGGTTGTTGGTGAACCGCACCCGGCGGTACGGCGCCCCGTGCTTGCGCAGCACCGCCAGCACCGCCGCCTCGTTGCGCGCGCCCGGATCGGGCGGACGCGCGGCGGGGGCGTCCACCGGGGGACGGAGCGCGCCGCGCGGCCGCGGCTTGCGCGGGCGGGGGGGCGCCGGCTGCGGGCGCGGGGGCTCGGGCCGATGCGGCTCCGGTGCGGGGCCGAACAGGTCCAGGATGATGTCCTTCAGACTCACGTGCCGCGGAGGGTCCTGCGGTTTCAGACGGCGGCGAGCGCCGGCGGGCGCTCGGCGTGGCGGTACTCCACCCGGTACCCCAGGGCGCGCGGAACGCTCAGCAGCTTCTCCAGGTCCAGGTCCACGCGGGCACCGGCCTTCTGCGTGACCTCGTCCTCGATCGGCAGGTCGAAGTCGTCGGCGCCGAACTCCAGGGCGCGGAACGCCTCCTCGTTCTGCGTGAGCACGCTGGTGCGGAAGTGCTTCACGTTGTCCAGGAAGATGCGGCACAGCGCCATGTGCCTCCAGTACTCGCGCGGGGAGATCTCGCGCCCGCCCAGCGCGGTGCCGTACGGCTTGTACGTCCAGCAGAGGAAGGAGAAGAGGCCGTCGAGCCCGGCGGCGTGGCACTGGTCCTGGAAGTCGCGGGTGCGCTGCAGGTGCTCCAGCCGCTCCTCCAGCGTCTCGTCGAAGCCGATCACCATCGTGGCGGTGGTCCGCATCCCCGCGTCCACGATCGCGCGCTGGGCCTCGAAATATTCCCGAACGGTGTACTTGAACCTGGCGTGCCGCTTCCGGAAGTCCTCGGTCAGGATCTCGCTGCCGCCGCCGGTGATCCAGTGCACCCCCGCGTCGCGCAGCCGCGCCGCCGCGTCCAGGTACGACAGGTTGGCGCGGTCGGCCAGGTACATGAACTCGGCGATGGTGAGCGCGTAGAACTCCACCCGGTCGCCGTAGCGCTCGCGCACCGCGGCGAACAGGTCGGCGTAGTAGTGCAGCGGCAGCTTCGGATTGAAGCCGCCGTTGAAGCCCACCAGGTCGCCGCCGGCTTCCAGCAGCTCGTCGATCTTGGCGAACACGTCGTCGCGGGTCAGCACGTAGCCGCCATCCTGGTTGGGCAGCACGTAGAAGGCGCAGTAGTCGCACTGCGCCACGCAGACGTTGGTGTAGTTGATGATCCGCATCACCATGTAGGTGGCGCGGTCGGGGGCGTGGTAGCGCGCGCGGACCAGCTGCGCCAGCCGCTTCAGCTCGTCGTCGCCGGCGTGGTGCCACAGCACCGCGGCGTCCCCGGCGGTGATGCGCCCCCCCTGCTGCACGGTGGCGGCGATGTGGCGCAGGCGCTCGGCGGGCTCTGTGGCTGTGGACGTGACGGACACGCGGGCTCCCCTGGAACTCGGGCGAAATGCTGGTGATGCCTGCGGTTAAGAATGGGGATGCCGCCCCCGCCGGTCAACGCCCGAACGCCCGTTCGAAGGTCAACCAGCCGCACCTGGACACCCCGGGTGGAACGCCGCAGCAACGACGACAGAACGCCTCGCAAACCGCGCGAGGCTTCAACGGCGTGGGGAGGATTGGTGCATACCGGGGCTGATCTGCTCCGCGCCCCGAGAAGTCCGCGAAGGCGGCGCGAAGGCGGACTTCGTGCCGTTGGATGCGGGCCTTACCGCCAGTCCACCAGCATGCGGCGGATCTCGTCGCGGTGGCGGCTCTCGTCGCTGATCATGTTCTCCAGCTCTACGCGGATCGAGATCTCGCCGCACTCGTCCGCCTGCTGGATGCGCCGGGTGTAGCGCTCGATGGTGTCCACCTCGGCCTGCAGCGCGTTCTCCAGCATCTCGCGCGCGTCGCGGGGGATCGGCACGGGCGCCACGGCCACGGCGGGGGTTCCGCCCAGCGCCACCACCTTGTCGGCCAGGAACGCCGCGTGCCCCAGTTCGTCGGGGATCTCGGCCTCGAAGAAGGCCCGCAGGTCGCGCCGCCACGGCCCGCTCACCAGCGCCGCGTAGGTGCGGTACATGATCACGGCCTGGTACTCGGCCGACAGGTCGGTGTTCAGCCCCTCGATCAGCTCGCTCACATCCGCCATCGCCCCGCTTCCCCTCTCGGTTCGAGAAATGAGATCGAGGCACTCCGCCTCGCGCCCGCCGCTCCCATCCGACCCTTCACTGTCCCCTGTCCCCTGTCCCCTGTCCCCTGTCCCCTGTCCCCTGTCCCCGCTCGGCACTCAATCCTCCGGCAGGTCGATCTCCCGCCCCTCCTCGGCGCTCCGGTACGCCGCCTCCATGATGCGCATCAGCCGCACGTGCTCGGCGGGCGGCTCCAGCCGCTTCTCGCCGCGCACCGCCTCGACGAAGTACTGCAGCTGGTTGCGGTAGCTGGCGGTGAACAGGTTCTCGGTGCCGGCGGGGAGCGCGGGGGCCACCTCCACCATCCCCGTGTCCATCTGGCGGAACACCTGCAGCGGCGACAGCGATCCCGACCCGCCGCTGCCCAGCACGTGCAGGAACTGACGGTCGCGCCGCGAGACCAGCGCCCAGGTCACCTCCAGGTTGATCACCCGGCCGCCCTCCAGCCGCAGCAGCAGCGCCGCCGCGTCCTCCACCTCGGCGTCGGCCGTGCGGTGGGTGTGCGCCGAGACGCGGAGCGCGCGCGGGTAGCCCAGCGTCCACAGCGCCAGGTCCAGCATCTGGAGGCCCAGGTCCATCAGCGCGCCGCCGCCGGCCGAGCGCATCAGCCGCCACGAGCGCAGGCGTCCGCTGGGGCGGGTGCGGGTGAGCCAGCCGGTCTTCAGGTAGAACACGTCGCCCAGCTCGCCGCTGACGACGAACGAACGCAGCGCCTGCGCGTCGGGGCGGAAGCGCTGGTTCATCCCCACCATCAGCCGGTCGCCGGCGCCGGGCTCGGCCAGGACCGAGCGGACGCCCTCGGCCGACAGCCCGAGCGGCTTTTCGCACAGCACGTGCTTGCCGGCGCGCAGGGCGTCGCGCACGTGCTCCTCGTGGCGGTGGCTGGGGGTGCACACCACCACCGCGCCGATCGACTCGTCGTCCCAGATGCGCTGGGCGTCCAGGGCGCGCGAGCCGTAGCGGTCGGCCACGGTGCGGGCGGTGTGCTCGTCGCGGTCGCTCACGGCGGCGATCTCCACCCCGCGCATGCGGCTCAGGATGGGCAGGTGCGTCACCTGCGCGATCGCCCCCGCGCCGATCACGGCGACGCGGGTGGAGGGTCTGTGCACGGTCACGGATGCGTCTCGTCGAGTGGGAAATCTCGCATCTGCTTCAATCGCTTGAACTTGAACAGCAACGGCAACGGCGGGATCCGGGCGTGTCCCTCCGCTGCGCTCCGGGCCGGGCTGCGCGCGCCGTAGGGCACGATACCGCCGTGCCCAACGGCGCCGGGCCACCGCCGCGCCAGGCTCCCCGGCTGACCCGCGGCACCCTCTCTCGCGCGGCGGCGTCCCGGCCCTGCGGGCGCGCATCCCTCACGCAAACGGTGCAATCCGCGCCCTTTCGACGGCGGGTTGAAACCCGCCGCTGGAACGTCGGAACGTCCGCCTTCGCGGACTGCTCCCGCGGCGCCGTGGTGAATCAGCAAGCATCTTCGCGGCCGCATCTGGCCGCGGCCGCGCCGATCTCCGGTATCCGCTCCGATCCACCGTCCTGCGCTCGAAGTAGCCGCGCGAAGCGCCCCCGGGTCCCTCTCCCAGGCTGTTTTTGGGAGAGGGACAGGCGTTCAGGACGCGGCGCAGCCGCGCCTGGACGCCAGGGTGAGGGCCCGCGGGGCCCGCGACACGCTCAATACATCCGCTCCAGCCGCGTTCCCGGATAGTACGCGCCCAGGATGGTGTGGTAGTCCTGCCCGGCGCGCGCGCGGCCCATCGCGCCCACCTGGCACATCCCGATGCCGTGGCCCCAGCCGCCGCCCTCGGCCACGATCTGCACCACCTCCCCGCCGCTGCGCTCCAGCCTGATGTCGAACTTGCTGCTGTTCAGGATTCCGCCGCGCGGCGGCACCAGGATCCAGCGCACCCGGTCGCGCCCCACGGTGAACGTCCCCGCGTCGGTCTCGATCCGCAGCGCGCGCACCCGGCCGCTCTGCGTCCTCGAGATCACGTCCATGTCCTCGATCTCGCGGATGCGGCGGCCGCGCAGCGAATCGGCCAGGGTGCGGTTCAGCGTGGCCACCAGCTGCTCGGGGCTCCAGCGCTCCGTCCATCGGAAGCGGCTGCTGGCGCGGTCATACGCCTCGCCGGTGCGCGGGTCCACGTCTTCCACCGACACCAGGTAGGGAACGGGGTTCACGTTCCACACCTCGTCGATCGCCGCCGTCCGCCCGGCGCAGGTGGAGTGATAGTAGGCATCGATCGGCCGGCCGCCGTACGTCAGCACCTCGCCGGCCGTCTCGCGCACGGCGCGGGAAACCAGCTCGCGCTCGGCCTGCACCCCGCCGTACACCTGGTCGGCCGTGCTGGCGTAGACGTCGAAGCCCAGCTCCGTGCGCCGGCCCATGTTCCTCACCGCGTACGTCCGCGCGGCCACCGCCTGCGCCTTGATCGCCTCGTACGCGCTTTCGTCCACCTGGCCCAGCTCGCGCGGCACCACGCCCAGCAGGTAGCTCTCCAGGTCCACGCGGTTGACGAAGGTCAGGCTCCGCCCGCCCGCCGTCTGCACCAGCACGGCGCCGCGATAGGGCACGCCGCGCAGCTCCACCACCCCGCCGTCCGCCGCGCGCACCACCACCGGCGACGCCATCCCGCGCCGCGACCGCCCGACGGGCGAGCCGTTCCCGTCCACCACCGTCATCACGATCCCGCCGCCGTCGTTCGAGAACGCCACGCCGCGGCCCTGCGCCAGCTCGTCGAGGTTGTCGCCGCTCTCCGTCTCCACCGTCAGGCCGGACGGCGAAGAGATCGTCCCCGCCGCCGCCTCCACCACCACGCCGACCCGGACGGCCGGGCCTGCCGCCACCGGCGCGGGCGCCGGCTCGAAGCGCGGCGGCGGCGGTGCCTGGGGCGGCGGCGCGGGACGCGGGGTGGGCGCGCTGGGGACGGGCCCGTAGACCGGCTCCGTCCGTCCGCCCCCGCACGCCGCCAGCGCCGCGAGCGAGAGCCCGATCGCCGCGTCAGCCCAGCGCGGCACGGAGCGCCTCCCTCGCCGCGCCGATGGTGGCGTCCACGTCCGCGTCGGTGTGCGCGGTGCTGGTGAAGCCGGCCTCGAACTGGCTGGGCGCCAGGAACACGCCCCGCTCCAGCATCCCGTGGAAGAAGCGGTTGAATCGCGGCACGTCGCTCGTCTTCGCCTGCTCGAAGTCACGCACCGGCCCGGGTGCGAAGAACATCCCCCACATCGACCCGAGATTTCCCCCGCTCGCCGCAACGCCGAGCTCGGACGCGGCGGAGAGGAGCCCGCCCACCAGCCGCGCGGTCCTGCGTTCCAGCTCGGGATACGGGTTCTCGTCGCGCAGGATGCGGAGTTGCGCCACCCCGGCGGCCATCGCCAGCGGGTTCCCCGAGAGCGTCCCCGCCTGGTAGACGGGACCGACCGGCGCCACGCGGTCCATGATCTCCGCGCGGCCGCCGTACGCGCCCACCGGCAGCCCCCCGCCGATCACCTTCCCCAGCGTGGTCAGGTCCGGCACCACGCCGAAGCGCTCCTGCGCCCCGCCGCGCGAGACGCGGAACCCCGTCATCACCTCGTCGAACACCAGCAGCGCGCCGTCCTCCCGCGTGACGCGCCTCAAGCCCTCCAGGAAGCCGTCCACGGGCGGGATGAAGCCGGCGTTGCCGACCACGGGCTCCAGGATCACCGCCGCGACCTTTCCCGGATGCGCCCGGAAGATCTCCTCGACCGCGGCGAGGTCGTTGAACGGCGCGGTCAGCGTCAGCTTCGAGAGCTCCGCCGGCACGCCGGGCGAGTTCGGCAGGCCCAGCGTGGCGACCCCCGAGCCTGCTTTGACCAGGAAGGAGTCGCCGTGGCCGTGATAGCAGCCGTCGAACTTCACGATCAGCTCGCGCCCCGCGAAGCCGCGGGCCAGGCGGATGGCGCTCATGGTCGCCTCCGTGCCGCTGTTCACGAAGCGCACGCGCTGCATCGACGGCACCAGCTCGCGCACCAGTTCGGCCAGCTCCACCTCGGCCTCGGTGGGCGCGCCGTAGCTGGTGCCGCGCGCCGCGGCGTCCGTCACCGCGGCGACCACGGC
>Ga0207706_10001823_pt1 | contig 20928 bp, 20 predicted proteins | sample KBSC53metaG_FD_184318 | JGI IMG/M metagenome (GOLD analysis project Ga0207706, IMG submission 184318) | Corn rhizosphere microbial communities from Kellogg Biological Station, Michigan, USA - KBS C5-3 metaG (SPAdes) (version 2) | ecosystem: Host-associated > Plants > Roots > Rhizosphere > Soil ... | reverse complement strand
CGGATCAGTTCGAGGACCTGCAGCGGCCGCTCGGCAACGGCCACCGCGCCCGCCTCGATCAGCTCCTCGGCGTCGTGATAGCCCCAGCCGGCCCCGATCCCCCGCGCCCCCGCATTCACCGCCATCGCCATGTCGAAGCTGGTGTCGCCGACGACGATGCTCGTCTCGGGCGCCGCGCCCGCCTCCGCAATCGCCTGGCTGACCATCGAGGGATGCGGCTTCGACGGGTGCCGGTCCGCAGTCTGCAGCGACACGAATCGGGCATGGATGCCGTGACTTTCGAGGCAATGCCGTAGCCCGCGGTCCGATTTTCCGGTCGCCACCGCGAGCAGCCAGCCGTCGGCTTCGAGCGCGTCGAGCAGTTCGTGCACGCCCTCGAACAACGGCTCCTCGACCTCGCCCGCTGCCCGCAGCGTCCAGAAGGCGCGCTTGTAATCCTCGGCCAGCGAGAGATGCTGCTCGGCCGGCGCATCCGGCAGAAGCGCCGCCATCGCTTCGGTCAGGCTGAGCCCGATGACCCGGCGCGAAACCTCGGGCGGGGGAAGCTCCAGCCCGTGCTGCGCGAACGCCGCCGACAGCGCGCGGAAGATCGTCGCTCCGCTGTCGACCAGAGTCCCGTCGCAATCGAAGATCGCCAGCCGGTTCAACGCCGCTTCGTCCGTTCCTGCGACCCGCGCGCCCGCCGTTCGCCGCGCCGCTCGCGGCGCCGGGCCTTGGCCGCGGCCGCCACCTTGCGCTGCTTGGCTTCGGGGGACGCCTTCGGCTGCTCCAACGGCAGGCTGTCCCCGGCCATCGGGCTGAACCCGAGCGTCGTCAGGCTCTCGGCCATGTGCGCCGGGAGCTCCGCCGTGACGTCGATCACCCCGCCGTCCGGCGCATCGATCCTGATCCGCCGCGCGTGGAGGTGGAGCTTGCGGCTGATCCCGCCGGTCAGGAACGCCTCCGCCCCGCCATATTTCGCATCGCCGACGATCGGATGGCCGATCGCCGCCATGTGTGCGCGCAGCTGGTGAGTCCGGCCGGTCAGCGGCTGAAGCTCGACCCAGGCAGTGCGATTGCCGGCCCGCTCGATCGTGCGCCAGCGTGTCTTCGCGGGAAGTCCGTGCTCTTCGCTGATGTGCATCTTCTCGCCGCCGGTTCCCGGCTGCTTGGCCAACGGCGCGTCGATCATGCCCTCGTCCGCGTCGGGGACGCCGACCACCAGCGCCCAATAGACTTTCCGCGCGGTCCGCCCCGAGAAAGCCTTGGCGAAATGCCCCGCCGAGCGAGCGCTGCGCGCCACCAGCAGCGCGCCTGACGTGTCCTTGTCCAGCCGGTGGACCAGTTTCGGGCGCGCATCCTCGTCCGCCAGGCCGTCGAGCAGCCGGTCGAGATGCTGCGTCGTCTTGGTCCCGCCCTGCGTCGCGAGCCCCGGCGGCTTGTTCAGAACGAACGCGTCGGCGTCCCGGTGGATCACCATGTCGCGGACGAATTGCTCCTCGTCCGCCGTCAGCGCCTCGCGCTTGCGCTCCACCCTGGCGGGCCGCGCTGGCGTCGCATCGAGCGGCGGAACCCGGATCTCCTGCCCCGCCTCGATCCGGTCCCCCGGCACCGCGCGCTTGCCCGCCAGCCGGAGCTGCCCGGTCCGCGCCCAGCGCGAAACGATGTTGAAGCTGACCTCCGGCATGTGCCGCTTGAACCAGCGGTCGAGCCGGATTCCGTCGTCGTCCTCGGATACGGTAAAGGTGCGGGGGTCGGGCATTGAGGGGGCGCGATAGCCGCTCAAGTCGCTGCAGTCAGCCTCCCCCCTTGTGGGGGAGGTTGGAGGGGGGCCGGCCGGCGTCTGCCGGCCGAAAAGATTTTTTGTGGCGTCACCTGCTCCGCAGCTGCCGCGCCCCCACCCAACCCTCCCCACAAGGGGGAGGGCTTTGAAGCGCTTCGCCTACCGCTCAGCCCAAAACTCGAACGCCTGCCGCTGGACCTTCCGCACCAGCTTCATCGCCTTCGGCCCGTCCCAAAGCCCGGCATAGCCGTGCTTCTTCGCCCCTCCGACCCACCAGCCCTGTCCCGGCAAGCCATCCGACTGACGCACCACCAGCACCGCGAGCTCCGGCTCGCCGCGCTCCTCTGCCTCCTCGTCGATGAAGCTCAGCACCTTGCACAGCTGCCGCATCTTCGGGCGCGTGAAATGATGGCCGAGCAGCGCGAGCACCTCGGAATAGCTTATCGCCTCTCCCGCCTGTGCGGAGGCAATCAGAATCGCCCGCACTTCGGCCGGGTCGGCGAGCAACCCGGCGCTGTCTTCGCTCATCGCGGCTGGGCGGTGAAGTCGACCGGAGTCAGCTCGAACACGTTCAACTTCGACCCGCTCTGCGGCCAGGGGATCACCAGCCGCCATTTAAATGGCGCGATCCGCTCCAGCACGCCGGCCATGTTGCGCTTCGGGTCGTCGCCGTAGGCGAGCGGAGCTTCCTCATCGCGAAGCGCGAGGCTGCCAAGGAAGATCATGCGCGTCGCATCGTCATCGGCCCACAGCCGCCCCGCTGGCCGCTGGCTGCCCGTCTGCTTGACGATCGTCAGCTGGTCGTCCTCGACCTGGACGTAGCAGAAGAACGGCTTGAAGCTTTCGTACGGCTTGTCCTTCGGCGTCACCTTGCCGAGCGCGATCATTCGGCAATTGTAGCTGCCGGGCGTCGGCGCCGGCATCGGAAGCGCCGCCCTCGGCAGCAGCAGCTTGTCCTCTTTCGCAACGTCGGCCGGATTGCTCTTCTTCGCCTCGGCGATCGCCTCCTGCCAGGCGAGCCCCAGTCGCGCGAGCCGGTCCTCGTCCGCATCGGTCGCGACCGACTTCCACGCCTCCGACTTGAGCGGCGGGCCGACCTCGACCGCGGGCGTGACTCCGGGCGGAACCTTGGGCTTGGTCGCGCAGCCGGCGAGCATCGCCAGCGCGAGGAGCGCCGCGCCGCGCGCGAGCAGCCGATGATTCCGACGATTCAGCGACAAGATGTTCACCCCTCCCCCAACAGTGACAGCCGCCTCGGCCCCTTTCAACTACTGCCACGTTCAACATAAGCTTTCACTGAACGCTCACCGCCGCTACGCGCCCGCAAAATGAATGCGCCCGAAAGCCCCAAAGCTGCGGCGGTCCGCAAACCAGGGCACGGCTCGGGCGGCGGATTCCTCCTCGGCCTGACCGCTTACGCGCTGTGGGGCGTCCTTCCGGTCTATTTCAAGGCGCTCTCGGCCGTGCCCGCGGTCGACATCGTCGCGCACCGCATCCTGTGGTCGCTGCCCTTTCTCGCCATCCTGATCCTGGTCACCCGCGGATGGGACAAGGTGCGCGCGGTCGCCGCTCGCCCACGCACGCTCGGCATCCTGTTCGTCACCGCGCTCCTGATCGGGGGCAACTGGCTGCTCTACGTCTATGCGGTCACCAGCGGCCACATCCTCGCCGCCAGCTTCGGCTATTATCTGAACCCGCTCGCCAACGTCCTTCTGGGCCGCTTCGTGCTTCGCGAGAAGCTGGTCCGGATGCAGTGGGCGGCGGTCGCGATCGCCGCCGCGGGGATCAGCGTGCTCGCCGCCGGAGCGCTCGGCCAGCTGTGGCTGAGCCTCGCGCTCTGCATCAGCTTCGCGCTCTACGGGCTGCTCCGCAAAATCGTGCCCGCCGATGCGCTCACCGGCCTCGCGGTGGAAACCGCGATCCTGTTCCCGCTCGCCATCGCCTGGCTCGGCTGGCTCGCGCTCGCCTCACAGCCGGTGCTCGGAACCACCGGCCTGGAGACCGGGCTGCTCGTCTTCTCGGGCGTCATCTCCACCACGCCGCTCCTTCTGTTCACCGCGGCCGCAAGGCGGCTGCCCTATTCGACGCTCGGAATGCTCCAGTTCCTGGCGCCGACGCTCCAGTTCCTGATCGCGGTGCTGGTCTACGGCGAGCCGTTCACCCTCGCGCACGCCATCGCTTTCGTCGCGATCTGGACCGCGCTCGCCCTCTACGTCGTGGCGATGCTCCGCTCGCCCCGCCTCCCGCAAGCCCCCGAGTAATGATAGGAAGCCGCCGATGTTCAACCTCGTCTCGCTGATCATCGGCTTCGTCGCGCTGATTTGCGCGGTGATCGCCTTCATTCCTTTGCTCGGCTGGGCGAACTGGCTGATCATCCCGCTGGCGGTGATCGGCGCCGGCATCGGAATGATCTCGCGCGGCAGCGCGGGCCGCAACCTCAACCTCTTCGTGATCCTGGTCGCGGTCGTCCGCCTCTCGCTCGGAGGAGGCATCTTTTGAGCCGCGAACCCCGCATCGACGCCTATATCGCCAGGGCCCAGCCCTTCGCCCGCCCGATCCTCGAGAAGGTCCGCGAGCGAGTCCACGCCGTCGTTCCGGGCGTCGAGGAAGCGGTGAAGTGGAGCATGCCGGCCTACACCGTCGGCGGCAAAATCCTCCTCATCACCGCCGCGTTCAAAGCCCACATGGCGCTCAACTTCTGGCGCGGGCAGGAGCTTCGCGGTGAGGAGGCGAACGCCGACGCCATGGGCCAATTCGGCAAGATCAAGTCGCTCGACGAGCTGCCGCCGGACGCCGAGCTCGACCGCCTGATCCGCGAAGCCGCGGACCTCGCGAAGGCTGCGCCTGCGCCGCGCAAGACCAAGCATGCGCCCAAGCCGGCGCCCGAGCTGCACCCCGAGTTCGCCGCCGCGCTGGCCAAGGCGCCGAAGGCCAAGGCGGCGCTCGACAGCTTCCCGCCCTCGGCCCGGCGCGAGTATTTGGAATGGATTGCGGAGGCGAAGCAGGATGCGACGCGGCAGAAGCGCATCGCCAATGCCGTGGAATGGCTCAGCGAGGGCAAGCGCCGCAATTGGAAGTACGAGAGCTGCTGACTCTCCTCCCCTGCATTTGCAGGGGAGGACAAGTCATTTCGTCATCCTCAGCGCCGGCCCGAACCGCGTCTGCTCTTCGCCTTCGACGGTAAAGCCGCAGCTCTCGTAAAACCTCCGGGCGCGCGGATTGGCGATGACGCTGAGCGCCAGGCCGCGCTTGCGCGCTTCGTGAGTCGCCGCCTCGACCAGCATCCGACCGATCCCCTGTCCCCACAGGTCCGGCTCGACGAACAGCCCGTCGAGCTCGCCTCCGACCACCGCCGCGAAACCCGCGATCTCTCCGCCCACTTCCGCGACGATCACCTGCCCGTTCGCGATCTGCCCTTCCGGGAGATAGATGGCATCCGGATTGGCGATCAGCTGGTCGCGATATTCGGGAAGCTCGAGCGACGCGCGCCGCTGCAGGTCCTCCAGCTCGTCATGCTCCTCCGGCCGCGCGAGCCGCAGAGTCAGGCTTTCATCGAGCTTTGACATAGGTCCCAGGCGCGTCCTCGATCGCCTTTATTTTGCCCTTGCCCGGAACGCGCGCGCCGTCCGCCTTCACCGTCGCGGGGTCCTGCGCCTTCAGCCATTCGAGCCAATCCGGCCACCAGCTTCCCTTATGCTCCGCCGCGCCCTCGACGAACGATTCGAGCGTGTCGCAAGGTTTTTCGTTGACCCAATATTGGTACTTCTGGGCAACCGGAGGGTTCACCACGCCCGCGATATGGCCCGATCCCGCGAGCACGAACCGCTTCGGCCCGGCGAAATGGTTCATGATCTTCCACACGCTCTGCGGCGGCGCGATATGGTCCTCGCGCCCGGCCTGGACGTAGCTCGGGGTCTTCACCTGGCCGATGTCGACCGGAGTTCCGGCAACATTGATCCCGCCTTTCTCGGCGAGCTTGTTTCCCTTGTAGAGGTCTTCGAGATACGCCCGATGCCACCCGGCGGGCAGGTTGGTCGTATCCGAGTTCCAGTAGAGCAGGTCGAACGGCGCCGGCTCATCGCCCAGCAGGTAATTGTTGACGACGTAGCTCCAGATGAGGTCGCGGCCGCGCAGCAAGTTGAAGGTCGCGGCCATGTAGCGGCCGTCGAGAAAGCCCTTCTCCTTGGTCAGCTGGTCGAGCAGCCCCATCGTCTCCGGTCCGGTGAACAGCTTGAGGTCACCCGCTTCGGTGAAATCCACTTGCGCTGTGAGGAAAGTCGCCGACTTGACCTTGTCCGCCTCACCCTTCGTCTGGAGATAGGCGAGCGTCGCAGCGAGCGTCGTCCCCGCGACGCAATAGCCGATCGCGTGCACTTGTCCGACGCCGAGCAGGTCGCGCACCGCGTCGATCGCGTCGATCTGCCCGTCCAGCACATAATCGTCGAGGCCGGTATCGGCGATGCTTTCGTCCGCCGACTTCCAGCTCACCATGAACAGGCTCACCCCATTGTCGACGCACCACTTCACGAAGCTTTTCTCAGGGCTGAGGTCGAGGATGTAGAAGCGGTTGATCCACGGCGGGAAGATCACGACCGGCGTCTTCAGCACCTGATCGGTCGTCGGCGTGTACTGGATCAGCTGGTAGAGCGGCGTCTGCCTGACCACCTTGCCCGGCGTCGTCGCCAGATTCCGGCCGACTTCGAACACGCCCGGCTTGGTCTGCGTCAGCTGGCCCGCCGCAATGTCCTTGAGCATGTTGGCGAGGCCCTTGAGCAAATTCTCGCCGCGAGTCTCGAGCGTGCGCTTGAGCACCTGCGGGTTGGTCAGCGCGAAGTTGGACGGGCTCATCGCATCGACGAAGCTGCGCGTCGCGAAGCGGAGTTTCTCGCGCGTATCCGGGTCGACCCCCTCGATCTGGTCGGCAGTGCCGAGCAACTGGTCCGACACCCGCAAATAGGTTTGCCGGATCGTGTCGAAGATCGGGTTTTCGCGCCATTCGGGCGCGGCGAAGCGGCGGTCCTTGCGCTCGGACTCGGCGCCAGTCGGGACCGCGCCGCCCAGCATCTTGCCCCAGGTTTCGAGCCCCTTCGCCCAGGCCTGCGCGCCAGCGCTCATCAGCGCCATCGGGTCCGACGCTCCGGCCTGTTCGCCGAAGCCGAACGCTGGCGGCGACCAGTTCGGAATCGGCTGCCCGCTCTTCATCTGCTCGGCCCAGAACTCCATCAGCATCTGCTGCGCGCGGCCCATCACCAGCGTCCAGTGCTGCCAGTCCTCGAGCGTCGGGATCGCGCTCGCGCTTTGGGTGTCCTCGGCCATGGCGCTAATGTAGGCCGTCACGGCAATGAACCCAACTGCGCTCGTCCTGCTCGATTATTTCGGGATCGCCGTCTTCGCGATGTCGGGCGCGCTGGTCGCCGCCGAACGGCGCACCGATTTCGTGACCTTCATCTTCTTCGCAGTGGCGACGGGCATCGGGGGAGGCACGCTTCGCGACCTGCTGATCGGAGCGCCGGTCTTCTGGATTCACACCAACGGCACGTTGCTGATCTGCATCGCCGCCGCCCTTCTCGTCTGGTTCGCGAGCCATCGCCGCTTCGCCGGCAAGGCGCTGCTCTGGTTCGACGCAGCGGGCATGGCCGCCTACGCCGCCTACGGCTCGGCCAAGGCTCTCGGTTTCGGAGTGGCGCCCATTCCGGCCTTCGTGATGGGGGTCCTTACCGCCTGCGCGGGCGGCATCATCCGCGACGTGCTCGCGGGCAGGCCGTCGGTCCTGATGCGTCACGAGCTCTACGTGACTCCCGCCGCCCTGTCGGCCGGAGCGTTCGTCGCCCTGACGCTTGCGGGCCTTAACCTGTGGACCGCCGCGGCGCTTTCGATCGCAGCCGGTTTCGCCTTGCGTGCCGGAGCCATTGCGAAGGGCTGGTCGCTGCCGCCCTATCGCGACTGAGCCGTCTCCGCCTGGATCCCGGTGTGATAAACCCTTCGCCACTTGCCGCCCGAGCGATGCCAGAGCGAGGCGACCCACCACAGCCCGGAGAATTTCTTCGCCCCCATCGTACCCGCCGTCTCGACCGAATAGGTGACCATCACGTCCTCGCCGGGATCGATCGTTCGGCTCTTCATGTTGCTGATCTTGTACGTCTCGAACGTCATTCCGCGGACGATGGCTAGCTCCTCGGTGCGGTTCCTCAGCCCGGTGCTGTAATGACCGACATAATTGGGCGCGAGATAAGTCGTGAAGGTGGCGATGTCCTTGTCCTTCAGGCTCTTCCACACGACCCTTTCCAGCTCCATCGGCCCGGGCGCGGCGCTCGCGGGAGCCGCGATGACCGCCGCGAACGCGATGAGCGACACGATCCGCATGACCAGCCCCCCGTCTCGAGAAGCGCGCCTTCTACGCCTTCGTGCGTGGCCGCGGCACTTGCCTTAGGATAGCTTGCGCCGTCGCGCGCCGGCGCTGCATTCGGACGCGGCCGCCGGCCGGCAGGAGAAGGACCATGCGCCTCACCTACGCCATCAAATATGTCGCCGACATGGAACGCGCGGTTACCTTCTACCGCGACAAGCTCGGGCTCGAACTCAAGTTCCAGTCGCCCTTCTGGACCGAGTTCGCGACCGGTGAGACGGTCCTCGCCCTCCATCCGGCGTCCGACGACAAGCCCGCAGGCTCGGTCGAGCTCGGCTTCGCGGTCGACGACCTCGGCGAGTTCTACGCGCGCCGCGACCAGCTCGGCGTAGAATTCACGCGCGAGCCTGAGGAGATGCACGGGATTCACATCGCCGCGATCCGCGATTTGGACGGCGCGCACGTCTCGGTGAGCGGGCCGGTTTAAGATCGAAGACGGTTAAGCAGCTGACAAACCCGCGCAGTTCGCCGAGGCAACTTTCAGCTAACTTTCGGTAGATTAATAAAATTGGCGAACAAGCTTATCTGGCGTGGGACTCGGGATGCCGGATCGGGGCCGGCTACTTCAAAAGCATTTCGGCGACGGCCTCCGCCGATCCGCGTCCGGATGATTTGACTGACGGTTTGCTTTGAACGGCACCGCCAGATGGTTGGCTATTGTGCCAGGCGTTCGCCGCCAGTGATCGATGCGGCTCACCGACAAGGGGGACCGATTATGACCGAAATTCGCCATCCAAACCGCCGCTTTTGGCTCGCAGCCGGATCCATAGCTGCCATTGCGATCGCCACCCCGTTGGCATCGCTACCGGCGGCGCCCGTCGTGGTACGCGGAACGCCGACACCCAGCGTTTCCGTGTACGCGACGGGCTTCAACAACCCCCGCGGGCTGAAATTCGGTCCCGACGGAATGCTCTACGTCGCCGAGGGGGGACCGGGCGGAAGCCGCTCGACGGCCGGTCTGTGCACCCAGGTCACGCCGCCGGTCGGGCCCTATACCGGGAGCCCCAGGGGAGGGCGCATCTCGCGCGTCGACGGCAATGGCGTGCGCACGACCCTCACCGACCGCTTCCCGTCGAGCACAACTTCACCCAATCTCGGTAGCCTTGTCAGCGGCGTCGCCGACATCGATTGGGTCAACGGAACGATGTACGCGTTGACGGCGGGAAGCGGCTGCTCGCACGGCGTTGCGAACACCACGAACGGCGTCTTCCGCATCAGCGCCACCGGCAACCCGATCCTGGTCGCGGACCTCAGTGCGTTCCAGAAGGCGCACCCCGTGGCCCATCCGGCAGTGGGCGACTTCGAGCCCGACGGCACCTGGTACAGCATGGTCGCAGCCGGCGGTAAGCTTTACGCCGTCGAGCCCAACCACGGGGAGATCGACTCGATCGACGTGCGCGGCGCGATCAGCCGGGTCGCCGACATCAGCGCGAGCCAGGGCCACATCGTCCCGACCTCGGTCGCTTATCACGGCGGGGCATTCTACATCGGTAACCTCAACACTTTCCCGATCGTGCCGGGATCCTCGAAGATCCTTCTGGTCACGAAAACCGGCTCGGTCAGCACCGTGAAGACAGGCCTGACGATGATCACCGGAGTGGCGTTCGACAGTCTCGGCCGAATGTACGTGCTGGAAAACACGACGACCGCCGGCGAACCGACGCCGGGCAAAGGCGACATTGTCCGGATCGTCGGCTCGACACGGGAAGTGATCGTCAGCGGTTTGGCCCTGCCGACCGCGATGACCTTTGGCCCGGACGGAGCGCTCTACGTTTCGAACCTGGGATTCGGGCCTCCGCCCTCGCTTCCGAACGGACCCGGACAGGTGCTCCGAATTCGCCTCGGAAGTTGACCGGGTCTCGTCAGAACCGGACCGCGACGCCCGTGTAGAGCTCGACGTCGGGCGTCGCGCGGTTCAGCCCGAAATTGGCGCCCGCGTCGAGCTGCACGTCCTTGCCGAGCAGCCAGGCGGCCGAACCGTCCGCGCTCGCCTGGCGCGTCGTGCCGGACCGGTCCCAATCCCACGCGCCCCACAGCTCGGCCGAAAGGTTGAGCCTGTCGCTCGCCGCCCAGCCGACCGCGGCGACCTGCGCCATCGCCGCATGGTGGCCGCGCCCGTCGCCGTCCGCGGCCCAGTCGATCTCCGGCGTCAGGGCCAGGCTGAACGGCGAACCCGGGATCGCATAGCCGACCGGGACCAGCAGGCCCGCTTCCCACTTGCCGTTGCCGAGCGAATGCTTCGCCGTCGGCGCCTTGACGAACGGTCGGGCGGAAACCTGCACCGGAGCATCGTCGGCGGTCAGCCGCTGCTTGTAGACGAAGCTGACGTCGCCGATGCCGCTGTTCCCTCCGGCGTGCTGCCAGGGGGTCACGTCGACCTCGATGTCCGCGCTGTCGGTCAGCCCATATTTGACCGTGGTCTCGCCGAGCACGAGCGACGTGTCGCGCTCGCCGCCGTCCTTCTGGAGCGTCCAGTCGGCAAGACCCGTTTCGACCTGCCAGCGCGCCGCCGGCACCGTGCAGGTCGAGGTCGCCTTGCCCGGCCGATCCGCGCAGATCGGCGATTGGTCCTGCGCCGCGGCAGGCGCAGCCAGGAATCCGCCAATGATGAGGAACGCCCCCGCTCTCACGACGGCGTTTCTCTCATGCGCGAACCGTGAGTGCAATTCGTTAGAACGCGCGGCCCAGCGACACCGTCAGCCGGTAGCGGTTTTCGGGATGCGAAGCGCGGATGCGCTGCCACACGGGAATGGCGACCGCCGCACCGGCGCTCCAGCCCGAAGCGGAATTGAAGCGCACGCCGGGGGCCACCCAGGCCCACTTGCCGCCGCTCGCCTCCTCGATTTCGCCGCCGATGCGCTGGCGCCCTTCCCACTCGCCCGCGATCTCGACGAAGCCGTCCCAGCTTGCGTGGCGTGCTTCATCGGCATCGTCGTGGTGATGATGTTCGCCCACCTCGCCGTGCTCGTGGTGATGCTCCGGCTCCGCGGGACCGAAGCGATGCGAGATCGCAATTCCACCCTGCAGACGATTGCCGAGCCGTGTGTGCTGAGCGCCCGTGGTCGACAGTTGGTAGAGCGCACTTGCGGTCAGCTGGACACGCCCGAGAGGCGCCGAAGCGGACGCGCCGAAGATCGGGTCCCAGCTTCCGCTTCCCGGCTGATGCTCGGTCTCGAGCCGCTCGCCGTCGGGGCTCCGCCGATTCGCGCTCCCGGTCGGCAGCTTGATCCCGCCGACCAGCGCGAAGCCCGGACCTTCGCCCTCGGTGACCCGGTATTTGGCGAGCAGGTTCATGTCGCCGAGGCCCGCGACGTTGCCGAGCTGCTCGACTCCGTTCACCGCCTCGCCGTCGACGTGGCTGTGCTCGCCTTCGCGAAGCGAGTCGCGCCTGACGTACGGAAGCTCCGCCGACAGCGTGAGGTGATGGCTGACTCCGTAGGCAAGGCCGAGCGAGCCGTTGAGATTGTAGTCGGTGTTGTGCGCGTGGATGTGCCGATCGGCGAGCGCCTCGAGCTCCGCGTCTCCACGCCGTTCGGGCCTGGTGTAGGCCAGGCGCAAGCCCGCCGCCCAATGGCCGCCGTCGAGCGTGTCCGGGCTGAACACGCTCATCCCCCCGCCCGAGCCGTAGGCGCTCGCGCCCATATGGTCGGCAAGCGCCGCGGTCGAGGTGGCGGCAAGCAGCGCGCCGAGCGGCGCGCGAATCGCAATCTTTTTCATGGTGATCCCGCAATTTCCGAGCTGAAAATCCGAAGCGAAGCTCAGGCGGGGATCGGCGGACCTCTCAGCGGCGGGCGCTCGCGTCTCGAGTGCCGCTCGACGAACAGGAAGGTGCGGCCGAGCAGCAGCGCGACCGCGAAGAACAGGGCAGGCAGGAGCGGCGGCCAGTCGGGCCCGAGCGCTCCGAGCGCGGACGCCGCGGCATAAGGACAGGGCTGGTGCCGGCCGTCGTGGTGCCCTGACCGATGCTCATGATGCGCGGCCACCGGCGCAGCATCGGGGCAGATGACGATCGTCACCGCGCCGTTCTCGAACGCCGGCATGAAGCCGGCCGGGGCGAGCGAGCGCAGCGCCAGCAGCAGTCCGAGCACCGCAAGTCCCGCCGCTGCAATGGACCGCTTCATCATGTCTCCTGATACGAGCCCGCGACCCTTTCAGATGCGGTCTGGGCCTGACAGGTTCCGATCAGCGCCCTCGCTCGCCCTTTTGCGCCTGTCCGCCGCGCGCCGCAGCGGACTCTGCCCGGACCTTCGCGAACTCGGAAGTCGCGTTCCACCGCGGCCACTCGCGGCTGTTCGCGAGGCGGGCTCCGATCGCGTAGAACATCTGCGCCTCCTGCGCCGCGCCGCGCAGGTCCCATTTGGGCGACCACGCATCGCAGGTCTGGTGGTAGCAGGTTGAGGTGAAGTCGCTCAGCCACTTCTCGCCCGCGGGCCTGCCGCCCTCGACCATGTCGTAGGCACCGGCCAAGGCCATATCGAGCAACACCGGGACCCCCCGCTTGGCGAAGGAGAAATGATCGGCGCGGTAGAAAAGCCCGCGCTCGGGATGGTTCTCGTCGGTGATGGTGCGCCCCTGCGCTTTGGCGGCGTCGGCCATGAGCGCTTCCATGTCGCCGCTCTGCCCGCGTCCGACCAGCACCGCGTCCTTGACCGGCCCGTTCCACTGCAGCGTGTCGAGCGTCAGGTTCGCGGCCATCGTCTCCATCGGGAACAGCGGATGCTGGGCATAATATTCCGACCCGAGCAGCCCGCGCTCCTCCGCCGTCCACGCGGCGAACAGCAAAGTCCGTTGCGGCCTCGGCCCGGACGCGAAAAGGCGCGCGTCCTCGAGCATCGCGGCGAGGCCGAGCGCATCGTCCGCAGCGCCCGGCCGGATCGTCCGCCCCTCAGCATCCGCGGGCCCGACGCCGTACGCGTCCCAATGGACTCCATAGCTGATTGTCTCGTTGGGATAGGTCGTTCCGGTCAGCTTGCCGATCACGTTGTGGCTGGTGATGTGCGCGAGCGTGACCGGGATGTCGGCCGAAAGCGTCGCCTTGAGGTCGATCGGCTTGAACGCGGCAGTGCGCGCCTCGCGCTTCACGGTCTCGTAATCATAACCCGCGCGCTTCAGCAGCGCCGCCGCGGCGTCGCGCTGGATCCAGCCCTGCATCAGCACCGGCTGGGGCGCGTCGGCCGGGAGCGCGATCGCATAGCTTTCGCCCGACGGGCTCTTGACCACGGTCCACGGATAGCCTGCTGCCTCGGTCTCGTGGACGACGAGCGCCGCGATTGCCCCGCGCCGCGCCGCTTCCTCATATTTGTAGGTCCAGCGGCCATAATAGGTCATCGTCCTGCCGCCGAACTTGCCCGCCACAGGCTCGCCCGGCGCGGCCTCGAAGTCCGGGTCGTTGACCAGCATCACCGCGACCTTGCCCTTCAAGTCGATGCCCTTGAAGTCGTCCCAGCCGCGCTCCGGCGCAGCCACTCCGTAGCCGACGAACACCATCGGCGCGTTCTCGATCGCTACACGGTCGACCGGCCGGACGGTGCCGAGATAGACGTCGTCGGGGAAGCGCAGCGGCGTGGTCTGCCCACCTTGGCTGACCGAGACCGTGCCCGGACTCTTCAGCTGCGTGTGGATCATCGGAACGGTCTGCGTCCATCCGCCGTTCTCGCCCGCCGGCTCCAGCCCCGCCGCCTTGAACTGCTCGATCAGGTACGGGATCGTCTTCGCTTCGCCCGGAGTGCCCGGGGCGCGTCCCTGGAATTCGTCGGATGCTAGGACGCGCGTGACCTCGCTCATCCGCTGCGTGTCCACCTTCGGAGCGGGCGCTGCCCCGGCGAGCAACAGGGACAGGATCGCGATCACGGGCTTCACTTCGACTCTCCTTCGATCACCTCCGGGGGCGCAGGGCGCGCGCCCCAACAGCGAGCAGCGCGATGATCGCGACCGCGACACCCACGCGCACGAACTCGGCGCTGATCAGCCAGTAGAACAGGGCCGCGACGGTCGCCGACGCTGGAATGGTGATCACCCAGGCGATGGCGACATTCCCGGCGATTCCCCATCGCACCGCCGACGCCCTCCGGGCCGCGCCAGCGCCGATCACGCAGCCCGTCATCGTGTGCGTGGTCGATACCGGAATGCCGAGATAGGACGCCGAGAACAGCATGACCGAGCCGCCGAGCGAGGCGGAAAATCCCTGGTGCTGGTTCAGCTTTGTGATGCGGGTGCCCATGGTCTCGATGATCCGCCACCCGCCGGTCAGCGTGCCAAGGCCCATCGCCACGTAGCAGCTCAGCGCCACCCAGTTCGGGACATGGAACTGGCCGTTCAGATGACCGGTCGAATAGAGAAGGACGGTGATCAGCCCCATCGTCTTCTGCGCGTCGTTGAGGCCGTGGCTCAGCGACAGCGTGCCTGCGGAAACGAGATGCAGGCCCCGGAACGTGCGTTCGGCGCCGTGAGCGCTGGCGCGGCTGCCGAGCCAGCTCGTCACCAGCATGATCAGCATGGTCAGCATGAGGCCGAGCGTCGGCGACGCGACGATCGCGATCAAAGTCTTGTTCAGGCCGATCCACTGGATGCTCGGGAAGCCGGCGTGCGCAACCCCGGCGCCGACGATTCCGCCAACCAGCGCGTGGCTCGAGGACGAAGGGATTCCCTTGATCCATGTAACGACGTTCCAGAACATCGCCCCGATCAGCGCCCCGAAGACGACCGCGGGCGTCACGACATCCTTGTTGACCAGGCCCTTGCCGATCGTGTCCGCGACATTGTGCAGCTCGGGCCATTTGAGCGCGAGGAAATAAGCGGCGAAGTTGAAGAAGGCGGCGAACGCGACCGCGATCACCGGCGGGAGCACCCGCGTACCGACCACCGTCGCAATCGAGTTGGCGGCGTCGTGCAACCCGTTCAGGAAATCGAACGCAAGCGCGATGGCGATCAGGCCGACGAGCAGCGGAAGGGCGAGTTCGTGCACGCGCCTTGCCGATCAGGCGTGGTCGATCACGATGCCGTCGATCTCGTTCGCGACATCCTCGAAGGCGTCGGTGATCCGCTCCAGATGCTTGTAGATCTCGCGTGAGACCATGAACTGCATCGGCCGGTTCGACTGCTCCTGGAAGGCCCGCTTGAGGCCCTTCGCGTGCGCATCGTCCGCATCGCCCTCGAGCCGCACGACCTTTTCGGTAATTTCGTGGATCCGGGTGCCGTTGCGGCTGATGTCGCGGAGCAACGGCATCGCCTCGGCCGTCAGGCTGGCCGCCTCGGCGATCATGGCGACCATCTCACGCATCTCCGGCTCGAACTTGCGCAGCTCGTACACGTCGACGGCTCGCGCGGTCGATTGCATCTCGTCGATGGCATCGTCCATCGCCCCGATGAGCGAGGTGATCGCGCCGCGGTCGAACGGGGTGAGGAAGGTCCGCCTTACGCTGATCAGCACCTGGCGGATGATGTCGTCCGCTTCGTGCTCGCGGCGGTGGATCTCGGCGATATATTGCTCGTGAGGCTTGCCGCCGTCGACGAGCTTCGTCAGCGCGTCGGCGGCCGCAACCAGCGTCGCGGCATGCGCCTCGAACATCCCGAAGAAGTCGCCCGTTCTCGGGAGAACGCGCTGAAACCAGCTGAACATAACTTCCCCTGCTGCGCCGCGGCACGCTTAGTGGAGCGGGACCGGCGCCGCAACTCGGCAGCCCGTCCGGCCACGCCGACGTCGATTTAACGCTGCGATAGCGCAGCAATCACGGCCTGCGAACGGGCGCCGCCCAATGTCTTCCCCGGTCGCGTGCTCGGCGCGCGTGAGAGCAGGAGAAGACGAGATGCGTAAGGCAAATTCTGGGTCGAGGACGCCCTCGGGGCGCCGCTGGCTGCTGTCCGGAGCGGTGGCAATCGCGGCCGCCGGCGCGGCCGGCGCGGCACAGTTCGGCGGCTGGGGCCCGGCGATGAACGCCGAGCGGCTCCCCCGCTCGAGCAGCCAGCTGAACACTTCGGCGAACGATGGCTGCCCGATCCTCGATCCGGGCACGAACGACCTCTACATGGCCTCGAACCGGCCGGGCGGCGCCGGCGGCCTCGACATCTGGATAGCGCACTGGAACGGAGCCGGCTGGGACACGCCGGTCAACGCCGGGGTCGGAGTCAACACCCGCGCCGACGAATTCTGTCCCGACCCGGCGCCCGGCAGACGCTTGTTCTTCGTCCGCCGGCTGACCAGGACCAACACCGACATCTACGTGACGAGCCGGCGCGCGACCGGAGGCTTCACGACGGCACAAGCCCTCGCTCGCTCGAGCAGCGGGATCAACAGCGCGGCCGAGGAATGGAGTCCCTCCTTCTTCACCGCCGGGGGAACGCAGTTCCTCTATTTCTCGAGCACGCGCGAAGGCCGCCAGCGGGTCTATTACAGCGTCAACTTCGGCCCGGCCTCGCTCGCGCCCGGAGGGGTCAACAGCAGCGCCGCCGACGCCCGTCCCAACGTCCGCCAGGACGGCCTCGAGATCGTGTGGGATTCGACCCGCTTCGGGACTCTCGGAGGCCCGGACATCTGGACCGCGAGCCGCTCGTCGATCAACGATCCGTGGGGCACGGCCGTGCATCTGGAGAACGGGATCAACAGCGCCGCGGGCGAATCGCGCGCCTCTTTGTCCAACGACGGGCACCGGCTGATGTTCGGGACCACGCGCGCCGGCGGCGAGGGCTCGTCCGACATCTGGACCGCCACGCGCTGAAGATTGGGGGCCGCCAGGGAGCGGCGGGGCTTCAGACCTTCAACGGTCCGAGCTCGGCTTGCTCCCTGGCGATATGATCGAGCAGGCGCTTGCGCTGCGCTTCGAAGCGCGGGTCGCCGCGAAGGCTTCGAAAGGCGGGCTCGTCGGCGAGGTCCAGAGCGGCCGCCCGCCCGTCCGGGAACCAGCCCCGGCGCACCGCAAGATCGAGCAGAGCGAGAGCCCGCCCGGAATCGCCCTGGGTAGCGCGGATCATCGCGAGATACCCGATCGCTTCCCTCCGCGGCCCGCGCTTCAGGCTCTCCTCGAGCCGCATCGACGTGGCCGAGAGCAGGTAGGATGACTCCGCCTGCGACCCGGTCTCCCGAAGTGCGACCGCGAGGTTGGGGACGAGCTCGCCGATCATTCCGTAGCGGCTCGTTCGCGAGATGAAGTCGTCGGCATCGCGGAACCCGGCACGATAGAGCGCGACCAGATCGCGCGAGTGGCCGAGCTGGACCATGGCCCTGCTGGCAGGCGCCGAGAAGAACATCGACGTCCAGAACTCCTCGGGCGTGACCGGCTTGTTCTCGAAGGTGGTCGGAGGCAGCGCCTTTCCGCTGATCAGCGGCGCATACCAGTCGGGACAGCCGGTGATCCCGTGCAACTTGTCGGAATAGCCGAGCGCGGTCAGCGTTTCGAACCAGCCGTCCCACAATGCGGGATTGGGACGTCCCCCGCCTTCGAACGGAAACGCCCTGAGCAGCTCGATGCTGCGCGAGAAGTCGCCGTTCGCATAAGCTTGCTCGACCTTCAGGCTGGCAACCGTCTGCGGGCTCGCTCCCGCTTTGGTGATCGTCTGGATCAACCGGTTGAGCGCAGCCTGGTCGCCGAGCTGGATGTCCATGGCGGTAAGATTGCCGACGGCCGGATAAAGCAGCGGATCGATCGCGACGGCACGCTCGTAGGCGGCCTTCGCCTCCTTCACGCGCGACTGGCCGTATAGCGAATTGCCGAGCCAGGTCCACGCTTCCGAATAGCTGGGATCGAGCGTCACCGCCCGGCGGAGGGGGGCTTCGGATTCCGCCGATTGCTCACCCTGGACCAGGGCGTAAGTCGCGTGCGCCAAGGCGAGCTGCGGCGCGAGCGACAAGGCGTGCTGCGTGGCGGCGATCGCCTCCGCCCGGCGGCTGCCGTCGTCCACCGGACCGTGGGAGTTGAAATAGATCGACTCCCCGAGCAGCGCCCAGGCCGGCGCGTAATTCGGATCGATCTTGATCGCCTGGCGGAGCAGCGCTTCGGCGCGTTCGGGACCTGGGTAACGACGCCCTTCAATGAGCTGGCGAGCTTCGCTGTAGAGCGCGTAAACTTCCGGCGAGGTCGTGATTTCCTCCGCGCGGTGTCCTCCGCCCGCGGCCAGTTGCGCGCGGAGCCGCCCTTCGATCCCGTTCGCGATCGCATCCTGAAGCGCGAAGGGCTCGCCCATCCGCCCCCGGAACGAGTCCTGCCAGACCGCGACTCCGTCGCTGGTGCGGGTCAGGCTGACGGAGATCAGCAGTTGCCCGCCGCTCCGCCGCACCACGCCTTGCAGCAGATGCGTGACTCCGAAGCGCTTGCGATAATCCGCCGGGGTCAGGTTGCGCGCCGCAACGGCGTCGATCGTCGCCGGCCCCAGGACCCGGATCGAAGGGTTGCGGGTCAGCGCCGCTCGGGTTTGCTCGCGAACGCCCGCTGCGAGGAAGCTCCCGTCGGGCGGCTGCTGGTCGAAGGGAAGAACCGCGACGACGACTTTGCCGCCGCTGGCGCCCGGCGCCCTTCCGGCGTCGCGCCACAGGAGCGTCAAGGCCGCCACCGCCGCGACCAGCATCAGGGCGATCGTTCCAAATGCGATCAGCTGGTATCGCCGTCGCGGCGGCTGGGCGGGCACGGCAGCCACCGTCGGCTGCAGCCCGCCGGAGATCTCGGGCGGGAGCTCCACGGCCTTGGCGGCGTGGCCGTTGCCGAGCTTCGCGAGCAGCTCGAGCGTCTCCGCCGAGGGCTCAGCCTGGTAATCCTCGCGCAGCCGGTCGCGCAAAGCCGTGAAATGCCGGTGCAGGGCGACGCTGTCCCCGGCCTGGTGCGCCGCGACCATCGCCAGCCGGGTCGCCTCCTCGTTCGCCGGGTCGAGCCGGAGGATCTCCCCGGCGAGGTCCAGCGCCGCGCGCGGGCCCGCCTCCGCCAGGCAGCGCTCGGCCCCTTCGATCGCCGCTCCGAGCGTCTTCGCCGGCTCGTGCGCGCGCTGCCCTCGAAGCCAGTCGTCGAGCTCGCCGTCGAGGCCATCGAGATCGGACAGCAGCCCGGAATCGCTCGATTCGAGCAGCGTCAGCAGCCGCGGCCAGTCGCCGTTCGCCGCCGCCCTCCGGATCAGCTCGAGATCGGTGACCAGCGCATCGCGCGCGACCGACACGTCGTCCCGCGCGGGCGCTAGCAGCGGGAAGCCGCACGAGCGCATGTGCTGGAGCTCGTGGATCGTCTGCCTGAGGCTCGCTCGGGCCTGGGTTTCGCCGCGGTCGCTCCACAGCAGGTCCGCGAGCGCGTCGCGCGACATCGGCCGGCCATGCATCGCCAGCACCGCCAGGGTCGCCCGCGCCTTCCGGGTCCGGAACTGGAGCTGGTTGCCGCCCGCATCCTCGAGCCGGAAATGGCCGAGGCAGCGGACGACGCCGACCGCGCCCGTGGCGCTTCGACCAACGCGCTCGGCGACATTCATGCCCGGTTGCCCCACACCAGACGCACTTTTGGGTCTCCCCCGTTAAGCCACGAGACTAACAGCGGAATTGACGCCTGTTAAGAAAAGAAGCGGGCCTTCAGGGTTATCGGCCCACAATTCCACCGGCCCGCCCGTCCAGCCACTGTTGCACTGCGGCAAATCCACAGGAATTTTGCGTTAGCCATGCATTTACCCGCTTGCGCTCGATTCTGGTTTAGGCACAATAGGTAGTAGCGCGGGAGGGGGAACACTCAACCACTGGTGTTCTGGCGCCGGAATCACTATATTCCGGCGACGGCCACACGCGTCTCCGGTTCCAGGCTGTGGATATCGGGGACGGCAGTGAAAAAGCCCTCGCCCGGCGCCGAAAACGGCTAGGATGCCAGCCATGGCTTCGAGTCGAACACAAAGTGAACAAGCGGCCCTCGGCGCGGATGACGTCAGGGCCGCGGAAGGACGGGGAAGCGCGATGGATTTCTCAACCGGCCCGGAAGTACCGAGCGACGACGTTTCGACATCGGAATCGAGCACGAAAGGGGTCCATGCGCCGCGCTTCGACGTCAAGACCGACGCGAGCCGCGACGCGCTTCTGACCGAGTTCGGCAAGGACACGCTCCGCGACCGCTATCTTCTTCCGGGCGAAGAGTATCAGGACCTCTTCGCGCGAGTCGCCGCGGCATATGCCGACGATGCGGATCACGCCCAGCGCGTCTATGACTACATCTCGAAGCTGTGGTTCATGCCGGCGACCCCGGTCCTGTCGAACGGCGGCACGGGCCGCGGCCTTCCGATCAGCTGCTATCTGAACAGCGTCGACGACAGCCTCGAAGGCATCGTCGGAACGTGGAACGAGAATGTCTGGCTCGCCTCCAAGGGTGGCGGGATCGGCACGTACTGGGGCCGGGTGCGCGGCATCGGCGAGCCGGTCGGGCTCAACGGCAAGACCAGCGGGATCATCCCCTTCGTCCGCGTGATGGACAGCCTGACGCTGGCGATCAGCCAGGGCTCGCTGCGGCGCGGCTCGGCTGCCTGCTACCTCGACGTTGCGCACCCCGAGATCGAGGAGTTCCTCGAGATCAGGAAGCCGTCGGGCGACTTCAACCGCAAGGCGCTCAACCTCCATCACGGAGTGCTCGTTACCGACGAATTCATGCAGGCCGTGCGCGACGGGACCGAGTTCACGCTGCGCTCGCCCCGAGACGGCTCCGAGCGCAGCACTGTCGATGCACGCTCGCTGTTCCAGAAGCTGGTCGAGACCCGCCTCGCGACCGGCGAGCCCTACATCATCTTCATCGACGCGGTGAACAAGGCGATGCCCAAG
>Ga0207706_10001822_pt1 | contig 20934 bp, 14 predicted proteins | sample KBSC53metaG_FD_184318 | JGI IMG/M metagenome (GOLD analysis project Ga0207706, IMG submission 184318) | Corn rhizosphere microbial communities from Kellogg Biological Station, Michigan, USA - KBS C5-3 metaG (SPAdes) (version 2) | ecosystem: Host-associated > Plants > Roots > Rhizosphere > Soil ... | reverse complement strand
TAAAGGGAAAGGAAGATCGGGAAATTGGGATCGAGACACCGGGCGCATTTCCAGCACCGCTTTCCGCAGAGTTGGTCCCGCTTCCCCCATCCCCCAAAAACCGAATCCCCATCGCCTGGAGTTTCGAGTTCACGTGCGGATTATGGATGATCTCGCCGGCCAGATAGATGGTACGATCCGGAAATTTTTTTCTGGCCTGATAGGCGTACTCCACGGCCCTCTCCACCCCATAACAAAAGCCGAATTCCTTGGCTAAACGGATGGTTACGTCGCTCGCCGTGAGGGTGTACTCGCGCTCCTTGAGAAGGTCCACCAGATGACCTGTATAGTCGGAATCCAGTTCGGACTGTATCTCGGATTTCAACCCGAAACCTTTCCGAAAGTAGGTTGCCGACCCAGTACCGTTTGGGGGGCTGGCCTGCATATTCCGATGTGTGGGGGCGGTGGCCGCTTCCTGGCCCGGCGCCTTCACGGGCGTATCCGACATAACCTGAATCTAGCAGTGATATACCGATAATGCGCTTCGAGAAACTACGATGACCGAGTCACTCGGAGCGTACCCCGCACAAGAAGTACTGTCGTCAGGCGAAGGGGCGTCTTCGCTTCCGTTTTCTTCCGCCACATCCCGTCAGCCGGGTTTGACGAGACCCGCACCTCTCCAAAAAGGAGACACCATCGGTGTCGTAGCCCCGTCGTACGCGCCTCACGGCGCGTGGCTGCAGCGCGGGGTGAAGGCGATGGAGGAAGCCGGCTTCAACGTTCTCCTCGAAGCCGAGGTGGAGCGCGAGCGCCGCTTTCACCACCGCGAGGATGAGCAGCGGGCGGACAACCTGATGAAGATGTGGAGCAATCCCGACGTCAAAGCGGTCGTTGCGGCAACTGGTGGCTACGGCGCCGTCAGAGTCATCCCCTATCTCGACCGCGACGTGTTTCTCAGGAATCCAAAACCGTTCGTCGGCTATTCAGATATTACCGCGCTCCATCTCTGGATGATGCGTTGCGCGCAGCTGAGAGTCTTTCACGGCCCTACGCTCGACGATCTATTCCCAGGCGGGTGCGATCCCAGCCTTTGCTCGCTCCTGTCGGCACTCACCGATCCGCGTCCCGTAGAGAAGTTGAGCGGGCCATCAGTCCGCGCGGTACGACCGGGCACGGCGCGTGGCCGGCTCACCGGCGGAAATCTTTCTCTGGTCCAGCAGACGATCGGTACGCCGTACGAGATCGATACTCGGGGAGCAATCCTCTTCCTGGAGGAGACTCGCGACCCAATGTCCTTCGTGGACGAGCGTCTGGTTCATCTCCGTTCAGCCGGACTGCTTCGCGACGTACAGGGAATCGTGTTCGGACACCTCTCGCTCGACCGGTGCGAGGAAGACGAGTTTGAGGATTTTCTCCTCGACCTGCTCTACGATTTCGAGGGTCCGATCCTGATGGATTTTCCGGCTGGACACGAGGCACCCAACCTAACGCTTCCGCTTGGTACCGAAGTCGACCTGGTCGCTGACCAGTCGACTGGCTGGCTCGAGTACGCGGAGGATGCGCTGGCGATCGAGGAACGGCCGCGGCTAAGCCTGGTTTAGCCTTCCCTACAGTCCGCCGGCTTTGACGGCGGCATCGACAGCAATGCACCAGATGTGGATCACCATCAGGTGCACCTCCTGGATGAAGGCGCCGTTGTCGCTCGGGACGGCAACGATGCAATCGGCGTCGAAGCCGGACATCCCATTCTTTCCACACAACGCAATCGTAGTCGCACCTTTGTCCCGGCCTGCCTTCAGACCGCGAAGTACGTTCTCGGAGCGTCCGCTCGTGGTAATGCCAACCACCGCGTCTCCGGCTGTTGCCAATCCTTCAACCTGGCGTTCAAACAGCGCTTCGTAACCGAAGTCGTTGGCGATGCAGGTGACTACCCCGGAGTCGCCGACCAGCGAGATCGCAGGCAAAGGTCGGCGCGTTTCCTTGAAGCGGCCGATCAGCTCCTCGACCAGATGACTCGCCTGGGTAGCGCTGCCTCCATTACCGAAAGCCATGACCTTGCCGCCGCGTCCGAGCGAATTGATGATCGCCTCAGTCGCGGCATCGCACTGAGGCTGCAGCGACGCGATGCAGGCGTCGATGACTTTTCTGTGCTCGCTGAAGTGGGTCGAGAAGTATTGACTCGGCATGCGCGGATTATATCTGAGTGGGTTCGCGGCGCCAGTGCGCGGCAATCAGCGTCCGCGCCGACGTTTACGGAACGCTTGGCTCCCCTGATGACGATGCCGACCCCGGCGTGAAGCGTCATCGTCCCGATGGCCGTCGCGACGAGCGCCGGTTTTGTGCCTCGCTCCATGACGGTAGTCCCGTCGCCCACTGCGCCGAAACTCGTCGGCGATCTGCTTTACTTCGCGCTCCGCGCGTGAGAGCATCTCCCGGTCCTTAGGAGTTTCCTCGACCTCGTCAGGCGACCAGGGCTGGGCGAGCGCGTGCTGCAGCTCCTCCAGCGTGTCGGCGCGAACGGCGCCTCTCTGCCCTCTCAGAACCACGAAGCGGATCGGACGATCCAGTCGCGGAATCTCTGCATCGGTGAGCGAGCGAGCGATCTTCTCGGGCAGGCGCAGTCTTGCCACGCCCTGGCGCTGGTCGTTGCGCTCCTCGACATCGTAGTCGATCTCCACCTCTCGATCGCGAATGTTGACGCTGCCCGGCAACCGCGCCAGCCGGTCGCGAACCGCGGCCGGGACAAACATTTTCGGGTCGACGATCAGCCGTGTAGCGCGAAAGTCGTCCATCGAATTCACCCCGGCTAGTTGCTCCTCGTACAGCGCAGTCAGCTCTCCAAGGCCGAGTCTGCGTGTCTCCCCGCCCGACCGCTTGTAGGCGTCGCGGATCGTTTCAATCACATCGCGATTCTTTTTTACCGCGAGGTGTCTCGCCTCTCCTCGAGCGACGGATTCGGCGAGGAGGTGTCGCGCCTGTGCCGCGTACTCCTCCGGAAACTCCTCCACCGTCTCGATTTCGTTCTCGAGCTCGAAGCCGAAGTATTCGAGACCTTGCTTTAGTACAAGCGGCCCGTGCTTTCGCCGGGAATCGTAGACGAGCTCTGGCTTCGTTCGTGTGGCGTACTTGCGAATGAGCTCGGCTGGAACCTGAGTCCCTTCGATCGCCGCGCGCGGAATCCCGGACCGGTCCGCAAAGTATCGCAGCGCACCTGCGATCGCGCCCCAGCTGCCGCAGACACTGGTCTTGGAGACGCGAGCTTCAGTACCATCCGACGTTTGCTCATCGATCACCAGATCGAAAGGCATGAAGCGGGCAAGAAGATCGGTGAACTTTCTATAGATATGGTCGCGCGCGCTGACCATCCGCGTCGGCAGCTCCATGCCCAGGCTGCGATAGATGCTCGCCGCGGCGAGGGCGGCGTCTTCGATTGCCTTTACAAGCACACCGCGCTGCTCGGCCCACTTCTCGATGCTCTCGTCGAAGAGATGTCGTGGGAGGCCATACACTTCGCCGATGTAGCCGCACCTCGAATACGCTTCGGCGTAGAGGTTGTAGGAAGTAAGGTGATCGCTGCCCGGCACCGTCACTCCTGAGAGATCCCGATCCTCGCGCGTCATGCGGTGCAGCGACTCTATCGAGCTCATCACGGCCAGGTACGGTACCAGCTCGTCGTCGGCATTCACGAGCAGTTCCGCCCACGGGCGATCGACTGGCATTGCCTCGACTGCCTTTCCGTAACGAGAAAGCCTCCCATTCTCGATTATTCCCCGCCGCTCCAGCAGCGAGACAGCCTTCTTGTAGGCGACTCTATCCAGCGGGACTGGTAGCTCCAGCTGGTCGGCAGCGACACCGAGATCCGCGCATGTCATCGCTACGCGCTCGGAATCGCCGGCGAGCTGAAATTCCGGCGCCGTCGGCTGCAGGGACCTGAAATCGATGTCCCGATCGGAGAGTATGAAAACGCGTCCACCGGCCACACGCCCGTGCACCCGACCCGCCATCTGGAGGATCTCGTTGGCGCCGAGGTGAAGTCGCGTCAGGACGTTCTTGCCGCGCTCGATGATGTTGCTGAAGCGGGTGTCGTCGATGACGACTGTGTCGAGTCCCTGCACATTGAGCGCGCTCTGCCCGGCGGCAGTCATGGAAAGGAAGTAAGGCTTCGTTTCTTCTCCTTCGAGGAAGGGTCGGATGATCCTGATCGGCTCGCCGCCGTGATAGAACGCCGCGTTGATGCGAGGGAAGCGCTCTTTGACGAGCTCCGCCGCTTCCTCGACTCCGGCCCGCGTCGGAAGGAACATCCCGACTCCGCGTCGCTCCTTCACCACCTGCTGCAGAAAGCGGTCGTCGAGAAAGGTGAGTGGCGCCTTGCGCACGATTTTTACATCGGCGGCCTTGGCCGGATCGAACGCCGACGTCTCGAGGACGGCTGCGGCATTGAGGTATCGCGCGTAAAAGGTCGGATCCACCGTTGCCGAAAGCCAGATGAAGCGACAGCCGACGCGCTTGCCAAGCGCGAGGCAAAGCTCGAGCTCCGCCGAGGTTTGATGAATCTCGTCGACGACGAGGGTGTCGGTTTGAAGGATGTCTCCATCCTGGAACCAGCGTCGCGCGATTCCGGTCGTCACGACGATGACGCTCCAGGTTGGAGTTTCGGGAGTCGCCTCGCGCTCTCGATTCACCACACCGACCTTGAGAGTGTCGGTTCCGAGAATCGTCTCGGCCATCGGCCTGATCGAGAGTGTCTTGCCAGTGCCGGTACCGGCAACGATGCCGAATCCCTTGCCGGCTGCTGCCAGCGCCCTGATCTCCTGACCGTGCTGCTTCTCGAGGATGGTCGGAATGCGCAGCCCCAGCGCGAGCTCGATTGTCTCGCATGCAGCGCGCGTGGGAGCGATCACGATGAGCCTGCCCGTCGCCGGCTCGGCGGCAACGAACGCCGCGTGGTCAGGCGGGAGAAATCTGTCAGTTACGATGCGCTGCATTCGCCCTGGAAAAGTGCATACATCGCACCGGATGCGAAACGGCCCCGGTGACTTATCGTCGCCCGGGGCCGTCGCTATGACTTCAAGAGACTCTAGTCTCTGCCTTTCTTTCCTTTACCCTTTCCTTTGCCGTGGTGTTCCCGGTTGTCCCAACGATCGTCATCGTCGTCGCGGTCGCCGCGATTGTTCCAACGATCGTCATCGTCACGGTCGCCACGATTGTCCCAACGATCATCGTCGCGGTTGTTGCCGTTGTTGCGAACGGTGCGACTGTTCAGGATCGTAAACGTGCCGTTGGGATTACGGCGCGCACGCTGGATGACGACGTTGCCATTCCGGTCATATGTGCGACGCACGTAGATCTGGCTATTGCCACGGTTGTTGCCAACGGGACGCCAGACACCATCGGCGCTGCTCCCGTTCGATCTGCAATCGTAGGTGCCTGAGCCTGAGCCTGAGCGACCGAAGATGATGTCGCTCACGGAGCCGTTCGATCCGGCTACCTGACAATCGTTGCGGCCGTTATTGGGAATCGTGCGAGTGCTGAGAATGCGGAAGTTGCCATTCGCATCCCGACGGGCTCGCTGGACAACGATGTTGCCGTACCGGTCGTACGTGCTACGCTCGTAGATCGTTCCGCTCTGATCGCGTCCGACAACTCTCCACGAGCCATCGACGGACGTGCTGCGGCTCGCCGTGGTCGTCGGAATTCCACGACCAGGGATCTGCGCATTTGCCGACGCCGCAGAAGCGAGCGCGGCAAGAGTGAGTGTCAATATGACTGCTTTCATTCTAGTCCTCCGGTGATTTCAAATCGACAGCTTCGTCGACTGGTTCGCGTTGCTCAAACGGCTAGCGACTCTTGTAGTTGTACTTCTCCGGCTTGTGCTGCGCCTTCCAGGCTTCGTTCTCCGCCTTTTGCTGCTCCTTGAACGCTTTGTCCTCGGCCTTCTGCTGGTCCTTGAAGGCTTTGTCCTCCGCCTTCTGCTGCTGCCTGAAGGCTTTCTCTTGTGCCTTCTGCGCCTTTCTCCATTCCTTGTCGTTGGAGTTCGCGACTCTCGAGCTGAGTATGGTGAAAGTGCCGTTCGGGTTGCGGCGAGCGCGCTGGATCACGAGCTGTCCGTTGGCGTTGCGAACCCGTCTTTCGTAGATCGAACTATTGTTGCGTCCACGACCAACCTGGTACCATGCACCGTCTGCGCGGCTGTAAACGTCGCGGCAGTCGGCGCCGGGATTCGTGCGGCCGAAGATGATGTCGCCGACACCGTTAGTCGTGCGTGCGTAGCTGCAGTCGGTCTGGCGCGTTGTTGAGATGACGCCGCCGTTACGACCCGGAATAGCTGTCTGGGCGCCAAGCGATGCTGCCGAAGCTATCAAACCTGCAATCGCGACTGTCATGACCTTCATCGCGGTATCCTCCGTGTGATTTGATCAATGAGCTCTTCCGCTGCGCTCGACTTGCGGCTGTCCGATTTCCCCTTCTTGTTCTTGGGGTCATCGCCAAAGAGAACGCGTCCGTTGGCGGGACGATTTCTCACAGCCGACGCACAGTCGGTGGGCGCCGGCTGCTGGCCAGCCGGAACGTCATTGAGCCAGATACGGCACATGCCAGCCGGTGGAAAAAAACCGGGCGGCACTACCTGGTCGCGGCGCTGGGTCTGCTGCGACTTCGGTTTTTGCGGGACTGGACGCTGGGCTTCAGCCGCGCTTGCCGAGATGACAAGCCCGGCCGCTGCGGCCAGAGCCACGCGTAGCCAAGGGGTCAACTTAGAGAAAGAACGGTACGTCATGGCGGGGTAGGGGTGCACGTGGGGTGCCAGATCGTGCCAAATCAGCTATCTATTTGTCAGACAACGACTTATACCCATTGGTTCGGTTGGCCAAATCCCGGAATGTCCTCCGGATAGGACGAGTGTTTGATACACCCCGAAGCTCATCAGTGTCCGGACGGAAACGGCCTTTTGCGGCGGGGCAGCTCATCCCTAGTCCCCGAATGAAATGCCGGTCGCCCGCGCCGTCAACATCGTGTCGTGATCGAGCTCCACGCGCTTCTGCGTTTTGAGGATATCGGCCAGTGGCACCGCGACAATGTGCGGCGATTGGAGGGCGATCATGTGATCCCACTTCTCTTCGGCAACAGCACGGACTGCCGCGCCCCCAAATCTTACCGCCAACAGCCGGTCGTACCCGGTTGGCTGGCCGCCTCGCTGGAGATGTCCAAGGATCAGCGAGCGCGTTTCCTTCTTGGTGCGCTCCTGAATCTGCTCGGCCAGACGTTCCGCCACGCCTCCTACCCTGACCGCCTGCCCTGGCATTGACTTGCCCATGACGTGTACGGTTTCGCCGCGCGGATAGGCGCCTTCGGCGATGACCACGATCGAGAAGTGTCTGCCGGATCGACTGCGCGCCTGGATTTTCTCGCAGACTTTCTCGATGTCGTACGGGATTTCGGGAATCAGAATCACGTCGGCGGTGCCGGCGAGACCCGCGTGTAGCGCGATGAACCCGGCATGCCGTCCCATTACTTCCAGCACGATCACCCGATCGTGACTCTCGGCGGTGGTGTGCAGCTTGTCGATCGCCTCGAGCGCAGTGTTGACTGCCGTGTCGAACCCGAACGTGGTGATAGTTCCGCTGACGTCGTTATCGATGGTCTTCGGCACGCAGACGATTCTCATCCCGCGATCGCACAGCTCGTGCGCGATTTTCATCGAGCCGTCGCCACCGATAGAGATCAGGGCATCGATGCCTAGCTTGCGGGCGTTATCAATCAGCTCACCGGAGCGATCTTTCTCGACGCAACTGCCGTCAGGCAGATAGACGGGGTAGCTGAACGGATTCCCGCGATTGGTGGTGCGCAGGATGGTCCCGCCAAGGTGGGCGATGCCGCGCACCGTGCCGGCTGTCATCGGAATGCATTCCTCTTCACCGAGGAGTCCGGCGTACCCTTTCTTGACGCCGATGACTTCCCAGCCACGGTTCACCGCCGAGAGCACCGCGGCACGTATCACCGCGTTGAGCCCCGGCGCGTCACCTCCTCCGGTGGACAACGCGATTCTCATGTGTTCAGGATTTCTTTTCCAATAGTGATAGGATTTCGCCGGGTTTGACGTGTCGTCCGAGCTTCGACTTCTCGAAGATCGGCTCGCCATCGGCGACGACCTCGAAACGTCCACCGCGTGACGGGATCATCTTGACCTCCGCCTCGGGGTAACGCTGCCTGATCTCAGCCGCCAGACTGGCAGCTCGCGGCTCGTAGTGTCAAACGACGCAGTATTCGATCGAGATCTTCATTGGTTGTGCACGGTGGTTTATTGCGCGGGAGCGTATTGCTGCGCCAGCGCCAGTGCTTCGGGTGTTGCGACTTCCTTGAGCGCGGCGATGGCTGGTGTGCGAATCACATCCTGCCAGACATTATCGCCCATCAACTGCTTCGCAAGTGGAATCGCTGCGTTCTTCTCCAACCTGATGTCACCCGCCAGAGCCGCGCCGCGCACGATGAGGTTTGCATCCGCGCGCGCGATCTCGCGCAACCGGATTGCTACGTCTCTTGCGGCAGTCCCTGTAAGCGGAATTCCACCGAGCGCGTTGGCCGCCTCTTCTCTCACTCGAGAATCGGGATCGCGAGTAGAGACGAGCAGCGCATTCACAACCTCGCGGATTTGGGGACTGGCTGCCCGTTGGGCATCGCTTCCCCACCGCCCCAGGGTGGCGGCGGCACGCGAGCGCACGCCCCAGGAGCGATCGTTGCGGCTGGCACCAATGAGGGCGGTCAGCGCCAGGCGATCAGCGGGTCGCTGGCCAAGCACATCGACCGCTTCGACTCGTCCGAGAACATCATCGTCATTAACAAGCTGGTAGCGCAGCATTCCCGTGCTGCGTGGGAAATCGGTGATGTCGAGAATCCAGTTTCCCTTGTCCCAGCGGATCGAGCGCGGTGGCGCCTTGAGGTTGATGCCGCCCTCGCCGACTCCATTACGCACCGGGACAGAGAATCTCACCGCCCCGCTGTCGGTACGTGCTTCTACGTCGACGTCGACATCGAAGAAGCCGGTCAGGCTGTCTCGTGGCTGCACTTCTCGCGCTGAGATCATTAATCGTTTGGCGGCGCGGTCATACATCGAGGAAACCTGGAAAACGGGGAAACCAGCGCCGTATACCCACTGATCGAAGAAGGGTTTGTAGTCCTTACCGGTAGTCTCCTCGAACGCCTTACGCAGGTCGTCAGTGACGACATTCCCGTGGGCGTGAGCAACCGTGTAGTGGTTCATTGCCTTCCAGAACAGCGAATCACCCAGCTGATGACGAAGCATCTGGAGAATCGTTGCGCCTTTCGGGTAAATGTGTCCGCTGAAGAAAACCTCAATGGGATCGTTCACCCAGCGATTCCAGACGAGTGGCCGGCGGGCACGGCGATCAGCTCCGATCGTCTGCTCCTGCGCGCCTAGCCGGTCCAACGCTCCTTCGTCTATACCCAGATTCTGCTCGCGAAAAACCTGCTCCATGAATGTCGCGAAACCCTCGTTGAGCCACACATCGGCCCAATCGCGGGTTGTGAGCAGATCTCCATACCATTGATGTCCCAGCTCGTGCGCCATCAAGCCGACGGAGTTTCCCTGCGGCTCCGACCAGGCGGGATGGAGAATCTCGGCGTCATTCTGAGAAGTGGCGGTGACGTTCTCCATTCCTCCGTACTGAAATTCCGGAATCACGATCTGATCGTACTTCGACCACGGATACGGGACGCCCGTCTTTCGGGAGAAGAAATCGACGGCCTGCGGAGTCTTGGCAAATCCGCGCCACGCGGCGTCGACAGAATCGGGATAGGTCCAGTAACCGATCGGCACGTTGCGCCATGGCTTGTCCTGGAGAACCGTGTAATTCCCGATGACGGTTGTCATCAAGTAGGTCGACGCCGGCTTGTCCAGCACCCAGTGCCACTCGATGCTATCACCCACAGTTCGCGATCCCGCGAGACGACCGTTGGACAGCGCGCGTTCTCCATTCGCCGTCCAGATAAAAAACTCCCAGGTTGTCTTGTCGTTGGGAAAGTCGTAGGTGGGAACCCAGTAGTGATTGTCCTCGGTTTCGCCCTGAGTCCAGACGATGTGTTTAGCCGGTCTGAAGTAGGCGCCTTTTGTACGGTTGGCGCCGTCGTACTCGATCGTGACTGTCGTTTTCTGTCCAGCGCGCAGTGGCGACGCGAGATGGACCGTCAAAGTCCGATTGTCGTATTAGTATTTGAGCTCTCGTGACCCGGACGCCACACGCTTGAAGGTCATGTCGCCCGCATCGATGGCGAGATCGCTGAGCGGTCGCGCACCTTCGAGCCCGGCAATTGTGAGCGTCGTCGTGCCAACTACTGCCTGCCGCGGCCAGTCAAAGCGCACAGTGGTGACCTGATGCTGAAGGTCGTAGGCTCGGACCCTCTCGTTGTGCGGAACTCCATCCGGCGCCGGTCCCCAGACTATAAGCGGCAGCGTCTGAAAGGCCGGGACCTTATCGACCGTTAGTGAAGAGTCCATCCGGAAAGGAGGCAGCACGACCGGAGGAGTTGGGGTCGGCACCTCGGGGGCCGGAGGAGTTGCCGCGGGAGCGCACGCAACCAGCGCGGCAGCGGCAATCGCGGCAATCGCGTCAACCAGTTGTCCTTTCATTTTGCGCAGCGACGGTATGAGTACACCGTGAGATTTTGGGTAACTATCATCTTACGCGTCTGTCGTAGCCTATCGCACTGTGTAATTCGACGGAAGGGATATGCCGCGGCGACGCGCGTTTAGTCTGCTCGAGATGATGATTGTCATTTGCATAATCGGTGCGCTGACAGCCGTAGTCATGCCGGCGGGAGCAAGGCTGATCGATAGAGTCCAGGTACGCGGCGCCGTGGTTGACATCGAGTCGGCCTTCAGCAGTGCGCGACACATCGCCATCGCTCGCATGAGCCAGCCGACAGTGGAGATCGACAGCGCAGCCGACGCGATCTATGTCAGTGTCGGCAGTGATACCCTGCGAAAACAGAATGTCGGCGCTGAACATGGTGTTCAGCTCTACACCACACGCGAGCGAATGTCCTATTCCGCCACCGGGCTCGGCTACGGTGCGGCGAATCTCAGCGTCGTCGTGCGGCGGAACTCGGCCGTCGATACCGTTTTTGTTTCTCGGCTGGGCCGCCTGCGTCACTGACGGGTTCTACGACTACATCCGCCGGTGGTTGGCCAACCGACACCGGCACGGTCACTTCAGCGGTGGTTCCGAAATCGTATCCCGGTACCGAGATGCGCGGAATCTGCTGTCCGATCATGCGCTCGATTGCCCGCACCATTGAGATCTCGTCGGGAGACATGAACGTATAAGCATCACCGGTCGCGGCCGCGCGGCCGGTGCGTCCGATGCGATGGACATAATCCTCCGGCTGTTGTGGAACATCATAGTTGATGACGTGGGTGATGCCCGATACGTCGAGTCCTCGCTGCGCGATGTCGGTGGCAACGAGGACACGGATCTTTCCCGCCTTGAAGTCGTCGAGCGCTCGTGTGCGCTCGACCTGCGACTTGTCGGCGTGCATGGCAGTCGCGGCGATGCCCTCATCCTCTAGATGGCGAACCACCCGGTCGGCACCGTGCTTGGTGCGAGTGAACACCAGCACCGAATCCATCGCCGCTTTTCTCAACAGTTGTGCGAGCAGGGTGTTCTTCTTGTCGCGCGGCACGGGATAGACAGCGTGCGTTACAGTGCTTGCCGCTTCGGAGCGACGGCCGACCTGAACCACAACCGGCTTGCGCAAATACTTTCTTGCCAGCGCTTCCACTTCAGGCGGCATGGTGGCACTGAACAGCAGAGTCTGACGATATCGCGGGATCTCGTCGACGATGCGATTGAGCTGCGGCGCAAATCCCATGTCCAGCATTCTGTCGGCTTCGTCGAGCACAAGCACCTCGAGGTCGTCGAACGACACGTTCTCTCGCTCGATGTGATCGAGCAGTCGTCCAGGTGTGGCGACGATTACGTCCACGCCCTGTCTCAGCGCCTTCGATTGCGGCTCGACCCCCACTCCTCCGTATACCGGAACCACCCTCAACGAGGTATGGATGCCGTATTTCCGGAAGCTTGCCTCGACCTGGGCAGCGAGCTCGCGTGTGGGCGTGAGGATCAGCACTCGAACCCTGTGCACCGGGTTTCCAGACGGATCGACGAGCGGCGTTTTAATCAGATTGTGAATGATCGGCAGCGTAAAACCGGCGGTTTTACCCGTTCCGGTTTGGGCCAGCCCGATCAGATCACGGCCACTCAGAGCAAGCGGTATCGCCTGCTGTTGTATTGGCGTTGGATATGTATAACCGGCATCGCGCACCGCATCGAGCACTTCTGACGCAAGGTCGAGATCCGCGAAGGCGACACGCGCCTCCGATTGGTCTTCGCTCAAAAGAAACCCCAGCTCCCCTTCACCGATTCTTCAATCTGTCTAACTCAATATACCCAGCCCACGACCAAGCCTCCTGCAATCACCGCGCTGAACTCTCCATCGTCGTTGTCCTGAGCAGAGCGAGGAGCGCCTCATTGACTTCCTCCGGAGTTTCCTCGGCGACGACGTGACCAGCGTCCTCAACTCTGGTCAGGACAATCTGAGGCAGCAGCCCGCGATAGATCTCCATCCCGTTGGACGGCATCATGTGATCGCGACTTCCCCAGATTCCGGCGGCAGGGAGATCCAGAACGCGCAGCTGCCGATGTTTCGCAGCTTTCCAGTCATACGAGTGCAACAGCTCCCGGATCGCAGAGCCGTAGTCAGGGAACTGCACCGGCGCGACGTACTCTTCAACGTCGCGTTCAGTGAAGTGTCCACGCTTTCCGTACACTCGCTTCAACGCAGCCCTTACAATCGTTCGCGATCGGACCCTCCGGATAACCGGCGTTAGAAACCGCGGTGTGAGCAAATGATAGAGCCGCATTCGCGGAACTCCGGTGAGGCCGGCCGGCGAGATGAGTCCAAGCGATGCCACTCGCTCCGGATACCTGCTGGCAAAGTGGTAGACGAGCGTCCCGCCTAGTGAATGGCCAACGAGAACGGGCCGGTCGAGGCCGAGTGCATCCAGAATTTCCCGCAGATGCTCGACCATTCCGTCGATAGTGTAGCCAGCCGAATCCTGGGGCTTATCCGAGAGACCGTGTCCTTTGAGATCGACCGCCATCGCCCGAAAACCGGCGCCGGCAACGGCCGGCATTGAGTAACGGAAAGTGTAGGCCGTGCACCCCCACCCATGGACGTGAAGCACGGGAGGCGAAGCCGGATCGCCACGCTCTATCGCGCGAATTCTGATTCCGGAGCCAAGGCGCGGGAAACTGACACGGTACGCCGGCTCGTTGGCCGGAAACATCTCGCCGGGAGGCAGCAATCCGCGGCGGCCTGGTCTGCTCATTGGATCAGATCAATTCAATTTCCCTGCCGAGCAGTTTACCGATCAGGCCAATGCGGAAGGTGACATCGGTCCATTTCGACTCCTGGCCTGATCCATCGTCGAGCGGGAAGGTCGACCACGCCCAGGAATCCGTCGTCGTCGGACGATCCATCCCTTTGTGCGGGTGCCAGACGCCGTTGCGATCGCGATCATCGACGAACCGGTCGAACAACTTCACCCAGTTGTCATTGCGACGGAGGAAATTGAGGCGGGCCATCGTCTCGAGCCACGTCAGGGCGAGAGGAACGTCCGCCTCGACCGCGTTCCGGTGAGGCAGCACATCGCCCATGATGAGATGCGGCTGCGCGACGATCTTCTTTCCGAACAGCTGGACGATTTCCTGCCGCGGCAACGGCTGCGTGATGGCGTCGTAAATCCTCTCGACCTCACTGAAGTGCTCGTGCCGGAAGATCGGCATGTACGACAGCATGGTCAGCGTGTAGATCGATGGCGGTGACGCCTCCGGGGCGAGCACGTGAGAATTGCCGACGCGGATCCACGGCTTTTCGCCGAGCGGAGAGTTGAGATAGGATATGGTGCGCTCGAGAATGCGCCGGGCCGCGCCGCGCAGTCGCGGATCGCTCTCGTAACCCATTTGTGCCAGCGTCGCGGCCGCCGCTTCCCGAAAAATGCCGCGTGTGCGCCGAACCATGTCATCATCGCGCGTCTTCGATCCGAGCTCAAATGTGAACGCGGGATCATTGTCCTCGGCGAGTAACCGGAAAAGAAGCCTGCGCGCGAGCACCAGAGGCGGGGAGTCGGCTGCCCAGCCGCATTCGGCCAGACGCCGCACCGCCGGAATGGTTCCAACATTGGCCAGGTCGGACGAATGTCGCCCCGGAATCGAGAGAATCGACTGATTCCACATCCCATCGCGGGTCTGCGTTACCGCCAGCCGGATTGCCGGCCGATGCGAATAAGGCAACCAGTCCACGTCGGGAGAGCGCGGATCGCTGGTGCGCGCGATCTCGGTCATCGCCCGATATCGCAGCGGCGATGAGGCATGCTCGAGGAGCCAGCTCAACGGGAACGTGAGCGACTCGCTAACTACTATCGGTGTCGGTGCGGCGACTTCAGGGCTGGTACCCGGTGTAGTCACAAGCAGCGCTCGGGCGGAAGGGCAAGTGGGCCAGGGAGCTAGCTTTATCGACTTGGCCGCTCTGCAAGCCGGTCAGTTGGGCGGGAAGAATAGCAGGTTTTGGGCGAGACGCTAGTACATAGGCCCTAAGTCATTACCGCACTAAGGGTTAGGATATGTTTGCCAGCCTTCTTCCAGCCGCGTCAACCTTTTTGGGTCGGGAACGGTATTATGTAGGGCGGAACGGCGGGTCCGTCCCTACACAACACCTCAGGAGAGCAGATGAAGTTTGTTCGTATTGCCACACTGACCGGAATTCTCAGCCTTGGCCTGGCGTCAGTTGCGGCGGCGCAGGGATCCCAGCAGGGTCAGACCCAAAGCGAAGGTCGCCGGGAAATGGGCGGAACGCTCCTCAAGGACATCACGCTTACGGATGCGCAGAAGGAGCAGGTCAAGACCATTCGCGAGAAGTATCTGCCGCAGCAAATGGAGCTGCGCAAAGCAGCCCAGGCGACGGGCTCAATGGACGATGCGACCCGGGCGAAGATGGACGACCTGCGCACGAAGCAGGCAGCCGACATTCGCGCGATTCTCACCGCGGATCAGCAGGCAGTTTTCGACAAGAATCTCGCCGCGATGAAGGAGCGAATGGCCGCTCGGAAGAACGGCAGCAGCTAAAGACCTACGAGCGCGGCTCCAGAGCCGCGACTGTGTAGTTGCTCTTCGGGTTCCAGAGGATCCAGCTCTGGAACCCGTTGTCGTATCCAGCCTTTTTCTGCGCGCGAACCTGCTCGGCGTAATAGTGCGGCGGCCCGAGAGTGAAGTCCTGATACCAGGGGATGATCGCGGCCGCGTTGGCGACGGTTTTCGAGCGGGCGATCGCATCCTTCAATGCGTGATCTATCGTTGCGTATGGATGCGCGTTCGGATTACCCAGCTTGTAGGTGCCGCGCGCAAAATGCGACGGGTAGACCATCGGCAGAACGACATCGACCTGGTCGACGAACATTTCCCACCGCTGTCCAATCCCCATATCGGTCGTGTCGGTGGCTGTGAGCCCGAACACGTCGGCGGTGACACGAATTCCGCTCGGCTTCAGCAGACCGCGCACAAACCCGAGCTGGTCGCGAATCACCTGGGCACGTACCCGTCCGTTGGCGAGTGGGTAGACGGTCTCGCGCACGAGACGCTTTTCGTCCGGGAATCGCACGTAGTCGAACTGCACTTCACTGAAGCCCAGGGTGTGCGCCTCGCGCGCGAGATCGGCGGCGTACTGCCAGACGGCTCGCTGGTGCGGATCGAGCCATGGATTGCCGTTTTTGTCCAACCACGGCTGCATGTCGCTTTTACGCTTGATCGCCAGGTCCAGCTTCTTGCTTGCGAGCAACGGATCTTTGGCGACGACGATTCTGGCGATCGGGTAGATGCGATGGGCGACGAGCGTGTCGAGCAGCGCTCGGAGTTTGGCGCGCGACATCCAGTGACCTTCGGCGGTATCGGCTCCAATCTCTTTCGCGAGCGCAACGTCCGACGGATAGAGCACAAAACCGCGGTCGTCTTTCACATCGATGACGAGGGCGTTGACCTCGGTCGTTTTCGCTAAGTCGATCAGGGTTTTCATCTTGCTGCCGAGCGCAGCCCAGCGATTGACGTAGAGGCCGCGGAGGGTATCGGGCGCGGGGACTCTGATGATCGGTCGAACAGGGTCTGAGCGTTGGCTCGTTGACGACGCGGCTGATTTCGTTGTGTCTGGCGATATGCCCGCGCTACCGGGCGCAGCGTGCTCCTGACACGCGGTTGAGACGAGTGTCGTCAATAAAAATGCAACTGAACGGCTGAAAGCTTTAAGCGGCATAGTCCTAAGCAATAAGCTCACGACGCCGGGACTTTTCCAGGCACCGTTCATGGTACAGGCAGCGCGTGCAGTTGATCAATCGCCACGGACGCACGTCCCGGCGTTGTGAGCTTGCCGCTTGCGGCTTTTAGTCTTGCAGCTCTCAGCCGTTCCGTTGCTTTAAAACCGGAATCAGAGCGCGTTCAATTCCGCGTTCGCCTCGGACAGATAACTCATGTCGCGAACGACGGCCTGAGCCTGCTGCGTCACCATCGTCAGTCCCGTCGGCTGAGCGTTGAGACCGCCGGTGCGGAAACGAACCAGCTCGAGACGCATCGACCGCAGGATCTGGCGGCAATGATCGAGCTTTTCCTGCGCTTCCTTCTTTTTGCGGACGATCTCGCTGATCGCGCGGCGCTGTCGGCGCAGCATCGCCAGCCGACGCACCCGCTCCTCGCTGGCGGAGTAGTCGAGCGGATTCGCCTGCGCCTCCAGCGTGTCTATCTCCTTCTCGACACTCTCGGCTGTATCACGACCCGCACTTCGATCGAGATCGGAGAGCGATAGTGCGAGCTGCTGCACTTTCTTGAACACGGCGTCGGCAGAGGTCGCGACTTCCGGAATCTGATCGCGGTCGTCCGGCGGCATGTTCAGCAGCTGCCGATGAATCTCGCGGTGATCGTTCTCTGCCTCACGAATCGCCGAGCCGTAGCGTGAATCGGCGAACGGCGCGGGCGGACCGCCCGCTGGAATCGGGCTCAGACTCGTCGTCGGTCCACCGGATCTGGGATACGGCTGAAAGGGCTGCATTGCCGGCACTGGCGACATCGGCGGGAACAGCCCCTGACCGCGCGCCCGCGCGCGGGCGCGCACCTGCTCGCGTTTTTTCTCGTCGAAGAGAGCGCGGGCGTCGTCAATCGTTTCAGCGGCGACGTCGAAGAACAGTCGATCCCGCGGCTGACGGAAGACATCGCGCCAATCGTAGCCCGCCGCCCACAACTTCGAGTATCTGAAGGCGAGGAAGACTGTCCACATCACCGTCAGCGCGATGAAGTCGTGATTTGTGAACAGCGAGATCGGAACCAGGATCGCGTTCACAGCCAGATAGGGCGCCAGCTTGCGGCGGAACGACACGACTTCGCGCGCGTTCCATTTACTCAGCTCCTCGGGCGTCGGCTGAGAGCCAGAGTAGCCCGACCGCGCAGCGGAGCCGTACCGATCGCGTATCGTGTCCGTGAGTTGATCCCGTACCGAATCGGGAACGTAGCGCTGGCGTGCTGTACCACGCGTCTCTTCACTGGTCGGCGCCGGCTGTGAGCGCGTCGCCAGAGTTGGCATTGAGCCCCCGCTAAGAGCCACAGCGAACGCGGCGGCGTTCGGGAAGCGATCATCCGGGTCCTTCTCCAGACACATCATCACCGCTCGCGACAGATCCGGTGGCAGGTCGGGCCAGCGCTCATCGACTGGTACCGGCCGCTCCGAGAGATGTTTGACGAGCATCGAAGGGGTGTTGCTCGCCATGAAGGGCGTCTGCCCGCAAAGCATCTGGTAACCGACAACGCCGAGCGAGTAGAGATCGCTGCGGCCATCGATTGCCTTGTCGCCGGCGGACTGTTCGGGCGACATGTAGGCAGGCGTTCCGATGGCCATGCCCGTGGCGGTTAGACGCGAATCCCCCGTATCGGTCAGCGCGCGCGCGATACCGAAATCGGTGACCATTGCGCGGCCGGTCTCTTCATCGATGATGATGTTGTCCGGCTTGATGTCGCGGTGAATGACGTTGCGATTGTGCGCGTAGGCGAGAGCTTCGGCGACTTCGCGCAGAATCCGGCGCACTTCGACCGGTGGCATTGGGCCGTGCTGCTGCAGCCGTTGCCCAAGGTTGTCGCCCTTGATGTACGCCATGACGAAGTAGACGAGATTGTCCCGTTCTTCGACGGTGTAGATCGGAACGATGTTCGGATGATTCAGCTGCGCCGCGGTCTCCGCCTCACGCAAAAAGCGCTGACGAATGTCGGCGCGGAAGCTTAGCTCCGGAGGCAAAACCTTGATCGCGATCTCGCGCTTGAGTCGCCTGTCGCGCGCGCAATAAACGATGCCCATACCACCGCGACCAACCTCGCTCTCTAGCTCATAGTTTGCAGAGAGTACCTGAGCCACATGGCTACCGAGCTCGTCTTCAGGTCTAATTGGCATGGAGCAGCGTCGATTCAGCAGTTCCGGTATTGCACATCATGCCGCGGTGGCGTAGATGCAAGAGAGCAAAAGATGCAGTATGGGAGAGCAGTAAAGTAGTATCTAAATAAGGAACTTGGCTTCGGAAGGACAATGGCACAGCGTCAAACACTTCCTGTTCTCCCCCTCCGGGGAACGGTGATTTTCCCGGGTCTCACCCAGCCGATTGCGGCCGGGCGGCCTTCTACACTACGCGCAATCGAGTCAGCCCTCAAAGGCGACCGTCTCGTCTTCGCCGTCGCGCAGCGCGACAACACTGAGGAGCCGACGGCGGACATCCTGTACTCAATGGGTGTCATCGCACGCATCGGTCAAATCCAGCGCGGGCTCGGCGGCGTGCAGCTGCTGTTACAAGGCGAGCAGCGCGCAACCGCGCTTCAGTACTCGACTGCCGACGGATTTTTGAGTGCGGTAATCGTACCAGCGGAGGAAATGACTCCTCAAACTGAAAACGATCCTGCATTCACGGCGTTACAGAAGGAAACTCGCGAGCGCGCGGCTGAGCTCGGCGAAAGGCGCGGGCTTCCGGAAGAAGTCGTGCACCAGGTGCTCGACTCCGTCACCGATCCCGGCCGTTTCGCGGATCTCGTTGCCGGTTACATCGAGCTGCCGGTTCCCGAGAAGCAGGGACTGCTCGAGACACTCAGCGTCGAAGAGAGGCTGCGCCGCATTCTCGTTCACGTGCAGCGTCAGGTGGGATTGCTCGAGGCACAGGAGGACATCAAGTCACAGGTCCAGGAGGAGCTTGGCGAGCGCCAGCGCGAGATGTATCTGCGCGAGCAGCTCAAGGCTATCCAGAAGGAGCTTGGCGACGATGATTCATCCAAGGAAATAACCGAGCTGCGCGATAAGCTCGCCAAGCTGGAGCTTCCGAAGGAAGCGCGAGCAGAAGTCGAGCGCGAGCTTGGACGGCTCGAACGGTCGGGTCGCGAATCGATGGAAGCGCAGGTCATTCGCACCTACCTCGAGTGGGTCGCCGAGCTGCCTTGGAATACGCGCTCCGACGACCAGCTGGATCTCAACCGCGCCGAGGCCATTCTCGACGAAGATCATTACGGGCTCAAGGACGTAAAGGATCGTGTCCTCGAGTTCCTCGCTGTCAGACAGTTGCGAGCGTCACAGCTTGCCGATGAAGTCGAAAAGACGGGCGAAGTTCCAGCCGGAAAACTGTTCGACGAGAAGCATGATGCCACACCCGCGCTGGCAATCGGTGAGAAGCTCGATAAGCCGATTACTGACAAGTCAGAAGCAAAGTCCCGCGCCATGGCAAAGGGCCCGATTCTGCTCTTCATCGGGCCGCCGGGCGTAGGCAAAACTTCCATCGCGAAGTCGATCGCGAGATCGCTTGGTCGCGAGTACGTGCGCGTGGCTCTTGGCGGCGCTCGCGACGAGGCGGACATACGCGGCCATCGCCGCACTTATGTCGGCGCGTTGCCGGGCCGAATCATCCAGGGCTTGAAGCAGGCCGGGAAAAAGAATCCCGTCTTCCTGCTCGACGAAGTCGACAAGCTCGGCACGTCATTCCAGGGCGATCCGGCGAGCGCACTGCTCGAAGTGCTCGATCCGGCACAGAACGACACATTCACCGACCACTATCTGGGCATTCCGTTCGATCTGAGCGAGGTGCTCTTCATCGCAACGGCGAACTTCGTCCAGAACATCCCCGGTCCGCTGCTCGACCGCATGGAAGTCGTCGATTTTGCCGGCTACACCGAGCGGGAGAAGGCAGAGATTGCCAAGAAGTACCTTCTCCCCCGCCAACTAGAGGAGTCGGGGCTGAACGACAAGAACATCCAGTTCACGGATGACGCGATCATGTCGGTGGTTTCGAACTACACGCGCGAGAGCGGAGTCAGACAGCTCGAGCGGCAGATCGGCGCCGTCACACGGAAGCTGGCGCGGAAGATCGCCGCTAGCGAAACGGTGGCGCACACCGTCGATGCCGACGCCGTTCGCGAGCTGCTCGGCAGACCACGCGTTCATCCGGAGCACGCGATGGAGGAGAGCGAGGTCGGCATCGCGACGGGCATGTACTACACACCGATGGGCGGCGACATCATGTTCGTCGAGGCTTCGATTCGGCGGTACTACGGAAATCGCGAGGGCGATACCTCGGCGCAGGTCGGGCCTGGTGGCGCTGTCTCACTCATCCTCACGGGTCAGCTCGGCGACGTGATGAAGGAGTCAGCGCGTGCGGCGTTCACTTACGCCACCAACAACGCGGCGGCCCTCGGTATCCCGCGCGACAGGCTGGGCGCCATCGAAGCGCACATCCACGTACCAGCGGGTGCCATTCCCAAGGATGGTCCATCGGCGGGTATAGCGATCGCGACGGCGCTGGTTTCGGAGATGGCGCGCGTGACCGCC
>Ga0207706_10001818_pt1 | contig 20947 bp, 18 predicted proteins | sample KBSC53metaG_FD_184318 | JGI IMG/M metagenome (GOLD analysis project Ga0207706, IMG submission 184318) | Corn rhizosphere microbial communities from Kellogg Biological Station, Michigan, USA - KBS C5-3 metaG (SPAdes) (version 2) | ecosystem: Host-associated > Plants > Roots > Rhizosphere > Soil ... | reverse complement strand
CCTGCAGGAAGCTGCGGCCAAGACCGCAGGCGTCGATCCTTCGACCATCGTGCTGTCGTGGACGGCGACGACGCAGGCGACGACGGTGACGATGCAGACCATCGCCGGCCTCGTCGATGCGGTGCCGGACCAGAACATCGCGGTCGTGCCGATCGGCAAGACGCTGGCTGACGTCATCCCGGGCCAGCCGCCGATCGCCGACATCTACGTTGGCGCGCTGACCGTGCCGTACTACCTGTCCGCGCCGAGCCAGGCGAATCCGGTCGCGCCGCTGACCAACTATTGGACCGCGCCGCCCTGTGGTCAGGTCGCGTCGTGCAAGGCGCTCGGGCTCGATCCGACATCGACCAACGTGACCGCAGCCAACCGCCTGCCGGCAGCGACCTCGAACCAGACCGTGCCGGTCATCATGAGCGTACCGAATGCGAATTCGGGCAAGACCAAGCCCGCAGCGGGCTGGCCGGTAGTGATCTACCAGCACGGCATCACGAGCGACCGCACGACGATGCTCGCCGCGGTTGGCGCGTTGAGCCAGGCCGGCTTCGCCGCGATCGCGATCGATCTGCCGCTGCACGGTCTCGCCCCGAGCAATCCGTTCTACCGCAATGCCTTCCTCACCGGCACGCCGGCGGCGGGACTGGTCACCGGCGAACGCACTTTTGATCTACCGCAGATCAATACCGCGACTGGCGCCGTTGCCGCAGGTACGGTCGCGTCGTCGGGCTCTTACTTCATCAACCTGACCAGCCTGCGCACCTCGCGCGACAACCTGCGCCAGGGCGTGTCCGACCTGCTCGAACTGCGCAGCGCGATCCCCTATGTCCAAGGCCTCGACGGCACGCCGCTGTTCGATCCGGCGCGCGTCGCCTTCCTCGGCATCTCGCTCGGCAGCATTGAAGGCACGACGTTCATGGCGCTCGCTGCGACGCCGAACACCGCGGTGCAGAACGCGGTGCTCAACGTGCCGGGCGGCGGCGTCACCAACCTGCTCGTCGGCTCGCCGACGTTCGGTCCGGTCATCATTGCCGGCCTCGGCGCGGCCGGCATCAAGCCCGGCACGGCGGACTTCAACACCTTCGTCGTCGCCACGCAGAGCGTGATCGACTCGGGCGACCCGATCAATTACGCGGGCGATGCCGGCACCGGCGCCGTACTCGCGAAGAAGAACCTGCTCGCCCAGGCCGTGGTCGGCGGCAGCCCGCAGCTGCCGGGCGATGCAATCAATGCGAAGCTCTATGACGCCAACGGCAACTGGTTGCCCGACCAAGTGATCCCGAACACGGTCGCCGGCTCCCCATTGTCGGGCGGCCTGCCGATCATCTCCGCGCTCGGCCTCACGCGGATCAGTACGACGACGCAGTCGGCCACCGGCATCCACAATTCGGTGCAGTTCGTCAGCGGCGTGCACTCCTCGCTGCTCGATCCGTCCGCCTCGCCGCAGACCACGGTGGAGATGCAGACCCAGGCCGCGAGCTTCTTCGCGACCAACGGCACTGCCGTGCAGATCACGAACAGCGCCGTCGTGAAGCAATAAACCCGGAACCTTCAAGGACCATCTCGCCATGATCAAGATCAAACAACAGCAGCGAATCGTTCCGGCCCTGACTGCGCTGAGCTTCGCCGTCGCTGCCAGCCTCGTCAGCCAGGGCGTGTATGCCAGTGCGTTCCAGCTCGGACGGCAGAACGATACGCAAGGCGTCGGCCGCTACGGCGCCGGCGGCACCGCCGCGCCGGACGACTGCGCCGTCGTCGAGAACAATCCCGCCGCGATGTCCGATATCAAGGGCGGTTGCGTGCAAACCGACGTGGTCGTGATCGACTACGGCATCAAGTTCTCCGGTGGCGGTACCGACGCACTTGGCAATCCGCTGACCGGCGGCAACGGCGGCGACGGTGGCGCCACCGTGCCGATTCCCGCGGCGCATTTCGTCATGCCGATCAACGACCAGCTCACTTTCGGCGCGGGGTTCAACGCGCCGTTCGGCCTGAAGACCTACTATGACGACCGCTGGGTCGGTCGCTACCAGGCCGTTTCGACGAACCTCAAGGCGCCGGCGGCGACGCTGGCCTTGGCGTACAAGATCGACGACACGCTGTCGATCGGCGCGAGCCTGATCGCGCAGCGCCTGCGCGCCGAACTGAAATCGGACATCAACCTCGGCACGATCCTCATGCAGCCGACCGGCGGTGCATTACTGCCGCAGGAAGCCGACGGCCAAGGCGGGCTGAAGGGCGCCGACTGGGGCTTCGGCTTCGGCCTCGGCGTGCTGTGGAAACCGACGCCGGCGGACCGCGTCGGCTTCAATTTCCACTCGCAGATCGACCACACGATCAACGGCAAGGCGACGTTCCTCATACCGTCGAATCTCCTGCCATTGTTCGGCGGCGCATTCACCAATACGACCGGTACGGCCGACGTCAACACGCCCTGGTTCGCCAACGTCGGCTGGTGGCATACGGTCAACGACCGCCTCAGCCTCGGCGCCGATTTCAGCTTCACGCACTGGTCGAGCTTCAAGGAGCTCGTGATCTCGTACCAGAATACGGCGCAGGCGCCGTACAACCGGCCGACGCTGTTCAACTACAAGAACAGCTGGTCGGGATCGCTGGGCGGCGAATACAAGCTCGACAATCAATGGACGCTGCGCGCCGGGTTCGGCTACGACAAGACGCCCACGGTCGACGAGACGCGCGACCCGCGCGTGCCGGACGGCTCGCGCACGGGTGTGGCCTTGGGACTCGGCTACAAGATGAGCGACAAGCTGCGTTTCGACGCGGGCTACTATCACTTGTTCGTCGAGGACGGCAAGATCGACCAGACCAGCGCGACGTTCGACCATCTCGTCGGCAAGACCGCGAACGACGACAACACCTTCGCGGTTTCGGTGCAGTATCGGTTCTAGCCAGGCGCGGCAACGACCACGCAAAGGGCGCGAGCGATCGCGCCCTTTTTTTATCCGGTCAGTAATTGATGCCGACGCGTCGCATCAGCTTGGCCACGATCCATGCGGGACCGATCAGCAGATAGGCGAGATCGGTCAGGAACGACGGTTTCCTGCCCTCGATCTTGTGGCCGACGAACTGACCGATCCAGGCGACGACGAACACGCCGATCGCTAGCCACATCAATTGCGTCGCACCGAGCGCTCGGTATAGCGCCTCGGTGACTAGGCCGAGCACGACGAACATTGCGAGCATGGCGAACGCGAGCGGCCGCGACAGGCGCAGGTAGAACGCGAACGCGAGCACCATCGCCAATGCCGCCCAGAGCCCGGCGCGCCCCACCATTGCTGGCACCGGTACGACCCAGAGCAGGGCGATCACGGTCCACAGGATCGCGGGCACGCAGATCCAATGGATCGTGATGTTGGTCGGATTGCGATGGTCCTCGCTGTAGTTGCCGAGCCAGCGGTCGACTTCGCGGCGCGCATCGTCGCCGGTGTGGAAAGCGGCTTCGTTCATGACGGTCCTCGAGTGTATGTTTCGCTGCGTCGAGCATAGCGTGCACGCCTCGCCGCGCAAGGGCCGCCGCAGCAGCGCGGGGAGGGCAAACCGGTCAGTTCTATCACGCCATCGTCGAGCGCCACAGATGCAGCACGGCATAGGCGCGATACGGCCGCCACGCCTGCGACATCTCCTCGAGCGCGCGCGTGGATACCGGCTTGCCGTCGCGCGCAACGGCCTTGCGCAGCACGATGTCGCCCGCCGGAAACGCATCGGCATGGGCGACGCCGCGCATCGCCAGGTAGTACGCGGTCCATTCACCAATTCCCGGCAGCGCGGTCCACATCGACACGAACTCAGCCAGCGGACGCTCGCAGCGGAAATCGACGCGGCCGTCGCGCACCGCCGCGGCGATCGCGCGCAGCGTGGCGATGCGCGCGCCGGTGATGCCGAGTCCGCCGAGATCCGCGTCGGCGAGCGTGGCAGGCGTCGGGAACAAAACTGCTTTGCCACTGCGCGACGTCTCGACTTCGTGGCCGAACTTGCGCACCACGCGTTCGGTCAGCGTGCGCGCGGCGGCAACCGTGACCTGCTGGCCGAGCACGGCGCGGATCGCGATCTCGAAGCCATCCCAGCCGCCGGGCAGGCGCTGGCCCGGGTGCTTCGCGATGCACCCCTTCAGGTGCCGACGGCGTCCGAGATGCGCATTGATCGCGGCGATGTCCGCGTCGAGGTCGAACATGCGGCGCACGCGCGCTGCGATGTCGGGGAAACATGCCGTATCGGCGAAATCGATATGCAGGTCGAGGGCATGACCACGCTTTGTCTGCGTGACGGCGAGTTCGCCGACCTGGCCATCGAGCGTGAAGATGCGCCGGTAGCTCGCATCATCGACCCGCTCGACGCCAGGGATCGCGCGCTTGGCGAAGAACCCGAGCAGGTTGGCGAAGTCGTGCGGCGGCTGGTATTCGAGGCGGATCTTTTCGCTCACGCCTCAGAATCCGTAGCGCAGGAAGCCGCCGTCGACCGCGATGCACTCGCCGGTGATGTACGCCGCGGCGGGCAGGCACAGGAAGGCGATCGCCGCGGCGACCTCCTCGGGCTCGCCGATGCGGCCCATCGGCGTGCGCTCGAGCACTTCGTCGAGGTACTCCTCGTTGGCGAGTTTGACCGCGGTGCGCTGCGTACGGATGTACCACGGCGCGACGGCGTTGACGCGGATGCCGTCCTCGGCCCATTCGCAGGCTAGGTTTTTGGTCAGTTGCGCGAGCGCGGCCTTGGTCATGCCGTAGGGCGAGCCGGTGCGCACATGGGTCAGTCCCGATACCGAGCTGACGTTGACGATCGCGGCGTTGCCGTGCTCGGCAAGTTGCGCGTGCGCGAGTCGGCTCATCTCGAATGCGCTCATCACGTTCACTTCAATTAGCCCGCGCACTTCGTCTGCGGCGTAATCGAGCGTCGGCTTGCTCGTGTTGCCGCCGGCGTTGTTGACGAGGATCGACAGCGGCAGCTCGAGGTCAGCGACCCAGTCGAACACCTCGAGCCGCTGTTCGGCGTCGGCCACGTCGGCGGCGAACGCGACGATGTCGCTGGCGGGGAATTCCTCGGCCAGTTCGGCGCGGGCCGATTCCAGATGCGCTTCGTCGCGCGCGACCATGAGAACGTCGGCGCCGAGCAACGCGAGTTCGCGTGCGGTGGCATAGCCGATGCCGCGGCTCGCGCCCGTGACCAGCGCGACTTGTCCATCCAGGCGCCAGCGCGCGGTATTTGTCGTCATGGCTGTCTCCTTCGGCAAAGCGCGATCGACTTGCCTGTACACGCAAGACTCCACGGCGCAAACTTTAGCGACTGGTTGCGGAGTTCGCCATGCGTATCGCCACGTTATCGATTTTCGTCCTCGCCGTGCTCTCCGTTTCTTGCTCACGCGGTACACCGCCGCCCGCGCCTGCGGCGCAGCCGAAGCCGGCCGAGCGGCAGAAGACGGTGATCGATGCGCAGCTCAAAGCCCTCGACAAGGCGAAGGCCGTGCAGAGTACACTCGATCAGCGCACGAAGGCGCTCGATAAACAGATGGAAGAGAGCGAAAACCCGCCCGGTCAAAGAGATACATCGCAATGAGTTCCAAGCAATCCGTGTCCGCCACAGAACTGATGCGGGAGACAGAGCGTGAAATGCTGCGTCGATTGCGCGACAACCCCGCTGCCGTCTTCGCAGTCCGCCTCGCTTCGTTCGCGCAGCGAAAAGCGGACGCAATTGCCGAAGATGCAGTGAAGCGAGGTGTTCGCTTCGCCTGCGCGAAAGGATGCAGCTATTGTTGCAGCCTCGAGGTGAACTCATATCCGCAGGAGACTTTTCGGATTGCCCGCGAGCTTTCCGGGAGAGCCGACGTCCAGGCGGTCGTCGCCAAGTTGTCCGAGCACGCCGAGCGCAACCCACCCGGAACCGATCGGTTGCAACGCGAGCCGTGTCCCTTGCTCGTCGATCAGGCCTGCTCCATTTATGACGTTCGGCCCCTGGCTTGTCGAAAGTGCGTATCACTCGACGTGGAGCAATGCCGGCAGATGAGTGAAACAGTGCCGGGCGACGCGGAAATGTACTACAAGACCGAGGCGGTCACGCTGGGAATGAAAGCTGCCTATGCACGCAACAAACGGCCGTCCGAGCCGAGCGAACTCATTTCCAGCGTGTTGAAAGCGCTGAACGATCCGACTGCCGAACAGCGGTGGTGGCACGGGGAAAACGTCTTCGCCAGCGCCGAGTGACGCGTGCGCAAGCTGAATCCCGGCTCATCGCAGATCCCCGTGCTGGCTGGGACAGATTTGTAGTCGCTGAACTGGATTCCGTGGCAGCGGTCGTCCGCGGCCCATGCGGGATGACCTTATCCAGAGGTCATTTGATCTCGCAGAAACAGTAGGCGAACACGCCGACCTTGTTCGAGTCGAGTGAGCTCAGCAACTTGAGCTGGCCCTGCACGTCGGGCTGAGCGAGCAGAGTGCGCATCGATTCGGGCACGAGGCTGTGAACGAAGCTCGCCGACGCGTCGTTCGACAGGCTAACGATGAACCGCTCCCACGCCGACAGTGACTTCTCGACGTAGCGCACTTGGTAGTTGTCGCCGAGCTTGGCCGCCTGCGCCGCCGCGGCTGTCGCTTCGCGCAGGCCGCCGAGTTGATCGACGAGGCCGCGCTCTTTCGCCTGCGCGCCGCTCCATACGCGGCCGCGCGCGATCGCGTCGATTTCCTCGGGCTTCTTCTTGCGCGCGGCAGCCACCTTGGTGATGAAGTTCTGGTAGCCCTTGTCGATGATGCTCTGGATGATGTCGCCGACCTTCGGGTCGAGCGCGCGGCGCGGATCGAGCGCTCCGGCGAGCGAGGTCGTACCGACGCCGTCGGTGTGCACATTGAGCTTGGCCAGCGTCTTCGGGAAATTCATGAACAGGCCGAAGATGCCGATCGAACCGGTAATCGTGGTCGGCTCGGCGAAGATCTGATCGCCGTTCATCGAGATCCAGTAGCCGCCCGACGCGGCGACATCGCCCATCGAGACGATGACGGGCTTGCCCGCGGCCTTGGTCAGTTCGATTTCGCGGCGGATCAGTTCGGAGGCGAATGCGCTGCCGCCCGGTGAGTTGACGCGCAGCACGACCGCCTTGATGTTCCTGTTCTCGCGCGCCTGGCGCACGAGCTTGGCAGTCGATTCGCCGCCGACCGTGCCGGCAGCTTGGTCGCCGTCGAGAATCTCGCCCTGGGCGACGACGACGCCAACCTGTGGGCGCGTATCGAGCGGATTTTCACGCTGCACGAGCGTGGCATAGTCCTGGAAGTCGATCTGGCGGAAGCTGTTTTCTTCCTTGACTCCCTTCTGGATCAGCAGCGCTTCGGCTTCGTCACGCGTGGCGAGCTTATCGACCAGCTTGGCGTCGAGCGCGAGCTTGGCGAGATCGCCGTTGGCCGCCTTGATCGACGTCGAATAGTTCTCGATCTGCGCGGCGATCGCCTTCGGGTCGAGCTTGCGCGCGCCGCCGATTTCCTTAAGGTAGTCGCCCCAGACACCGTTCATCCAGTAAAGATCGGCTTCCTTCGATTCGGGCGAAGCATCGTTGCGGATGTACGGTTCGGCGTATGACTTGTACTCGCCGACGCGGAACAGGTGCACATCGACACCGAGCCAGTCGAGCGCATCTTTGTAGTAGGTGCGGTAGCGGCCGAGGCCTTCGAGCAGCAGATCGCCATCCGGGTGCAGCAGCACCTCGTTCGCGTGCGCGGCGATGAGATACTGGCCCTGGCTCATCGAGTTCGATACGGCGACGACCTCTTTGCCTGCGGCTTTGAAGCGTTCGATTGCGGCGCCGATCTCGTGCAGCGTGGACATGCCGGCCGAGGCAATCTGGTCCGGTTCGATGACGAGACGCTCGATGCGCTTGTCGGCCGCGGCGGCGTCGATCGTGCGAATGAGATCGCGCAGCTGCACTTCGCGGATCTTCTGGCCGAACGCGCCCGCAAACGCGCGTTGCGCCGGATCGGAGCTGTACTGCTCGACGATATTGCCTTTCGGGTCGAGCACGAGCGCGGTGCGCTCCTGCAATACGACCTTGCCGCCGCCCGCGCGCAGCGCGACGAAGAAGATCAGCAACAGGAACAGCGCGATCACGCCGAACACGAACCGGCGGATGAAGTTGAACAGGCTCCAGGCCCAGAAGAACAGGGTGGCGAACACGCCGCGGCTTTTCTCGGCCATACGGAATCTTCCTCGGGAAAATATCGAAAGTGATCTGTGACGCAGATTAACCGAATTGCCGACGACCGGCATACCGCCTTAAGTCATGCCCTGCGTGGCCTGCTGGCGCGTAGAAAACGCAGGGTCAGCAATACCGCCGCCGCGGTCAGCCCAGCCGCGAGGCCCATCCACATCCCGCGTGCGCCCAATCCTTGTCTGAACGCCAGCCAGTAGCCGACCGGCATGCCGATCGCCCAATAGGCGAGCACGGTGATGATCATCGGCATCGTCGTGTCCTTGAGTCCGCGCAACGCGCCGCCGGCGGTGACTTGGATACCGTCCGAGAGCTGGAAAATCGCGGCGAGGACCAGCAGCTGCGCGGCGAGTGCGGCGACGGCCGTATCGTCGGTGTAGGCATGCGCGATCGCTTGCGGAAACACCGCCATCGCCGTCGAAGCGACGAACTGAGTGCCGAGCGAGAGCGTTATGCCGGCCAGCCCGGCCGAGCGCACGCCATGCCGATCGCCGCGGCCGACCGCATTGCCGACGCGCACTGTGGTCGCTATCGCCAGGCCAAGCGGCACCATGAAGGTGATCGACGCAACGTTGAGCGCGACCTGATGGCTGGCCACGGTGACCGCGCCGAGCGAGGCGATCAAGAGCGCGGTGCACACGAACAGCCCCGACTCCATCAGCAGGGCGATGCCCATCGGCACGCCGAGGCGCAGCAGCGCACCGATCTCGTGCCAGCGCGGTGCCTCGAAATGAGCGAACGGCGCGATCTCGCGATAATTGCGATGGCGATGCAGATACAGCGCGAATGCGATCGCTTCGATCCAGAGTACGAGCGCGGTCGCTTCGCCGGAGCCTTGCGCACCTCGCGGTGCAACTCCGAGTTTGCCGTACATCAGCGTGTAGCCAATCGGTGCGAGCAGCAAGAGGCCGAACAGGCCGAAGTACATCGTCGGCCGGGTCAGCGAGAGTCCTTCGGAAAGGCCGCGCATGGCGAAGTAGAGCGTCAGCGCCGGTGCGCCCCAGGAGATCGCGCGGACGAACTTCGTCGTGTCCTCGATGATGCCCGGATCGACGCCGAAACCACCGAGCAGCATCGGTCCGACGTAGCGGACGAACAGCAGCAGGCCGATGCCGAGCAGCAACGCCATCCAAAGCGCCTGGCGGAACAGCGGGCCGATCTCGCCGTGACGCTGCGCGCCGGCGAGTTGGGCCACGCTCGGCGGCACGGACATCATCACGCCGATGCCGGTGACGATTGCGAGCGACCACACACCCGCACCGACCGCGACCGCGGCGAGCGTGTGCGCGTTGTAGTGGCCGGCGAGCATCGTGTCGACGACGTTCATGCCGATCGCCGACAGCTGGCCGGCGATCAGCGGCAGGGCGAGGATCAGTGTGTCGCGCAATTCGCGCCCAAACGACATAGGCGCGGCGCCTGCCGCGGGCGGTGCGGCGGGAGAGGGAGGCATGGGAGAGACTTGCAAACTGCGGATGCCCAAGTCTAGCCGAAGCGGTCTCCAGGCATGCGTGAGCGCTCGCGCTACATCGGAACCGATCCGGGTTAGCATTGCCCGCCATGACCACACCCGCAGCCGACCAAGCCCCGCTCGACCCCCTGCCACCCGTGCCGCTGATGCCGCCGGAAGCGGCCGCACACGACGCGGAATTCGGCACGCACGCGGAAAGCGGCGAGTCCGCGCCAGCACCCGTGCAGGCGACCTGCGCAAACTGCGGCACGACGCTGCTCGGCCCGCATTGTTACGCCTGCGGCCAGCCGGTCAAGGGCATGGTGCGGCATCTGTCGAGCATCCTCGCAGACGCGGCCGATACGATTCTCAACATCGATTCGCGCATCTTTCGCACGCTGTGGCCGCTGTATTTCCGCCCGGGTTATCTCACCAACGAATATTTCGAAGGCCGGCGCGTACGCTACGTAACCCCGTTTCGCCTGTATTTCTTCCTCAGCATCCTCGCGTTCTTCCTCATGCAGTTCGCGATCGGCGACGTCAACTTCGGCAACGCTGGCAATGATGGTGACGATGCGATCGCGAAGGCGAAGACGGCACAAGAAGTGAACCAGCGCCGCGACGAGGCGATCGCCGGCCTCAAGCAGGCCCAGTCGGTGACGCCCGATGCGGGCAAGCGCGGCATCGACAAAGCTATCGAGAAAATTCAGAAGAAGGCCGACAAGCGTCTGCAATATCTGAACAAGGTCGAGGAAGCCAAGGCCAAGGGCGAAGCCGCGCCCGCCGATACGAGCAGCGACGATCTCAATTTCCCGATCGCCGACAAGACCTGGGATCCGAAGGCGAATCCGGTGCACTTGGGCGGACCGAAATTCCTCGACGACAAGCTCACCCAGTTGCTCGAACACGCCAAGGACAATCTGAACAAGCTCGGCAAGGATCCCAAGCCACTGATCCTCGGCGCGATCGGCTCGCTGCCGCAAGTACTGTTCGTGCTGATGCCGGTGTTCGCGCTGCTGCTGAAGATCTTGTATGTGTTCAAGCGGCGCCTGTACATGGAGCACATGATCGTTGCCCTGCACAGCCATGCCTTCATCTTCGTGTCGCTGTTCCTGCTCGTGCTCGTCGGCATGGCGAAGAGCTGGGCGCAGGGTGCGGCACCCTGGCTCGTCGGCTGGCTCAACCTGCTGCTGTTCGTGATGGGGTGGTGGCTGCCGATCTACCTGTTTCTCATGCAGAAAAAAGTATACAAACAGGGCTGGATCATGACCATGCTCAAGTACGGCATGATCGGCACCTGCTATACGATCCTGATCTCGTGCTGCGCGGCGGCGGCGTTTCTGGTCAGCCTCGCTACCGTATGATTTGCGCTCAGTAGCAATCGTCCGTGATCGCGAAAATCACGAAGCGTCCACCCGTGGCCGCACGTCTCAATCAAATCTTTCAATTCTGATTTGACGTTGCAAATTTAGGTTTGAGTTCGCCGTTGCGCACCGCGGTGCTCACGTCGACAAAAGCACCGTCACGGTATTCGAGAAAGATCGCACTGGCGGGCGGTGCCGAGCGCAGGTCCTCGCCCATGCTGAAGTACAGCGCTTGCGTGTCGCCGATTTCGAGCACGGGGAACGGCTTGCCTGCAACCTCGAGCGGGTGCAGCGGACGGTAGTCGTCTGGCTGCACGCTGTCCTTGCGCACGAAGTAGGTCCATGCGGGTTGCTCCGTGCTGATCAGGCAGTGGGCGAGGCGCTCCGGTTGCGCGGAGAGGCCCTTGGCGATCGAGTCGCTGAGGCCGGCGAAGCCCCACAGCGTGGAGGTTTGCAAAAAGTATACTTGGCAGCCGTGCTGCGGCAGCGTCGCCTGAGCGAGTGCTGTTTCGGCCGCGACAAACGCGGCGGCCTGCTTGTTCGTACCATCTGCGTAGTCGCGTGCGATGCGCTGCGATACGGGCACGAGTCCGACCAGGGCCAGCAGGATGCCCGCCGTCGACAGGCGCAGCGTCGACGACCTCACGGTACCCCGCGGCGATGTCGTGATCAGCGCGAGGCCGCAGATCAATCCGGCGAGGCCGAGGTGAAAGAATCGCGAGGGAACGATCAGGTTGAAGAAGAACAGATCCGAACCGATGCCTGCAGCGAGATGCTTGGCCGCGACTGGTGCCTGGACTAGGCCCGGTAGCAGGATCAGCGCGAGCAGAGCCGCGGTCACGTGCAGGCGCGGCCGTGAATTCGCCGCGCTGCGGCGCGCAAGCAGCGCCGCGGCGAGCCATGCCGCGGTCGCGAACGCAATGCAGACGATGGCCCAGCGCGGCGCGCGCGGATCGGCGAACAGATAGACGGCGCCGGCGCGCAGCCAGTTGCAGAATCCACTCGCGAATGCGGCGAGCGCGGGCAGATGCATCGCGCCGTCGCCGTTCGGCACGCTGAGCATCGCGCGGCGATAAGCGAGCCAAGCCAGTGTCAGCGTGGTGATCGCTACGAGTGCGAGCACGCGCTGCCTGGCGTCCAGGCGTGCGCGCGGCGCGAGCGCGATGGCGGCGAACGCGGCCGCGGCGCCGACGATGCCGAGTTCCTTGCTCAGCAGGGCCGACAGCAGTGCGCCGAGCATTCCGAACAAAGCGGCGGCGCGTGGCCGCTCGGCATGGGCCAGTGCCGCGGCGACGGCAAGCAGCGAGAACAGCGTGGCGAGCAGATCGAAGCGATCGGACAGCCACAACGCAGTGCCGATCGCGAGCGGATGCACGGCGTACACTGCCGCCCACAACGCATTCAACGGCGCGTCACGGCGCAGGCGCTGCAACAATGCATACAAAGCCGCAATGCAACCGAGATGCAGGGTGAGGTTGAGCACGTACTGCGGCCACGCGGCGTCGCCGGCCGCGTCGGCGACGAGCCACCACAGCAGCACGCCGAGCGGGCGGAAGTAGGCGTAGTCGGGGAAATGGTTGTGCACGAACAGCAGCCATGGCTGGTGCAGCAGGCGCACGAGAGCGAGAAAGGCGAAATCGTCCTGGGCGAAGAAGGCCCGCAGTCCCGGCGCGTAACACCATGCACCGAGGGCGAGAGCGATCAGCAGTGCGGCGATGCGCCAGCGACGCGGCAGGCTTGCGGCTGGGGTCGGGGAAAAAGCCGTGTTGCGCATGCGCGAAGGCGGGTCCTGCGGATCGACGCGCGACTATAGCCGCATCGTGCTGCGCATGCGAAACGGTCAGTAATCAGGGCTTGGCTTGCAGGGCCTGGCTGCGCTGCTCGGACGACATCGCCAGCATCTGGCGGCGATAGCCATCGCGTTGATCCTCGGGCAGCGCGCGCCATGCCTTGGCGAACGCCTGGCGCTGGTCCGGCGTGAACGTGTCGAACATCTCGCGCGTCGCGCGTCGTTCGGGCGGGGGTACGGTCTGCAGCACTTCGCGCACGATGCCGACATGGCCGGCCATGCCGGCGCCGGCGAGGAAGGCATTGCGTTCGGTCGGACTCATGCGCTCGAACTGTTCGCGCAGCTGCGCACGCTCGGCTTCGGGCAGCGCGTCGAAGCGCTTGAACGCGTTGAGCATGCGCGTCTGCTGCTCGGGTGGCAACTGGTGGAATTGCCGGTAACGTTCGAGCAAGCGAATGCGTTGCGCCGGCGGCATGTCCGCCCATTTCTGCATGCGCTTGCGGATCTGCTCGCGCTGCGCTTCGGTCAACTTCGGCCAATGCTGAGCGACCTGGCCAAGATGTTGCTGCACGTCGGGTGCGAGTTCGTCCCAGATCGCGTGCACGGGCGTGAGCACATCGCGTTGTGCATCGGTCAATCCGGACCACGGCTGCGCCGGCAACGCCGCTTCCGTCGGCGCGACCGTCGCCGAAGCGGACGCCGGCTGTGCGGCATGCACCTCCGCGCCGGCGAGCAGCGTCGCAGCGAAAACGAACACGCGCATTGCGTTCAACCGTCGCCGCCCTTGTTCTGCGCGTCAAGCCAGGCGTAGAACTCGAGGTTCTGATAGAACTCGGTCGAGGTTTCCTCGCTGTCGCCGTCGTCGACGGCGACGGGCGCTGCCGAGGGTTGCGTTTCGCTGCGGTGATGCGGCTGCCATACGACGACGGCGAGCAGCATAGCGCAGGCGCTGGCGAGGCCGGCGGGCAGCAGCCACACGCGCGGCGCGTGCGGACGTTGCTGCGCCAGTGCCGCCTGGCGCGCGCGGTTGAGGCGCGAGAGCGTGACCGCGTCGAGATCGCGCACCGAATCGTCGAGCAGCTGGGTCGACCGATTGATCCAGGCGGGGCGGTCGTTGGAATGATGGTTGCCGTTCATTGGTGATCCTCCAGCGCACGCCGCAGCGCGGCGAGCGCGCGCGACAGGTGCGTTTTCACGCTGCCTTCGCTGCATTGCATGACCCGCGCGGTCGTCGCCACGTCGAAGCCTTCCCACATGCGCAATAGAAACGCCTGACGCTGGCGCAATGGTAGCGCTTTCAGCGCCGCGTCGAGGGCCTTGCCTGCTTCACTGCCGGCCAGGCGCAGCAGCGGACCGGGGTCCTGCAGATCCTGCGCCTGCTCGATCGGATCGAGCGTGTCATCGTCCTCCTTGCGCTCGAACACCGCCAACCAGCGTTTGCGCACCGTGCGGCGACGATGGAAATCGTTGAGCCGACTGTCGAGCACGCGATGGAACAGAGGCGCCCAGTCGGGTTCCGGCTTGGCGGCGTAGTTCTTGACGAACGCGCACATCGCGTCCTGGACCACATCGAGCGCATCATCGCGGCTGCCGCAGGCAAGTTCGGCCATGCGCAGGGCGCGCCGTTCGACGCCGCGCAGGAACTGGTCGAGTGCGCGCTGATTCGTGCTGGTCGCATCCACGCGTCGGGCGAATTCCAATTGCGAGCCTGTCATTGTGCCAGCGATTTCGGCCATGATCTTGAACCTTGCTGTGTGCCGCTGTGACAACCAACGCGCCGGCGCGCCGATGGTTGACGGTGTGCGGACTTTGTTCCCGTGCCGTCCGCTCTGTACACAAGCCTTGCGGTCATGCAAGGGTGTCGCGAAGCGCCCGGTTCGAGCCTCGTTATCGTGCGGAAAAACAAACGCAACTAATTGATTGTAATGATATATTTCAAATTGGTTAAAGATTGTCCAAGGCGAACGGGGACGCGCTACGATGCGCCCTCTGCGGCTTGATTCACCCTCTCTTCCACAGACTTATCCACAGTTGCTGTGGATAAGCAAAAAAGCTCAACAGGGGCGGCGACTTGCCGCCTAAAGTTGAGGCTTGGATCACGTTCTTCGCGCAACTGATGATTGCACAGCAAAAGCCTCGTTCTTACCCGCACCGGAAGCCGGCGTGCCCACCATTCTGCAGGTAGCGATTCCAGTGCCGCTGGCCCAGGGCTTCGACTACCTGCCGCCGGCAGGAGTCGAGGCGAGTACGGTCGCGGTCGGCACGCGTCTGGCGGTGCCGTTCGCCGGCAAGACCCGGGTCGGCGTCGTCATCGGCCACGCACGAGATTCGACCGTCGACGCACACAAGCTCAAGCCCGCGTTGCGCGTGCTCGACGCCACGCCGCTGATGTCGACCGAACTGTCGGCAACGCTGGCGTGGGCGGCGCGCTACTACCAGCACCCGCTCGGCGAGGTATTCGAGACGGCACTGCCGGTCGGTCTGCGTACGCCGAAGCCGCTGCCGTCGATCGCGCCGGGCGAGCGCGCCCTCGCGCGCACTGATGCGCAGCCGGCAAGTGCTCCACGCGCCGGTTCGCGTGCGGCAGCGCTGTTCGAACTGCTCGGCGCCGGGCCGCGCACCTATGCGCAGCTCGATGAGCAACTGCCCGGCTGGCGCAGTGCCGCGACCGCCCTGCGCAAGCGCGGCCTGGTCGTGACGACACAGCTCGTGCTGCGCACCTTGCCGCGCGCACAAATCGCGGGGCCGCGATTGACCGAGGAGCAGGATGTTGCCGTCGCCGCGGTTGCCGCGCGCTTCGGCAGCTTCGCCCCGACCCTGCTCGAAGGCATCACCGGCAGCGGCAAGACCGAGGTCTATCTCGCGCTGATCGAGCAGGTCGTAGCTCGCGGCGGGCAGGTGCTGGTGCTCGTGCCCGAGATCGGCCTAACCCCGCAGACGTTGCGCCGTTTCCGCGAACGCACCCAGGCGCGCATCGAAGTAATGCATTCGGGCCTCGCCGACGGCGAGCGCACGCGCGCCTGGCTGGCATGCGCTCGCGGCGAGGCCGATGTCGTGATCGGCACGCGCTCGGCCGTGTTCGCGCCGTTAACTCACGCGGGACTAATCATTGTTGATGAGGAACACGACGCCTCGTACAAGCAGCAGGAAGGCTGGCGCTACTCGGCGCGCGACCTGGCGCTGGTGCGCGCGCGCGCACTCGAGGTGCCCGTCGTGCTCGGCACGGCGACGCCGTCGCTGGAAACGCTGGCCAACGTCGAAGCCGGACGCTATGCGAAATTGCATCTGGCGGCACGCCCGGGAGTCGCGCGGCTGCCGCAGTTCCGCCTCGTCGATCTGCGCGGCAAGCCGCTGCGCCATGGCCTTGCGGATGAGACGATCGCCGCGCTGCGTGCCTGCCTGCAGCGCGGCGAGCAGGCGCTCGTGTTCCGCAACCGTCGCGGCTACGCGCCCGTGCTGACCTGTCGCCAATGCGGCTGGCACGCCGCCTGCGCACGCTGCGACAAGGCTTTGACTTGGCATCGCGGCGCGGCGCGGCTGCGCTGCCACCACTGCGGTGCCGAGCAGCGCGTGCCGTCCACTTGTCCACAATGCGGCAATTTACACTTGGTGCCGCAAGGGTTGGGCACCGAACGCCTCGAAGACGCGCTCGCGGAAATTTTCCCCGGCACGCCGCTGGTCCGTGTCGACCGCGAGACGACACGGCGCAAGAACGCGCTCGACGAATTGCTGGCCACGCTTGCGCCCGACCGTGCTGCGTTGATTGTCGGCACACAGATGCTGGCGAAAGGCCACGACCTGCCCAACCTCACATTGGTCGTCATCGTCAGCGTCGACGAAGGACTGTTCAGCGTCGACTTCCGCGCCGAGGAGCGTCTGGCGCAGCTCGTCGTCCAGGTCGCCGGCCGCGCGGGACGCGCGCGCAAGCCGGGGCAGGTCTGGCTGCAGACGCATCATCCGGATCATCCGCTGCTGCGCACCCTGCTCGGTCACGGTTATGCCACGGCAGCGCAGAGCCTGCTGCGCGAGCGGCGCGAGGCCGATCTGCCGCCGTACGCGCACCTCGCGCTGCTGCGTGCCGATGCGCCGCAGCAGGCCCAGGTCGACGAATTCCTGCATGCGGCGCTCGCGCTGGCGGCACACCCCGAGGGCGTCAGCCTGCTCGGTCCGATGCCCGCGCCGATGCCGCGTCGTGCGGGGTTGCAGCGCGGCCAGTTGCTGTTGAGCGCCGACGCGCGCGCGCGCCTGCATGCCTTTCTGCCCGAGTGGATCGCCGGCGTACGCGCGCTGCGCGAAGCGCGTCGCGTACGCTGGTCGCTCGACGTCGATCCACTCGATTTGTACTGATATCGCGACGCTTTCTCGCATCCCGGCAAGCGACTACGATGCACGCATGGCAACTCATCGCATCGTCATCGTCGGCGGCGGTTTCGCCGGACTCTGGGCCACGCGTGCGCTGCGCTCGGCACCGGTCAGCATCCTGCTGATCGACCGCGCCAACCACCATCTGTTCCAGCCGCTGCTCTACCAGGTCGCCACCGCGGGCCTGTCCTCGCCCGACATCGCCGCGCCGCTGCGCCATATCCTGCGCGAGCAGAAGAACGTCGAGGTGCGTCTGGCGACGGTCGAACGCGTCGAGCCGGACGCGCGACGCGTGTGCCTCGACGATGGCGGCGTGGTCGAGTACGACACGTTGCTGTTGGCCAGCGGGGCGGCGCATGCCTACTTCGGCCACGACGACTGGGCGCCGTTCGCACCGGGCCTGAAGACGCTCGACGACGCGCTGCTGCTGCGCCGGCGTCTGCTGCTTGCGTTCGAGCACGCCGAGACGGAAACCGATCCGGCCAGACGCGAGGCGTGGTTGAGCTTCGCCATCGTCGGCGGCGGCCCGACCGGCGTCGAACTCGCCGGCACGCTCGCCGAAATCGCGCGGCACACGTTGAAACACGAGTTCCGCCACATCGACCCGGCCTCGGCGCGCGTGCGTCTGATCGAAGCCGGGCCGCGCATCCTGTCGAGCTTTCCCGAATCGCTTTCGGCGAAGGCGCGGAAGCAGCTTGAACGCCTCGGCGTCGAAGTCCTCACCGGCGCGCCGGTCGAGGCGATCGATGCGCAAGGTTATCGCTCGGGCGGCAGCTTCGTGCCCGCACGCACCGTGGTCTGGGCGGCGGGCGTCGCGGCCTCGCCGCTGGCGCGCTCGCTCAGCGTCGAACTCGATCGCGCCGGACGCGTGCCCGTGCTGCCCGATTTGACCGTGCCAGGGCACCCGGAGATTTTCGTCGCCGGCGATCTCGCCACGGTCATTCAGGACGGCAAGCCCGTGCCCGGCGTCGCGCCGGGGGCGAAGCAAATGGGCAGTTACGTGGCGCGGGTGATACGCGACCGCGTGGCTGGACGCTCGCCGCCGCCGTTCCGCTATCGCGACTACGGCAACCTCGCCACGATCGGACGCATGGCCGCGATTGTCGACGTGCACGGCGTGAAACTGTCCGGCGTGCTCGCCTGGTGGTTCTGGCTCGCGGCGCACGTGTTCTTCCTAATCGGTTTTCGCAACCGCCTGTCGGTGTTGATCAACTGGGCTGTGGCGTATTGGAGCTACCAGCGTGCGGCACGCATCATCATCGGCCACAAAGGGCCCGCTGATGACCGGGACGAGATTGAAGCGGGCTGAGCCGAACGTGCCCACGCAGAAAAGCGAACGGCCCGGTTGCCCGGGCCGTTGCTCGATCGGAATTGCGTAAATCTCACGCTGCGAATAGCGTCCGCATCTTCTTCATCGCATTGACCTCGATCTGGCGGATGCGCTCGGCCGAAACCTTGTACTCGTCGGCCAGTTCCTGCAGCGTCGCCTTGTTGCCGTCCTTGAGCCAGCGGCGCTGGATGATGTCACGCGAGCGCGCGTCGAGCTTGGCCATGCCGTTCTTGAGTATGCCGAGATCGGACTCTTCCTGGCTCTCGCTCTCGAGCGACTGGTATGGATCGGCGTTGTCGTCGATGAGATAGGCGACCGGTGCGGGCTTGGCGTCCTCGTCTGCATCGGTGGGTGCGTCGAAAGCCATGTCGTGGCCGGACAGGCGCGCTTCCATTTCGAGCACGTCGGCGGTCGTTACGCCCAGATCCTTGGCTACGGCCTGCACTTCGGCATTGTTCATCCAGCCCAGACGCTTCTTCGACTTGCGCAGATTGAAGAACAGCTTGCGCTGCGCCTTGGTCGTGGCGACTTTGACGATGCGCCAGTTGCGCAAGATGAACTCGTGCATCTCGGCGCGGATCCAGTGCACGGCGAACGAGACGAGGCGTACGCCCATGTCGGGGTCGAAGCGCTTGACCGCCTTCATCAGACCGATATTGCCTTCCTGGATCAGGTCGCCGATCTGCAGGCCATAACCGGAATAGCCACGGGCCACATGGACGACGAAGCGCAGGTGCGCCATGACGAGCTGCTTGGCGGCATCGAGATCGTCATTCGCGCGAAAATTCTTGGCGAGGGTTTGTTCTTCCTCGACCGTCAGCACCGGAAAGCGGTGCACGGCGGTGATATAGGAATCCAGACTGCCGAGCGCGTTCGGAATCGGCAGATTGTTCGCAACCAGGGCTGTAGCGGTGGACATGGGCTCTCCTCAGGCGGTGCAGTTTAGCACTCGGGTTAAGAGAGTGCTAAAGCGCGTAAAAAGTTCCGTGACCGAACAGTAACATCCTTTTGTTGGACCGCATAGTACACGAATGGGACCGGTTCAGCGTTAAAGATCCTTCATTTGAGATAACCACCGATGGAACAATGCGTTGCACGGGTGCGCTCTGCGGGGAAAGCCTCAAAGCAGCGCACTCTGCACAGCCGGCCACAGCAGTCCAGCTGCCGCGCGCCGGGCCGGGAAGCAGATAAATCCGGGCCTGGCCGCGGTCGATCTAGTCCTGGCCGAGCACACCGTCGCGGCGGCGCGGAATGCGCGCCGGGTTGGCGTCCTGCAGTTCGGACGGCAGCAGCGAATCAGGCCAGCCCTGGAACGTGACCGGTGCGAGCCAGCGGCGGATCGAGGTTGTCCGGCACCATGCCGTGCTCGGCGATCGAGCGGATTCGGGTGACCAGACGGTACGTCGTCAGCCACGAAGCCACCCACAGCAGATACAGCGCCGCCTGGATGTCGCGAACGAGATCGTCGTGGAGGTTGACGACCACGGTCCGGAAACCGGCGTCCTTCATCCATGCGCGACAGTGTGGCCAGGCGATGGTCTCATTTCGAGGGGCGGTCCGCGAGGTGTCGGAACGTCGCTGCGCCAATGCATGACTGATAGGGCGCCGCCCGGTTTCACTACCCGTCGCGCTTCCTTGAGCAGCGCCAGCGGCTCTTCAATGTGAAGCAGGTTGTAAATCATTGCGTGCGCCTGGGAGGAAGCGGCAAGTCCCGTTCCATCGGTGACAAAATCCCGCACTTCCGTCCGGACGTTGGTCAGGTTGAGCAGCGCTGCCCTCTCTGCTGTTAGACAAGTCATTTCAGGCTCAATGTCGAGCGCCGCAAACATGCCGGTCGTTCGTAGGGCACCCGGAATGGTGAACGTGCCGTAGCCGCAACCAAACTCGACGGCGTCGCCAACGATCGCTTGGGAGTCAAAGATTCGGTCGAGCGCCGTTGGAGCGTCAAAGAACGCTTCCCAGTCCATCTCATCCGGCATGCCACTTTCGCGGCCCTTCATTGCGTCGTCCGCATGTCGCCGCGCCTAGATGTATTTGCGCGTCGATAGAATGACCGAGCGACCGGAAGAGTTGATCGAGGCGCTCTGGGAGGCAAACTTCGGAATGTCCGCTTTCCACCCATTCCAGACATTAGCTTAGCGTCCGCTTTCGACCCGCTGCGGACATCAGCCAAGCCCACTCTTGACCCGACTCGCTGACCTGAGTCAGGGGCTTTCGAGGCCGCTAGTCGGTAGCGCACCAGCATTTCTCAACGGCCGAGACGCGTTGCTTACGTGTTCGAATTCTTGGGCTGGGAGACAGAGGATGCACTCCTCCATCAAAACACTTGCGGTGGCCGCGACCGCGACCGCTCTGACAACGAGCGCCTCGGCCCAAACCGCAAGGGATATCCGGGGCGCTACACCTTACATAGAAATCAAGAATGAGGCCGCGCCCAAACTGATTGTGGACCCACCTCTTC
>Ga0207706_10001816_pt1 | contig 20959 bp, 18 predicted proteins | sample KBSC53metaG_FD_184318 | JGI IMG/M metagenome (GOLD analysis project Ga0207706, IMG submission 184318) | Corn rhizosphere microbial communities from Kellogg Biological Station, Michigan, USA - KBS C5-3 metaG (SPAdes) (version 2) | ecosystem: Host-associated > Plants > Roots > Rhizosphere > Soil ... | reverse complement strand
GACCTACCGCTTCTCGAACACCAGATCCCACACGCCGTGGCCCAGCTTGAGGCCGCGGTTCTCGAACTTGGTCAGCGGCCGGTAGGCCGGCTTGGGCGCATAGCCCTCCGCTGTGTTGCGCAGGCCAGGCTCGGCGCCCAGCACCTCCAGCATCTGCTCGGCATACGGCTGCCAATCGGTGGCGCAATGCAGGTAGCCGCCCGGCGCGAGGCGCGTGATCAGCCGGCTCACGAAAGCGGGCTGGATCAGCCGGCGCTTGTGGTGCTTCGTCTTGTGCCATGGGTCGGGAAAGAAGATGTGCACGCCGGCCAGCGAGGCCGGCGCGATCATCTGCGCCAGCACCTCCACCGCATCGTGCCGCACGATGCGCAGGTTGGTCAGGCCCTGTTCGCCGATGCGCTTGAGCAGCGCGCCGACACCCGGTTCATGCACCTCGACCCCGATGAAGGCGGTGTCGGGCCGGCTCGTGGCGATCTGCGCGGTGGCGTCGCCCATGCCGAAGCCGATCTCCAGCACCACCGGCGCGTTGCGGCCGAAGACCTGCGCGTAGTCCAGCGGTTCGGCCTGGAACGGCAGCACGAAGCGCGGCCCCAGCTCGGCCAGCGCGCGCTGCTGGCCGGTGCCCATGCGGCCGGCGCGCAGCACGTAGCTGCGGATCGCGCGCGGATGCTCGACGGAAGGCGGGGTGGAAGGAGGCGTGGGGGACGAGGGCTCGGTCATGGCAGCAGGCGTGGGGAATCCGGAATTGTGCCGCGCCCGCTCGGCGCGGATTTGACGGGTGACTCGCCGCTGTTCTCCGGGCTTTGGCGCGCCGCGAGGGGGCCTACGCTGGACGCATGTTCCACACTGGCTCTTCCTGCGCCCCCGGCCGCCGCCGTGTGCTCGGCACCGCGGCGGCGTGGGCATGGGTCGCCGCGGCGCGAGGCGCGGGCCTGCCCCAGCCGCAGGCCCTGCCGCCTGCCGTGCTGGGCAGCGTCCGCGGGACGGGGTTGCCGATCAAGAGCTTCGGCCTCTTCGCGCGCCCGGTCGAAGGCGCCGATGCGCCGCTGGCGGCGCTCAACGAGGAGCAGCCCTACGTGCTGGCCTCGACGGCCAAGGTCGTCACCTCGCTCGCGGCGCTCGATCTGCTGGGGCCGCATTACCGCTGGCGCACCTATGCGTTCCTCGGCGGCCCGCTGGTCGACGGCCGGCTGAAGGGCGACCTGCTGATCGTCGGCGGCGGCAATGCGCGCCTGACCACCGCCGACCTGCGCCAGTGGTTCGCGCAGATGCGCGCACGGGGCCTGAAGGACATCGACGGATGCATCATGCTCGACCGCTTCGCGTTCCGCCTGCACGACGAGGACCATGCGCATACGCCGAAGCCGGCGCCAGGCCGGCCGCACCACGCCAGGCCCGATGCGCTGACGCTGGACGAAGGCGTGCTGCAGGTGGAGGTGGCCGCCACGCGCAGCGGCCGCGCGTCGATCTCGCTGACGCCGCCTTTGGCCGGCGTGCAGATCGTCAATGCGGTGGCGATGGGCGGCGGCTGCGGCGCCTCGGCGGTGATGAACGACAAGACCTCGCCGCCGCGGCTGATCGTCAGCGGCTCCTGGTCGGCCGGTTGCGGGGTGCGGCGCATCGGCTTCGTGCCGCTGCAGCACGGCGAATTCACGACGCATGCGGTGGCTGGCCTGTGGCGCGAGGCCGGCGGCAGCCTGGGCGGCGTGGTCGACAAGGCACAGCCCGACCGGCAGGAGCTGTTCCCGCTGGACCGCGATGGCCAGCCGCGGCTGCCATGGCTGGTGCACCTGTCGGACCCGCTGCCGCAGGTGATCCGCGACATGAACAAGACGAGCAACAACGTCGCGGCGCGCAACCTGATGCTGTCGCTGACGCGTGGCTTCCCGATGCGCGCCGCGACGCTCGCCGAGGCGCAGCAGCGCGTGCACGACTGGCTGCGCCGGCAGGGCCTGGCCGCGGGCGACATCGAGATCGAGACCGGCTCGGGCCTGTCGCGCGCCGAGCGCGGCAAGCCGCGGGCGATGGTGCAGCTGCTGTGCAATGCCTGGCGTGCGCGCTCGGCGCAGGCTTTCGTCGACTCGCTGCCGATCGCGGGGGTCGACGGCACGCTGATGCACCGGCTGCAGCATGGCCAGGCCACCGGGCAGGCCTTCCTGAAGACCGGCACGCTGCTCGATACCCGGGCGCTGGCCGGCTATGTGCGCTCGCGCAGTGGGCGCGTGCATGCGGTGGCGGCTTTTGCCAACCACCCGGAGGCGGCCCGCGCCACGCCGGCGCTCGACGCCTTCATCGAGTGGATCGCGAAGAACGGCTGAGCCTGCAAGTACCGCGCAAAAGCGAAAGGGCCCTCGACGGGGGCCCTTTGCGCACGGGAATCTGGAGCGGGTGAAGGGAATCGAACCCTCGTATGAAGCTTGGGAAGCTGCCGTTCTACCATTGAACTACACCCGCTTGAGCGGCGGATTATAGGCATCGCCCGGCCAATCCGATCGGGCTCAGAATCCGTGGCCGGGAACAAGGAACCTTCATGCCTGCATCGAACCGTTTGCACGCCCTGCGCGTGCTGTGCCTGCCCACCGACGACTCCCCCGCCTGGGATGCGGCGCTGGCCGACCTGAAGGACTCCGCCTGGGGCCCGTTCGAGATCGAGCGGTGTGCGGGCTACGACGCGGCCGCCCAGCGGCTGGCGCAGGGGCCGGTGGATGCGGTGCTGGCCGCATTGCCGGCCACGCCGTGGCCGGGCCTGTCGCAGGCGGCGCTGAACGCCGCGGTGGTGCTGGTCGCGCCGCAGGGCATGTCACCCGACACCGCGGCCCGGCTGCTCGGGTTGGGCGTGCAGGACGTGCTGCCCGCCACCGGCGTCGCGCAGGGCGACATGCTCGGCCGCACGCTGCGCCTGGCGGTCGAGCGCAAGCGGATCGAGCGCGAGGCGCGCAAGGCCTACGCCACCGACCTCGCCACCGGCCTGCCCAACCATACGCAACTGGTCGAGCACATGAGCCACCTGCTCGCATTGCGCGAGCGCGAGCCGGCGCCGATGGCCCTGCTGGTGCTGCGGCTCGAGGGCCTGCTCACCACCGAATCCCAGCTCGGCCGCGAGTCGGCCAACGTGTTGCGCCGCAAGGTCGCGGTGCGGCTGCGCGCCGGCGTGCGGGCGAGCGACGTGGTCGCCTCGCTGGGTGGCGATTCGTTCGCGGTGCTGCTGTCGGCCATCGAGGAGGCGGCGCATGCGCAGCGCGTCGTGCAGAAGCTCTCCAATGCGCTACTGCAGCCGTTCAGCGTGGCGGGCCACAGCGTCGGCGTGGCGGTGGGCATCGGCGTGAGCCTGTATCCGCAGGACGGCAAGCAGGCCGACGCGCTGCTGCGCCGTGCCACCGGCGCCGCCGCGATGACCGCCGCCACCGGCCGGGCCGGGTTCGCGAACCATCTCGAAGGCAACCTGCCGCAGGCCGCCAACGATGACGACGCCTCCAGCCCCTGAGCTGCGGGCACACCGATCGCCGCAGCCAAGGCATGCCGCTGGAGCGCCTGTCTTCTTGGATCGATGAGCTGTTCGCGCGGCGCCAGGCGTCGGCCCCCGATGCCGATGCGCCGGTGCTGGTGGCTTTCGGCAGCCAGACCGGCGGCGCGATCCAGCTGGCGTGGGCCACCGCGAAGGCCCTGCAGACGGCCGGCGTGCAGGCGCGGGTGCTCGCGCTGGGCCGCGTCGAGGCGCGGGACCTGCAAGGCACCGCCCGCGCGCTCTTCATCACCAGCACCTACGGCGAGGGCGAGCCGCCGGACAACGCGCAGGCCTTCGAGCGGCGCTGGATGGACGGCACGCTGAGGCTGCCCGGGCTGCACTACGGCGTGCTGGCGCTGGGCGACCGCCAATACACCGATTTCTGCGCCTTCGGACGGCGGCTCGATGCCTGGCTGCAGGCCCAGGGCGCGACCGCGCTGTTCGACCGCGTGGAGGCCGATGGCGACGACGAGGCCGCGCTGGCGGCCTGGCAGCAGGGCCTGAGCCGGCTGGCCGGCCCTGCGGTGCTGGCCGGCTGGCGCACGCCGGGCTTCGAGCCGTGGCGCCTGCTGCGGCGCGATTGGCTCAACCGCGGCAGCAGCGGCGGGCCGACCTTCCACCTCGAGCTGGTGCCGGCCCACGGCCCGCTGCCGCACTGGGAGGCGGGCGACCTCGCCCAGGTGCGCGCACCGGGCGACGAGCGGCGGCCACGCGAATACTCCATCGCCTCCATCCCGGAGGACGGCCGCCTGCACCTGCTGGTGCGGCTCGAACAGCGCGAGGACGGCTCGCCCGGCCTGGCCTCCGGCTGGCTGGCCGAGCAGCTGGCGCTGCAGGACACGCTGCCGTTGCGGCTGCGCGCGAACGCGACGTTCCGGCTGGGCGACAACGCCGAGCGGCCGCTGATCCTGGTAGGCAACGGCACCGGGCTGGCCGGGCTGCTCAGCCTGCTGAAGGCGCGCATCGCGCGCGGGCAGCGGCGCCACTGGCTGGTGTTCGGCGAGCGGCATCGCGCCTGCGATTTCTATCACCGCGAGAAGATCGAGGCCTGGGTGCGCGCCGGCTGCATCGAGCGCTTGAACCTCGCGTTCTCGCGTGACCAGCCCGAGCGGGTCTATGTGCAGCACCTGCTGTCGCGCCAGGCCGATCGGCTGCGCGGCTGGGTCGGCGAGGGCGCGGCGGTGTATGTCTGCGGCAGCCTGCAGGGCATGGCTGGCGAGGTCGACGCGGTGCTGCGCCAGGCGCTGGGCGATGCCGGCGTGGAGGCGCTGGCTGCCGAAGGCCGCTACCGGCGCGACGTCTACTGAGCGCGGCCCCCGCGGTTCAGGCGGCGCATTCCTGCGGCTCGGTGCCGCGCGCGAAGCAGGCCTGCCCGCGGCCGCGCACCTTGGCTTCGTACATCGCGCTGTCGGCGGAGTTGAGCAGCGCGTCGGCGGTGTCGCCATCGGTGGGGTAGCGGGCGATGCCGATGCTGGCGCCCACGCGCGACGAACCGTGCGCGGCCATCTGCGCCGCACGCGACACCTCGGCGATCAGCCGGTCGGCCAGCCGGGCCAGCGACTCCGGCGCTACCCCTTCGACGCAGACCACGGCGAACTCGTCGCCGCCCAGCCGGCACAGGAAATCCGATGGCCGCAGCGACTGCGCCAGCGCGGTGCCGATGCCGCGCAGCACGCGGTCGCCCATCTCGTGGCCGGCGCCGTCGTTGACATGCTTGAAGCCATCGAGGTCGATGAACAGCACCGCCAGGTCGCGCTCGCCGCGCTCGGCCATGCCGACGCAGTGCGACAGCCACTGCGACAGGTAGCGCCGGTTGGGCAGGCCGGTCAGCGCATCGTGCGTGGCCTCGCGGTCGAGCCGGCGCAGCAGCGCGGCGTTCTCGCGCAGCACGATGACGACCTGGAACATCGCGCTGGTGACAAAGGCCACCAGCAGCGACACGGCGGCCAGCAGCAGCCAGCGCGTCTGTTCGGCCTCGTGCACGATCTGCAGCCCGAGCAGGTCGCGCTGGCTGCGGAAATGATCGATCACGCCTTCGAGCAGCAGGCGCAGCTCGGTCATGTGTTGCTGGCCGCTGCCGCGGCGCATGATGGCCAGCGCGTCGGCATGCCGGCCTTGCTGGTGCAGGTGCAGGGTTTCGGCCATGTCGGCCAGCTTCAGCCGCAGCAGCTCGCGCACACGGGCCAGGTGCTGGGTGGTCTTGCCATCCTGGCCGTGCGCCAGCTGCAGCGCCTCGACCTGGTGCTCGAGGTCGCGGGTCGCCTCGAGATAGGGCTGCAGGTAGGTCTCGCGGTCGGTCAGCAGGTAGCCGCGCTGGCTGCTCTCGGCGCTCAGCAGATCGCCCAGCACCGAGCGCAGCTTGGGCAGGTCGACGTTGTAGGCGTTCTGCTCCTGCACGGCGTGCAGCGTCCGGTTCGCACTTTGAACCAGCACCGCTGTGACGATGACAAGACCGACCAGCACCAGGATCAGCAATCCGGCGCTCACGGCCAGCCAGCGCAGCCTGCGCAAGCCCATGCAACCTTGCTCCTGCCGTTGCAGCCACCGGCGCTCTTCGGCGCCGGCTCGTGCACATCACCCCTCTCTGGGTGCCCCGGATTGTGCGGCCGTCGCCCCGGTAACGGGATCAGGAAAAGTAAGCGGGGCGGCGCCCGCGATTCAGAAGGTCCAGGTGCCGCTGAGGTAGCCCAGCGCGCGCAGCGGCAGCTGGGCGAGCAGGGCGCCGGAGGGGCCGCCATAGCGGCGCCAGCCAGCTTCTATGCGCAGGCGGTCGCCCTGCCAGGCCAGCGACGCGGTGACGACGCGGCCGGCATCGGCCGGCGTGTACAGCAGGTCGAGCGCCGGCTGCCAGGCATCATGCTGCCACGACAGCCGCATGAAGAGGTTGTCGCGCCGCAGGTTCACCGCATCCCAGGGCGTGGCCTGCCAGGCGAGGTTGCCCGCGATGCCGGCGAGCGCGGGGGCCGGCAGGCCGGGCAGGGCGCCGGCAGCCGCCAGGGCGCGGGTGCGGGTGTTCCAGGCATCCCAGGCGCTGTCGGGCAGCGCGGTGCCGTCGTGCCAGGCCTCGGCCAGCACGCTGAGCTGGTCGGCATTGGTCCAGCTCAGGCCCACCAGCCATTGCGACGCGGCGCCCAGCCGCGCGGGTTGCCATGGGTTGGCGGTGACGACGGCGTTGCCTATGCCCGGCGCCATCGCCCAGCCGTCGGCATGCTGCGTGAAGCGCCACGAGCCGTGCAGCTCCAGCGATTCGGTCGCCACCCAGGCCGCGGCTGCGCCGATGCTCGCGTGGGTGTGCTCGCCGAAGCGGGCGAAGCCGTGCCAGTCGACCGCGCCATCGCGGCGGTAGTAGCGCAGCGCCAGCGCGCTTTCGTCGGCGCCGCGGCGGGGGGTGTTCAGGTGGGTCGGGTTGGCCCACACCAGCGACCAGGCCGTCTCGGCGCCGAACTGCTCCAGCTGCAGCAGCGGCCGGCCCTCGGGTGTGGTCGACAGCAGCGTGCGGCGCTCTTCCTGCTCGACCACGTCGTTCGGCCGCCAGCCGTAGCCCACATCCCAGGCGACGATCTTCTTGCCGGCGCTGAATTGCCAGCTCGGCGCACCCGGCAGCCCGCCGGAGGCATAGAGCTCGTTGAAGCGCGCGGTGTCGTCATGCGCGCCGCCCTCGAAGCGCTGTGTGCGCAGCAGCAGGTCGGCCGAGAGCCCGTGGCCGTGGCCGCGGACGCCGGCCTCCAGCGTCGCGCCGCTGCGCTGCGCCGGCGCGAGGCCGGGCGAGAGCCGATCGGCCTCGGCCAGCAGGCCGCTGCCGTTGGCCGAGCGCGGGTCGAGATGGGAGCGGACCTCGCCGCTCCATTCGACGGCCGGCCTCGCTGCTTCTTCGGCCTGCGCCAGGGCGGCACAGCCCAGCACCGCCGCCGCGACCGGCAGCCACGAAAGGGATCGCATCACGCCTTACTCCAGCGACGGGTTGCGGGCCAGGAACATCGGGTTCAGCCAGGTCTCGGGCACGCTGCGGTTCTGGCGCGAGAGGTAGCGCACATGGGTCTCCTTGTGCGTGCTGAGCTGGTCGAGCAGCACCATCTCGGTCACCGTGGTCGGCGCCTGCGGCTTGTCGAGAACGAAGCGTGCCTGCTTGGCCAGCTTGTCCGACTGCACGTAGAGATCGGCCTTGACCGGCTCGTGGCGCTGCTTGCCCAGCCACAGCTCGATGCGCTGGTAGCTCGCGGCCTTGCGCGAGGCCGCGAGCGTCAGGTGCACGCAGGTCTGCTGCTCGCAGGGCTCTTCGCCCACCAGCGTGCCGGTGTAGTCCTCGGCCCAGCTCAGCGTCGCGATGTCGCCCACCGAGGCATCGCCGAGCAGCTTCTGCATCGGGGTGATGCGCAGCGGCCGCTGGCTGCTGGGCATCAGCAGCCAGAAGTCGTCGCCCAGCATCAGGACCTTCTGGCCGGCCTCGGCCGGCGAGCGCATCATCACCAGCGACTTGTGGCCGGGCTGGCTGAACACCGTGTAGCGGCGCTCCTTGTCGGCACTGCCGTCCTTGTTGAAGACCTGCACCTGGGTCTCGACCTGCATGGCCTCGTTGGACAGGCGCCAGCGGTCGGCGGCCTTCAGCAGCGCCGGCACGTCGTCGGCGGCATGGGTGGCCCCGGAGGACAGCAGCGCGGCGGCGATCAGAGGGATCAAGCGGAACATCGTGGTTCTTCCTTCAGACATGGGCAAGGGCGTCGACGATCGGGCGGTGCACGGTCTTGCGGGCGATCCAGGCCGAGGCCAGCATGGCCAGCACGACCATCGCGGCGAGCGTGGCGACATACATCGACGGGTCGATCGCGACCTGCAGCGGGTAGCCGGTGCTGCGGCCCGGCGGCGGCGGCATCTGCACCGGCACCACCAGCAGGAACACCGAGATGCCGAGCGCGACCAGGCCACCGACGATCGCGCCGCCGCCGCCCAGCACCATGCCTTCGAGCGCCAGGGTGCGCAGCAGCTGGCCGGGCAGCGTGCCCATCGCGCGCAGCGTGCCGATCTCGCGGGTGCGCTCGATGATCGCCATCGCCATCGCGTTGGTCACGACGAACACGACGATCACGCCGATGATCAGGCCCAGGGCGCCGAAGATGCGGTTGTAGAGCGCCTTCACGCTCTTGTAGAACGTGGCCTGGTCGAGCCAGGTCTGCACCGTGAGCTTCGGCAGCGCGGCGGCGATGCGGGCTTGCGCCGGCGCCACGTCGTCCATGTTGCGCAGGAACACGCCGAGCGTCGACACGCGCTGCGTGACCAGCAGCTTCTGCGCGGTCTCGATGTCGGTGTAGACCAGGCGCTTGTCGATGTCGGGGATGCCGGTGGAGAACACGCCCTTCACGGTGACATCCATCGCGTTCAGCGCGCCTTCGGTGGTGCTGGCCAGCAGCGTGAGGCTGGTGCCGGGCTTGGCCTTCAGGCTGCGCGCCAGGCCTTCGCCGAGCATCACCATCGCGGTCGACTTGCCGGCGAGCACGTCGCCCGCGGTCATCTGCAGGAAGGGGCCCTTCACCGCGAACTCGCTGTCGGGGTCGATGCCGGCGGCCACCATCACCGTGGACTTGTCGCCGTTGCTGATCAGGCCGCTGAATTCCACCCGGGGCAGCACGTGGCGCACCGCCGGATCGGCGAGCAGTTGCTGGCGCAGCGCGGCCACGTTGTCCAGGCCGTGCTGCAGCGGCACGTCTTCGTCTTTGGTGAACTGCTCCGGGTTGCCGACGATCAGGTGGCCGGTGGTGCGGGCCGACGACTGCTCCAGGCCCTGGTAGGTGTAGAGCGCGAAGCCACCGGCCAGCAGGATGGCGGCGGTGCCGAGCGCGGCGATCGACAGCGTGACCAGCGAGCGCCGGCGATTGCGCAGCGTGTTGAGCCACGCGAACTTGAGCCACTTCATGCGATGTTCCTCTGGGGGATCTGGGTTTCCTCGATGACGCCGTCGAGCAGGCGCACGACACGGTCGCACCGGCGCGTGAGCCGGTCGTCGTGCGTCGCGATCACGAAGGCCGCGCCGTCGGCATGGCAGCACTCGCGCATCAGGTCCAGCACCTGGTCGGCGGTGTGCGAGTCGAGGCTGGCGGTGGGCTCGTCGGCGATCACGAGGCTGGGGCGCTTGATCAGCGCGCGTGCGATGGCCACGCGCTGGCGCTGGCCGCCCGAGAGCGCGTCCGGCCGGTGCTTCGCATGCTCGCCCAGGCCCACCCGCTCCAGCGCCTCGGCGACGCGCCGCTTGCGCTCAGGCGCAGGTACGCCGGCGAGGAACAGCGGGTAGTCGACGTTCTCGGTCACGGTCATCACCGGCACGAGGTTGAAGCTCTGGAACACGAAGCCCAGCGCGTCGCGGCGCAGCAGCGTGCTCGCGGTCTCGTTCAACTGGTGCACCGGCTGGCCGCGCAGCAGGATCTCGCCCTGGTCGGGCGCGTCGATCAGGCCGCACAGGTTGAGCAGCGTGCTCTTGCCGCTGCCCGAGGGGCCGGTCAGCGCCAGCATCTCGCCGGGCTGCACCGCGAGGTCGACGCCGCGCAGCGCCGGCACCACGTGCTGGCCCAGGCGGTAGGTCTTGTGGATGCCGCGCAGTTCCACGACGGCGCCGCGGGCGGCATGCAGGGCGATGGTGTTCACGATTGCAGCTCCTTCAGCTTCGCGCGCGCCGCCTCGGCCTGCGGGGCGTTGTGCTGCACCACTTCGTTGAACCAGCGCTTCGCGTCGTCGATGCGCTTTTCCTTGGCGGCCTGCTGGCCGGCGCGCATCCACACCGTCCCCTGGAAGGGCAGCGGCGCCTTGGGCAGCAGCGGGCTCTTCAGCACCTCGTCGAGCAGCTGCGTGCCGCGTGGCCCGCGGTGGAACATGTCGGGCAGGCCGAGGAAGGTGCTGGCCGCGGTGAAGCGCGTCTCGAGGCTGGCGGGGATGTGGTGGTGCAGCGGCTGGTCGTGCTGCGGCTGCAGCAAAGCCAGCGCCTTGTCGATCTGGGCCAGCCCGTCTTCGGCGAAGCCCATCTTGCGCCACGGCAGCAGCGTGGTCGTGGCCTTCAGCGCGGTCGAGGCGCCGGCGTAGGCCAGCAGCACCGGATCGGCCGGGTCGGCCTGCACGAGCGCACCGAACTTCTCGGCCGCGCGCTCGACGGCGCCGCTGTCGCCCTTGAGCGCGAGCTGCATCTGCTCGAAGGCCGCCTGGAACTGCGGCTCGCTGACCGCGCCGAAGGCGCTCTGCAGGCTGAGCGCCGCGAACAGCGCAATGCCGTGGCGGCGCAGCGCGGTGCGAAGCTGGGGGTGATACATGAGGGTCTCTCCTGGTCGCTCGTCATCGGAACAAGCGTCAGCCTAGGGAGAACCCTTTGCACCAGCAGCCGGGCTGCGACGAAATGCGTGGCGGCGTCGCGAAATGCGGGCGGCCGGGCGCGAGCGGGGGCGGGCCGGCGTGCATTAGTGGCGTTTCCGGCGCCGGGGCCTGTCAATCGCGCCGCTGGGCCGCCGAATGCATTGGAACCTGATCACCCCGACGAGGCCTCGATGATGACCCGCTCGCTCACTGGCCGCTTGCTGCTGGCCCTGCTGTTGCCCTGCGCTGCGCTGACGGCGCCGCGCGCCGCGTGGTCGCAGACCGCGCTGGACGACATCCACAAGCACAAGATGATCCGCGTCGGCATCCCGGTGGACCTGCCGCCCTTCGGCTTCCTCGGGGCCGACCAGCAACCCGCCGGGCTGGACGTCGACATGGCCCGCCTGGTGGCCGCCAAGCTCGACGTGAATGTGAAGCTGGTGCCGGTGGCCAGCGCCCAGCGCGTGCCCGCGCTGCAGGAGCACAAGGTCGACCTGGTGATCTCGACGCTGGGCAAGAACGCCGAGCGAGAGAAGCTGATCGACTTCACCGCCGACTATTCGTCGTTCTACCTGGCGGTGTTCGGCCCCAAGGCCACGGTGGTGGCCGCGCCGGCCGACCTGAAGGGCAAGACGGTGGCGGTCACCAAGGGATCCATCGAGGACCAGGAGCTCAGCAAGGTGGCCGGCGCCGACGTGCAGATCGAGCGCTTCGACGACAACGCGGCGACGCTGGCCGCCTACGGCGAGGGCCGGGCCAAGCTGCTGGCCGCCGGCATCAGCGCCGCGATGGCCGCGGCACAGAAGAACCCAAGCCTCGAGGTCGACACCAAGTTCGTGCTGAAGGATTCGCGCAACTACATCGGCGTGCCCAAGGGCGAGGACAAGCTGCGCGAGAAGGTCAACGAGATCATCGAAGCCGCCAAGGCCTCGGGCGAGCTGCGCAAGCTCAGCGCCAAGTGGTTCAGCCGCTCCGGGCTGAAGCAGTGAAGCCGCTCAGTCGGCGAGCAGCCGGGCGATGACGCCGAGCGCCGCGTCGATGTTGTAGGGCTTGCGCAGGAACACGTCGTAGTCGGTGGTGTGCTCGCGCACGGCGTCTTCGGTGAGGCTGCTGTTCATCAGGATGCGGATGTGCCGCGTCTGCGGCGAGGCGCGCAGCGCCTGCGCCATCTCGGCGCCGTTCATGATGGGCATCATGAAGTCGAGCACGACCAGGTCGGGGCGGACCTCGGCCACCCGCTCCAGCCCGTGGCGGCCGTTGGAGGCGCAGAAGACCCGATAGCCTTCCTCTTCGAGGATCAGGCTCATGACCTCCGCGTTTGCCAGCTCGTCGTCAACGACCAGAATGGTCTTCACACGCCAACCCTTTATTGCTGCGCTTTGTCGTTCGGGGAGGAGGTGGTGTATGGCGTCGTGCCCGGCACCGGGTGCGCGCTCGGAATGACATCGCCGCCAGAACTGAAAAGGCCGGCAACGTGCATGCCCGTGCTGGTGATCTTGAGCTCGTGCAGCCCGTGCTCGAAGTCGCTGTCGCGCATCTTGGTGATGGTGATCAGGCGCTTGACCATGCCTTCGTTCTGCACGAAGCGCAGGAACAGCAGGTTGTCGACGAAGCCCGAAACGCCGTAGGGCGCGCTGACCGAGCTGCTGACGACGTCTCGCGTTTCCAGTGTCATCAGCACCGTGACGCCGAGGCGCCGCAGCTCGTTGGTCAGGCAGGAGAAGAATCTGCCGGTGCGTTCGGGATAGATCGCCGATTCGAAGAAGCCCGACAACCCGTCGATCACCAGCCGCTTCACGCCGCGGCGCTGCACCTCGGTCAGCAGGATGTGCCCCAGCTCGTCGAGCATGTGCTCGCCCTGCGAGAACCACATCAGCTTCACGATGCCCTGGGCCTCGAGCGAATCGAGGTCGAAGCCGAAGCTGCGCGCCTTGGCGCGCAGCCGGTCGGGCGATTCGAAGAAGTTGAACATCAGCCCCGGCTCCTCGGCGCTGCAGCGCGCGAGGAAATGCAGGCCGAGCGTAGTCTTGCCGGTGCCGGTGGAGCCGACCGCGACCGTGGCGCTGGCCCGCGGCACGCCGCGCGCGGCGATCAGCGCGTCGATGCTGTCGACGCCGGTGCTGGCGGCGCTGCGCGCCATCGCGCCATCGGGCGGGGCGGTGAGCAGTGCCTCGATGCGGGGAAACACCTCGATGCCCGCATCGCTGATCCGCAGCGCATGCTTGCCTCGCAGCGAGCCGCCGCCGCGGAACTTGCGCACCTGGATCGAGCGCTCGGAGCGGGCGTCGAACAGGCGGTCCTCGAGCTCGATCAGCCCGTCGACCATGGTGTGCTCGGCATTGATGCGCTGCGTGCTGCCGCTGGTCAGCAGGAACACGGTGCAGCCGTGGAAGACCGCGCTGGTCTGTACTTCGTGCACGAACTTCTTCAGCTCGCGGTCGGTTTCTGCCGCTTCTGCGGCCGCCACCAACCCGTCGAGCACCAGCACGCTGACCTGGCGGGCACGCATCTCGCGCCGCAGCACGCTCATCAGGCCCTTCAGGCCGTCGGCCTCGAGGTCGTGGAAGGCGCTGATGTAGCTGAGCTTGTCGGGGATTGCGCTTTCGTCGAAGAAGCCGAGCGGCCGGATGTGCTGCAGCATGCGCGAATGCGATTCGGCCAGCAGCGTCACGTAGACCGCGCGGCCGCCGCCGGCCACATGCCGGTAGCACAGCTGGTTGGCGAAGATGGTCTTGCCGCTGCCCGGCTGTCCGTGGACGATGTAGACGCCGGAGCGGAAGAAGCCGCCACCGAGAACCACATCCAGCCCGGGAATGCCGGTGCGCAAACGTTCGAGGCCCGGGGCTGCTGAAGGGCTTGCGTTCATGAGTGTCTGTCGGCTCGGTAGTACGTTGGGATCCGTAGCGTGAAGGTGCTGCCTGCACCGCGGCGGCTGTGCAGCGAGATGCTGCCGCCCAAAACCGCCAGGAGTTTACGCACGATCCACAACCCGAGCCCGGAGCCCCCCGCGCCGCCGCTGTGCCCGCGCGCAAATTTCGAGAAGATGCGCGCCTGCTCCTGCGGCGCGATGCCGCAGCCATCGTCGGCCACGTCGATCTCGACCTCGTCGCCGCCGGCCGCCCGCACCGCGACGGTGACGGTGGTGCAGGCCGCGTGCTTGAACGCATTGAGCAGCAGGTTGCCGACGATCTGCTCCAGCGCCCGCGCATCGGTCACCACCTCGAGCGAGGGAGGGGCGCAGAGCTTCACGTGGACGCGGTGGAACTGCGCCTCGCTGGTGAGCATGTCGATCAGCACCGACAGCAGCCGGGCCAGGTCCACGCGCTGCGGATCGACCGGGAAGGCATGTTCGTTCAGGCGCGTCAGATCGAGCAGCAGTGTCAGCCGCTCGGCATAGCGCTCGAGCATGTGCTGCGCCTTGTCGAGGTGTCGCTCCATCATGCCGGCGTCCTCGAGCTCGGCGGCCTTGCGCACCAGCCGCAGCTGCAGCGACAGACCGTGCAGAGGATTGCGCAGCTCGTGCGCGGCGAGCGCGAGGAGGTCGTCCCGTTCCTGCAGCTGCCTGCGCAGATCGGCGAGTTCCTGCTCGACCGGTGTCGAGCCAGCGCCAGCGTGCGTGAGTGGAGGAGTCGTGGACAAGGGCATTCCTTGAGGGTCCGCCACGTTAGCGGTGGGCATGGGGCCTGGCAAGCGGTTTCTCCCGCTGGCAGTTGTCGTGCCCGATCCACGACGCAAACGGTGTCCTAGGATGCTGGACATGCCGGATTCCCACGACGCCTACACGCTGCTCGGCCCCACCGCCGATCCGCTGCCCATCGTGCTCGACTCGCCGCACAGCGGCAGTGCATGGCCGGTCGACTTCCACCCCGTGTTGCCGCAGGCGCTGCTGCGCCAGGCCGAGGACACCTTCGTCGACAGGCTCTACGCAGCCGCGCCGGCGATGGGCGCGACGCTGCTGGCGGCGCGCTTTCCGCGTGTCTACATCGATCCGAACCGCGCCGAGGACGACATCGACGACGCCTTGCTCGAGGCACCGTGGCCCGGGCCCGTGTCGGCCAGCGAGAAGACGCGGCTCGGCATCGGCCTGGTCTGGCGGCTCTTCGACGGCCGGCCGATCTACGACCGCCGCCTGAGCGTGGACGAAGTGCGATTGCGGATCGAGCGCTGCTGGCGCCCCTATCACGCTGCGCTGTGGCGCGAGCTCGAGGCCGCGCGGCTTCGTTTCGGTGCGCGCTGGCACCTCAACCTGCATTCGATGCCCGACGACAGCTACCGCCGGCTCGGCCTGCCGGAGCGGCCGCTGGCCGACGTGGTGCTCGGCGATCGCGACGGCACCACGGCCGACGAGGCCACGATGGCGTTGCTGGAGCGCAGCCTGCGGGCGGCGGGCTACAGCGTCGCGCGCAATGAGCCGTTCAAAGGAGTGGAGATCGTGCGCCGCTCAGGCGATCCGGCGCGGGGATGCCATGCCGTGCAGATCGAGCTGAAGAAGTCGCTCTATATGGATGCGGCGACGAACCGGCCGAATGCCGGCTTCGAGCGCCTGCAGCGGGCGCTGCAGGCGATGCTGGGCGACCTGGCCGCCCATGTGCGCGCGGCCCTGCCCCGCTGAAGGATCGATAGAACGCGCGCTGAATCCAGCGCCGGGCCGCCCCCAGCTGAATTCAGACCCCCCGGAGAGTGGCCGCTGTACCCAGCGGCCGGGTGCCCTCATCACCACTGGTCGCTGCGCATCACCGCTTCCCAGGCGCCGGGCTGCGCCTTGTACACGCTGACCGCGCCGTAGTACTGCTCGCCGTCGGACTTGAAGCGGATCGCGTTGGTCACCGGGGCCAGCGCGTCGATCTTCTTCAGCTCGGCGGTGAGCTTCTTGCCGTCGGTGGAGTCGATGCGCTTGACCGCGGCCATCACCACATGCACCGCGTCGTAGGCGTAGTGCGCGCCGTAGACCGGCTCGCCGCCGGTGGCGGCGCGGAAGCGGTTGAGGAAGTCGCGGCCGTTGTTGAACTCGCGCGTCTCGATGATCGGGGAGGTGGCGTACACGCCGCGGATCGGCAGCGCGCCCTTGACCAGCTTGTCGGTCTTGATCGTGTCGCCGCCGAGGATGCGCATGTCGGTCATGCCGGCCTTGGCGAGCTGCTCGATCATCGCCAGCGTCTGGAAGTCGGCCAGCGTGGTCACGATGATGTCGACCTTGGCGGCCTTCAGCTCGGGGATCAGCGCCGAGAAGTCGGTGGTCTTGTCGTCGAAGCCCTTGCGCACCGCGACGTTCTTGTTCTGCTTCTTGATCTCGGCGGCGGCGGCGTCGGACAAGCCCTTGCCGTAGGGCGTGCCGTCGTCCAGCACCGCGTAGGCCGTGCCGGCCAGCTGGGCGGCGGCATAGGAGCCCATCGCCTTGGCCTGCATCGCGTCGTTGGCCACCAGGCGGAAGGTGGTGTCGAAGCCGAGCTTGGTGTACTCGGGCTTGGTGGAGATGGCCAGCTGCGGGATGTTGTGCTCGGCGTAGATCGGCGCGGCGGCCATGCTGACGCCCGAGTTGAGGTCGCCCACCACGGCGATCACGCCGGCATCGGCGAGCGTCTGAGCCGCCTTCTTGCCCTCGTCGGCGTTGGCCTTGTCGTCCACCGACACGACCTCGAGCTTGACGGTGTGGCCGTCGACCTTGACGCCGGCCTTGTTCATCTCGTCGACGGCGAGCTTCACGCCGTTGAGCATGTCCTTGCCGAGCGGGGCGAGGGGGCCGGACAGCGGCTGGGCGACACCGATCTTGATCGTGTCGCCGACCTTGGAGCAGCCGCTCAGCGCGAGCGAGGCGGCCAGGGCGGCCAGGGTCAGGGAGGCGACGGCGGTCGAACGCAGGGACATGGGAGACTCCTCCGGGGAAAGAGAGCGAGGCCTGAAGGGCAGTGTTTTATGAGGCACCGCAGGGCGGTGACCTTGCACTTTAGGCTAAGCCTGCAGGCTCCGGACCGGGAGTTTCGCTACGTTTTGACGCAGGTGGGTGTGATATCGCGTGATGCACTTCACGCCGGGCTCGCCGGCGCGCCCGCACGCTTGGCGCGGCCCGGGCGGGCCTTGGCCGCACTCTCGCCGTCCGCTGCAAGCGCCTCGGGCTTCAGCCCCGCGAGATAGGTCTGCAGCACGTGCCGCCCCACGCGCACGAGGTCGAAGGCCTCGGGGTCGAGCATCCAGTTCTGGATCAGCCCGTCGACCAGGGCATGCAACCCGAGCGCGACCGAGCGCGCCGGCACGTCCGAGCGGATGAGGCCGCGCCGCATCGCGGCCTTGAGCTCGCGCTCGACTTCGCCCAGGCATTCGTTGCGGCCCGACAGATGCCGGTCGCGCACCGCCATCAGCTCATCGACATACTCGACCTTGTGCGTCGCGATCTCGAACACGCGGCGAGTCTGCGGGTGGGTGGCGGTGAGGCGCAGCGCCTCGATCAGCTTGGCCTCGATGAAGCGGATGGGGTCGCCGCCTTCGGGGCAGCCGCAGCTGCTGCCCATCGATTCCTCGAGCGGCATCGTCGCCCGCTCCATCATCGCGTTGAACAGGTCGGCCTTGTCCTTGAAGTGCCAGTAGATCGCACCGCGCGTGACGTCGGCGGCCTGCGCGATGTCGTGCAGCGACGTACGGGACACGCCACAGCGCTGGAACAGCATTTCGGCGGCGTCCAGGATGCGGTGGCGGGTGGCGAGGGCTTCTTCCTTCGTGCGGCGGACCATTGGACCGTTCTCCATGAGGTCATCGAATTGTCCACCCTTGGAGCCCAGAATCGGCTCGTTGGTTCACCCTACTCGCAAACATACATTCAAATATGTATGTAAACTTGCCCAAACTCAAAGGGAAAGGTTGCTCGCATGTCTGCGTATCGCTTTGCTTTGCTCGTTTCCGCGCTGGCGCTGGCCGGCATCATCTCCGGATGCGGCCCCGCCGGGGGGGCCGAAGGTCATGGCCCGGGAGCCGGCGGCCCGCCGCCGGCGGCTGTCTCGGTCGAGAAGGTCGCCGCCGCCACCGTGCCGGCCGTGTATGAGTATGTCGGCCAGACGGCCGGCTCGCGCGACATCGAGGTGCGCGCCCGCGTCTCGGGCATCCTGCTGAAGCGCAACTTCGGCGAGGGCGGCCTGGTCAAGAAGGGCCAGTCGCTCTACAGCCTCGATGCCGCCCCCTATCAGGCCGCGCTGGCCCGCGCCGACGCCGACGTTTCCGCCGCCGAGGCCCGCCTCGCCCAGGCCACGCGCACGCTCAATCGCCTGAAGCCGCTGTGGGATGCCCGCGCGGTGAGCCAGCGCGAGTACGACGACGCCGCCTCGGCCGAGCAGGTAGCGCGCGCCGACCTCAAGGGCGCGCAGGCGCGCCGCTCCGAAGCCGCGCTGAATCTGAGCTACACCAAGGTCGAGGCACCGATCGGCGGCGTCGCCAGCCGGTCGCAGGTGTCCGAGGGCACGCTGGTCTCCGGCCCGCAGGTGCTGCTGACCACCGTGACGCAGACCGATCCGATCAAGGTCCGCTTCGGCATCGCCGACACCGACCAGATGCGCTGGCGCACCGAGGTGGCTTCGGGCCAGCTTCAGCTGCCGCCGAAGGAAGCATTCGACGTCGAGGTGAAGCTCGCCGACGGCAGCACCTATCCGCAGAAGGGCAAGCTGCTGTTCTCCGACACACGTGTCTCGGGCAACACCGGCACGGTGGAAGCCGAGGCCGAGATCCCCAACCCGGATGGCGCGCTGAAGCCCGGCCAGTTCGTGCGCGTGCGCCTGCTCGGCGCCTCGCGTCCCAACGCGGTGAAGGTCGCCACCCGCGCGGTGCTCGAAGGGCCGCAGGGCAAGTTCGTCTACGTGGCTGCCGGCGGCAAGGCTGTGCCGAAGCCGGTGACGGTGGGCGACCAACTGGCCGACGGCTGGATCATCAGCAAGGGCCTGGCGGCCGGCGACGAAGTGATCGTCGACGGCATGGCCCGCATCTTCTTCCCCGGCGCGCCGGTGCAGGTGGCGCCGCCGCCCACCGGTGCGGCCTCCGCTCCGTCGGTGGCCACCGCCAAGCCGGCCAAGTCGGCCAAGGGAGCCTGATCCATGTTCTCCCGTTTCTTCATCGACCGGCCGATCTTCGCGGCCGTGCTGTCGATCTTCATCGTGATCGCGGGCCTGTCGGCCATGCGCTCGCTGCCGATCGCGCAGTATCCGGAGATCGCACCACCGGTGGTCACGGTGACCGCCGTGTACCCCGGTGCCAGCGCCGAGGTGATCGAGCAGACGGTGGCCGCGCCGCTCGAGAACGCGATCAACGGCGTCGAGCACATGATCTACATGGGCTCGACCTCCACGTCCAACGGCGTGGTGCAGATCCAGGTCACGTTCGACATCGGCAGCAATCCCGACCAGGCCGCGCAGATCGTCAACAACCGCGTCAAGCAGGCCGAGGCCAAGCTGCCGCAGGAAGTGCGGCGCCAGGGCGTCACCGTGGAGAAGGGCTCGTCGGCCTTCCTGCAGGTGCTGGCCTTCTTCTCGCCCGACGGCAGCCGTGACGACCTCTCGATCAGCAACTTCGTGACGCTGAACGTGCTGGATTCGCTCAAGCGCGTGCCCGGCACCACGAACGTGCAGATCTTCGGCGCCAAGGACTACGCGATGCGGGTCTGGGTCAAGCCCGACCGGCTGGCCCAGCTGCAGCTGACCACCGCCGACATCGCCCGTGCGATCAACGAGCAGAACGCGCAGTTCGCCGCCGGCAAGGTCGGCCAGACGCCGACCGGTGGCGCGCAGGAGATGGTCTACACCATCACCACGCAGGGCCGGCTCTCCGATCCCAAGCAGTTCGAGGAGATCATCGTCCGCGCCGACGGCAACGGCAGCGCGGTGCGCCTGAAGGATGTGGCCCGCGTCGAGCTCGGCTCCAAGGACTACGACTTCGTCGGCCGCATCAACGGCAAGCCGGCCACGCTGGTCGGCGTGTTCCTGCAGCCGGGCGCCAACGCGCTCGATGTGGCGCAGGAGGTGCAGGGCACGGTGGCCAAGCTGGCCGAGCGCTTCCCGCAGGGCATCACCTACTCGGTGCCCTACGACACCACGCGCTTCGTGCGGGTGTCGATCGAGGAGGTGGTGAAGACGCTGCTCGAGGCGATGGTGCTGGTGATCGGCGTGGTGTTCCTGTTCCTGCAGAACTGGCGCGCCACCCTGATCCCGGTGGTGGCGGTGCCGGTCTCGCTGATCGGCACCTTCGCCGGCCTGCTGATGCTGGGCTACTCGATCAACACGCTCACCTTGTTCGGCATGGTGCTGGCGATCGGCATCGTGGTGGACGATGCGATCGTCGTGCTCGAGAACGTCGAGCGCATCATGCATGAGGAGAAGATGCTGGCGCGTGAAGCCGCGATCAAGGCGATGCGCGAAGTGTCGGGCCCGGTGATCGCGATCGTGCTGGTGCTGTGCGCGGTGTTCGTGCCGATCGCCTTCCTCGGCGGCCTCACCGGCGAGCTGTATCGCCAGTTCGCGGTGACCATCGCGATTGCGGTGGTGATCTCGGGCATTGTCGCGCTCACGCTGACGCCCAGCCTGTGCGTGATGATCCTGAAGCACGACCACAAGGCGCCCGGCCGCTTCTTCACCTGGTTCAACAACTTCTTCCACCGCATCACCGGCCGCTATGTGGCGGGCGTGGGCTTCATGGTGCGCCGTGCCGGCATCGGCCTGCTGCTGTTCGCGGGCATGGTGGCGCTGGCCACGGGCCTGTGGCGCATCACGCCGGGATCGCTGGTGCCCGATGAAGACCAGGGCTTCTACATCGCCGCGGTGATCCTGCCCGACGGCGCCTCGCTGGAACGCACCGACAAGGTCGTGGGCGAGGTCAACAAGATCATCAAGTCCAACCCCTTCAACGAGGATGTGGTGGCCTTCACCGGCTTCGACTTCCTGGGCGGCGGCTACCGCAACAACGCGGCCACGATCTTCGTCACGCAGAAGCATTGGGACCAGCGCCCGATGCCGGTGCAGGCGCTGATCGGCGAGCTGTTCATGAAGACGGCCCACATCAAGGAGGCCTTCGTCTTCGCGTTGAACCCTCCGCCGATCTTCGGCCTCGGCACCGCGGGCGGCTTCGAGTTCTACATCCAGAACCGCGGCGAGGGCG
>Ga0207706_10001813_pt1 | contig 20981 bp, 22 predicted proteins | sample KBSC53metaG_FD_184318 | JGI IMG/M metagenome (GOLD analysis project Ga0207706, IMG submission 184318) | Corn rhizosphere microbial communities from Kellogg Biological Station, Michigan, USA - KBS C5-3 metaG (SPAdes) (version 2) | ecosystem: Host-associated > Plants > Roots > Rhizosphere > Soil ... | reverse complement strand
AGGTCGATGCCCTCCTTCTGCTTGAACTTGTCGGCGAGGTAATTGACCAGCGTGGCGTCGAAGTCCTCACCGCCGAGAAAGGTGTCGCCGTTGGTCGACTTCACCTCGAACACGCCGTCGCCGATCTCGAGGATCGAAATGTCGAACGTTCCGCCGCCGAGGTCGTAAACGGCGATCGTCTTGCCGTCCTGCTTCTCGAGCCCGTAGGCGAGGGCGGCCGCGGTGGGCTCGTTGATGATGCGGAGCACTTCGAGGCCCGCGATCTGGCCGGCGTCCTTGGTCGCCTGGCGCTGCGCGTCGTTGAAATATGCGGGAACGGTGATCACCGCCTGGGTGACCGTCTCGCCAAGATAAGCCTCGGCGGTTTCCTTCATCTTCTGGAGGATGAAGGCGGAAATCTGCGAGGGGCTGTAGTCCTTGCCGCCGGCCTCGACCCACGCGTCGCCATTGTTGCCTTTGACGATCTTGTAGGGAACGAGCTCCGTGTCCTTCTTCGTGATCGGATCGTCGAAGCGGCGGCCGATCAGGCGCTTCACCGCGAAAATCGTGTTGTCGGGGTTGGTGACCGCCTGGCGCTTCGCAGGCTGGCCGATCAGGCGCTCTCCGTCCTTCGTGAACGCGACGACCGATGGGGTCGTGCGCGCGCCCTCGCTGTTTTCGATGACCTTTGGCTTGCCGCCTTCCATGACGGCAACGCAGCTGTTCGTGGTGCCGAGGTCGATTCCGATCACCTTCGCCATGCTTTATCCTCTTCCATTGCCCCCGGACGCGCGAAGGCGCCCGCTAATCAGGTTTCGGAGGCGATATAGGTGGCGAGAATCTCACGACAAGGCATGGCCGCGCAGCCGTTTCCGGCGGGCCGCTGTTCGTCTATTTCTGTCCGCGAGGGGGAAACGCATGGGCAAGCTGACCAGCGGGGAATGGCTGACTCGCGAGCGCGTGACGATCTTCGCCGCGGCAAGCGGCCTTGGCGCCCTTGTTCTGCTGGGCGGGCTGTTGCTCACCTCCCGCGGCACCGTCGACGCGTTCGGGCGTCCGATTGGCACGGACTTCAGCGTATTCTGGAACGCCGGACGGATGGCGCTCGGCGGTCACGCGCCCGACGCATGGAATCCGGAGCTATTCAACTCGGCTGCGCGGCACTTTCATCAGCACAGGGTCCCTGACTCGGCGTGGCTCTATCCGCCGGTTTATCTCTTTGTCGCCTGTGCGTTGGCTGCCCTGCCGTACATCGGTGCGCTGGTCGCGTGGCAGGCGGTCAGCCTGGCGCTTGGCTGGGCGACACTTCGGCTGGTTCTGAAAGACACAAGGGCGACGCTCGTGGCCCTCGCCTGTCCGTTGACCGCGATGGTACTCGGGCATGGCCAGAATTCCTTCCTGACGATGGTCCTGCTGGGGGTCGGCCTGCTGTTGATGGACAGCAAGCCGCTTGCCGCGGGCGCGCTCTTCGGAGCGCTAATCTACAAGCCGCAACTGGCGCTCATGCTCGCGCCGCTGCTGCTGTTGGGCCGGCACTGGCGGGTCATTGCCGGCGCAGTGCTGAGCGCCGTCGCTCTTGCCGGAGCGTCAACGATGATCTGGGGCGTCGACAGCTGGCAGGCGTTCTTCGGAAGCCTCCAATTCGGCCGGACCTACATGGAGCAGGGATTGGTTCCCTTCTGGAAAAGCGCAGGGCTCTTCGCAATGGCGCGGCTGTGGGGCGCCAGCGTGCAGCTCGCTTATGGCGTCCAGGCGATGGGCATGGTGGCCGCGCTGGTCCTGATCTGGCGAACGAGTCACGCCAGTTCGATGGTTCGCAACGCCGGCGCTTGCGCCGCAATCGCGCTTTCGACGCCCTATCTGCTCGATTACGACATGGTGATCGTCGGCCTCGGCGCAGCCTTCCTTTACCGGGAAGCGGCGGCAAACGATGCTTTCCTTCCCGGCGAGCGCAATGCCCTCGCCTTCATCTGGTTCGCGCCGTGGTTTTCACGTCCGGCCGAGCAATTCCTGACCCTTCCGTTCGGCCCCATCGCGACCCTACTGCTTGCCTGCATGGCTTTGCGCCGTTCAGGCTCAGGGCATCGCCATTCCGCCGTTGACGTGGATCGTCTGCCCGGTGACGTACCCGGCCTCGCGGCTGGCGAGGTAGACGGCAGCCGCGCCGATATCCTCGCCTGACCCCATTGCGCCGATGGGAATGCGCGAAAGGATGCCCTCCCGTTGCTGGTCGTTGAGCGCTTCGGTCATCGCCGAGGTCATGAAGCCGGGCGCGATGCAGTTCACAGTGACGCCGCGGCTTGCGAGTTCCTGCGCGACGGCCTTGGTCATCCCGATCAGCGCCGCCTTCGACGCCACATAATTCGCCTGTCCCGGATTGCCAGTCACTCCGACGACCGAGGTTACGGAGATGATCCGGCCGAACCGCGCCTTCATCATCGGCTTGGCCGCAGCGCGCATCAGCCGGAACGCGGCCTCGAGGTTGATCCGAATGACCTCCTCGAACTCCTCGTCCTTCATCCGCATGAGAAGGTTGTCGCGGGTCACTCCGGCATTGTTGACGAGGATGTCGAGCTTGCCGCCCAACGCCTCGACCGCCGACGGCACAAGCTGGTCAACCGCCGCTCCATCGGAAAGATTGCAGCCGATCGCGACATGATCGCCGCCCAATTCCTCGCGGAATCGCTCCAGCTTCTCGACATTGCTCCCTGAAACCGCAAGCCGGGCCCCTTGCCCCGCCAGCGCCTTGGCAATCGCGCTCCCGAGCCCTCCCGAAGCGCCCGTCACCAGAGCCGTCATTCCCGAAAGATCGAACATTACGCGATCTCCTTCGCCAGCGCTTCGACGTCGTCGATAGTCACCACGCTCGTCACCTTCACGTCGGGGACGATGCGCTTGACCATCGGACCGAGCACCTTGCCGCCGATCTCGACGAAGTCCTCGACGCCTGCTTCCGCCATGTTCGCGACGCTCTCGCGCCAGCGGACCATGCCGGTCACCTGGTCGACGAGGAGCCCGCGGATCGTGTCGGGATCGCTTTCTGCCTTCGCTGTCACATTGGCGAACACCGGCGCTGTCGGAGTCCCCAGAACCACATAGCTCAGTGCATCGCTCATCGCTTCGGCCGCGGGCTTCATCAGCGGGCAGTGGAAGGGCGCGGAAACGGGCAGCGGGACCGCACGCCTCGCGCCCATCTGCTTCGCCATCTCGACGGCTCGGTCGATCGCGCCCTTGTCGCCCGACAGGACCACCTGGCCGGGGTCGTTATCGTTGGCGACCGTGCAGACCTCGCCCTGCGCCGCTGCCTCGGCGATCCGTCGCGCCATCGGCAGGTCCGCGCCGAGAAGCGCGCACATCCCGCCCTTCCCCACGGGCACCGCGGCCTGCATTGCCTGGCCGCGGAGCTTCAGGAGCTTCGCCGAGGTCGCAAGGTCGAACGACCCCGCCGCGCACAACGCCGAATATTCGCCGAGACTGTGCCCCGCGACGAAGCTCGCTGCGTCCGCCAGATCGACGCCAAGCGTCCGCAGCACCGCGATCGAATGAGCCATGATCGCGGGCTGCGCATTTTCGGTCAGCTTCAGTTCGTCGTCCGGTCCCTCGCGCATCAGCCGGAACAGGTTCTGGCCCAGAGCCTCGTCGACCTCGCCGAACACGTCCTTCGCGGCCCTGCTCGCCTCCGCTAGCGCGGCACCCATGCCGACCGACTGGCTTCCCTGACCCGGAAAAATGAATGCGCGCATCGCCGGCCCTGTTCGGTTATTGACGTCGCGGGGCGACTAGGCTGGCGCGGCGCGCTTGCCAAGCGGAAGGGGACTCAATGGCCACGCAGAACGAAGCCCGAATGCTGGGCCCGTGGATGACGCTTGCCCTCGTCATCGGCGGGGTGATCGGCTCCGGCATCTTCTACCTCCCGATCGCACTCGCGCCTCTCGGCGGAAGCGTGCCCATCGGCTGGCTGATCAGCGGCATCGGAATCATGGCGATGGCCTATTGCGCGTCGAGGATCGTCAGCCCCGACGGTGGCGGGCTTCAGGCCTATGTCGAGCATGAGCTCGGCCCGGGCGTGGGCTTCATCGTCACCTGGATGACCTGGTGCTCGTCCTGGGTCGGCGTTCCCGCCGTCGCGCTTGCGGCATCGGCGGCGCTGGGGACTGCGGTCCCGTCGCTGAAGGAGCATCTCGTCGCATTGGCGTTCCTGTTCACGACGATCTTCGCGCTGATCAACCTGCGCGGGATCCGCGCGACCGGTGAGGTCGCCATCGTCACGGTCCTCGTCAAAGTCCTCCCCTTGATCGCCGTGATCGCGATCGCCGCGATTCTCGGGACGAGCGGAGCGCCGCTCCACCCGATCGACGTGCCTCCGCCGACGTTCGGCAATATCGCGACGGCGTCCGCGCTCTGTCTCTTCGCCCTCACGGGCTTTGAGTTCGCGATGTCGCCGGTGGGCAAGATCCGCGAGCCCGAAAAGAACCTCGCGCGATCCCTCCTATTCGGACTGGCGGCCATTGGCGTCCTCTACCTTGTCGTCACGATGGCACTCAGCCTCATCATGCCCAATTCGGCGATTGCGAAATCGATAGCTCCCTTTCCAGAGGCGATCGGGACCTATTGGGGAGGTACGGCCGCCGTCCTGGCCGCCGCGGCCATGGGAATCAGCGCTCTCGGGACCCTGAACGCGGCACTGCTGGCCGTGGGCGAGATGCTCTATTCGATGGCGCTCAGGCGGGACATGCCGGCGATGTTCGACCGCACCAATCGCTACAACGCGCCTTGGGTGGCGCAACTCGCCGGAGTGCTGCTCGGCTTCATCCTGCTGGCGCTCAACGCCGCCAAGGGAACGACGCAGCTGTTCACCTTCATCACGTTGCTTGCGGCCGACGCGGTCCTCTACCTCTATTCGGCGGCGGCGATCGCGGCGGCGATCAAGGATAAAAAGCCGCTGACGACAATCGCGGCGGCCATCGGCCTCGTCTTCGTCGTTTACGCTTTCTATGGATCGGGCCTCGAAGCCTTCCTCCTGTCGCTCGCCCTTCTCGCGGCCGGCGGCGTGCTCTTCTACTTCAGGAAGCCCGAGACCATCCCGCCGCCGGAGGAAATGGAAGCCGCGCCTCGGGGATCATAGCCCGAAGCTTCCTCGCGAAGCTCCGCAGGCACACCTCGCTCGTCCCCAGCGGTCCCGCCACATAGGCAGGCGACTGCATTCCCAGCTGCACCCGCGTGATCAGCTCGGTGTCCTCGGCGTTCACCCGCCGGTTGATCCGCCAGTTCAAATAGCGAGCCGCCTTCATCTCTCGCCGCTCGTCGGGAAGAGCATAGCTGATCTCGCGGATCACCGTCTCCGTCGCGCTGACCGGTAGGAACTGCATGAAATCCACCTGGTCCGGATAGATGTCGAAGGCGACGTTCGGAAACAGCTTGTAATAGAGCCACTTGCGCCGGTGCGAGGCCGGCAGGTGCTTCGCCTCGGGAAGTAGATGCTGGTACGCCCGCTCCGACGGATTGGCGCTGTCCTTCTCGACGAGATCGCCTTCCATCCGGTCGACCCACTCCTTCGCCTCGATCCGGTAATTGCGCTCGAATAGCCGAGTCAGCCCCGGATGCCCGACCGGGATGTGCAGGTGGTCCGAATAATTGTCGGCGATCGTCTTCCAGTTGAGCGGCCGCGGACGAAGCGTCACCCGCCCCATCACCCGCAGCTCCTCCAAGCGATAGGGCGCCACCTCCGCCTCGTAAGGGGCCATCATTTCTGCCACCGGTGGGGCGCCCGGCTCGAGCGTCACGAACAGGAAGCCGCGCCATTGCTCCAGGGGAACCGGGAAGAGCCCGTGATCCTCGGTCTTCAGCCCCGGATATTCCCTTCTGTGCGGAACTCCGACGAGCCGCCCGTCGCGCCCATAGCTCCACGCGTGATACGGGCAGGTCAGCACTTTCGCGCAGCCGCCCGTCCCGTCGACCAGCCGCGAGCCTCTGTGCCTGCACACGTTGGAGAAAGCTCGGCACCTGCCGTCGTCCCCGCGAATGGCGATCACGCTCTCGCCCAGATAGTCCAGGCTGCGCCATTCGCCCGGCTGGGAAATCTCGCTTTCATGACACACGACCTGCGGCGCAGCGCGCAGGAACGCCGCTTTCTCCGCCTCAAAGAACTCGGGATCGAAATAGAGCCACCCGGGAAGGCTCATCCCTTCGAGCGAGTCGTGCTGAACGTGAACGGGTTTCAGGTGTGTCGCCATGGCGCCAATCTAGCATCAACCGTTGGAACTTCGCCACCGCCGACCGGTTGCCCACAACCAAAGGAGGACTCCGCCATGACCCGCAAGATCCCCGTTATTCTGCTGTCGACAGCGTTCGCGCTGACCGCCTGTCAGAACAACAATGCCGCCGGCAACAACATGGCCGCCGTCGACGAGCTCAACACGGTGGACACGAACATGGCCGCGGTAGGCACGACTACCGCGGCAGCGACCATCGATTCTGATTTCCTCACGGATGCGATCAAGGGCGATAACAGCGAGATCGCGATGGGCCAGCTCGCCCAGCAGATGGGTTCATCGCAGGGCGTGAAGGACTTCGGCAAGACGCTTGCGACCGATCATTCGGCCGCCAAGGACCAGGCGGCCGTCCTCGCCCAGCAGGCGGGGTTGACGGTCCCGACCGAGATGAAGGACGAAGCCAAGGCCGGCATCGAAAAGCTCAAGGGCCTGAGCGGCGATGCATTCGACAAGGCGTTCGTCCAGATGATGATCGAGGATCACAAGAAAGACATCGCCAAGTTCGAGAAGGAGTCCGAGGGCAACGGCCAGACCGCCGCGCTGGCCATGGAGACCCTGCCGACTCTCCAGAAGCATCTCGAGATCGCCCAGTCGCTGGCGAAATAACGCCGCGGACCTCATTGCGATTGCGCAACGCCAGCGCCGGAGGCACGCTGCGCGATCATGGGCGAGGTTTTCATCTCGTACGCGCGGGAATCCGCCGGGTTCGCGGCGCGTGTCTCGACGGCGCTCGTAGCGGCGGGCCATTCCGTATGGATGGATGACCGGATCCCCGCTCATCGCGAATATGCGGACGAGATTTCGGAACGGCTCGACGAGGCCAAGGCTGTCCTCGTCATATGGTCCGAGTCCGGGACGAAGTCGCAATGGGTCCGGTCGGAAGCCACCCGCGGGCGCGAGTCCGGCAAATTGGTCCAGCTTCGTATCGACGATTCACGATTGCCGATGCCCTTCGACCAGATCCAGTGCGCGGACCTGTGCGGATGGTCCGGCAATGCCGGTGAACCGCACTGGCAACAGGTGCTCGCAAGCATCGACGCGCTGACCGGACGCGGGCCGCAAGCGCCAACCATCGCCACTGGTCCGCACAAGGAACCGCCTTCAGTTGCGGTCCTCCCCTTCAAGGACCTCAGCCCGTCAAAGGACCAGGGCTATTTTTGCGAAGGCGTCGCAGAAGAAATCCTGATGACTCTTGCAAAGCTGCCTGGCCTCAGGGTGGCATCGCCGGGAGCGCTCGCAGAGGGCGCGACCGCTACTGCAGCGCACAGGCTTGGAGTCACGGCGATCCTCGAGGGGAGCATCCGCAAGGCCGTCGACCGCGCACGGATCGCGGTCCGTCTCATCGAATCCGCGTCCGATTTCACGATCTGGGCCGAGACGTTCGACCGCGACCTGGGCGATGTGTTTGCGCTTCAGGACGAGATTGCGCGCGCGGTGGTCTCCGCTCTCGGCCTCACGTTATTGCCCGGCGAAGAGGAGAACCTGGGGGTAGGCGGCTCCGACAATGCGGCCGCATACGACCTTTACCTCAGGGGAAAAGCGCTCGTCCGGCGTGAGCTGGAAAGCGAGCGGCGAAGGGCAGCCGAACTCTTTCGCGAGGCAACTCGGCGCGACCCGCAATTCGCGCTCGCCCATGCGGGGCTGGCCGAAGTGCTTGTCGACATTGCGCGGCAGCATCCCGACGACTGGTCGAGCGCAGCCGAGGAAGCGCAGCAATCCGCACGACGAGCGGTGGAACTGGAGCCCAATCTGGCCGAGGCGCACCTCGCTCTCGGAGCCGCACTGCGCCTGAATCACGATGCGAATGCCGCAAGCGAGTATGAGAAGGCCGTCCAGCTCAATCCCCACGACGCCAACGTCCACTATCGGTTCGCGAGGTTCCTTGTGATCGAGGGCGATAAGCGCCGGGCAATCGAGCATTACGAAGAGGCCTTCGCGCTCGCCCCGGACGATTATCGCTACAGCGTCTACACGCTGCAGGAATATCAGGCGCTCGGCGACAAGGAGGGCGAGCGCCGGTCGCTCGAGCGGGCATGGCCGGCTGTCGAGCAACATCTGAAAGTGAATCCCGACGATGTCCGGGCAATGGGGCACGGCGCCGGCATGCTTGCAATCCTTGGGCGAGCCGAAGACTGCCACGAATTCATCGATCGCGCCCTCGCTCTCCGGCCCGACGATTTCGGCAATCTCGTCAACCTTGCATGCGCGTCGATGCTCAACGGCGAGCCGGAGCGCGCGCTAGACCTTCTCGAGCGCGGGGTCGCCAGCGGCCGCGGAGACAAGGAGTGGCTGGTCGAGGACAATGATCTCAAGCCGCTTCATGGCCATCCGCGGTTCGAAGCGATCCTGGCGAGGATGAGCTAGGCCGGCGCGGCTGCGCTGATGCCAAGCCGTTCCTTCGCCCCGTTGAGCATTTCCTTGAACCGAGACGTGTCGCGGATCCGGCAGAAGTCCGGATCGGCTTCGGTATGCCGGATTTGCGAGGCCGTATTCACTTTTTCGAAGTAAGGCTTGATCACGTCCAACGCAGCCTCGTCGTCCTTCAATGCCACGGTCAGCGTGCAGGCCATGTTGTAGCGCATGCTGAGGTTGTCCGGATCGAGCAGGAGCCCGCGCTCGATCCATTCGCGAGCCCGGTCCTGTTCTCCCAGGATCGCGAGCGCGAAGGATGCGTTGGCGATCGCCGAGCCATTGGTCGGCTCCGTGGCGAGCGAGCGCTCCGCCCGCTCGAAGCCCAGTTTTGCCGCCCGCTTCAATCCCTCGGTGTCCCCGGTCGCCTGATAGCAGGTCATCAGCATCGCGGCGTTGTAATAGTCCGAGGTCACCAGCGTGGCGGCTCTTTCGAAATAAGGGATCGACTCGGCGATCTGACCCTGCCGGAAAAGCATCCTTGCCGCCTCGCGGTTGACCTCCCACGACTCCGGATTGCCGGAAAGCGCGGCGTCGATCAGCGTGTTCGCTTCTTCCTGCTCGCCCTGCTCCTCGAGGTACCGCGCCTTCACGCACAAGGCCTCGGGAAGATGAGGCTTGAGCGACAGCGCCTTCTCGGCAGCCGGCAGCGCATTCGCCTCCTTGCCGTGCCAGAAGCGAAGCTCGGCCTGAGCGATCGCCATCAGCGCCCAGGCTTCGGCATAATCGGGGTCGAGCTGCACGGCCTGCTGGCAGATTCGAACGATCGCCTCGTCGCGCTTCACGTCGCCGAAGGTCCCACCGATCCACTGCTGGCGGGCCATCAAATAGAAGCGGTAGGCCTCCGCGTTCGACGTGCCGCGATATTCGATCGCCTTCTTCTCTTCGGGAAGCAGAGTCAGCCGCAGCGCCTTGGCGATGGCGTGTGAAATCTCGTCCTGGATCTCGAAGATATCCGTGAGGTCGCGGTCGTAGCGCTCCGCCCAGAGGTGGCGGCCGGTGTCGCCGGCAACGAGCTGGGCGCTGATCCTGAGGCGGCTTCCCGACTTGCGGACGCTCCCCTCCAGCACGTGGCTGACGTCCATCATCCTGGCGACTTCCTTCACGTCGACGACCTTGCCCTTGAAGGTGAAGGCGCTGTTCCGAGCGACGACCTCCAGCGCCGAGATCTTCGACAAATCGGTGATGATGTCCTCGGTGATGCCGTCGCTGAAATATTCCTGCTCCGAATCGTCGCTTAGGTTGACGAACGGGAGCACGCAGATCGAGATGGGCTCGGGAGCGGCCGGGGCTTCAGTCTTCGCGGCCGACTCGTCGCCCGCCATCTTGGCGATCGCGGTGAGCACCTCGTTTATCGGCTCGCTCTGCCCGTCCTTGTGCCAAGGCGACAGGTCGACGCACTGCAACTGCCGGAATCCGAGCGGCGGCTTCACCGATTCGAGGATCGCGGGGACCAGCCGCCCCGAATCCCGCCCTTCGGCCGCTTCGTCCTGGACCCAGGCCGATGCGATCGACGCCGGGCTCCACAGGACCATGACGGCCTGCGCATTCTTCAGCTCGCGGTCGATCTCCTCGCCGAAGTTTGCGCCGCCGTGCAGATGGCGGTCCCACCACACGGTCTGGCCGGCGTCGGTAAGCGCCCCGGCAAGCTTCCTCGCCGTTTCGACGTCTTCACGCGCATAGCTAAGGAACACTCGCGCCATCGTCCGCCCCGGCTGCCAAGCCCGCCTCTCTGCGCCCAAGGAGCGATTGCTTCAAGCGGCGAGTTAATGGGGCGGTCGATCGGAACCAGACCTGCCTTGCATTTTCCACCCTCTTTCGTCATAGGGCGGCTCGATGGGCTGCAGGCTTCGCCTGTGGCCCAGTTGCTTTTAACGACAGCCGGAGGGGCTTGCCACTGGGGCAGGTCAGCGATCGGCCAACACAGGTGACATGAAACATGCCGCTCTACGAGCATGTTTTCCTTGCGCGTCAGGACCTGGCCCAGGCCCAGGTGGATGCGCTCGCGGAAAACGCTACCAAGATACTCAGCGACAATGGCGGAAAGGTCGTGAAGACCGAGAGCTGGGGCCTCAAGTCCCTCGCCTACAAGATCGCCAAGAACCGCAAGGCGCATTTCGTGATGCTCGATGTCGACGCCCCGGCGCCGGCGATCGCCGAGCTGGAGCGCCAGACCAACATCAACGAAGACGTGATTCGATTCATGACGATCCGCGTGGACGAGCATGAGAACGGACCGTCGGCGATGATGCGGCGCGACCGCTCCGGACGCGGTGAGCGCTCAGGCGACCGTGGCGACCGTGGCGACCGTGGTGACGGACGTCCTGGCCGCGGACGCGATGAGGAGGTTGAATAATGGCCCGCGCATTCTTCCGCCGCCGCAAATCCTGCCCCTTCTCCGGCAAGGACGCGCCGAAAATCGATTACAAGGACGTGCGCCTGCTCCAGGGTTTCATCTCGGAGCGCGGCAAGATCGTCCCGTCGCGGATCACCGCGGTTTCCTCGAAGAAGCAGCGCGAGCTGGCCAAGGCGATCAAGCGCGCCCGCCACATCGGCCTTCTTCCCTACCTCGTGAAATAAGGAGGGCAGAACCATGGAAGTGATCCTGCTCGAACGAGTCGAGAAGCTCGGCGCGATCGGCGACGTCGTCACCGTCAAGAACGGCTTCGCTCGCAACTACCTGCTTCCGAACAAGAAGGCCCTCCGAGCCAACGAGGCGAACCGCAAGGTCTTCGAAGCCAATCGCGCCAAGATCGAGGCCGACAATGCCGAAAAGCGGGGCGCTGCCGAAACGGAAGCGAAGACCGTCGACGGCAAGACCGTCCAGCTGATCCGCCAGGCGTCGAACACCGGCCAACTCTACGGCTCGGTTTCGGCCCGGGACATTGTCGAGGCGCTCGCCGGCGAAGACGCTCACGTGACCAAGAGCCAGGTCGTCCTTGCCCGCCCGATCAAGGCGATCGGGATGCACGACGTGAAGATCGCGCTCCACCCGGAGGTGTCCGTCAACGTCCACGTCAACGTCGCCCGCTCGCCTGAAGAAGCCGAGCTCCAGGCGCAGGGCATCGACGTCATCCAGGCGATGTTCGAGGAGCAGGCCGCTCCGATCGCCGCCGAGGCATTGCAGCCAGAGGCCGAACAGGGTGAAGACGGTGAAGAGGGTGCCGGTCCGCTCGCCGAGGCCGAAGCTTCGGCCGACGTGGAAGCTGCCGATGAGCTGGCTTCAGGGGACGAAGCCTCCTCTGAGGAAGTTTCTGCACCGGAAGAAGGCGCGGCCGAAGAGCAGTAAGCCCTTCTTTTCGTAAAAGATTTAGGGGTCGCCGGTTTCGCGCCGGCGGCCCTTTTTCATTCCGTTCGTCGCAAATCCGGTTTGCCGCCATCCGTTCGTCGCATCCCAGATAACGGCTGCGGAACGTCTTCTCGCGACGCCTTGTTCTGCCATCGAGCAATTCCGGGGCGAGTTCAGAGGAGAACGGCAGATGGCTGAGAACGACAACACCAATCGCGAAGGCGAATCCGAAGACCAGGGCCGCGAACGCGGTCAGCAAAACCAGAATCCGACCGGACAGTCGCAGCAGAATGCAGCCGGCCGGCAGGGCCAGGGCCAGGGCCAGCAGAGCCCAACGGGCCAGAGCGATGACGAAAGCAGCGCCGGCGGCGCCGAAGGCGGCATTGGCGGAAGCTCGAGCAGCGGCCAGGCCTCGTCCGGCGCCCAGGGCGGCACCGACGTCGCCAGCCCGTCCGGCCAGCAAGGTAGCGAGACCGGCCAGGGCGGCGGCTCTCAAGGCGGCGGAAGCGGCAGCGGCTTCGTCGGCTCCCAGGGCAGCGATTCGAGCGAATATCTGCAGGAGGACCAGCAATCCTCGAACCAGGACTTCGCCGAACAGGGCCGCGGCGCCAGCGACGAAGACGAAGAAGGCGACGGAGCGAACAGCACCGGCAAGGGCAGCTCGTTCTGACTTTCGAAGCCTGAAAGGAGGGCCGCGCCCCTGTTGGTGGCGCGGCTTTTCCTTATCCGGCCTTTTTCAGGAACGCCGTTTCCCTGGCCACCCACGGCGCGAAGCTCGGTCGCGACAGGATCCGCGAAGTGAACGCAGCGGTCCTTGGCCAGCGCTTTTCGTCCACCTCGACGTTGAGGTGCTTCAGGTTCGCGAACGGCCCGGCCACCGCGATGTCGGCAAGGGTCAGCCGGTCGCCGACGAGATAGCCGTCGCCTTGCGGAGCAACGCCCTCGATATAGTCCAGCACCTTGGGAAGCTCGTCGCGCTCGGCCGCGTCCGCAGCCGCCAAATCGCCTTCGCGCTTGAGGAATAGCGGGGCGACAATCCGGTTGAAGAACATCTTGGCACCGCAGCCGGCCAGGATCGTGTCGGCGAATTCCTCGAACCAGATGCATTGGCCGCGCAGCTTCGGGTCGGCCGGGATCATCTCGGGCTGGGGATGTTTCGCCTCGAGATAGTGGATGATGGCGCTTGAATCCGCGAGGTAATAGTCGCCGTCCGCGAAGCCGGGCATCTTGCCGAACGGGCTCGCCTTGCGGAACTCGGGATCGGGATCGCCGAGCCCCGTGGGCCGGATGTCCAGCTCGATCCCTTTCTCCGACGCATAGGCAATCACCTTGCGGACAAAAGGCGACATCGAGGAGCCGTAGAGAATCATGAGCCGAACCTTTCTGCGGGACGAAGCGCGGACATTCCTAGCGCCCTGCCCGTTTTCCTCCATAGCTGAGAGGAGATTTTCATGCGCAGGAACAGCGGCGACGACCGGGGCCGGAACCGGCTCCTTGACCCGACGATGAAGGACCATGAGCGCGAGCGTGGAAAGAGCGGCACGGCCGTCCTCGATCGCGAAGCCAACAAAGGCGACATCACCGACAATCGAGGGCAGCGTACGACCGGCATGGGTTCGAATGCGCGCAAGTCTGGCCGGAAATAGAGCTACCGAATGCGGTAGAAATCGGCGACCCGGTCGAGCGCGAGGCACAGGACCACCTTCCCTGCGCGCGCCGGCCAGCCGAGGGCGGTCTCCGCCTCCCGCATTCCCTCCCCTGAGCAAACGACGCGCCAGAGGATGTCGGAAAGGCCCGGCCCGGCGGCCTCCACCGCGCCCTCGAACCGGCGCCGGGCGTCGATTTGCGAGGCCGCCAGGTCCGGCGCCGGGTTCGAGCCTCCGCGCTGGCTTCCGATGGGCGCGGCATCCCACTGCATCGTGACCTTCGCCGAATGGCCGCCGCGCTCCCAGTCGGACCGCAGCTTCTCGCCGGCATCGAACTGGCGCCGGGTAACCATGCCCCGGGCGAACAGCCAGCCGAGGGGCGATTCGATCATGTTGACCGTGACTGAGCGGACCGCGCGGCGGCGCGGCCCCTTCATCGTCTCGCCGTCCTTTCCGATCGCCCGCTCGACCAGCATCCGTCCAAGCTCGACACGCGGCATTCGTTCCTCCTTGCTGCCCGATTCGCATCGGGACTTGCCACAGCGGCGAAACTGTAGGACAGCAAAAAACCTTATTGGTTCATAAGGGGGCGGCAGTGATTACCAGGATTCGAGAAGTTCGACGGGCCCGGGGAATGACGTTGAACGACGTTGCGCGCGCCTGCGACCCGGCGACGACCCCGCAGACGATCGGCCGTCTGGAAACCGGCACCCGCACCGTCTCGGTCGACTGGCTCAACCGGATCGCGAAGGCCCTGGGGGTCGATGCGGCCGATCTGGTCGAAACCGGCGGCGACAAGATGGACGTTCCGGTAGCCGCGATCGTCAGCGCGAGCGGCGCAAACGCCCCGAAACGATCGTCCATCGTCGTCCCGCCGCGCCCAAAGGCCGGCGACATCGCCGTCACCATCTCGGCGAGCACCGGCGATTACCGCGCAGGTGACGAGGTCTGGTGCGAGACGCTGGAGCCGGAGCGGTTCGGCCGGGCCCTGAACCGCGACATCCTCGTGCCCCGGCCGGCGGGACGATTCCTTTTCGGCCGGCTGATCGGCCGCGAGGAGCCGCGCGACGGCGAGGCGAGCGGCAAGCTGCACCTCCTCCCGCTCGGCGCCGGAATGCGGCAGCAGGTCGTCACCAACGCCCCGTGGATCGCAATGGCGACCAGGCTGGTGCGGAGCCTCTAGGCGGCTTGACGAGCCGTCCCCGCATGCCCACTGAATCGCGGCAATCGGGCGGTTAGCTCAGTTGGTAGAGCATCTCGTTTACACCGAGAGGGTCGGCGGTTCGAGCCCGTCACCGCCCACCATTTTAGAACAGCTCGCCCGCCACCTTGTGGACAGCCTCGACGTCGGCCGAATCAACCCGGAACGTCAGGTCAGGATTGAACTGGCGAAGCTCGATCCAGGCTCCGGTGCGCTTCACCAGCTCTTTGAGAAGTGCCGCGGCCCCTTCAAGGCGAACAACGACGTCGTCGCCGATCGACACCGGCGACCTCGGGGAAACGGCAATTCGGCGGCCGGGACGGAATCGCGGCCACATGGAATCGCCGACAACGGTCAAGGCATAGGCATCGGGGTCGCTGGCCAGGCTTTCCGGACGCGCCACGCGTTCCAGCACTTCCCGGGGATCGATCGCGAGAAGTTCGATCCCGCTACCCGCTTCACCCCATTCGCCGGCCATCGACGTCGCCAGCAGCGGCAACGGGGGCAAGGGAGCCGGTCGCCAGCGCCAGTTGCGGGCTTCCCCCACCGCCCCTTCCGACGCGTTGCCGGAACCTGCTGGCGGAGCGCCGATCCGCAGCGCTTCGAACTCGGCGAGCGTCGACCCGGCAGCGGAGAGGAGTTTCTCGAGCGTCCGCCGCGACGGATTTCCGTGCCGCCGCATGTCGGCCCAGACGGTGCGGCTGACGCCCGCCTTCACCGCCCAGCCGTTCGGGGTCAGCTCGTCAGGCTTGAACCGCATCAAATCGCGATAAATCTGGGATTCTCCGCTGCGGACCATCGCCCGAACTATCCAGTCCGGTGCAACCCACAGCAATTCAGACTTATCCTACCTACACCTCCTTGACTATGTGTTAGACTTATCTAAACTGCTTCTCGATGGGGTGTAAGGGATCATCGAGTAGCGTCCGATGAAGGGTAAGTGGGTCATCCCGCAACTGCTGCGGCTGTCAGACGACCGCTGGCTTGCCGACTTCGGCGAAATAGCGCCGCATCGCCATGCTCGCGTCCCGAGACAGCTCGACAAATACCCGGCGGCCGTCGTGCGGGTCGGCGCGGCGAACGAAAATTCCCTTTTCCGTCATGCTTTTGAGCCAGCGGAGCGCCGTCGTCGCAGGGACTGCGGCGGCAATGCACAGGCTCGATACCGGGACTCGCAATTGCGCGATCTCGGCCTGCAGAAGATCGAGGAGCATGTCCCAGGCGGGATCGGCGAACATGTCCTCGGAAAAATATCGTCCGCGAAGTCGCCGTGCGCGGATCACGGACCGGACACTTTCCACCGACACATCGGGCACGTCCTGCTCGACGGGCTTGCGCAGTTCGACTTCCGGCGCAGCGGGAACGGTGGACAGGCGCGCGAGCGTTGCTGCAATTCGGCCGACTTCGTCGCTGAGTTGCCGCAGCCGCTCGGCGCCTGGATCCCTCGAAACATCGTTGGCGCGGTCGGGCACTCTCGCGAGCGCCGTGGCGGTAACGAGGCTGGCGGCGCGTTCGATGGCGTCGGCGTCAATGACGATTTGCGCGTGTGTCCGCAGCAGCCGCTCACCGAGAATGTCGATCATCTCCGATGTCAGCGACAGGACAGCGCCGAAGCGCCGGCTTTCGAGACCGTCATCGACTTCGTCGAGAAGGCGCTCCAGCTCCGGCCCGCAATCGCGGTCGACCTCGATCCAGATCGCCGAAGTGAGCGCCTGTTGCCGCAGCCGCTCGGGCGCTTCTGCGATCGCAAGCTCGGCGCCGACGCGCATCGAGGTGGAGTCCGCGGTGTCTTTCGCTCGTCGCAGCGCCTGCGGACTCGTCGCCGCGATCAGCAGCGGGGGCGGTCCCTGATAGGATAGGTTCGTCTCGGTCACCGGCGCGTTCATTCGCGATCCTCCATCTGGAGTAGAACCGAGCATGCTGCCTTTAGTTAACTCGCGTATCGGAGAAAAGTTAGGCGATTTCGGCTCCAAAACGGACCAATCTCCGACCGCCTGCAGATCGATTTCCCGTATAGAACGATCTCGGCGAGGGGTGCGCCATTGGGGGGAAAGGATGGAGTGCACGGCGGCCGCGTTGCGTGCGCAGTGGCTGGCCGAGTTGGCGGACGCGATAGAGAGCGCGCAGTCTCTCGCATGGCAGCTCGGGACACAGGAACGGATGTCGGCGGAGGCGCGAGAGCTATTCGCACGCCTTGAGGCCGCGCGGCTGGAGCTGGAATCGATCCGCGACGGCGGCGTCGAGCGGGCATGGACGATCGAGCCCGACTGGCTGCAGGAGATCGGCTGGCTGGGGGGAGCGGAGCCCTCGCCCGACTAGACGCCCTGGGGGAGCTCGCCTCCTCCTGAAAAGGGCTCGAGGAACGGCCCGATCGGCGGCGCTTGCCATCCCGCGGTTGCGACGAACCCGCGGTTGAGGAAGGCGCGCTTGCCATAACCGAGCGGCTGCCCGTCCGGCCCGTCGACGCGTCCGCCCGCCGCGAGAAGGACGGCGTGGGCGGCGGCCGTGTCCCATTCGCTGGTGGGTGCGAGGCGTGGGTAGATGTCGGCTCCCCCTTCCGCGACGATGCAGAATTTGAGGCTGGAGCCGATGCCGACATATTCGCATTCACCGACCGCTTCGGCGAGATAATCGGCCGTCGGCTGGTTGAAGTGCGACTTTGAGGCGACTGCCGCTACCGAGGCTCCGCGCTCGCGCGTGCGGATCTGGCGGCGGCCATCCGAGTCCTGCATCCATGCTCCCTCGCCAACGAGGCCCGCGTAGATCGTGCCGCGGGCGGGTGCGAACACGGCGCCAACGACAGGCACCCCACCGGAGATCAGGCCGATATTGACCGTGTAATCGTCCCCGCCGCGGATGAACTCCTTGGTCCCGTCGAGCGGGTCGACGAGGAAGTATGTGTCGTCGATGGCTGGAATTCGGCCGGCTGCCACTTCCTCCTCCGCTACCACGGGAACGCCGGGCGCGGACCGGGCAAGGGCAGCGAGAATGATTAGCTCCGCAGCTCGGTCGGCCTCGGTGACCGGCGAGAGGTCATCCTTGTGCTCGACCTTAAAGCCGCGGCGGACAAGCTCCAGTATCGCCTCGCCGGCGTCAGCTACAGCGACGGCAATATCCTCGAGCAGCTGCTTGCGATCCGAAATACCTGTCATTGACGAGCCATCCTGTCCGACTGGGCCCGCCTCAACGCGGCGCCATTCTTATTCCCCCGTCGAGGCGCACGGCCTCGGCATTCATGTACGGATTTTCCACCATGAAGCAGGCGAGCCGCGCATATTCCTCGGGCTGTCCAAGCCGCTTCGGGAACGGCACCTGCGCGCCGAGCGCGTCCTGGACGTTGGGCGGCATCATCGCAACCATCGGGGTCTTGAACACTCCGGGAAGGATCGTGTTGACCCGCACCCCGTCATTCATCAGGTCGCGCGCGATCGGCAACGCCATCGCCAGCACTCCGCCCTTGGATGCCGAATAAGCGACTTGGCCGATCTGCCCGTCCTGGGCGGCCACGGACGCCGTGTTGACGATGCAGCCCCGTTCCCCGTCCTCGAGCGGATCGAGGCCGACCATCCCGTACGCCGAGTTGGCGATGCAACGGAAGGTGCCAATCAGGTTGATCTGGATGGCAAGCTCGAACTGCACCATCGGATAGAAGCGCGGCTCCTTCGTTTCCTTGTCGCGGCCGACGGTCTTCGCGGCGTTGGCGACGCCCGCGCAGTTGACGAGCACCCGCTCCTGCCCGTGCGCCTCGCGCGCCTTGGCGAAGGCGGCGGTGACCGCTTCGTCGCTGGTGACGTCGACCTCGCAGAAGGTGCCACCGATGTCGGAGGCAACCTTCTCGCCCTTGTCAGGATCGCGGTCGAACACGGCGACCTTTGCGCCGCGCCGCGCCAGCTCGCGAGCGGTCGCTTCGCCAAGCCCGGAGGCGGCGCCGGTCACGACCGCGGAAATCCCGTTGATGTTCATTTCGTCTCCTGTGCCTCGACACGGGCGAGAATCGCGCCCTCACTCACCTGCGCGCCTTCGCTCGCATTCAGCTCGGCGACAACCCCATCGAACGGCGCGGTGAGCGCGTGCTCCATTTTCATGGCTTCCAGGGTCAGCAAGCGTTGCCCTTTGTTAACCATTTCCCCCTGCGAAACTTCCACGGACGTAACCTTTCCGGGCATAGGGGAACTGATCGCACCGTCGGTTGCGCCATGGCTGCCGACGCTTCCGCGACAGCTGCGGCCGAATTCGTAAGCCTGGCCTTCGTAGAAAACGACGACGCGATCCTCGTCGCGAAAGCCTGAGACCCCGGCGAACTCACCCTCTTCGGACGAAACGACCCGAAACTCGCCGTCGCGGCTGAGAGCCACGCCCGAAGCCAACGGAGAGTTCAGTCGAAAGCCGCTCAGTCCCGCCAGCGGCTCTTCTTCGTCTTGAGCCAGCGCGACGACAGCGGCCCCACGCCAGATTGCGTCATCGGGCTCGGCGGGGGGGAGGAGTTCATCGAGATGGCGTTCGATGAATCCCGTGTCGATTTTCCCCTTTCCGAAGTCGGGCTGCAGCACCGCATTGAAGAGGAAGCCGGCATTGGTGTGGACAGGCCATATTTCGACTTCATCAAGGATGGATGCGAGCTGGCCGATCGCTTCCGCACGCGTTTCGCCAGCGCCCACCAGCTTCGCGATCATCGGATCGTAAAAGGGAGAGATCGCGTCACCCTCCTCGACTCCCGTCTCGATGCGGCCTTCGTCGCCCAGGTCGAAATGCTCGAGCGTTCCAACGCTCGGTAGGAAGCCTTTCGACGGGTCCTCGGCGTATAGGCGCGCCTCCATTGCGTGCCCCGTGATCGACAGCTCGTCTTGCTTCTTTGGGAGTTTCTCGCCCGACGCGACGCGCAGCTGCCATTCCACGAGGTCCTGGCCCGTAATCTCCTCAGTGACCGGATGTTCGACCTGGAGGCGCGTGTTCATCTCCATGAACCAGATGCGGTCGGCCTTGAGACCCTCGGACGCGTCGGCGATGAACTCGACCGTGCCGGCGCCTTCATAGTTCACAGCCTTGGCCGCGCGCACCGCGGCGCCGCACACCGCCGCGCGGGTCGCTTCGTCCATGCCCGGCGCGGGCGCTTCCTCGATGACCTTCTGGTGGCGGCGCTGGAGCGAGCAGTCGCGCTCGAACAGGTGGACGACATTGCCCATGCTGTCGCCGAACACCTGAACCTCGATGTGGCGCGGCGAGAGGATGTATTTCTCGATCAGCACGCGGTCGTCGCCGAACGCGCTTGCCGCCTCGCGCTTTGCGCTATCCAGCGCGTCGTCGAAGCCGTTCGCGTCGTCGACGCGGCGCATCCCCTTGCCGCCGCCGCCGGCCACCGCCTTGATCAGCACCGGATAACCGATCGCGCCGGCTTCCTTCTTCAAGTGCTTTGGGTCCTGGTCCTCGCCGAGATAGCCGGGCGTCACCGGAACGCCGGCCTCCTGCATCAGCTCCTTCGCCGCGTCCTTGAGGCCCATGGCGCGGATGCTGTCCGGCTTCGGCCCGACCCAGATCAGGCCCGCATCGATCACCGCCTGCGCAAAATCGGCGTTCTCGGAGAGGAAACCGTAGCCCGGATGGATCGCTTCGGCGCCCGTGGCCTCAGCTGCTTCGATAATTTTCTCGCCGACGAGATAGCTCTCGCGTGCCGGACTCGGCCCGATATGCACCGCCTCGTCCGCCATGCGCCCGTGCAGCGCCTTCGCGTCGGCGTCCGAAAAAACGGCGACAGTCCTGATGCCGAGCTTCCGCGCGGTGCGAATGACGCGGCAGGCAATCTCGCCCCGGTTGGCAATGAGAAGGGACTTCATCATCCGTCAGATTACATCCTGAACACGCCGAACTGCGGCCGGTCGGGGATCGGCGCGTTCAGGCATGCCGCAAACGCAAGCCCGAGCACGTCGCGCGTCTGGACCGGATCGATGATGCCGTCGTCCCACAGCCGCGCGGTCGCGTGCCAGGGATTGCCTTCCGCTTCGTACGTGTCGCGGATCGGCTGCTTGAACTTCTCGGCCTGCGCCGGAGTCCATTTGTCGGCGTCGCGGTGGACGGTGGCGAGGACGCTCGCGGCCTGCTCGCCGCCCATCACGCTGATGCGGCTGTTGGGCCAGGTGAAGAGGAAGCGCGGCGAGTAAGCGCGGCCCGCCATGCCGTAATTGCCAGCA
>Ga0207706_10001812_pt1 | contig 20983 bp, 17 predicted proteins | sample KBSC53metaG_FD_184318 | JGI IMG/M metagenome (GOLD analysis project Ga0207706, IMG submission 184318) | Corn rhizosphere microbial communities from Kellogg Biological Station, Michigan, USA - KBS C5-3 metaG (SPAdes) (version 2) | ecosystem: Host-associated > Plants > Roots > Rhizosphere > Soil ... | reverse complement strand
CGTGGAAGAAGACCTGGTGCAACTGGCTTGAGAACATCCAGCCGTGGTGCGTGTCGCGCCAATTGTGGTGGGGCCACCGGATTCCGGCCTGGTATGCCGACGACGGCCGCGTCTTTGTCGCGGAGACCGAGGAAGCGGCTCGGGCTGAGGCAGGCGGCCAGCCGCTTCGCCAGGACGAGGACGTCCTCGACACCTGGTTCAGCTCGGCCCTGTGGCCGTTTGCGACGCTCGGTTGGCCGGAGCAGACCGAGGACCTCAAGCGCCATTATCCCAACGACGTGCTCATCTCCGGCTTCGACATACTGTTCTTCTGGGATGCGCGGATGGCGATGCAGGGCATGGAATTCATGGGCGAGGTGCCGTGGAAGACGCTCTACCTCCACGGCCTGGTCCGCGACGCGCACGGCCAGAAGATGTCCAAGTCGAAGGGCAATACCGTCGACCCGCTCGGCCTGATCGACAAATATGGCGCCGACGCGCTGCGCTTCACGCTCGCGGCGATGGAAAGCCAGGGCCGCGACATCAAGCTCGATGAAAAGCGCGTCGAGGGTTACCGCAACTTCGCGACCAAGCTGTGGAACGCCGCGCGCTTCCTGCAGATGAACGGGGTAGGGGCGAGCGACAGCATCGCCGCGCCGGCCGCCGAGCTTCCCGTCAACCGCTGGATCATTGGCAAGGTGGTGGAGACGCTGACAAAGCTCGACCACGCGTTCGACGAGCTGCGCTACGACGACATGGCCGACGCCATCTATCACTTCGTCTGGGGCACCTTCTGCGACTGGTACGTCGAGCTGATCAAGGGCGCGTTCGACGACGAGACGAAGCGCGTCGCCGCGTGGGCGTTCGACCAGATCCTGGTGATGCTGCACCCGCTCATGCCGTTCATCACCGAGGAGCTGTGGGGGGCGATGGGCGAGCGCCCCTACGAGCTGATCGTCGCCAAATGGCCGGATCCGCAGGCGCAAGGCGATCCGCGCGCGAAAGCCGAGCTCGACTGGCTCTTACGGCTGGTGAGTGAAGTCCGCTCGGTCCGCACCGAGCTCAACGTCCCGCCATCGGCCAAGCTCAACCTGTTTGCAGCCGACGCCTCCGATGAAACGGCGGCTCGGCTCGACCGTAACCACGCAATGCTTGCGCGCCTCGCTCGGCTGGAATCGATCCAGCTTTCGGCCTTCACCGGGAGCGGCGCGGCGCAAGTCGTGGTCGATGAGGCGACGTACGCGCTCCCGCTCGAAGGCGTGATCGACCTCGCCGCGGAGCGCGACCGGCTCGCGAAGGGTGCCGCCGCGGCCGAGAAGGAACGCGACTCCCTCGCCCAGCGCCTCGCCAATCCGAACTTCACCGAGCGCGCCAAGCCGGAGGCCGTCGAGAAGGCGCGCGCCGATCACGACTCGAAGTCGGCCGAGGCCGAACGGTTACGTGCAGCGTTGGAGCGGCTAGGGTAGTTTGGGTCGTCATGCTGAACTTGTTTCAGCATCCATTCTGGTGAGTTGCGGAGCGGGCGGCGAAATGGACCCTGAAACGGGCTCAGGTGACGGAGAATAGCATTGGCGAGCCGACCGCACGGACGTGACCTCACGCAAGGGCCCATTGCGAAGACATTGCTCGCTTTCGCGCTGCCCACGCTGGCATCCTCGATCCTCCAATCGCTCAACGGCACCGTGAACGCCATCTGGGTCGGCCGCTTCCTCGGCGAGGACGCGCTCGCCGCGACCTCCAACGCCAACATGATCATGTTCCTGCTGATGTCGTTCGTGTTCGGTTTCGGCATGGCCGCCACCGTGCTCGTCGGCCAGGCCTTCGGACGCCGCGACCTGGATGGCGCCCGGCGCGTCGTCGGGACGGCGGTCGGCTTCCTGTTCCTCGTGTCGATCGCGATTGCCGCGCTCGGCTGGGTTTTCGCGCCCGCGCTCCTCAAGCTGCTGGCGACGCCGCCAGGCGCCGCGCCGCTCGCGCTCGCTTATCTGCGGGTCATCTTCCTCGCCATGCCCAGCATCCTCCTGACGGTGCTGCTGATGATGTCGCTGCGCGGGGCCGGGGACTCGATGACGCCCTTGTTCCTGATGATCCTCGCAGTGGTCCTCGACAGCGGCCTCAACCCGGTTTTCATCCTCGGGCTCGGGCCCGCGCCGAAGCTGGGGATCGCGGGATCGGCAACCGCGACCCTCATCGCCAACACGATCAGCTTCCTCGCGATGGTCATCTACATCTACGCGCGCGACCTGCCCCTTCGCCTCAGGGGGCGCGAGCTCAAATATATCTTCTGCGATACGGCGCTCCTGAAGACCATCGTCGTCAAGGGATTGCCGATGGGACTGCAGATGATCGTCATCTCGGCCTCCGCGCTGGCGTTGATCGGCCTCGTCAACCGCGAGGGCGTCGACACCACGGCCGCCTTCGGCGTCGCGATGCAGCTATGGGCCTATCTCCAGATGCCGGCGATGTCGCTCGGTGCCGCCGTCAGCGCGATGGCGGCGCAGAACATCGGCGCCGGCAAGTGGGACCGGGTCGGCGCGATTACCCGCTCGGCGATCATGTTCACCTTGCTTATCACCGGCGTGCTCGTCGTGCTGCTGGCCGTCGCCGATCGCCCGGCGCTCGCCCTGTTCCTCGGCGGGCGAAGCCCGGCGCTTCCGATTGCCCGGCATATCCAGCTGATTGCCACGTGGAGCTTCCTCCTGATGGGGATTACCATGGTTCTGTTCGGCACGGTCCGCGCGAACGGCTCGGTTGTCGGCCCGCTCGTCATTCTCGCAATCGGGCTGGTACCGGTGCGGCTCGGCTTCGCATTCGGGGCTTATGATTGGCTGAGAGCAGATGCCTTGTGGTGGAGCTTCCCGGTAAGCTCGACCGCGAATGTAGCCATGGCCATCGCTTTTTATCTGCACGGTGGCTGGAGGAAGGGGCGGATGGACATCCCGCGCGGGGCGCCGGTCGACGAAGCCGAAGCCGTGGAAGAGGCCCTCGCAGCCGCGCCGGAGCCGGGTGGCCGGCTCAATCCCGCGGGGTGACGAACCCTTGAGCGGAGGCTAAGCGCCGCGCCCATGGCTGCTTCCTTTCCCTATCTGCGCATGCGCCGCGGCCGATCGAGCCCGTGGATGCGCGCGATGCTCGCCGAGAACCGGCTGCACCCGAGCGACTTCATCTGGCCGCTGTTCATTTGCGAAGGTCGCGATTGCGAGGAGCCGGTCGCCTCCCTTCCGGGCGTTAGCCGCTGGAGCGTTGATCGTATCAGCGCGAAGGCCAAAGAGGCCGCGCAGCTCGGAATTCCGTGCGTTGCGCTGTTTCCCAACACGCCTGAGGAATTGCGGACCGAGCGGGCAGAGGAAGCGCTCAACGCCGACAACCTCATCTGCCGCGCGATCAAGGCGATCAAGGATGCGGCGCCCGAAATCGGCGTCCTGACCGACGTCGCGCTCGATCCTTATACGGCGCACGGCCACGATGGGTTGGTCGACATGGCGGGCAACGTCATCAACGATGACACGGTCTCGATCCTCGTCGAGCAGGCGCTGGTCCAGGCCGCCGCCGGGGCGGATATCGTCGCCCCGTCGGACATGATGGACGGCCGCGTCGCCGCGATCCGCGAGGCGCTTGAGCGTGACGGGCACCAGAATGTCGCGATCATGGCGTACGCCGCCAAATATGCGTCGGCCTTTTACGGCCCGTTCCGCGACGCGGTCGGCTCGCGTGGGCGCTTGAAGGGCGACAAGCGCGGCTACCAGATGGATCCGGCGAACATCGAGGAAGCGCTGCGCGAGGTTGAGCTCGACCTCGCCGAGGGCGCGGACTTCGTGATGGTGAAGCCGGGTCTGCCCTATCTGGACGTCGTCGCGCGCGTGAAGGACGCGTTCGGCGTTCCGACCTTCGTCTACCAGGTGTCCGGTGAGTATGCGATGATCGAGCATGCCGCGGCCGCCGGAGCCGGCGAGCGCGACGCGCTGATTCTCGAAACCCTGCTCGCCTTCAAGCGCGCCGGAGCGAGCGGCGTCCTAACCTATCACGCGCTCGACGCAGCGCGGCTGATTTCCAGCTAAAGGCCCAGCCGCAGCTGGATCGCGTGAATGCGGGCGGCCTGCCGCTCCTCAAGCGCTCCGACGATCGCCGCGGCCTTCTGGATTGCGGCGAGGTCGTTTGGCGCGATTCCGCTTTGAGTCTGGAGAGCGGTCGCTCCAATCTCGTCGATATCGCCGAGCGCGTCCGTCGTCGGCTCGCGCGCGGCGATGGCCGCGGTCAACGCCTCCTGGGCCGCAATCCAGCCTTCGCTTTGCGGCGAACCAGCGGCCGAGGCGCGGTGCTCGGCCTCGGCGGCCGCGCCGTCGAAAGCCGCGCTTCCGTTCTGGGCGAGCGCGACGAGGCCCGACAGCCGAGAAGCAAGGGCCGGGGTCACCGGTCGATCGTTCATCGGCCGGGTCACTGGGATTCGCGGATCGACATTTTCCGCCGCGCGTGGATGCAGCGATGGATACGGCCCGCTCGGCGTCGAGCAGCCGCTCATGATCAGCAGGGCAAGGCACGCCGCGTTGCGCATCGGGTTCGGCTCTAGATGCGGGCTTTGGAGCGCGCAAACCCAAAGGGTTGCGTGCACGCGCCGACGCCCCTATGTCGCGGCCCTCGCCGGCGCTTCGCGCCGTGCTGCGCGCCCGTAGCTCAGCTGGATAGAGCACCAGACTACGAATCTGGGGGTCAGAGGTTCGAATCCTTTCGGGCGCGCCATTTTTACCGTCGCTACCGTTGGAAACTGAAAAGCGGAAACTGAGCGTGGATTGCGCGTGTGCGCATTCACCCGCTGCGTTGCGGGTGAGGTTGTGCGGGTCGGATCAGCCGTTGAAAGCGGGTGCGTTGCAGATTGCGGCGGTGCAGGTCGTGGCCCGCTCCGCAAAATCCTGTGCAAGCTTGCTGTGCCATGCGCGTGCCGTTTCGGTCACTGCGCGCTGTGCTGCCATCCGCTCTTCGACCGCCCGCCGGCGATAGTAACGCTCGTTCGATTCCACGTGTCCCCTCCGCTCCGAACCGAACGAACATCACTCGCGAGTAACTAAGGGATAGTTAATATCCACAGCGGGTTTTTTCCTTGGATACGTAAGGGGGAAAGAGTGGGGTTTGTCCCGGAGCGGAACAGGGGGGTGTGACCTGAGTGACACCAATGGGACAATCACGGACCATCGATGAAACCTAACGATTCGCCGCTCGTTGACCTGTCCAATATGGTTTCGAAGGAAAGCACCATGCTGAGTTCGATTGAATCCCGCCGCACCGCGTTCAACCCGAGCGCACGCGGCTATCACGCGGTCTATCACGACGGTGAGATCAACCACTGTCCGGGATGCGGCCGGACCCAATGGATCATTGGCCGCCTCTCGGCCGAATGCGCTTTCTGTTCGACGGCGCTGCCGCTCAAGGAAGCGCTGACCCATGGGCCTGCCCCAACTCCGGTGTTCTGGAGCGGCGTGCGCCCGAGCTACGCCGAGCTGAACGCGGCTTAACTTCAACAACATTTTCCATTTTTCTCTTCGTGCGCGCGGGTTTATACTCGCGCGCGTGAAAAGACTCGTGGCCATGGCGTTGATTGCAGCGACGGCCTCGCCGGCCTTTGCGGGAGCTTCAAACTTCACGCTGGTGAACGGAACCGGGGCGTCGCTCGATGAGCTGTCGATCCGCCGGGCGGGCACGCAGGACTGGAAACCGCTCGGTCAGGCGCCGTCCGCCGGTGGCCGCATGGTGATGACATTCGCCGATCCCGATTGCGCGTTCGATATTCGCGCGAAGGTTCCGGGCTCAGGGCCTGTGACCTGGGTCGGCGTCAATCTCTGTGCCGCGAAATCCGTGACTCTGAACCACGACGGTTCGGCAGGCGCGTGGGTCGACTACGACGACCGCTGATCGAATGGCGCTGCACGGGTGCGCGGTAAGGGCCTCCGGAAACCGCGGGTAGCGGCGGCTTGACGGAATCGAGAAGCTTGCCACCGGCGAGAAAGACAACGCCTGTGCAGGCCAGCGCCAGCAGCCAGCCGCCCCATCCCGGATAGGTGTCGAGATAGTGCCGCCCGCGCTCGACCGCTCCGAGCGCGATGGCATAGATCACCAACCACGCTTCCAGGCGCGTCTTGATCTGGAAGAGCCGACCGATTTTCTTCAGCATCGCCATCGTTAACGTTTGAACGAACCGACGGCCGTTTTGAGCCAAAAATTCAGTAAGGAACAGTGTTAAAATCGCGGTAACCAAGGCGCGCTTCGTCCCGCTTCGGGATTCCGCTGAGTCAGGTCAGCTCGTGCAGGTCCAACGCCGCGATCAACGCCTCGCGCGCCCGCTCAATATCGGCGATCAGCGCCGGCCGCTGCAAGTCGTCGAGATGGATCTGTTCCGGCCAGTGGCCGCGGATAACTCCAGCGATCAAATCGAGCTTTTCATCATCAACCAGGAAGCGCGGATCGACCGTTGCCGTTTCGGCGACGACCCGCAGCCGGAGGCACGCGGGCCCGCCGCCATTGGCCATCGACTGGCGCACGTCGACCACTTCGACGCGCCGGATCGGGCCGTTGCCGGCAATGTGCCGCTCGATCCACTGCCACACGGTCGGCGTCTCGCGCGCCTCGTTCGGAACGATCAGCGTCGGCTTGCCGTCAGGCGAAGTAACCAGCTGTGCATTGAACAGATAGGAGCGAACCGCGTCGGCGAGCGCGACCTCTGCCGCCGGCACTTCGACATATTCGAAGCCCGGCACGATCCGTTCACAGGCCGCGATGAGCGCTTCCTTGTCGGCGAAGGCCTGCTCGTGCGCGAACAGCACGCGCTCGTTGGCGACCGCGACGACGTCATTGTGGAAGGCGCCGGCCGCGATCGCTTGCTCGGACTGCTCGGCGAAGATCACGCGCTGGGGGTCGAGCGAGTGAAGGCGCGCGATCGCTCGGGATGCTTCGAGATGCTGGCGTGCCGGAAAGGCGCCGCCCGAGACTCCATAGACGAAGATTTCGATCCCCGGCTCGCCGTGCGCGGACGCGAGCCGCATGTGGTTGGCCGCGCCCTCGTCGCCGAATGCCGGCGGCACCGGGCCGTGAACGGCGAAACCATCGCCGCGAAAGGCGAGCGCGAGCTGGGCGAGCGTCGCAGGCCATTCGTGGCTTCGGTGCGCCATGGTGCGCAAGTTGGCGACCGTCAGGTGGCACTTGCCGTCGGCGCAGTCGGGGGCGGGGGACACGGTCGCCGCGTTCGCCGCCCACATCGCCGAGGCGGACATGGCATTGGCCGCGAGGGCCGTTCCGGCTTTGTCGATGGTCGTGCCGAGCTCGGCGAGCCAAGTGCGGTTCGGCCGCGGATGCGGAATGAAGATGCCCTGCCGAAGCCCGAGCGCGAGGTTCGAGCGCATCTTGTCGATGCCCTGGAGCGCGGCGGCCCGCGGCTGGGAGACGTCACCCGCATTGCGCGTGGACGCGAGGTTTCCGAGGCTGAGGCCGGCATAATTGTGGCTTGGCCCGACGATGCCGTCGAAGTTGATCTCGCGCAGCATCAGCGCCCGACGATCAGAATCTCGTCGCCGACATCGACGCCGAGCAGCTTTGCGGCCCCCCGGTCGATGCACAGGCCGTTCTTGGCGAGCCGTTTCACCGTCGCGAAGCAGGCACGGAACTGAGTCAGCCTGCCGGTCGCTACCAGCGCCTTGGTTCGACCGCCGTCGCCGATTTCGCCGACTGTCTCTCGGGTCGACTCCCGCACGGTGCGGATCGAGTCCGTCGCTGCGGTCACCGTCGGCCCGCCGTCGAAGATGTCGACGTAGCGATCGTAGACGAAACCTTCCTCCTCGAGCATTCGAAGCGCCGCCCGGCCGGTCGGATGCGGCTGCCCGATCACTGCCCGCGCTCCGTCGGTCAGCAGCGCGACATAGATCGGCGTCGACGGCATGAGGTCGGCGATGAATTTGGTGCCGTGGACCGCATTGAACTCGTCCGCTTCGGGAAAGCTCATGTCGAAGAACTTGCCCGCGAGCGAATCCCAGAAAGGCGCGTTGCCCGCCTCGTCCATCACCCCACGAAGCTCGGCGAGCGTCCGGTCGCCAAACCGCGACCGGTGCAGCTTCATGAACAGGTAGCGGCTGCGCGCGAGCAGCGAGCCCCAGCCGCCGGCGCGCTGCAGCGGATGAAGGAACAGGCCGCCGACCTCGGACGAGCCTTCAAGGTCAGTTGTCAGAGTCAGCAGCTGGTTGCGAAACGTCTGCCCGAGCTCGGGGCTGGTCTGGGTGAGGGTGCTCAGATGATAGCTATAGAACGGCTGCACGACTCCGACCTGGCCGAACACTTGGCAAGTGCCGCGGATCTTTCCGGATTCGGGGTCCTCGAGCACGAACATGTAGAGATCGCCGCTCTGCGAATCCTCCTCGCGGGCGAAGCTCTGCTCGGACCGGGCGAGCTTGGCGACCAGCGTCGCGCGCTCCGGCGGCAGGTTGGTGAAGCCGCCGCCGGTCAGCTTGGCCATTTCGTAGATGGCGGCAAAATCGGCGCCGGTCGCGGGACGAACGACGAAGCTCATGCCGCCTCCGAGGCCAGCCTAAGGATCGTCAGGGCGCTGAGCGCGGCGCGCTCCTGGAGGCTGTCGACGATCAGATATTCCTCCTCGCTGTGGATCTTGCCGCCGCGAACGCCCATCGTGTCGACCACAGGCACGCCGCAGGCGGCGATATTGTTGCCGTCGCACACGCCGCCCGAAGGCTGCCAGCCGATGGTCTGGCCCAGATCGGCGCCCGCCTTCCTGACGAGGTTGAACAGGGCCTCGGCCTCTTCGCTCAGCGGCTTGGGCGGCCGGGCGAAACCGCCGTGCGCTTCGATATAGACCTCATGCTGCGCAGCGGTCTCGTCGAGCGCCTTGGCGATCAGCCGTCCGGCAATCTCCTGATCATCGGTCGTGCGCGGCCGCATGTTGACGCGCAATATGGCGAGGTCGGGGACGACATTGTTGGGCGATCCGCCATCGATACGGGCCGGATTGACCGAGAGGCCGGGCGTCTTCGACATCGCCAGCCGAAGCGCGAGCTCGGCGGCGGCGACCAAGGCGTTGCGCCCGTCCTCGGGATTGCGGCCGGCATGGGCCGAGCGGCCCTTGACGACGAAGGAGAAATTCCCGCTCCCCGGCCGTGCGCCGGCGAGCGTTCCATCCGGCAGGGCCGCCGGTTCATAGGTCAGCGCCGCTTGCTTGCCCCGCGCCGCCTCGGCCAGCAGCGCCGCCGAAGCAAGCGAACCGACCTCTTCGTCGCTGTTGATGATCACTTCATAGCCGATCCGGTCCGCGGCCGGGCTGTGCTCGACCGCTTTGAGCGCCGCGAGCATGACGGCGAGACCGCCCTTCATGTCGGCGACCCCGGGCCCGCCGAGCAAGCCGTCCTCGATCCAGCGTGTCTCCTGGAACGGGTGATCCGCCGCGAACACCGTGTCCATGTGGCCTGTCAGAAGCAGCTGTACGGGCGCGGTCGGGCGCACCGTGAGGTGAAGGTGGCGGCCGTGCTCGATTTGGATCGTGCATCCCGAAGAATCGACAGTTTCGACCTTCGCCGGCCGCTCCAGGCGGATCAGCCCTGGCAGCACGGCGAAGGCGTCGACCAGCAGGTCGGCCATCCGCTCGAGCCCGGCAAGGTTGCGCGAGCCGCTGTTGACTGCCGCCCAGCCGAGCAGCTGGTCGAGCATCGGTTCGTCGCCCACGCGTTCGACGACCGCGCGCTCGCTCGACAATAATTCCGCCATGGCAACGGCTGTAGCCGCGCCGTTTGCGGAACGCCACACCGCTAGATCGTGGCGATCACCGGTTCGCTCCCAAAGGAGTCGGCGAGGCGAAGCAGCCGCCGCTCGACGGCATCCCCGACCAGCGCTTCCTCGCCGCGGCCCACGCTCAGCTGGATGGCGCCGTTGACGACGCTCAGCGCCGTCCGCTCCAGAACCGACGCGACGCCGCCGGAAAGACGCTGGCCGAGCCGCATCGCCTGGCCCCAGCAGTGCGCGCGGCGCAGATCTTCTTCCCGGCACAGCTGCAACAAGGCGGCATCGGGCAGGCGGTCGCGCCCGAAGTTCGCCGACAGGGCCTGTGCCATCATCACCCGGCCGGCAGGATCGATGGCGACCCAATTGCCGTGGAGCGCCATTTCGATCGCGCGGTCGGCGCGAAAGCCCGGATTCGCCTGCCATGCGGCGTCGGCGAGGAGGCAGGAAGCGAGGCGAAGCCGACGCAGAGCCGGCGGGTCGTCGAACAGCGGCGCGATCCAATCGTCGAGCATGTCTCCGTGCTGGCCGAAGCGATGCTCCCCGCCGCCGGCGTCGCGCGCTTCCTCGGTCAACGGGTCGAGCCGGCGGTCTCTGGGCTTCAAGGCGGCGTACAGCAGTCCCTCGCGGATCCCGTAGATCGAGACGACAAGCTGCGATGGCTCCAGCTCGTCGACCAGGAGCGCCAGCAGCATTGCCGCGGCGGGAGCGCTTGCCAGGCGCGCCGGCGACGCGGCCTTGGAAAATCTCGGATCGAGCCCGCCGACCAGGCGCCGCAGCTCCTTCGCGCGTCCCGGCTTCATCCGATATTGGTGGGTAATCGGCAGCGGGAAATTGGTGGCAAGCATGTCAATCCTCGCCAGCGCGCGCCATGAGCCGCCGACCATGTAGAAGCGCCGTCCGCGGCTGCGATCCTTCAAGGTCGAGCGCTTCAACGCTTCCTTCAGGACCTTGCGCGCCGCGCGCTCGCCGTCGGCCGTCGGCTCGAGCCGGAGCACGCCGAGCGGGAGCGAGATGCCCTTCCCGGTATCGCCGTCCCCGACCTCCACCAGTTCCAGGCTTCCGCCGCCAAGGTCGCCGACGATACCGTCGGCTTCGGGGATTCCGGACAGGACTCCTTCCCCGGCATAATCGGCTTCCTCGTCCGCGCTGAGCACTCGGCAATTGAGCCCGATGCCCCTGACCTCGCGGACGAAATCGTCGCCGTCGTCGGCGTCGCGAATGGCCGCGGTCGCGACAACCTCGGTGCGCCGGACCTTCATATGGTCGATCAGCAGCTTGAACCGGCTCAATGCCGAGACCGCCCGTGCGCGGGCTTCCTCCGGAAGGCTGCCTGAAAGGTCGGCCCCCGATCCGAGTCCCGCGAGCACTTTCTCGTTGAAGATCGGGGCCGGGACGCGCGGCGGACCGGCATAGACCACCAGCCGGACCGAGTTCGACCCGATATCGATGATCGCTGTGGGTTCCGCCTGTTCCAGGCTCTACCGCCCCCGGTGGAAGCGGAGCTTGGGCACGCGGCGGCCCTTCTTCAGCGCCTGCCCGCGGCCCGACAGGCTGGGGTTCGACATGAAATATTCGTGCAGGTTGAACTCCTGGCCCGGCTTCGCGGTGAGCCGCGTGTAGCTGCCGTCCGGGTTGAGCCGCCAGCTCTGCTCATTGTCAATGAGATTGGCGACCATCACCTGGTCGATCAGCTGCGCGTGCACCGTCGGGTTCTCGATCGGCAGCATATATTCGATCCGGCGGTCGAGGTTCCGCGGCATCCAGTCGCCCGAGCTCATATACACTTTTGCTGCGGCGTGAGGCAGCTCGTGGCCGTTGGCGAAGCACCATACGCGGGCATGCTCCAGGAACCGGCCGATGATCGACTTCACGAAGATATTCTCACTGAGCCCCGGAACACCCGGCCTCAGGCAGCAGATCCCGCGGATGATCAGATCGATCTGCACGCCGGCGGCGCTCGCTTCGTAGAGCTTGTCGATGATCGGCGGGTCTACCAGCGAGTTCATCTTGGCCCAGATGCCCGACGGATTGCCCGCCTTGGCGCTCGCGATTTCCGCGTCGATCAGCTTGATCAGCTCGGGCCTCATCTGGGCCGGCGAGATGACCAGCTGCTTGAGGTTGCGCGGCTCCAGGTATCCCGTGATGTAATTGAACAGCTTTGCCGCATCGCGGCCGATCTGGGGATTGGCCGTGAAGTAGCTGAGGTCGGTGTAGATGCGCGCGGTAAGCGGATGGTAATTGCCCGTCCCGAAGTGGCAGTAGGTGCGAAAGCCTTTCTCCTCGCGCCGGACGACCACTGACACCTTCGCGTGGGTCTTCCAGTCGATGAAGCCGTAGATGACCTGTACCCCGGCGCGTTCGAGCGCGTTGGCCCACAGCAAGTTCTGCTCTTCGTCAAAGCGTGCTTTGAGCTCGACCACCGCCGTGACGGACTTGCCCGCCTCGGCAGCATCGATCAGCGCGCGCATGATCGCCGATTGCTTGCCCGCGCGATACAGCGTTTGCTTGATCGCGACGACGTCCGGATCGGCCGCCGCCTGCTGGATGAATTCGACGACCACCTCGAAGCTTTCGTAGGGGTGGTGGACCAGGATGTCCTTTTCCTTGATCGCCGCGAAACAGTCGCCGCCATGGTCGCGAACGCGCTCCGGAAAGCGCGGGTTGAAGGGCGGGAATTTGAGGTCCGGCCGGTCCTCCTCGACCAGCTGTGAGAGGTCCGCCATGCCAAGGAAGCCGCGCGTCTCGGAGGTGATTGCATTTACCGCGTCGAGCCCGTCCTTCACGACCTTCACAACGCTTTCAGGCATCCCGGGCTCGAGCTCGAGCCGAACGACACGTCCGCGCCGGCGCCGCTTGATCGCCGTGCGGAAGTAAAGGACGAGGTCCTCGGCCTCCTCCTCGACTTCGATGTCGCTGTCGCGAATGATCCGGAAGGCGCCGCCGCGCACGACCTCATATTTGGGGAACAGATATTCGGTCTTGCGGCGGATCAGCGTCTCGAGCGCGATGTACCGGCCAGTGGGCCCGGGAATGCGCACGAACCGCGGAAGGCTTGCCGGTGCCATCACCAGCTCGCGCACGCTGTTGCGGCCTTTCTTCAGCTCGAAGATCAGCGACAGTCCCATGTTCCGGATGAACGGGAAGGGGTGCGCGGGATCGATCGCCTGCGGTGTCAGAACGGGAAAGATCTGCTCGCGGAAGTGAACGTCGAGCCAGGCCTCGGCAGCTGCGTCGAGCGGTTCCTCGCGGACCACATCGAGGCCGGCGGCCCCGAGCTCGCTTTGCAGGCTCGCCCAGACGTCGTGCTGGGCCGTCACTAGCCGGTCGGCTTCGACGATGATCGCCGAGAGCTGCTGAGTCGGCGTCAGGCCGTCGATCGAATGCTCTTCGACGCCCAGTGCCTGATGCGCCTTGAGGCCGGCGACTCGGACCATGAAGAATTCATCGAGATTGCTGGCCGAGATCGACAGGAAACGGACTCGTTCGAGCAAGGGATGGTTCGGATTGCAGGCCTCCTCGAGGACCCGCCGGTTGAATTCCAGCCAGCTGAGCTCGCGGTTGAAATAGCGCGGCTCGGGCCGCGGCGCTTCGGTCGGTGCCGCGACCGGCGCAACCGCGGGCGTTTCCGGAACGCTCTCGGTCAACTCGTCACGACGGGAAGATATGCGCGCCTTTTGATCCACAGCATGTCGCCGAATTGAAACAGAGCCTCATTACAAAGATGTGACGAAAAATGGTATGAGCCGGACCGCTCTTGAACGCCCATGAGGGAAAGCCTGTGCCCAAAGACAAGAAAAACAAGGACAAGAAGAACGCAAAAAAAGGCAATGGCGCGGCGCTCTCGAAAGCGTCGAAGAAAGCCACCAAGAGCATGAAGGCGTTGAGCCGGAACCCACTGGTCGCCGATGTCGTTGCCGCCGCGCTGGTGTCGATGGCCGCCGCGCTCAAGGATTCCGACAAGGCGCGCCGGCTCGCGAGTGAGGCCGGCGACCAGCTCAATGCGATGTCCAGGAAAAGCGGGAAGCAGGGCAATGCCATGTGGGACCTGGCACTCGACATCGGCCGGCGCACGCTCGAGAGCCTTGCCTCCGAAGCTGCTGGGGGACGCCGCAAATCTGCCGGCAAGTAAGCTGGCCGAGCCTGGCCGGCTCTTGACGGCATCAGTCAGGCCGGGGACTTAAGCATCACTGGGAATTCGGTTTTTCCAACCGTTCGTCGGTTGGTCGAAGAAGCGTTGGACCTTGTCGGGCAGGTCGCCTAGCCAACAGGTCGGGTAAGGGGGACAAATGCTCGAAATCGCCAATCTTTCGCACACCTATGCCAACGGCACGGTCGCACTGGACGACGTCAGCCTGTCGATCCCGCGCGGGATGTTCGGCCTGCTCGGCCCCAACGGCGCGGGCAAGTCGACGCTTATGCGGACCGTTGCGACGCTGCAGGAGCCGACTGCCGGGACGATCAAGTTCGGCGATATCGACGTTCTCGCGGAGCCGGACCGACTGCGCCGGACGCTCGGTTATTTACCGCAGGATTTCGGAGTCTACCCGCGCGTTTCGGCTTATTCGATGCTCGATCAGATGGCCGTGCTCAAGGGCATCACCGGCAAGGGCGAACGCAAGAGCGTGGTCGAGACCCTTCTTAACCAGACGAACCTCTGGGCCGTGCGTGACAAGGCCATCGCCGGCTTCTCTGGCGGCATGCGCCAGCGCTTCGGAATCGCTCAGGCGCTGATCGGCAATCCCGAGCTCATCATTGTCGATGAACCGACGGCGGGCCTCGATCCCGAAGAGCGCAACCGCTTCCTCAACCTGCTCGCCGGGATCGGCGACAATGTCGTCGTCATCCTGTCGACGCATATCGTCGACGACGTCGCCGATCTGTGCCCGCTGATGGCGGTTCTCGCCAACGGCCGGCTCCAGCTACAGGGCAAGCCCGCCGACCTCATCGCCTCCACGCGCAACAAGGTGTGGAAGAAGGCCATCAAGTCGGACGAGCTCGAAGATTATCAGTCGAAATATGAAGTGATCTCGACCCGACTATTTGCAGGCAACACGATCGTCCACGTCCTCTCCGACGCGCAGCCGCAAGGGTTCGATCCGGTCGAGGGCGGTCTCGAGGACGTCTATTTCTCGACGCTTTCCACGCTTCGTCGCGCAGCCTGAGCGGAAGGATCGCGCAAATGCTGTTCGGAATCACCGGATTCGAAATCCGCTACCAGCTCCGCAACCCCGTCTTCTGGGTCGCTGTTGCGATCTTCTTCCTGATGGGCTTCGGGATCACGGCAAGCGAGAACGTCCGGATCGGGACGCCCGGCGCGGTCCATGAAAACGCGCCCTACGCGATTGCGGTGGCGACGGCTGCCTTCTCGCCTTTCTACCTGTTCGTCATCACCGCCTTCGTCGCCAACGCCATCGTTCGGGACGACAGCAGCGGCTTCGCGCCGATCGTTCGGGCGACGGCGGTCACCGCCCGGCAGATCGTAATCGGCCGGTTCCTGGGCGGGCTCTTTATCGCCTGGCTTGGCTATCTCGCGATTCCGGTCGGCATGGCGACCGGCTCGACCATGCCGTGGGTCGATCCGGAAACGGTCGGTCCCCAGAACCTCGCTTATTACGCCTGGAACTTCGCCGTCTTCGGGCTTCCCAACGTCTTCCTGATGAGCGCCGCCTTGTTTGCGATCGCGACAATCCTGCGCTCGATGATGGCGGCCTACATCGGGGCGATCACGCTCGTCATGGGCTATCTGATCACGACCAGCGTCGTCGGCCAGAAGATCGAATATCGCGAAACCTTCGCGCGGTGGGAGCCGCTCGGCACGGGAGCGTTGCAGGAAGCGACCCGCTATTGGACCCAGACGGAGATGAACAGCCGCCTCGTCGACCTGACGGGCGACCTCTTGTTCAATCGGATCTGGGCCGTCGCCCTGGGCCTCGCCTTCCTCGCCTTCACCGTTTGGCGCTTCACCATGATTGAGGGCGCCCCCTCGAAGTGGCGGCTGAAAAGGCTCGCCAGGCGCGACGCGAAGGCCGCCCGAATTGCTGCGGTCGAGCCCGTTGGAGACGGCGGCCGAGTGCTCGCTCGCGATGCAAAGCCTTCGCGCTTCGAACAGTTCCTGATGCGCCTCCGGATCGAGACCCGCATGGTGCTGACCAGCCCGGGCCTCATCATCCTAATGTTGCTGGCGATTACGTTCACCGGCCTGATCCTGTTCATCGGGCAATCCGTTTATGGAACCGCCGACCATCCGACCGTGGCCGCCACGGTGACCACGGTGGCGAATGGCTCGGGCATCTTCCTGTTGATGATCGCCGCTTTCTACGGCGGCGAGCTCGTGTGGCGCGAGCGCGACCGCAAGGTCAACGAGCTGATCGACTCCACGCCGGTGCCGAACTGGATGATGACCGTGCCGAAGATGATCGCCATCTTCCTGGTCCTGCTCATCGTGAACCTGGCGACGGCGTCGGCCGGCATCATCTACGGGCTGGTCCAGGGCGCGCGCTCCCTCGGGATCCCGGAATATATCGGCTGGTTCATCATCCCCGCCGCGATCGACGGACTGCTCACCGCGATCCTCGCCGTCTTCGTGCAGGTGCTCAGTCCCAACAAATATATCGGCTGGGGCATCCTCTTCGCCTGGTTCGTCGGGACCATCTTCCTCAGCAACATGGGCTTTTCGAACCCGCTCTACGCTTACGGGCGGGAGCCCAACGTGCCGTTCAGCGATTTCGTCGGCGCGGGCAGCTTCTGGAAGGGGGCGGCCGTCCTTCAATTCTACTGGCTGTGCTTCGCTCTAATTCTTGCCGTGCTGGCCCACATGCTGTGGCCGCGCGGCGCGGACCTTGCCGTCAGGAATCGGCTCCGCAGGCTGCCCCGCATGGCAAGCGCGCCCTTGCTCGCGATCATCGGCGTTTCCGCCGCCGCGATGGCCGCGACCGGCGCCTATGCCTATTACAACATCGAGGTCCTGAACCGCTATCTGACCAGCGACGACGCCGAGAAGATGCAGGCCGATTACGAGCGCAAGTACCTCAAGTTCGAGAAGCTGCCGCAGCCCGCGATCACCAAGGTGACGCTCAACGTCCAGCTCTTCCCCAGGCAGCGGCTTTTGCTGACCGATGGCCGCTATGACCTCGTCAACAAGACCGCCTCGCCGATCGTCGACGTTCACGTCCGCCGGACCAGCGACAGCACCGAATGGCTGAAGCTCGACATTGCCGGTGCGCGCCTCGTCGGCAACGACGAGAAGTTCGGCTATCGCATTTACCGCTTCGACAAGCCCTTGGCTCCGGGAGCAGCGACGACCCTGACCTTCAAATCGCGCCTATGGCGCCGCGGTTTCCGCGCCTTCAATCCGGCGACCGACGTGATCGAGAACGGCACGTTCGTGAACAATGGCGAGTTCGCTCCGGTCATCGGGATGAACCGCCAGGACCTGCTGAGCGACCGCTCCAAGCGCCGGCGCCAGGGCCTTCCGCCCGAGCTGCGCATGGCGAAGCTGGAGGATATGTCGGCGACGGCGCACAATTATGTCGGCTCGGACTGGGTGACCTCCGACATCACGCTGACGACCGATGCCGACCAGACGCCGATCGCTCCGGGCAACCGCGTGTCCGACACGACGGCCAACGGGCGGCGGACCGCTCACTTCGTCAGCCCCGCGCCGATCCTCTATTTCTTCTCGATCCAGTCGGCCGACTATCGCGTCGCGTCGCGGATGCACAACGGGATCCGCCTATCGGTGTTCTACCATCGGGGTCACGACTGGAACGTGCCCAAGATGCTGGACGCGATGGGCTCGGCGCTCGATTACTATCGCGCCCACTACGGGCCTTATCAGTTCAACTACGCCCGGATCATCGAATTCCCCGGCTATGCCAGCTTCGCGCAGGCCTTCGCGGGGACGATGCCTTATTCGGAATCGATCGGTTTCAACGCGAACACCAACGATCCCGACAAGATCGACTTCACGACCTATGTCGTCGCCCACGAGATGTCGCACCAATACTGGGCGCACCAGGTGATCGGCGCCGACATGCAGGGCGGAACGCTGACCAGCGAGACTCTGGCGCAATATTCGGCGCTGATGGTGATGAAGCACCTCTACGGGCCCGACAAGATCCGCCGCTTCCTGAAATATGAGCTCGACAATTACCTGCGCAGCCGCGCCGGCGAGGCGGTCGAGGAACTGCCGCTCGAGCGCGTCGAGAACCAGCAGTACGTCCATTACCGCAAGGGCGCCGTTGCGATGTATCTGCTGCAGGAACGGCTCGGGGAGGACGCGGTCGACCGGGCGCTCGCCCGCTTCGACGCGCGCTTCCGCTTCAAGGGCGCGCCCTACCTTCGCTCCACCGATCTCATCGACGAGTTCCGCAAAGAGGCGAAGACGCCCGAGCAGCAGCAGCTGATCACTGACCTGTTCGAGAAGATCACGCTCTACGACCTCAAGGTCGCGGACGCCTCGACCCGCAAGGACGGTGACGGCTGGACGACGACGCTGACCATCGCCGCCGACAAATATTACGCCAACGGCAAGGGCGCGGAGACCAAGGCGAAGCTCAGCGAGCCCATCGAGGTCGGACTGTTCTCGGCGCGCCCGGGGCTTGGCGCTTTCTCAGGCAAGGACGTGATCGTGATGGCCCGTGAGCCCCTGCGCAGCGGCAGGCAGAAGATCACGCTTCACAGCCGCCAGAAGCCGGCGTTCGCGGGCGTCGACCCCTATAATTACTATGTCGATCGCAACAGCGACGACAATGTGAAGGACGTCACAACCAGCTGAGCCTTCCCGCTCAGCCGGGAAGATGCTCCGCGAATTCCCGCAGGAGCCTCCGGTAGAGATCGCGCTTGAACGGCACGATCAACTCCGGGAGCTGCTCGGGCTCGATCCACTTCCATTCGCGGAACTCGGGGTGCTTGGTGGCTATGTTGACGTCGCTGTCGTCGCCGAGGAAGCGCGCGAGGTACCAGTCCTGGTCCTGCCCCTTCCACTTGCCGCCCCAGAGCTTGTCGCGAAGCTCCTCCGGCAGATCATATTTCAGCCGTTCCGGGCAATCGGCGATCGGTTCGACCAGGCGAGGCGGGATTCCCGTCTCCTCCTCCAGCTCGCGCAGCGCCGTGGCCCACGGTTCCTCGCCCTTGTCGATGCCGCCCTGCGGCATCTGCCACGCCTCATCCGTATTATCGATGCGCGCACCGACGAATACCTTGCCTTCGCGGTTGAGGAGCATGACGCCCACGCCGCGGCGATATGGTCGATCGTCGATCATTGATCGGAAGACGGGGTACGAGCGGCCGCATGGAGCGGCAAGGCTAAATTCGGCAGCTCAGGGCGCGAGCGGAGACAGCGCCTTTAACTCGCTGATACCGTTCACGCTCAACTTGGCCCACTGCTCGACGAGCGCCCGGAAATCGGCGCGGTTGCCGACGCTCGAGCGCCAGCCGACCGTATTGTCGCCGGCGATCTTGGTATCGACAGCGCGGCCGAGCAGGGCTCCCGTCATCGAATCCCGCGCTTCGATGATCAGCGTCGCCTGTCCGGCAGTATCGGCGAACGTGTAGGATCGGCCCGCCGTCGGCCGGTCCGGCGCGCTCACCGTTATGTTGAGGATGCCGGTCTTGACGCGCAGCACGTCCGGGCCGGGGGCGCTAACGATTGGATAGCCGCCTTTCTCCCAGGCCTTGGCAAAGATGTCGCTGGACTTCGTGATGCCTTCGGCAACCGCGTCCTGAACGTCGCGATCGGAGATGTTGCCCGACAGGTTCCTGCTGGTCGAATTATATTCCTTCTGCCAGTTCTTTCGGAACGCGACTTCCGTTGGGTCGAGCATAACCTTGGTGTAGCCACGGAAATCGGCCCCCGGCTGCAGGTAGACATAATCCATCCGCTTCGACTTGGTCAGGACGAGTCCGTCCCAGTTGGCGGGAGGGGCTTTGGCCGCGGCGTTGGGCGACATCGCCAGGATGAAGGTCGCCACGCCTGCAGCGATGAGTTTGGAGCCGTTCACGTCAGTCTCCTCGGCGAGGGCGACAAGCTAAGGTCAGGGTGCGGACACCCGGAACATCGGTTGAAACCCGTAGGGAGAGGCCGGATTCAGGCGAGAAATGGTGGCACAAGAGGCGCCGCAGGCTTAAAGAGCCATTAGTTCCAATATTCAGGCGTTTGTGAAGGACCCGCTCGTGGCGACAGCCACTCACCTCGTCACCGAAAAAGAAGCCACGGCGCATCCGCCGGTCGAAGCCGTCGTCGTTCGCTTTGCCGGAGATTCCGGCGATGGCATGCAACTGACCGGCGGCCAGTTCACTTTGTCGACCGCGCTGGCCGGCAACGACCTCGCGACCTTCCCTGATTTTCCCGCCGAGATTCGCGCCCCCCAGGGGACGACCTTCGGCGTCTCGGCATTCCAGATCAATTTCGGCTCGACCGCCATCGAGACCGCCGGCGACCAGCCCGACGTGCTGATCGCGATGAACCCGGCAGCGCTCAAGGTGAACGCCGACGCTCTGCGCGAAGGCGGTCTCATCATCGCCGACGAGGGCGAGTTCACCGCGCGCAACCTCGCCAAGGCGGGCTATGAGCAGAGCCCGCTCGAGGATGGCAGCCTGTCGAAATGGCAGGTGGTCCATTTCAACATCTCGCAGCTGACGCTCGATGCCGTGAAACCGTTCGGCCTCGGCAACAAGGAAGCGCTGCGCTGCAAGAATATGTGGACGCTGGGGCTCGCGCTGTGGATGTTCGACCGCGACCGCGGGCCGATCGTCGACTGGCTGAAGGCCAAGTTCGCCAAAGCGCCGGAACTGGCCGAGGCCAACATCGCCGCGCTCAACGCCGGCCACGCCTATGGCGAGACGGTCGAAATGGGCGCGCCGTTCAAGCAGCATCACATTGCCGCCGCACCCGCCGCGGCGGGCCTTTACCGCACCGTCACCGGCGCCGAGGCGCTGGCTTTGGGCCTGGTCGCGGGATGCCAGCTGGCGGGCCTGAAGATGTTCTTCGGCGGCTATCCGATTACGCCGGCATCGGCGCTTCTGCACCATCTGTCGCGGCTCAAGGAATATGGGATCACCACGTTCCAGGCCGAGGACGAGATTGCAGCGATCTGCTCGGCGATCGGCGCAAGCTATGCGGGTCAGCTTGGGATCACCTCTTCATCGGGACCGGGCATTGCGCTGAAGACCGAGGCGATGGGCCTCGCGATCATGACCGAGCTTCCGCTGGTGATCGTCAACTCGCAGCGGGGCGGCC
>Ga0207706_10001810_pt1 | contig 20994 bp, 22 predicted proteins | sample KBSC53metaG_FD_184318 | JGI IMG/M metagenome (GOLD analysis project Ga0207706, IMG submission 184318) | Corn rhizosphere microbial communities from Kellogg Biological Station, Michigan, USA - KBS C5-3 metaG (SPAdes) (version 2) | ecosystem: Host-associated > Plants > Roots > Rhizosphere > Soil ... | reverse complement strand
ACGTTACCCAGGATGCCGAGCGCACCGCGTTGCCCTTGCACCGCCGAATTAAAAGTCGTGCCGTTAAAAACAGCCCTCTCGCCCATGTCCACGGGCCAGCCGGCATTGATATGGCCCGTATCCACATTAATGGAAAAAATAAGGTGTTTCTTGGTCGGGCCGCCATCGGGCGTCGTCATTGCGTCGAGAAAGAGCGCGCGCGAGGCACGATCGACAATGGGAGTGCCAGTGATACCCAGCGGATCAATTTTAGTGCATGCGAGATAATTTGACGGCACAGGCCCGCCAACGCTGAGTTGCCAAATAATGCTGCCATCCCCGGCGTCCAGCGCGTACACGTTATTTGATTCAGTCACTACTATGACCATCGCCCTGTCGCTCGGACCGCCTTCGATGTAGAGCGGCTGTGCGTAAACCGCGCCAGAAATTGTGCCGTCAAAGTTCAGGTCCCGCCTCAGATTGGCGGCAGCGCCTGGCGTGAAGGCGGCATCAATGTAAAGACCGGCACGCGCAGCATCGTTGTGATACTGGGTAACGTTCACCCGTGGGCCCATTGCGCTCGCGGCAGCGACGCATGATCCGACAACGGCGAGCGAGCAAATGGGAAAAAGACGTTTCATAGGCGGCAGTTCGACAGTGGCCGCCTCCCTTTTACCACAATGCGCTGCCTCCTTGTCAAGTCCATGACGATACAATCGGCACTTGGCATCCATCGAATCGTCACGCGCGTTTCTCCGAGACTCGGCCAAAAAAGAGCCGACGCAACCGATGTTGTTATTTATCACCTCGCCTTAGGCATCACAGCCGAGGCGATGGCTGATGAGATCTCACCCAGGCCCGGGAGTCGGGCGAGGGCGCGGTGTCGGGGTTTGGTCGAGGCGCATCAAAGATGTCGCCCCATTCTGGGATTTGCGATTTCCCTCGAAGCGCCCGGCGAGTACGCTTTTTATTCAGAAGCGCGGCAGCAGGTCAAGCATTTTGCGATTTTCTGCCTTCACGTGGTCGCAGCCGAAGATTGAGCGCAGGGATTCGCGCTTGCGTGTCTCGCCGGAACCGCCTAATAGCATTAGCTTTCATGATCCACCACATTGTTCTCTATAAGCTTAGGCCCGAGGTCACTCCCGCTCGGGTGGAGGCGATGATGATGAACGCACGGATGCAGCTGTTGAAAATTCCGGAGGTCCTGAGCATCAAATGCGGCAAACGGGTCGATTCTGAATTGCCCTGGCCGTTCTTTATCGCGATTGACTTTGAATCGATGGACAAATACGCCATCTTCCGTGAGGACCCGATTTTCGTGAAGTTCACGGAAGAGATCATCAAGCCAAACACGGCCGATTCTTTGGTCTTGGACTTCGAGACGGACCCGGGCAAAGACGTTCGCTTCTCGTGATTCCTGTAGTCGCTTCGCTGTGCGAAGCGCAGCACTGGGGTATTTGTAGCGCGCGCGGCACGCCTCTCTCAGAAACGCGGCTACAGCGGCGAATTGCCATTTCGACGGGGCGCGCGTAATCATCGATCTCGATGCGCCTCGGCTATCTTTATTCGCGGTATCCCGTTATCTCGCAAACGTTTTGCGACGCGGAGATGCTGTCCTTGGAACGTCTCGGCATTGAACTCGTGATTGGTTCGGTTTATCCGCCGCTCACCAGTTTGCGCCACGAACATATCTCCAGGCTGCGCGCGCCGATCTGCTACGCGCCGCCACAGGAAGTCTTAAAAATTTGGGAGAAAGACGCGAAAACGACCGGGAAATGGCCCGGGGCGCTTGTCGATCGGCACGAGCAAAAATACGGTCCGAGCTTCAAGGCCGAACAGCGCGCTCGCAATGCGCTCTACTTCGCGGAGCTGTTTGCGCGCAATGGCGTCGATCATTTTCATGTGCACTTCGCCAATCGCGCAGCGCACACGGCCATTTTCTTGAAAGAAATTTCGGAAATTCCTTTCAGTGTCACGGCGCACGGACAGGATTTCATGAAGGATCTCGGTAATAATGATCTCCTGCGTGAAATCTGCGCCGCTGCCGAGTTTGTTGCGGCTGAAACTGATTACAGCCGTGAACTGCTTTGTCAGCGGTGCCCGGATTCCACCGGGAAAATTTACCGGGTCTACAACGGCATCGACCTAGAGTTTTGTCCTCCCTCTCCCTCGACGGCAAACCCACTCCCGCGCATCATCAGCGTCGGCCGGCTTGTCGCGTTCAAAGGATTCGAACACCTCATCGATGCCTGCGGGGAGGTGGAGCGAGGTGGACTCGATTTCACCTGCGAAATAATCGGCGACGGTCCGCTGCGGGACCATCTTCAGGCAAAGATCGACACACTGAAGCTCTCACCCCGGGTTAAATTGCTTGGCTCTCTGTCCCAGGGAGCGGTGATCGAGAAATTGCGAGCTGCCGATATCTTTGCGCTCGCCTCGGTAACGGACAGCCAAGGCGCCAGCGATGTTTTTCCAACCGTGATCATCGAAGCGATGGCGGCTGCGCGTCCAGTTGTTTCGACTCGGCTTGCTGGAATTCCCGAATTGGTCGCGCACGGCGAAACGGGATTGTTAGTGGCGCCCGGCGATACAAGCGCCCTCGCGCAAGCGCTCGGGAAACTGATCCGGAATCCCGAATTGCGCTCGCATTACGGCCGCACCGGCCGCGCGCGAATCGAACAGCATTTTCGAATCGAGCACACAGTTGCGCCGCTTCTCCAGCTCTTCGAGGGAGCCTCGGCCAAATCTGGTCAGCGCCGCGCTTTGCAGCCGGCTGCGCGATATTCCGGCGCGCCGGAGAGCGAAACGGCTACAGAGAACCATCAGATCGCATACCTGATTGATCGCTGGCCAGATAGAGATTTACCTCTCATCGAACGCGAGCTCGGGGAGATGAAACGGCGAGGCGTCTCGATCGTTCCATTCGTGTGCGAATTGAACTCAGCTGTCCGCTTGAGCCGGTCCATGGAACGAATGGCGCCCTCGCTAGAATTTTTGCCGGATGCGATCGTGATCGAGGCTGAATGGCGGGCAAATCCCGTTCTCGCCCAAAAATTGGAAGAGGCGCGAGCACAGCAGGACCTCCGGACGCCAAGCGCAGTTTTCCTGCGTCAGGCGCGTTTCGCCCTCGTATTGCGCAGATTGCTCCGCGAGAAGAAAGTTTCCCATGTTCACGCGACGAGCTCTCGCGCGTTGATCTGCGCGCTGATCCTGCAAAGACTCATTGAGGTCACAGTGAGCGCCACGATTGGGCGACGGTCGGAACTTCCACGAGACTGGGTCAAAGCTGCCTTGCCGCGATGTGTTGGAGGCCGTGTTCACGATGGCAAGTTGCTCGAAGCACAAAATGGCTCATTTGTGCTGGATAAAACCGGCGGGTTTCATTTGACCGGACGCACAAACTTCTGGCAGCAATGGGCCGAATTGCTTTTGGGCTGGAGCTGCAACGATCGAAGATCGAAAATCGAAAATCGAAAATGAAGAAAGCCATTCTACTTGCCGGTGGGGCAGGGACGCGCCTTTTCCCGCTCACGAAGATTGTCTGCAAACAGCTTCTTCCGATCTACGACAAGCCTATGATTTGTTACCCGCTGTCCACGCTTATGCTTGGCGGTCTGCGGGAGGTGCTGATCATTACGACGCCGAAGGATTTACCGATGCTGCGCGATTATCTGGGCGACGGCACGCATCTTGGCATGCGCATCGAATACGCCGAGCAGCCGAAGCCGGAAGGAATTGCTCAGGCTTTCCTGATCGGCGCAAAATTCCTCGGCGCCTCTGGCGCGTCACTTATTTTGGGCGACAACATTTTCTATGGGAAACTCGATTTTTACCGGGACGCTTTGGCCATCGAGCGCGGCGCTTGCATTTTTGGATATCAAGTCCGCGACCCTCAGCGCTATGGCGTGGTGGAGTTTGACGCCGCGGGCAAGGCAATTAGTCTGGAGGAAAAACCGAAGCAACCGAAGAGTCAATACGCGGTGCCGGGGCTTTATGTTTACGATGAGCGCGTTGTCGATCTTTGCCGATCCCTGCATCCGTCGGCGCGCGGCGAACTCGAGATTACGGATCTGAATTTGCTCTATCTCAAGGAGAAGCAGCTACACGTGAAGTTGCTCAGCCGCGGCATGGCATGGCTCGACACGGGCACGCAAACCAGCTTGCTCGAAGCGGGCAGTTACATCGCGACCATCGAACATCGACAGGGATTGAAAATCGCCTGTTTGGAGGAAGTCGCCCTGCGCACGGGTTTCATCAACCAATCACAATTGTCGAAGATCATCGATCGCTTGCCGAAAGGCGAGTATCGGGACTATCTGCAGATGGTCTGCGACGAGGGGCCAAGCGGTGCTCCAGAGCCGGTGGGTTAGCACGCCGGCTACCGCTACAACATCATTTCGGCTGTTCGCGCAGCAGATGACTCGTGTCGGCAAGTAATTTTGTCATCGCGTCGGCTTCTGTCCCTTCGTAATAACCGCGAATTTGACCATGCCGATCCACCAGCACCATCCGCGTGCTGTGCACCGGAGTTCCCTCCGCATCGCTGCCGTCGGCTATCGCAAGCTTAAACCCGTCGTGCGAAAGTTTGTAAATCGCAGATTTTGATCCGGTGAGAAAATCCCAGCGCTTAGGTTCGGCATGCAACTTCTCCGCGTACCCGCGCAGGACTTCAGTGGTGTCGGCATCCGGATCGACGGTAAATGAAACCAGATGCACATCGGTCTTTTCCAACGGCTTCTGCAATTCACTCATCCGAGTGCTGATCAGCGGGCACGGTCCCGGGCAGCTTGTAAAAATAAAATCAGCGATCCAAACTTCTCCGGCTAACTGCGCCGACCCAAATGGCTGGCCGTTCTGGTTGACGAGCTGAAAGGGCGGCACCGTGCCGTATGAAGGAACGGCGCGCTGCCGGAGTGCGCTTACTTCAAGGTGGCGCAGCCAGAGCAACAGCGCCAGGGTGACAAACGGAATGAGGATCAAGATCACTTTCCACGCGGTCGCGCTGCGCGATGGCGCAGAGGGCGTTGTCACAGAAGTCGCATTCATGGCTTGGTTAGCACGAGCGCGCCTAAAAGCAGGGGGAGATAAACGATCGAGCCGATAAACAACAGGCGTGCCGACGCGCGTGTGCGCAATCGCAAAAAACGCATCGCAACAGCGATAAACAACCCGCCAAGCGCAAGCTCAACCGGAACATAAAACATCGTCACGACTCCGAGAGAAGCGGGTAACCCGGCGACGATGAGCAGCAAGATGCAGAAGAGCACACTTTGACTGGCACTCCGTTCGCCACTGAGGTCGTCGCTTGAAATCATTCGGAAGCCGGCACGCGAATAATCATCGCGATACATCCAGGCGATGGCGAAGAAATGAGGCAGTTGCCACAGAAAGAGAATGGCAAAAAGGCTCCATGCGCCGGGATCGATCGTTCCACGAGCTGCTGCCCAACCGACCATCGGCGGGATCGCGCCCGGGATTGCGCCCACGGCGGTGTTTGCCGTGCTCGTGCGTTTCAGCGGCGTATAAGCGAAAATGTAAATCACGATCGTTATTGCCGCGAGGACCGCGCTCAGCACGTTGCAGGCAATCGCCAGATAGCCGATTCCGAAAATCGAGAGGACCACCCCAAGGGCGAACGCTTCCAAGGGACGCATGCGGCCGGCCGGAATCGGTCGTGTCCTCGTTCGATGCATCAACGCATCGAGTCTCCGTTCCCACCATTGGTTAAGCGCGGCTGCACCCGCCGCCGCCGCCGCAGTTCCAAGGACAACGTGAAAAAGCGCGATGTAATCGACGGGCGGTTCTGCGCCGAGATAAAAGCCAACAGCGGTGGTGAGCAGCACAAGTAGAGTGAGCCGCGCCTTGACCAATTCGGCGAAATCCGAAGCGAGCCGCCCGAGTGTGGACACGAGATGCGGATCTTGGGCTTCGAGCGCAGCGGTTTTCATGCCGGTCGAGAGATTGGCAGGGCGGGAACGTCGGGCGCGCCACGCCGGGAAACCGCCAAAATTCGCCAGCAACTCGCAGAGATACTCACGCCAAAAGATAGCATGACAGCGCCGACCGCGACATGCGTCGTCGCGACATCAGCGGCCTTGTTGCTCCAAATCGTCCAGGCCCCCACCGCAATCTGGCAAACGACCAGCGCTACCCAAAAGATCGATAATTGGGATATACCCGGGACACAGCGCGCATCTGTCCAAACACGCAAACAAAACGTAATGATCGCAATTGCAATCAACAGCGCGAGAAGGCGGTGTGCCATTTGCAGCCAGATTTGGAACGCGTCCACCTCCGATAAGCCTCGCGCATCTCGCCAGGCGTTGATCTTTGCGATTGCAGTCTCGCTCGTGTCTGGAATCCAGGCGCCGTTTGCCGTCGGAAAATCGAGAATCGCGAGGTCGCGATGCTGATGACGCATCGTCGCCCCAAGCGCAAGCTGCACATAAATTGCGAAAGTGATAGCAATCGCCAGCTTTTTAATCAGCGCGATTTTCCGGAACACAGGGCTCAGCCCCGTGTGACCGGCTGCGGACGTTTTCCGTATCCGAGAGTACGTCACTGAGTTCCAAAAGTTCGTTGTGACCAACGCGATAAAGACCAGGAGGGCAAGGAACGCTTGCGCGAGGCAGGCATGAAAGATTCCGATCTCGTCTTTCAGCATAGTCACGCGGAGACCGCCGAGAATTCCCTGCAGGATAACGCCGGCCAGCGCGATCACGCCAAGATTCCGCACCCATCGTCGATCGTCACTACGCCAAAGCCAAATCGCGAGAATGATCGTCAGGAATCCAACTGCCGAAGCGATTAAGCGGTGGGTATGCTCAAACAAAATGCCGCCAACCCATTTTGAGACGGGAAATAAAAACATGTTGTAACCGAATGTGGTCGGCCAATCGGGCACCGCGAGACCAACGCCTTTGCTCGTGACCATTCCGCCGCTGCTAATTAGCAATAACGTGGCGACGCATGTGAACCACGCGAAACGGTTCAGCCATTTACTGTCGCGGCCCCGAAATCTTTCGGGGTCGACACGATTGGAGATCAACCTGTCCACGGTTGGAAAATAACCGGGACGGGAACAAATGCGACGAACCATAGACTCGCCGCTAAAGAAAGAGAACCTAACCGCTGGGGTTTGGGGAAGGCGCGGGCGCGGCCGGTTTGTTTTCCGGTTGAGTGGTTGGTTGGTTCTGCGTTTTCGGCGCACCAGCCGGAGGTGCGCTTTGCGCGCCACCAGCCAACTCGGCGCGTTCTTTTAGCCAAGCTTGATAGTCCTCTGGTGTATCGACCACCAGGCTTCCCTTCATTGAATAATGGCCCAGACCGCACAGCTGGGCGCAAATGACTTCATAAGTCCCTGTCTTGATTGGAGTGAACCACAGTGGGATGCGCGAACCAGGAATTGCATCGGCTCCAATCCGCATGCTCGGCAGAAAGAAATCGTGGATCACATCTTTCGAAGAAAGCTCAACAATAACAGGGCGATTCACCGGCACATGAAGTTCGCCAAGCGTCGTGATATCGTCTTTACCTGCGGGATCGTTCGGATCGAGGCCCATGGGATTTGAGTTGCTTTCAAAGCTGATATCGCGGCGGCCAAATTGTCCGTCTGGTCCTGGTAGGTGATAATTGAAACTGAACTGTTGCGCGACAACGTTAACGAGAATCGCATCTTTGGTGGACGGAAACTCGTTCACGCGCTTTGCCCAAAGCGGGATCGCGAAGCCGAGCAGCAGCACGGCTTCAATCAAGACAACGGAGAATTCCAGATGTGTTGAGATGCCGCTTCTCACTCCGTGGTGATCAGCAACCGGGTGCCGCCGCTTCCGAAAACGAATCAAAACGAAAATAAAAAACGCCGACCAACCAAAGAAGAGAGCGCCCATGAACCAGTGGCAGAATTCGATGATGTGATCGATTTGATATCCGTGCGAGGAAGCGTTCGGCGGCATTCCCAGAAATTCATTGATCAGCGCGAGGCTATTCATATTTGCTCAGATCTTCCTCGGCGATCTCCTGGTAAGGCTCGACCGGCATGCGTCCCTGCCGCCAGAGGTGAAAACCGAATGCGCCGATTCCACCCAGCACCGACATGACAGCGCCAAACAGAAACCAGATCGCCACCGCCATGTGCTCAGTCGATTTTCCATCTTTTGCGCCGTAGCAAAACGGGCACGCCAGCGCCTGACCAACCGGCGAAAAGATCGACAAGAGTAAAATCGACAGGATTTTCGCCTTCATGTGATGATGCGAAGCCGTTTCATTTTCCGATAAAACCAAACGCCGTAAACGATCAGCGCAACCGCGGCTACAAACGAGAAGATCGCGCCGGCGAGATAAACGGGCTCGCCTTCGACAAGGTTGACCCAGATGCACCATGCTCCGATCCCGAGCGCAAGCAGAGTCGAGAAAATAATGAAAACAATATGGAAGCCTTTAAGCGACATCTAACGAAGGACCGGGTAGTCGTACCACGCCAGAAATGTAAGCCAAAAAAGTCCGAGCACAAAAAAGCCGGTGAAAATGAGGATGCGATAAATGAGCCGCTTTTCCGCTGCGAGATGCATGAAAATTGCCGCCACTAGCCCTGCCTTGAACGTCGCCACCAGCATGGCCACGGCCACGTTCGCTTTGGGCGCGCCAAAATCGACGTAAGAAAGCGCGACGGTAACCGCGGTGAACACGAGCAACGTCGCGCCGACCATCAAATAACCTCGGACGTGCTTTTGGACATTATGCGCGTACTCCTCGTGTTCGCTCGGGTCGGGTGAAACGTCGGGTGGGTTATTCATGGCTTAAAGCAAATAGAAAAGCGGAAAGACAAAAATCCAGACCAGATCGACAAAGTGCCAGAACAGACCGGAAACTTCGACGCGATTGGCCAGATGTTCCGGATTGCGCTGGTAAAGCTTTTTGCTGACCGGCAGCCACATGTAAATGAACACGAGCACTCCGCCGAGCACGTGCAGTCCATGTAAGCCAGTGATTGTAAAATAGCTCGCAAAATACGCGCTGTGTTTGGGCAGAAACATCGTCGCGTATCGCACGTCCTCCTTTTCGATCGTGGCGATTTTGTCGGTGGCGTGGCGCGGCCAAAAGTGTGGGCGATCCATCGCCGCATTGGTCGGTTCTGCGTTCAGCGGATCGAGCGCGACTTCGTATTCCTTGATCTTGGGGTCATTCAAGGCTGCAGGATTGTGCAGATGACCTGTAATTTCGAGGCGTGGTGGCAGACCTTTCGCGGCGGCATGTTCGTTGCCGAGATATTCTTCGTACTTCCCGAGCGCGTCCGGTTTAATATAAACGCCGAAGTGCTTGAATTTCTCGGGCCATTCGTACGCGAGTTTAACGGTCAAGAAAATCACGCCGCACAGGATCGTGGCCAGCATGTACCACCAATAGGCCCGATACCTTCTCATCTTCAGCGCCGCCCAGGCCAGCACCACCGTGACCGACGACAGGATCAGAATGGCGGTGTTCATGGTGCCAACGGGAACGTTGAGCAAGCCGTGAGGCCACATGCCCGGCGGGGAATCGATGCGCAAAAAAATGTAGGCGGAGAAAAGTCCCCCGAAGAGCATCACTTCCGAGGCCAGGAAAAGCCAGATGCCGATCTTGGCGTTCCACAGGCCCGTATCGGGCCGGGTCGAAATGGTGTACGGAATCTCCATCGCTTAGCTCAGGCGAGAGCTGGCTCGACCGGAGGCTTGCGGCGAGTCCGCTCGGCCGGTTCCACCGGCTCATTCTGCATCGTGAAATCACGTTCGCGACCGGGCAGACTATACTCGTATGGCCCACGATAGGCGACGGGTGTATGGATGAAATTGCCGTGCGGCGGGGGAGAAGGCGCCGTCCATTCTAACGTGGTGGCCTCCCATGGATTGTCGTTCACCTTTTCGCCATGCCTAATGCTCCAGAAGAAATTAATGATGAAAGGGATTTGGGCCAGGCCCATGGTCCAGGCCGCCCACGAGATGGGCGTGTTCCATTGAAAGCCGGTCAATCCCCAAATCGTGTGCTCGGTTGAAACGCCCCATCCCTGCCCACCGTCATACCAGCGCCGATGCATTCCGGCCATCCCCTGCAAGAACATGGGCAGAAAAATGACGTTCATACAGATCAGCGTCGGCCAGAAGTGCACTTTGCCCCAGAACTCGCTCATCTTTCGACCGGTCGCTTTCGGGAACCAGTAATAGATGCCGGCAAATAGCCCGAAGATCGTTCCCGGCGCCACGATGTAATGGAAATGCGCGATTATATAGTACGTGTCGTGCAAATAGAGGTCGGCGCTGTTGAAGGCGAGCGGAATACCGGTGAGGCCGCCAATTCCAAACATCGGGAGGAATGCGATGACGAAAAGCATCGGCACATTGAACCGGATCGACCCACCCCAAAGGGAAATAAAGAACGCGCTTAAAATGATGACTGATGGAATGGAAATTAGCAGCGTGGTCGTCTGAAAAAACGCGCTGACCGCCGTACCCATGCCGGTGAGCCACATGTGATGCGCCCAGACGATGAACGACAAAAAGCCGATCACGAGCACGGAGAAGACAAGTGACTTGTAACCCCAGAGCGGCTTGCGCGAATTGTTCGCCAGAATCTCGGCGACGATCCCGAACGCTGGCAAAATCAGCACGTAAACCTCTGGATGTCCAAGGAACCAGAACAAGTGTTGCCACAAAAGCGGACTACCGCCGCCACTGATCTGCACCTGCGCGCCATTTACGACCAGACCGCTAGGCAGGAAAAAGCTCGTGTCCGCAACCCGATCCATCAGTTGCATGATGATCGCAGCTTCGAGCGGCGGGAACGCCAGCAGCAACAGAAACGCGGTGACAAATTGCGCCCACACAAAAAACGGCAGCCGCATCCAGGTCAGCCCTTTGGCGCGCAATTGAATGATCGTGGTGATGAAATTGACCGCCCCGAGCAACGACGAAGTGATCAAAAAAATAAACCCGATCAGCCAGAGCGTCTGCCCATTGAAAATTGCATGTAACCCTGCACCCCTGTTCTCAAATGCCGCCAGTGGCGTGTAGGAAGTCCAGCCGCTCTTGGCCGCACCGCCGGGCACGAAGAAACTGATCATCATGATGAGCCCGCCAACCGCAAACGCCCAAAAACTCGCGGCGTTGACTTTCGGGAACGTCATGTCCGGCGCACCGATTTGCAGCGGCACAACAAAATTTCCAAAAGCTGCAAACGCCAGCGGCACGACTCCGGCAAAAATCATGATCGTCCCGTGCATTGCGCCGAGCGAGTTGTAAAAGTCGGACGTCATTTTCCCGTCCGGTATCATGCCGGCGCCGAAAATGTACGGGAGCAGCTTTCCAATCACTGGCAATGCCTGACCGGGATAGGCCAGTTGCCAGCGCATCAACATCATCAGACAAAAGCCAAAGAACAAGAAGACCAGGCCGCAGAGTCCGTACTGAATGCCAATCACCTTATGATCGGTGGAAAAGATGTATTTTCGCCACCATCCGAGCTCGTGATGCTCGTGGCCGGCTTCGTGCGCGTGTGGGTCGTGATGTTCCGCTGTTGCGGGAAGAGAAGTGGAAGGATCCATTTCAGAAGAAAAATCTCGTTTCAATATCTAGAGAGAAGCTCGATTTGCAAAGCGCAAAAAAATACTCCGACGCCGAAGACGGCGGCTCACATTGCTTCGTCAGTCTGCTTACTTCATCTGGTGCTTCTGCCGCTCCAGTTCGTGCTGGATCATCCGCTCCCGGCTCGACCCGAACCAACGATACGAATAAACGTTCAATCCATGGACTAGCAGTCCGATTCCCCAACCGAGCATTCCCCATTGAAACCAGAGATGGTTCGGATCTTTCAAAAGATTAAACGTAACAAGCAGCGCGTTGACGACTATGTAAATCATCACGTGACGGTAAAACGCGCGTTGCATCGCCGACCGGACAGCGGCCCTGCGATAAATAATCTCGTTTTCCATAGGTCTATTTCAGCACGGCGAGCTTGCATGGCGAGCGCGAATTACGGCGTAATGTCCTTTACCTCTGTTCACTTTTGATTCGTCCGCGTTGTCCGCTCGTTCCACCACCTCGACAATCGCCGCTCGGGAATCGGCGGGACTGCTTCATGGGCGGGGGCGCAGTGTGAGGTATCGTTGAAAAGGGTAAGCCGTGCGCGCATCGCGTCCTTAAAATCGACAATGTTCAGCGCGGCCGGCTTTTGATCGAGATTATCCCGGTAACGCCGCGGATCAAACCCCAGCAGTGAGCTAAGCAACAGTCGGATGGTCGCCTTGTGCGAAACGACGAGGATGTTTTCGCCGGGATGCTTGCGCACCAGCTCGACGAGCACCGGCAGGGCACGTGCCGTCACGGCCAGACCACTTTCGCCACCCACGGGCGCAAACGTGTAGGGGTCTTTTTCCCATTCCGCCGCCTCATCCGGATATTTTTCTTCCACTTCGCGTCGCGTCATCTGTTCCCAGCGGCCGTGCGAAATCTCGCGCAGACCATCGCGCGTCTGCACTTCTAGTTTGTGCGGCGCCGCAAGAATTTGAGCGGTCTCGACTGTGCGTCCGAGCGGCGATGCATAAACTGCGGCAATCTTCTCGTTCCTCAATCGCTCCGCCAACTGGCGTACTTGCTCGCGTCCTTCATCGGAAAGCGCCACATCGCTTGCGCCGGCAAATCGATCTTCCGCGCTCACCACCGTAGCGCCATGTCGCACCATGAAAACACGCGTTGCAGCTGATGCCATACGATCACCTTTGTAATGACGTACCTTCTGTCAAAGCGCAATCTCTCTTCGCCGGTCAAAGATGACCCGAAAGCGTTCGGGTTGATGCTAGATTTGCTCGGTGGAAAAAGATGCACAGCTGCGCGCCATCATCCATCTGGACATGGACTGCTTTTACGCGGCGATCGAGGTGCGCGACCGTCCTTCGTTGCGCGGCAAACCGGTGGGCGTGGGCGGCGCTCGCGACCGCCGCGGCGTTTTGACGACGTGCAATTACGAAGCGCGTAAGTTCGGTGTGCGCTCGGCCATGCCAACATTCATGGCGTTGCAACGTTGCCCGAATCTGATCGTGTTGCCGACGCGCTTCGATGTTTATCGGCGCGAAGCGGCGGTCATCCGCGGAATCTTGCATCGCTTCACGTCGTTGATCGAACCGCTCTCACTCGACGAAGCATATCTCGACGTCACTGAGCATCCCGGCGCACCCGGACCATTGGCACAAGTCATCCGCGGGACGATTTTTCGCAAAACGAAGCTCACTTCCTCAGCCGGAATTGGTGCCAACAAGCTGATCGCAAAAATCGCGAGCGAAGTAAATAAGCCGAACGGCCAATTTGAGGTTACGCCGGAACAAGTCCCAGAGTTCATGGAAAATTTGCCGGTCCGCAAAATTTGGGGAATCGGCGAGAAGACGGAGCGGAAACTGGAAGAGCTCGGCGTCAAGACCTGCGGCCAGTTGCAACGTTTTTCCCGGCCGGAGCTTGTCGAATTTTTTGGCAAGTTTGGTCTCGATCTCTATGATCTTTGCCGAGGCATCGATCCCCGGCCGGTCGAGCCGGATCGTCCGCGCAAATCGCTCAGCACCGAGGAAACGTTCGCCGCCGATCTTACCACGGTCGATCAATGCGAAGAAAAACTGGAAGAGCTGTTCCAGGAATTGATGGCTGATCTCGCCCAAAAAGAATCAACGCGCGAGATCACGAAAATTTTCGTGAAGCTAAAATTTAACGACTTTACGCGCACAACCGCGGAGCGCACGGGCCTTGCGCCCGCGTTGGAACATTTTCGCTTGCTGCTCGCGGAAGCATTCGGCCGCGCCGGAAAACCCGTGCGCCTCATCGGCCTCGGTGTTCGTTTTGCCGAGACCATGCCGGACAGTGCCCAGTTGGATTTGCTCTAGTTACAACTGCAAAAACAGACACTCTCTGGCGAGATGGGAGCTGAGTTAAGGAATAGGAAACAGAGTTCATTCAGTCGAGGCTCGAGTTACCGCCTTGCGCACAAGAAATTCTCGAAGGGGGATCGTTCATCCATTTTCACGTCGCGAAAGTTTAGAATTGTCAGGTAATCCTTGATCCTTTCGGCAAAATGTCGTGCGTATTCCATATTCGGCGCTGTCGACCCAGGTGGGATAAGACCGGTGAGTACCTTGCCGTTTTCTTGCAGGTACATAATTGGTATGGACAGCACAATGATTCCACCGTTCCGGAGGACTCTGTAGGCCTCGTGAAGTGCAGCTCGTCTGTTAAAGAGCGTGCACTGATACGCTCGCAACGACATATATAGATCGACAGAGTTGTTGGGTATCTGAGTTAGGTCCTCCGCGGCGCAGACGAAACGGGTCATCTGCACGTATTTCTTATCCGCGTATTGAAGTGCTTCGTTAGAAATGTCCACAGCCTTGAAGGAATGGAGCTGACTGAGAAATGGCTCCTCAGCATGACCATTGCCGATGCCGACATCGAGAATATCGAGTTGGTTAAAGTCTTTGACCCCCAGATCCTTCAGGAGATCCGTGAAATAGCAATGCCAGGGTCTTATTCCCTCAATTTGTATTGTTGACACGTCGACCAACTTTTCGTCCCCTCTTGGCTCAGCATACTTCCGGCTAAAAGCTGTAGCTCGCGCAGCCTGAAGAACTCTTTTGATCTCATCGGCCGATTTGTTGGGAAACCAGGCCCTTGTGCATATCTGCTCCAAATCGTTGATGTGCAACCTGTCCCCGATTTGAATCCCATCGATTTGGATTCCGTGATTTGCCGCCTCCGCCCTTACAATGTCCGTGATACTCTGAAGCCGGTACCTCGAGACGCTGTCGACTGAACGTGTCAAAGCAGCAGATGGTCTGCAACTCTGTTCCCAAAATGGCAGGAACAAGAGCGCGGCGACAAGCAGTAATATCGGACCCAAAAAACATAGGGCCCATCCCACCTTTGGCGAAAAGCTGGGCACTTTAAAGATTCCAAGGTCGGTTCCGCCCAGATATGGGCTTACGGCGAGGATCAGCGCGAAAGTGAGGAGTAGCACACCGAATTCCTTTGGAATTCCGATTACTTGGAGCGTGCTTTTCTTATCAGATGACATGAATTCTATCTGAAGTTGATCTCGCCCGCTAACAACGTTTAGGCCGAATTTCCCGATCTAGCTGGATTACGGACGGCAAAAAAGGATGCAGCATGCATTGGGAACGATCATGGGCCAACTGAGGATTGATCGACAATACAAATAAAGTCCCGATTTCGCATTCTGAAATGAAATCCTCGGCACACCCGTCAACAAAGCGCCCCCGAGTAATCAAACAGCAAATCTGCTTTGCGATGCAGACTCTCGTTTATGGAGACTTACTCGGCCACAGCTTTGACCACGCGACGCTGGAGTGCACTTTCTAATAAGCATCGGCGGCTTAAGGTTAAGAAATAGGGATGACTTCCGCGCAGGAAAGGAAAATCAGGCAAACCGGTTGCGACGCTCGCTTTGATAATCTAACGCGGCAACTTTACGCAACTGACGCGTCGATTTATCAGATCGAGCCGGTCGGTGCGGCTTTTCCGAAAAGTGCACAACAAACAAGCCTCGTCATTCGCGCTGCTGCTGAGGCAGGTCTTTCGGTTACGCCTCGAGGGGCCGGAACAAGTCTCGTCGGCAACGCGATTGGGCCAGGATTGATCGTCGAATTTTCGCGCTATAACCGCCAGATCTCCGAACTCGATCTCGAAAAGCACAGCGTGCGCGTTGGCGCGGGCGTTGTGCTCGATCAACTTAATGATTTCCTTAGACCGCACGGCTTCTGCTTTGGCCCGGATGTGGCAACGAGCGCCCGTGCGACGCTCGGCGGCATGATCGCCAATAATTCTTCCGGCGCGCGCTGCCCGATTTATGGGACAACGGCCGATCACGTGATCTCGCTCGAAATCGTGATGGCCGACGGTCGCATCGAAAAGATCGGCGGGACGCATGAGTCGCTACAGGCAGAGAGCGCGAAAATCGCGAGCCTCATTAGCGCGGCGACGGCCGAGATGACGGAGCGCTGGCCACCGGGCCTGATAAAACGCTGGCCCGGTTACGGCATCAAAAGATTTCTCCGTGCACCGAATGATCTCACCAACATTCTGGCCGGCAGCGAAGGAACGCTCGCCGCGATATTTTTTGCGGAACTGAAAATCTCGCCGCTGCCGGGTGCGAAAGGATTGGGTCTGATCTTTTTCGCATCGGTGGGAGAAGCGATGCAGGCAACGGTCGACCTGCTCGATCTTAAACCGGCTGCCATCGAACACATCGATCGCCCGTTGCTGGATCAAACCAAAGGCCAGCTCCATTTTCAGGCGGCGCGCGATTTGCTCGAACTCGATACGAAGCCGTGCGAAGCGATTTTGATCGTCGAGTTCTACGACGACGTCGCGGAGCGATTGTCGATCTTGCAATCGAGAAAGCTCGGGTTGCGCACGAAAATTCTCACCGATTCGACGGAGATGAATTTGGTCTGGTCGGTGCGCAAATCCGGCCTCTCGCTATTAACCGGTTGTGTGGGGCCGGCGAAACCGGTTGCGTTTATTGAAGATGCGGCCGTTCGTCCCGCGCAATTGCCGGAATACGTGCGCGGCCTCCAATCCATCATCCAACCGTTTGGCTTGAAGGCGAGTTATTACGGGCATGCTGCGAGCGGATTGTTGCATGTCCGACCGGTGCTCGATCTGCATAGCGCGGCAGATTTGAAAAAATTCAGACAAGTCGCCGATCAAACCTCCGCGCTGGTGCGGCAATTCAAGGGTTCGCTCTCGGCCGAGCACGGCGTCGGCATCGCGCGCAGCGAATACATGCGCGATCAACTCGGCGATGAGCTGCTCGAAGTGATGCGCGCAATCAAAAATGCGTTCGATCCGAAAAATATTTTCAATCCCGGGAAAATCTTCGACGACGGAGGACACAAGATCGACAATCATTTGCGCGAGAACTTCACTCGCCCGCTCGAGCTTCCATTCCAACCATCGCTCGCGTTCGTGTTCAAGGACCGTTCGTTCATCGGCAATCTCGAGCAATGCAACGGCTGTGGTGGTTGCCTAAAACAGACCGCCATCATGTGCCCAACATTCATGGCGACCGGAGAAGAAGTGATGTCCACACGCGGCCGCGCCAACATCATCCGCGCCGCGATCGAGTTGCGCGTAAACGGACACGATCCGCTGAAATCTGAAGAGCTGGAGGGCGCGCTGAGCAATTGTCTCTCCTGCAAGGGATGCACGCCGGAATGCCCGTCGAACGTTAATCTTGCATTGTTGAAGGCGGAACTGATGCACGCGCGATGGCGTCGAGATGGCTTACCGTTGCGCGAGCGAATATTCAGTAACGTTGATCTGCTCGGACAACTCGGCTGCGCAATGCCGTCGATAGCAAACCGCATTCTCGATTTAAAGCTGGCGCGCGTTGTAATGGAGAAGACGCTCGGCATCTCAGCGAAACGTTCGTTGCCCCATTACGCAAACGAACAATTCGATCGATGGTTCGCAAAACGTCTGGGGAGCGCGGGCGCCTCGCCCGCTGTGTCACGCGCCGCGCGGGACACTCCAAGCAGCGCGATACGTGCCCATAGCTCGCAACACGACACGTCGATTTTTGGCGAGGCGCCCGCGCTCCCCAGACGCGGCAAAGTCATTCTCTGGGACGACACTTTCGTGCGCTATCACGAGCCACACATCGGAATCGCCGCCATAAAAGTGCTGGAAGCGCTCGAGTTTGAAGTGGTGCTGGTGAAAAATCGGCGATGCTGCGGACGACCGGCATTCAGTCAGGGAAATCTCGATGCCGCCGCAAAACTCGGAAAACACAACATCTCTCAACTCTCCAGCCTTCGCTCAGCTACGGCTCGGCAAGCAACTCTCAACCATGAACTGTCGGCTGCTCCGATCCTATTCCTCGAGCCCTCCTGCTGGTCGATGTTTGTGGAAGATTATCGTGAGTTGAACATCGATGGCGCGGAGGATCTGGCGAAGCGCTGTTTCCTTTTCGAAAAATTTGTCGATGACGTACTGACGCGCGAACCGGAGGCGCTTCGATTCAATGAGCGCTCGGCGACAGTCGCGATTCATCCGCATTGCCATGCCAAGTCGACCATGAATCCGGCGTTCATGGCGCGACTCGCGGAAAGGTTGCCGGGCCGAAAAGCAACGGTACTCGACACGGCGTGCTGCGGAATGGCCGGCGCATTCGGCGCGCTTGCAGAGAAATACGATCTGTCGGTCCAAGTCGCCCAGCGCTTGCTCAACAATATCGATAATCAGCCGCCGGGAACGGAAATCATTGCCTCAGGCACAAGTTGCCGCCATCAAATCGCTGACCTCACCAACGGACGCGCGAAGCACATCGCCGAATTGATCGCGGAAGCGATGGTGTAGATGGCGTGTCGGCTGCATTTTGCAAAGCGAGCCGAATGCGAGCAAGGTCGCAGCATGGAAGCGGAGTCGTTAAGGCGCGCGTTCGCCGAGCTTTCCACTCCGCTTATCGCCGATGCCGCTCTGCGCGTGAAGATTCCTCTCCGAATCAGTCCGCCTGGCATTCAGTCGGTGATACCCAATCAACGGCTTGCGGGCCCGGCGCTGCCGGTGAGACATTTTGGAAGCGTCGATGTTTTTCTGGAAGCGATGCAAACCGCGGAACCCGGCGAAGTTCTGGTGATCGATAACGGAGGCCGCCTAGACGAAGGCTGCATCGGCGATTTAACCGCGCTCGAGGCTGAAAACTGCGGCTTGACGGGAATTATCGTGTGGGGCGCGCATCGTGATACTCCAGAACTGCGGCAGATTCGTCTGCCGATTTTCAGCTATGGGGTGTGTCCGGCCGGCCCGCAACGGCTCGACCCTCGTGACGCCTCAGCGCTGCGCTCCGCTCGTTTCGGTAACTTCCTGGTTGAAGCCGGCGACGTCGCTTTCGCCGATGACGACGGCTGTTTGTTTGCCTTTGCGGAGCGTGCCGACGAGCTGCTGTCGGTTGCGCATGAAATCTGGCAACGCGAGCGGCATCAGGCAGAAGCGATCAAAAGTGGGCACTCATTGCGAAAACAGTTGGAGTTTGCGCGGTATCTGAAGAAACGAGCAGCCGATTCCAGCTATACCTTTCGGGAACACCTCCGAAAAATAAGCGGCGCGATTGAGGAATAATCACGTCGCGTGTCTCGCGTCGAAAGTTGTAATTGGGTTTTCTGACGCCGGATTCTCCTGCCGATAGGCAACTCCTATCGCGCCTAGACGCATAAAGTATTTCAATCCGCGCCCAGGCTGTGGCCCGTTGTAGGCATGAAAACTACAATGCCAATGTGGTGGCGCATTGCACGGTTCATTGAGAACCGATACGTGCATAGGGCGCGACCTTCCTATCTGCCTGAGCTTGCTGGCTTTGGAGTAATTCTGATCCTTGCCGTCTGTCCGATGGTATTGCTGTTGGTCGCAGCGCTGGAAAGAATTAAATAAGCCGTGTTCCTACGTCGCTTCATGAGCGATTGACGAATCGCCGGCTGAGAAAGCAGCTGCGGCTTCCTGACGGAAGGCCGCGGCCGCTTTGCTCTGAAATCGAAGCGGATTGTAAAGAACATTCAGCTCACGTTCTGGAACCGGCGGAGCAAACGGCAGACTGACGCAACCCGGGGTCACTTGATGTTTCACCATCATTTGCGGAACAATTGAAACACCTATGCCAGCCGCGACCATGTTCGCGATCGTGCTGAGTTGGCTCCCGGCCAGCGCAATCTCCGGATGCAGCCGACGAGATTCGAGCAGGTGATTTACCTGTTGCGAGAGGCAATGCATCTCGTGCAGGAGCAGAAATCTTTGCGATTTAAGATCGTCGAAGGTGACCACCGTTTGTTTTACGAGAGGATGCTCTTCCGGCACAAGCGCAAGCAACGGTTCGTTGCCGAGGCGTTCGATCCGAAGAGTCGGACTCTTTTGACAAGTGGACGCCAATGCCACATCCAGCTCGCCGGCTTCAATGCGCCGGGCGATGCCGGCGGTCACGTCTTCAACGATGTGCAGCGTCACGTCCGGATAATGTTTCTGGAATGTCACGACCAGTTCGGGGAGCACATACGGCGCAATCGTGGGAATTGCGCCTACGGCCACGTCGCCGGCAATCTTGCCCTTGAGCTCGTCCACGCAACGTCGCGCATCGCCGATCGACGCCAAGATCTGTCGTGCGTACTCGAGCAAACAGCGCCCGGCTTCAGTGATAACGACAGAACGCGGCAAACGATCGAATAACGGCTGACCGACCTCCGCCTCCAGTTTTCGAATCTGTTGACTAAGCGAAGGTTGAGCGACGCGCACCTTGGCGGCCGCGCGGGAAAAGCTTCCCTCGTCGGCTACCGCGACGAAATAACGCAACTGGTGAATCTCCATGGTCCAAAGTCAGAAGGATGAATGAAGAATGGAGCTTATGGGATAAGCGACATCGAAGGCAAAGTCGAGAGGGTCGGCGAAGACGAAAATCATCCGCTCGGTTCACTCATGGATGTGCTCGGAGTCCTCATCGAAAAATATGAGGATGAACATGTTCCGGAGCTAGCTGAATAAACAGACTTCAGATCTCTGGCTCCGATCACCTATCACTAATTCCCAGCGTTTTGGCGCTTTGCCCGCCTCATCGCGGCAAATCTTCGTTTTAAGCAGCTTTTTTAGCGTTTTTCCGCGATGTGACACCGGGGAAGAGGACGACCTGGGCGGGAGCCTCACCGGTTCCGTTCTGACCGAAGGTCGACTCGAACGTCAGTTTTCCCGTAGCGATCTCGGTTAAAGCGATATCCGCTTCACGGAGCCCCGGAGCATATTCCACGAGAGGACGATGACCGAGCGAAAGCTGTCGCACCCGGCGTGCGACCATGTTCACCAGGATTTGCTGATTAGTGATTACTTCGGAGGCGGCTGCAATGAGATCGGCTTTCATAATTGATTCTGACTTTCTACTTGGCACCAACGTCGCACCGACTTTTGTGCGCACCGGAGGCTGACTTTCCTCCTTCGTACTTCTGGCTTT
>Ga0207706_10001808_pt1 | contig 20997 bp, 19 predicted proteins | sample KBSC53metaG_FD_184318 | JGI IMG/M metagenome (GOLD analysis project Ga0207706, IMG submission 184318) | Corn rhizosphere microbial communities from Kellogg Biological Station, Michigan, USA - KBS C5-3 metaG (SPAdes) (version 2) | ecosystem: Host-associated > Plants > Roots > Rhizosphere > Soil ... | reverse complement strand
ACCCGGGCGTTGTCGGGCACGTCGCCCAGGACGGTCGGCTCGATGAAGTAGCCGTTCCCATCCGGGATGTCGCCGCCCACCACCTTCGTGGCACCCTTCGACAGCGCGTCCTCGATCAGCTCCTTGACCTTCTCGCGCGACGGCTCGTCGATCAGCGGCCCGACCTTCACGTCCTCCTCGGTGCCGCGCCCGAGCTTCAGCGAGCCCATCTTCTCCGCGAGCCGCTCGGTGAACTCCTCGCGCACCGACTCGGCCACGTGGAAGCGGTTCGCCGACGTGCACGCCTCACCGATGTTGCGCATCTTCGCCAGCAGCGCGCCCTCGACCGCCTCGTCGAGGTCGGCGTCGTCGAAGATCAGGAAGGGCGCGTTGCCGCCGAGCTCCATCGACACGTTGAGCACGTTCTTCGCCGACGCCTCGATCAGCGAGCGCCCCACCTCGGTGGAGCCCGTGAAGGAAAGCTTCCGCAGCCGCGGGTCCTCGATCAGCGGCGCGGTCGTCTTGCCCGACGACGAGGTGGTGAAGATGTTCACGACACCGCCCGGCAGGCCGGCCTCCTCGAGGATCGAGGCCAGCGCGAGCATGGAGAGCGGCGTCTGCTGAGCCGGCTTCACCACGCTCGTGCACCCGGCGGCGATCGCGGGCCCCAGCTTGCGCGTGCCCATCGCCATCGGGAAGTTCCAGGGCGTGATCATGAGCGTCGGGCCCACCGGCTGCTTCATCACGAGCACTCGGCTCGTGCCGTTCGCGAACTGCTTCCAGGTGCCCTCCATCCGCAGCGCCTCGCCGGAGTACCAGCGGAAGAAGTCCGCCGCGTAGATGATCTCGGCCTTCGACTCGGCCACCGGCTTGCCCATCTCGAGCGTCATCAGCGTGGCGAGGTCGTCCGCGCGCTCGACCAGCAGCTCGAACGCCTTCCAGAGCACGCCGGCGCGGTCGTTCGGGGCCGAACCCGCCCATTCCTTCTGGGTGTCCACGGCCGCGTCGAGGGCCGCCATGGCGTCCTCGGGCGTCCCGTCGGCCACCTCGCAGATCGCGTCCTCGGTGGCCGGGTCGATCACGTCAAGCGTGCCGCCGCCGCTGGCGTCGCGCCACTCGCCTCCGATGTAGAGCTTGTTCGGGACCTGGTCGACGATCCTCTGTTCTTCCGTGGCGATGCTCATGTCGCAACAGTCTCCGTTCCGAGTTCTTCAGATATAGCGACGTCGATCGAATAGTCGATCGGCAGCACGATCAGCGAGGGGACGTCGAGCGAGAGCGCGTGGCGCAAGCGCTCGCCGAAGTCGTCGGCGGAGTCGCAGCGCCAGGCCGGCATGCCGAACGCCTCGGCCAGCCGCACGAAGTCCGGGTTCGTGAAATCGGTGCCGAAGTGGCGCCCGAACTTCTTGTCCTGCTTCCACACGATCGACCCGTACTGGCTGTTCTCCCAGATGACGTTCACGAATGCCGCGCCGATCCGCACCGCCGTCTCGAGCTCCTGGCAGTTCATGAGGAAGCCGCCGTCCCCGTTGACCGTGACGACGTTGCGGTCGGGGTGCACGAGCTTCGCCGCGACGGCCGCGGGCACGGCGAAGCCCATCCCGGCGAGCCCGTTCGCGATCAGCACCGTGTTCGGCTCGTAGGCCGGGAACATCCGGCCGATCCAGAGCTTGTGGAGCCCCACGTCCGAGATCAGGACGTCGTCGTGGCCGAGCGCCTGGCGGATCTCCCACAGCGCGCGCGGCGGCTGCACCGGGAACGCGTCGTCGTCCTTCGCCTGCTCGAAGCGGCCGAGCACCACGTCGCGCAGCCGCGCGGAGCCGCCCTGATGCGGCACGTGCCGGCACTCCTCCCCGAGTCGAGTGAGGATGTTGTAGATGTCGCCGATCAGCTCCACCTCCGGCATGAAGAAGGCGTCCGTCTCGGCCGGGACCGAGTCGATGCAGATGATCTTCTTGTCGCGTCCGGGGTTCCAATGCTCCGGCGAGTGCTCGACGAGGTCGTACCCGATCGCGAGCACGACGTCCGCGTCGTCGAACCCGGCCATCCGGTAGTCGCCCGACTGGAGCCCCACCGAGCCGAGCGCCTTCGGGTTGTCCGGCGGCAGGAGGCCCTTGCCCATGAACGTCTCGGCCACGGGAATGCCGGTCGCACGCACGAACTCGCGCAGCGCGGGCGCCGCCTTCGCGCGGATCACCCCGTTTCCACCGAGCGCGACTGGCCGAACCGCCCCGCGCACTACCTCCGCCGCCCGCAGCAGCTCGCGCGCGGCGGGCTCCGGCTGCACCGAGCGCCTGCGCGGCAGCGGCGCGGTGTCGACCTCGCTCGCCATCACGTCCTCCGGCAGCTCGATGTGCGTGGCGCCGGGCTTCTCCGTCTCGGCGAGCTTGAAGGCCTTGCGGACGACCTCCGGGATGATCGCCGGGTCGGCCACGCGAGCGTTCCACTTGGTGATCGGCCTCATCACCCTCGGCAGGTCGATGTACTGGTGCGACTCCTTGTGCATCCGCTCCAGGTCGCCCTGGCCGGTGAGCGCGACGAGCGGGGCACGGTCGAGGTAGGCGTCGGCCACCGCGGTCACGAGGTTCAGCGCGCCCGGGCCGAGCGTGCCGAGGCAGACACCGGCGCGGCCGGTGAGCCGGCCCCAGACGTCCGCCATGTAGGCGCCGCCCTGCTCGTGCCGCACGGGCACGAAGTCGATCGACGAGCGGGACAGCGACTCGTTCAGGTCGAGCGTCTCCTCACCCGGAATTCCGAAGACGTGCTTGACGCCCTCGGCCTCGAGGCATTCGACGAACACGTCGCTGGCCTTGCGCTTGGACACGGGCTCGTGACTGTAACGTCACACGGCGTGGCACCCGTGGCGCGCTACGCGAAGAGCGGAGACCTCCATATCGCCTACGTCGTCGAGGGTGATGCGCCGATGGACCTGGTCTGGATTCCGCCCTGGATCTCGCAGGTGGAGTACCTCTGGTCCGAGCCGTCGCTCGAGCGCGTGACGGCGCGCCTCACGCAGTTCGCTCGGCTGATCACGTTCGACCGGCGCGGCTCCGGGCTCTCCGACCCGTTCTTCGGGGCGCCCACGCTCGAGGAGCAGATGGACGACGTGCTGGCGGTCATGGACGCCGCCGGCTCCGAGCGGGCGGCGATCTGCGGCACGCTCGAGGGTGGCCCGATGGCGGCGCTCTTCGCCGCCACGTATCCAGACCGGACGGAGTCCCTCGTCCTGTACGCGACCTTCGCCCGTGCCACGTGGGCGCCCGGCTACGAGTGGGCGTGGCCCGCGGAGACGCGCGACAAGAACATGGAGCAGGCAGTCGAGCTCTGGGGCCAGGGCCACGTGGCGGCCGGCGTGGCACCCTCGCAGACGGGCGACCCGGCCTTCATGGAATGGGCCGGCCGCCTCGAGCGACTCGCCGCGAGCCCGTCGGTCATCAAGCGCATCTTCGACCTGATCGGGGAGTTCGACGTGCGCGACGTGCTCCCCTCGATCCGCGTGCCCACGCTCGTGATGCACCGAACCGACGACACCTTCATCCAGGTCGAGCACTCGCGCTACATCGCGTCCAGGATCCCCGGCGCGCGCTACGTGGAGCTCGAGGGGGAGGAGAACATGTTCTCCCTGGGCGACGTCGAGGCCGTGCTGGGCGAGATCGAGGAGTTCCTGACCGGTTCGCGGCACGACCACGAGCCCGACCGGATGCTCGCCACGGTGCTGTTCACCGACATCTGCGATTCCACGCGCCGTGCCGCCGAGATGGGCGACCGCGGCTGGCGGTTCCTGCTGGAGCGCCACGACGCGCTCTTCCGTCAGGCGCTCGAGCGCCACCGAGGCAGGGAGGTGAAGCGCACGGGCGACGGCTTCCTCGCGACCTTCGACGGCCCCGCGCGCGCTATCCGCTGCGCGGCCTCGGTCGCGGAGGCGATGGGCACGCTCGGCCTTCAGATCCGCGCCGGGCTCCACACGGGCGAGCTCGAGGTGATGGACAGAGACGTCGGCGGGCTGGCGGTGCACATCGCCTCCCGCGTCATGGGCCACGCGGGCCCGAACGAGGTGCTCGTCTCGGGGACCGTGAAGGACCTCGTGGTGGGATCCGGGATCGACTTCGAGGACCGCGGAGAGCGCGAGCTTCGCGGGGTGCCCGGAGAGTGGCGCCTGTTCGCGGTGGGCTAAAGGAACCGGGCGGAATTCCGACCGCTACCTTGAAGCCCTAGCCGAGTTCAGGGACCCAATGCGCCGTACCGCCCTCCTGACAGCCCTCGCGCTGCTTGCAGCAGTGCCCGCCACCTCTGAGGCCGCCGTGCGTCACGTGATCCGCGGTGCCGGATTCGGCCACGGGATCGGAATGAGCCAGTACGGCGCCTACGGCTACGCGCTCGAGGGCGCCAGGTACCCGGGCATCCTCGCCCACTACTACAGGGGCACGCGGCTCTCGACGGCGCCCAGCGGGCCGGTGCGGGTGCTCCTGCAGCCGGTCGACCCGTACATCCGCGTGCGCGGCGCCACCTCGGTCGGCGGTCGCTCGCTGAAGCCCGGCACGATGTACATCGCAAAGCGCGGCGGCGGGGGCATCGTCGTGACCACCTCGCGCGGCAGGCGCGTCGGCACGTTCGGGTCGGTGATCAAGTTCAAGAGCGCCGACCCCATGCGCCTGATGGGCCCGGCGCTCAACTCGGTGACCAGCGGCCTCTACCGCGGCTCGATGGAGGTGCGAGTGGACGGCGGCGGCGTGACCTCGATCAACGAGCTCGACATGGACAGCTACATCCGCGGCGTCGTGGCCGGCGAGATGCCGAGCAGCTGGCCGCTCGAGGCGCTCAAGGTCCAGGCCGTCGCCGCGCGGACCTACGCGCTCGCCACGAGCAAGACGAGCGGCGCCTTCGACCAGTACCCAGACACGCGCTCGCAGGTCTACCGCGGCGTCACGGGGGAGAGCGTCCGCAGCGACGCCGCCGTGAAGGACACCGCCGGCAGGATCGTTACCTACTCCGGGACGCCCGCCGTGACCTACTACTTCTCGACCTCCGGGGGCCACACGGAGAACATCGAGTTCTCGTTCGTCGGGTCGCTCTCGAAGCCGTGGCTGGTGGGGGTGCCGGATCCGTACGACACGCAGTCGCCGTACCATCGCTGGACCGTGCGGATGTCGGCGGCGGCGCTCGATCGCGCGCTGCGCGCGCCGGGGAGCTTCAAGCGGATCAAGGTGCTGGAGCGCGGCGTGTCGCCGCGGGTCGTGCGGGCGGAGGTGGTCGGCACGCGCGGCACCCGAAGCGTGAGCGGCCCGCAGATCAGGTCGGCGCTAGGCCTCCGGGACACCTGGTTCACCGACTACCGGGTGGCCACGTCGGCGAGCCGCGCACCGGTGGCAGGACGCGCGTGGTCGGGCCGCGCGGCGAGCTGGCTGCCGAGGCCGCCGGCGCGGCTCTTGGCGGGGCAGTTCCAGCCCGCGCCGCGGGCGCGGGTGCTCGGCATCGAGCGGAAGGCCGGCGGCGTGTGGCGCTTCGTCGAGCGCACGCGCACGTCACGCGCCGGTCGCTACGCCGTCACACTCAAGCGGCCCGGCCTGTATCGCGTGGCGTACGGCGCGGTAAAGGGTCCGCCCGTCCGCGTGCGCTGAGCCGGGTTAGGCGGTTTACCTGGCCATTTGCCCAGGAAAAGCGCCTCACCCCGTCAGTGCGTCTTCTACGCCCGGGGCGCGGCCACGCTCCTCACCAGCTCGACGATCTCGGCCGGCGCCTTGTCGGTCGAGCCGGCGTCGAAGGGCGGCTGGGGGTCGTACTCGATTCCGAGCTGGATCGCCTGTGCGACCTGGGGGCCGGCGATCTTCGCCGCGAGCACGAGACCCATGTCGATGCCGGACGACACGCCCGCGGCCGTGATCACCTTGCCCTGCTCGACGACTCGGCGGACCGTGGGCCGGGCCCCGTAGCGACCGAGGAAGTCCATGTCGAGCCAGTGCGTGGTGGCCTCGAGGCCGTCCAGCACCCCCGCCGCGCCGAGCAGAAGCGAGCCGGTGCAGACCGAGGTCGTCCACTCGGAGGTCTCATGCGCGGCGCGGATCCACCCGACGAGGCGCTCGTCCTCGAGGAAGTCGTGGGTCCCTGTGCCGCCCGGCACCAGGACGATCTCGGGGTCGGGAAGGTCCTCGAACGCGCCCTGGGCCTCGATGCCGAGCATGCCGTTGTCGGTGTGGACGACACCCGGCTCGTGGGCGAGCCAGGTGACGCTCGCGCCCGGCAGCCGTGAGAGCACCTCGTAGGGCCCGACGGCATCGAGCGCCGTGAAGCGGTCGTAGAGCGGAATGGCGATCCTCATGCTGCCTGCCTCCGGAATCGGGTTCTGTACTCGTTGGGGCTCACGCCGACCTGACGCCGGAACGCGCGGCGCATCGTCTCGACGGTGCCGAACCCGGCCTGCTGAGCGACGGCCTCGACGGGCAGGTCGCCCGTCTCCAGGGCGATGCGCGCGCTCTCGACGCGGGCCTCCTCGACATAGGCGCCGGGCGTCCTGCCGGTCTCGCGCCGGAAGGCGCGGGCGAAGTTGCGTTCGCTCATGCAGGCGCGCCGGGCGAGCGCGGGCACCGAGAGATCCTCGTCCAGGTGGTCGGGGATCCACGCCTGGAGCTCTCGCAGCGGCGCCCGGTCGGCGGTCTGAGCGGAGAGCTGGGCGCTGAACTGCGCCTGGCCGCCGGGACGCTGGAGGAAGACGACCAGGTGGCGCGCGACCTGGAGCGCGACCCGGCGGCCGAGGTCCTCCTCGACGAGCGCGAGGGCGAGGTCCAACCCGGCGGTCACGCCCGCCGAGGTCGCGACGCTGCCGTCGCGCACGAAGATCGGATCGCGTTCGACGTGGACCCCCGGATAGCGGTGCTCCAGGTCGGCGCAGCTGGCCCAGTGCGTGGTCGCCCGGCGCCCGTCGAGCAGGCCCGCCCTGGCGAGCAGGAAGGCGCCGGTGCACACCGAGGCCACTCGCCGAGAGCGCGTAGCCGCCTCCGCGATCCAGTCGACGAGCTCCGCATCCTCCTCCGCACGACGCGTGCCTGTACCGCCCGCGATGAGCAGGGTGTCGATGGGCACCTTCACACGATCGAGGCGGACATCTGGCACGAACGACACGGTGGAGGTGGCCAGCGGCCCCTCCTCCTCGGCTGCCACCGTAACCTCGTAGCCCGGCGGCTTGATCAGGCTCGCGGCCCGGAAGACCTCGGCCGGCCCGGTCACGTCAAGCGTCTGAACCCCGGGGAAGACGACGATGACGACGCGGCGCATGAGCCCATGATCCGCGCCGGCGACCCTGGCCGCAAGGGCATCGAGGGGACGATTTCTGCCACGACCAGGGACGGTGCCGCAGGAAATGCGGCTGTCATCCGCAAAAAGTGCGGCACCAGACCGGACCCGGCCGCCTTCAGTGCAGGTCGTTCGGCCCGCAGCGCGCGTCCAACGCGTTCGGCCCGCAGCGCGCGCCGCTCAGCTCGGCGTGAACCTGAACGTCGCGACATCCCCGTCCTGCATGACGTAGTCGCGGCCTTCCACGCGCGTCAGGGCCCGCTCGCGCGCCGCCGTGTAGCCGCCGGCGTCCACCAGCGCCTCCCAGGGCGTCACCTCCGCCGCCACGAAGCCGCGCTCCATGTCCGTGTGGATCGCGCCCGCGGCGCTGCGGGCCCTGGTCCCGCGCGGGATCGCCCACGCGCGCGCCTCCTTGTCCTGGCCGCCGGTGAAGAACTGGATCAGGTGGAGCAGCTCGAAGGACTCGCGGATGACCGTCTCGAGGCCGGACTCGGCGACCCCGAGCTCCTCCCTCATCGCCGAAGCCTCGTCGTCGTCCAGCTCCGACAGCTCGGCGTCCAGCCGCGCGCTGACCGCGGTCGCCCGGGCGCCCCGCTCGGACGCGTGCGCAACCAGCTCCGGGGGCGGCACCAACTCCTCGCCCTCCGCGACGTTGGCGACGTAGAGAACGGGCTTCGAGGTAAGGGCACTCAGCCTCACCGCCGCTCCGGGCGCGGCGTCGGGCTCCGGAACCGTGCGAACGGAGCGCCCTTCGCGGAGTGCCTCGATCACCTGGGCCAGCCACCTCTCCTCCGCTACGGCCACCTTGTCAAGCGACTTCGCCTGCTTGGACACGCGCTCGAAACGCCGCTCGGCCTGCTCGAGGTCGGCGAACAGCAGCTCGGTCTCGATCGCGTCCACGTCGGCCAGCGGGTCCACGCGCCCCTCCGGGTGGACCACCTGCGGGTCGTGGTGGGCACGGACCACGTGCAGGATCGCGTCGGTCTCGCGGATGTTCGCGAGGAACTTGTTCCCGAGGCCCTCGCCCTGGTGCGCCCCGCGGACCAGCCCGGCGATGTCGTGGAACTGGATCGTCTCGTGCACCACCGGCTTCGCGCCCACGGTCGCCGCCACCCGATCCAGGCGCTCGTCGGGCACGCCGACCACCGCGACGTTCGGCTCCACGGTCGTGAACGGGTAGTTCGCGGCCTGAGCTCCGGCACGCGTGAGCGCGTTGAACAGCGAGGACTTCCCCGCGTTCGGCATGCCAACGATGCCTATCTTCATACTCGCAACCGCATGTTCGCCCCCGCGAAACTAGAGGACGGCCAGATCGTCCGGATCGGGCCGCAACAGGTGCGCTACGTGAGGCGGAGGGCGCCCGAGGCGGCGCCCGGGGACCTCCCGATCCTGGTTCTCCACGGATGGGGCGCCCACATCGAGGCCGTCGCTCCGATCCTCGCCGCGCTCGAGGGCGACGCGGACGTGATCGCGCTGGACCTGCCCGGGTTCGGCGAGAGCGAGCCGCCCCCGGACGCCTGGGACGTGGACGCCTACGCCCGCTTCATCATCCACTTCCTCGACGAGATGGCGGTTGAGCGCGCCCACCTGGTCGGGCACTCGCACGGCGGCCGCGTCTCGATCGCGCTGGCCGCCGACGAGCCCGAGCGCGTCGGGCGCCTCCTGCTCGTCGACTCGGCGGGGATCCCGCCCAAGCGCGGCTGGCGCTACCGGCGGCGCGTCGCCGTCGCAAAGCTGGGCAGGCTGATCGGCAAGCTGGGCACGCCGGGTCGACGGCTGCAGGACAGGATGCGCGCCCGGGTTGCCTCGCGTGACTATCTCGAGGCATCGGAGGCGATGCGCGGGACGCTCCGCGCGGTCATCGCCGCCGACCTGCGCGACCGGATGCCGCGGATCGCCGCAGCCACGCTGCTCGTCTGGGGCGACCGCGACGACGACACACCGCTCTGGATGGGGCAGGAGATGGAGCAGCTGATCCCGGACGCCGGCCTGGTCGTGCTCGAAGGAGCCGGCCACTACAGCTACGCGGACTCACCCGGCCAGTTCGGCGCCGTCGCCCGCCGCTTCCTGGTGGAGCAGCCGCGGGCGGCCGCGGCCGGTGGTGAGGACGCGCGTGGCGGAGACGGCGAGGACGCGCGTGGCGGCGACGGCCGGATCGACGAGGCTGCCTCGTGACCGCCATCGGCCTCATCGCCGCAGCGCTCGGGGTGCTCACCCTCATCGCGGGCCGCCTGCACTTCATGCTCCACCTGTTTCAGCTCGAGCACTACGAGGCCGCCCGGCTGCGCGTGTGGGTGGAGAGGCGCGACGCGCGCGTGGACACGACGCTGCTCGCGGCCTCCGCGGCGGCGGGCGGCGCGCTCACGATCGCCGCCGCCCTCGAGGCCGACGTGCTCGTGCTCGTCCTCGGGGTGGCGAGCGGAATCGTGCTCGCCGGATTCGGCCACCGCATCATCCGCCGCCCGCAGACCAAGCCGCTCGTCTTCACCCCCCGCGCCCGGCGGCTCTTCGGCGTGGCGCTCGCCATCCCCGCCCTCGTGCTCGCGCTCGCCGCCATCGCGGTGATCGCCGGAGCACCGGCATGGGTCGGAGCGGCGGCCGGCACGGCCACCGCCCTCGCCGCGATCGCCGGTGCGCCCGAGCTGCTGTTCGCGGCGGACACGCTCGTCAAGCCGCTCCAGGCGCTCGACACCCGCCGCTTCGTCCAGCGCGCTCAGCGCAGGCTCGACGAGATCGCCCCGCTCGTGATCGGGATCACGGGCTCCTACGGGAAGACCACTACCAAGGCGTGCGTGGCCGAGGTAGCCGAGCTGCGCGGGCCGGCCTACGCCACACCGGCATCGTTCAACACCTACCTGGGCGTCATGCGCGCCGTCAACGAGGGCCTGACGGCCAAGCACCGGACCTTCATCGCAGAGATGGGCGCTTACCGGCCGGGTGACATCACCGAGCTGTGCGAGCTCGTCCACCCGAGCATCGGCGTCCTCACCGCCATCGGCCCGGCGCACCTGGAGCGCTTCGGCTCGCTCGACGCGATCGAGCGAGCCAAGGGAGAGCTCGCGGAGCAGCTGCCGGCCGACGGCGTCTACGTGACTACGGCCGACGACGAGCGCTGCCTGCGCACGACCGAGCGCACCAGGGCGCGCGTCGTCCTGTTCAGCGCCGCCGGACACCCGGACGCCGACCTCACCGCCACGGACATCGCGATGGCAGAGGGCACGACGCGCTTCACGCTGCGCCGGGGCAACGACGAGGTCACAGTCCGCACCCGTCTGCTCGGCCGCCACAACGTCGCGAACCTGCTCGCCGCGGCCGCCGTCGGCACGAGCCTCGACCTCCCGCTGGACGCGATCGGACGGGCGCTCGCTCGCGTCTCGCCGCCCGCCCACCGGCTCGCCCCGATCCTGAACCGTCAGGCCGGCATCGTGGTGATCGACGACGCCTACAACTCGAACCCAGTCGGCGCCGCGGCGGCGCTCGAGGTGCTCGCGTCGCACCAGGCGGAGCGCAGGCTGCTCGTGACGCCCGGCATGGTCGAGCTCGGCGAGCGCGAGGACGAGGAGAACGAGCGCTTCGGCGAGCGGGCGGCCGCGGTCTGCGACCTCGTCGTGCTGGTCGGCGAGGAGCGCTCGAAGCCGATCCTCGCCGGCCTGAACGCCGCGTCGTTCCCGCACTCCCAGATCCACGTGGTCGCGAACTCGTCGGAGGCCGAGGCGCTGCTCGCGAAGACCACGCGCCGGGGCGACGTGGTGCTGTTCGAGAACGACCTTCCGGATCTCTACGCGGAGGACAACGGAAGTAGGGTTCCGCGCCGATGACGCAGCAGGGACTTCGGGTCGCCGTCCTGTTCGGCGGCCCCTCGGTGGAGCACGACGTCTCGATCATCAGCGCTCAGCAGCTGATGGCGGTCATGGAGCCGCGCCATGAGCCGATCCCGGTCTATCTGGCCCGCGACGGCCGCTGGTGGACCGGCGACGCGCTCCGGGAGATCGGCTCCTTTGGCAGCGAGGTCCCGGCCGGCGCCGAGCCCTGCGAGCTGCGGCTCGGCCGCGACGGCGCGCCCTTCGCGATTCCGGGCTCCTCTCGATTCAAGGGCGACCGCGACCTCCAGGTGGACGCCGCCATCAACTCGATCCACGGCACCGGAGGCGAGGACGGCAGCCTGCTCGGCGCCCTCGAGCTGAGCGGCGTGCCCTACGCCGGCGGGGGCGTCGCCGCGGCCGCCGTGGCGATGGACAAGCGGCTCGGAAAGCTCGTGTTCAGGGAGGCCGGCGTGGAGGTCTGCCCTCATACGGTGCTCCACCGCGACGAGTGGAGCCGCGACCGTGCGGCCGCGCTCCAGCGCGCCGCGGAGCAGGGCATCCCCTGTTACGTGAAGCCCGTCTCGCTCGGATCCTCGATCGGCGTCGCGCGCGTGACGGACCCCGCCGAGCTCGAGGAGGCGCTCGAGCTGGCCTTCGAGCTGGATCTCACGGCGCTCGTGGAGCCGGCGCTCGACGACCACGTGGAGGTGAACGTGGCCATCCTCGGCAGCCGCACCACCGGGCTCCGCGCCTCCGAGGTCGAGCAGCCGGTGCGCGACGCGGAGGCGGCCCTCTCGTTCGAGGACAAGTACCTGCGCGGCGGCGGGAAGGGCGGAGAGTCCAAGGGCGCAGCCGGCGGGGCGAAGGAGGGCGGCTCCGAGGGGATGGCGAGTGCCGACCGCATCATCCCGGCACCGATCTCCGCGGCCGCTGCCGAGGCAATCGTCGACGCGGCGAAGCGCGCGCACCTGGGGCTCGGCTTCTTCGGCGTCGTGCGCTACGACTTCTTCCTGAAGGACACAGGCGGCGCGCCCGAGGTGGTCCTGAACGAGGCGAACACCGTGCCGGGCTCCTTCGCGTTCTACCTCTTCGAGCCGGCCGGGCTGCCGTTCCCCGACCTGGCCGACGCCCTGCTCGACGTCGCCTTCGCCGAGGCCGCCGAGCGCCGCGCCACGACGCGGACGTTCGAGTCGGTGCTGATCGCCGAGCACCAGAGGCGCTAGGGGCGGGGATGCCGACCCGGGTTGCCGTGGCGAGCGGAGGCCGCAGCCTCGAGCGCGAGGTGAGCCTCCGCTCCGGCGGCCGGGCCGCCGATGCGCTAGCCGAGCTGGGCTACGACGTGACGGTGCTCGATCCGGACGCCCGCTTCGTGCGTCGCATCCGCGAGCTCGCGCCCGACTTCGTCTTCGTGGCCATGCACGGCCGCGGCGGCGAGGACGGGACGCTCCAGGACCTGCTGGAGATCCTCGGCGTGCCGTACACCGGCTCGGACGTCCACGCCTCCGGACGCTGCCTCGACAAGCACTCGTTCAAGCAGCTGATGCAGGCGCAGGGACTCGACACGCCCGAGTGGCACTCGTTCAACCGCGAGGCGTTCTCCGAGTTCGGAGCAGCGGAGAGCCTCGACCAGCTCGCGGAGCAGCTCGGCCTCCCGTTCGTGCTGAAGCCGGCGCGGCAGGGGTCGTCGCTCGGCATCAAGTTCGTCGAGAGCCCGGAGCAGTTCGGCCCGGCGATCCTCGGGGCGCTCGGCTACGACGACCGCGTGGTGATCGAGCGCTACGTGTCCGGGCGCGAGCTGGCGGTGACCGTGCTCGGCCCCGCCGAGGCGCCCGAGGTGCTCCCGGTCATCGAGATCGAGACCGAGGAGCCGTTCTACACCTTCCGCGCGCACTACGACCCAGGTGCAGCGACGATGGCCGAGGCCGACCTCGAGGCCGGCGTCCGCGAGCGCGTGGAAGAGGTGGCGGCTCAGGCGTACACGGCGGCCGGGTGCCGCGACCTGGCCCGGGTCGATCTGATCCTCGAGCACGAGAGCGTGCCGCAGATCCTCGAGATCAACACCATCCCCGGCCTCACGGAGACCGGCCCGACCCGCTACGCCGCGCAGGCCGCCGGGATGGAGTTCAAGGACCTCATCGCCCGCGTCATCTCGCGGGTGGCGCCGTCATAAGGCGCGCGATGGCGTCGCCCAGGACCGCCCCCGCGAGCACGTCGCTCGGGTAGTGCACGCCGAGGTACGGGCGCGAGAGCCCCATCGCGGCCGCGAGCAGATGCAGCGGCACGCTCGGCAGCCCGGCCGCCGCGAGCGCGCGGGCGCCCGCGAACGAGGTCGACGCGTGCGCGGAGGGATAGGAGCGCCCGGACAGGACCGGGGTGAGGGCGGGCAGCTCGTCCTCGAGCACGGGCCGCGCTCGCCTCACCGTGTATTTCAGCGCGGTGTTCGCCAGGAGCGTGAGCAGCACGATCTCGACGGCGCGCACGTAGTCGTCGCGGCGGCGCGGGCTGAGGACGGCGCCGGCGACGCCGATCGCGTACCAGACCAGCCCGTTCTCGCCGGCGCGCGCGAGCCTGATGAGGGCGGCCTCCACCGCCGGTGTGTGCCCGCGGGTCCGGAGCAGGCGAAGGAGCTTGAGATCGAGCGCCGCGAGCGCTCGCAATGCCTAAAAGCCCACCCGATGCTCTTCGGTGTCGAGCCGGACGTAGACGACCTGCGACAGGTCGATGTGCACGTCCGAGTCCTGCGTCTGGAGCTCGAACCAGCGCTCCGAGCCGGAGTCGCTGAGCGCCTTCTTGAAGGCGTCGTGCACCTCCTGCGTCACGCGCACGGACAGCACCTGGCCGCCCTGGAAGCCGATGTCTATCCGTCGGGGTGGGATGTCCGCCATCAGTGGCCCTCCGCGGGCTCGACCAGCTCGGTGAGCACCCCGCCGGTCGACTTCGGGTGCAGGAACGCCACGCGGCTGCCACGGATGCCGATGCGCGGCTGCTCGTCGATCAGCTGCAGCCCCGCGCTGCGCACGTCGTCGAGCGCGGATTGGATGTCATCCGTGCCGTACGCCACGTGGTGAAGGCCGGGGCCGCTCCGTTCCAGGAACCTCCCGACCGCCGTGTCCGGGCTGAGCGGGCGCAGGAGCTCCACATGGCTCTGGCCCACGCCGAGCAGCACGGCCTCGACGCCCTGCTCCTCCACCGTCTCGCGGTGCTGAACCGGCATGCCGAGCCGCTGTTCGTAGAGCGCGATGGCCTCGTCGAGGTCGTCGACGGCGACGCCGATGTGATCGATCCGTCCGAACACGGGCGGCCGAGTCTAGTCGTCGCTGGATTCGTCCTCGAAGCGCTCGGCGGCTGCCACGCGCGGCTTGCCGGGCTCCGAGATCGGCACGACCGGGGTGCGCCCGTTGGAGCCGCCGTCTCCGCCACCGCGGTAGTCGCCGACCAGCCGGTCGATGTCCTCGCGCTCGAGCACCTCGTTCTCCAGCAGCGTGTGGGCGAGCGTGTCGAGCAGGGGGCGGTTGTCCTGCACGATCTTGAGCGCGCGCCGGTGCGCCAGGTCGGTCAGGTACTGCTGCTCCTCGTCCACCTGCCGCCGCGTGTAGTCCGACATCGAGTAGTCCTCGGTCGGCACCTGCTTCGACATCAGCTCGGTGCCCATGCCCCACTGGGTGACCATCGAGCGGCTGATCTCGTGGACCTTGCGCAGGTCGTCGGATGCCCCCGTGGTGATCTCGCCGAAGATCAGGTGCTCGGTCACGCGTCCGCCGAGCAGCACGACCATGTAGTCGAGCAGCTCCTCCTTCGTCTTCAGGTAGCGGTCCTCCTCGGGGAGGTTGAGCGTGTAGCCGAGCGCCTTGCCGCGCGGGATGATCGAGATGCGGTGGACCTTCTCCACCGACTCGAGCAGCTCGGAGCAGAGCGCGTGGCCGGCCTCGTGATAGGCCACGACCTGCTTCTCGTGCTCGGTGATCACCCGCCGCGACTGCATCCCGGCCACCACCCGCTCGAGCGCCGACTGGAAGTCCTTCGTCTTCAGCTCGTTGCGGTGGCCGCGCCCCGCGAAGATCGCCGCCTCGTTGCAGATGTTCGCCAGGTCGGCGCCGGTCATGCCGCTGGTCTGGCGCGCCACAGCCTCCATGTCCACGTCGGGCTCGAGCGGCTTGCCGCGCGTGTGCACCGCGAGGATTTGCCGCCGGCCCTTCAGGTCCGGCGGGGCCACCAGGATCTGGCGGTCGAAGCGGCCCGGCCGGAGCAGCGCCGGGTCGAGCTTCTCGAGCAGGTTGGAGGCCGCGATCACGACGACGTTCTCGGCCCCGCCGAAGCCGTCGAGCTCGACGAGCAGCTGGTTCAGCGTCTGGTCCTTCTCGCCCGAGATATCGTTGCCGCGCGTGGCGCCCACCGCGTCGAGCTCGTCGATGAAGACGATCGCCGGGGCGGCCTTGCGCGCGTGGCGGAAGAGGCGCCGGATCCGTGCCGCTCCAAGGCCGGCGAACATCTCGACGAACGAGGACGCCGACTGTGCGAAGAACTTGGCATTCGACTCGTTCGCGACGGCCTTGGCGAGCAGCGTCTTGCCGGTGCCGGGCGGGCCGTGCAGCAGGATGCCCTTGGGGACCTTGGCCCCGAGCTTCTTGAAGCGCTTCGGGTCGCGCATGAACTCGACCACCTCGCGCAGCTCGTCCTTGGCCTCCTCGACACCCGCCACGTCGTCCCAGCGCACGGAGCTCGACGACGACGGCGCGATCTCCTGGGGCTTCGTCCGGGGCATGTACTGGACCATCCACACCACGGCGACGGCGATCAGGCCCATGAAGATGATCGGGAGCCACGTGAGCGCGAAGCCCTCCATGCCGTCCCAGAACGAGCCGCCACCGGAGACGGTCACGTCGTCCATCTCGGGCTCGACGCGGACCGAGTCGGTCCCGTCCTCGCGCCTCAGGACGTGCGACTGGCTGTCGAACGTCCATCCGGCGGGGAGGGCCGCCCCCGGCTCACGGAGAGCGGCGCGGAGCGCGTCGCTCGCCTCGTTGCAGTCGAGCTGGGAGGTGTCGAGGACGGTGAGCTTGTAGGACCCGCTGTTGAAGCGCATCTCGCCCAGCTGCTGACCGCGGGCGACCTCGAAGGGGATGTTGCACGAGGCCGAGCCACCGTCGGCCGCGGCGGCCGGAGCCGCCGGCAGTGCCAGCACGATCATGGCGGCGAGCAGGGGAAGGCTTGGGAGGGTCCTCCTCATCCAGTAACCCAATCGGCCATCTGCGGCCTCGACATGAGTCCTACACAACCCGCTCTAGCCGCGGGTTTGCCCGGAAGCGCCGGCCGGTCTTGGCGCAGTCGCTCCCCTCGACGCGCACGACGTCGGCTGTGAAGTCATTTCCGCCCTGCACGAGCGACGACCCGACCCCGTATGCGTCGACCGGCGTGCCCGCCCGCTCGAAGCGCGTGATCTTCTCCGCGTCGAAGCCGCCGGACGCGACGATGTGCACGTGCCGGTGGCCCGCGGCGTCGAGCTCCTCGCGCACGCGCCTGACCAAAACCTCGCTCACGCCCGTCGGCTTGAACTGCCCCATGATCGGCCACAGCGAGCGGTCGACCATGTTCTCGGAGGTGTCGAGCCGGACGCCCCAGAGGCGGTCGCCGAGGGCGTCCGCCACCGCGAGGGCCGTTCCCACGGAGTCGTTTTCGAAGTCCACGAGCACGGTGACGTTCATCTCGTCGGCGAAGCGGTCGGCCCAGGCGCGCGCAGCGGCGACGGTGTCGCCCCCGAAGGCCGCGATCAGGCTGTGCGGCACGGTTCCGACGCCGCGGCCGCCCCACCAGGACGCCTGGGCGTCGGTCGAGACCCCGATCGCGCCGGCGATGTGGGCTGCCCAGCCGTCTCCCGTCTGGACCAGCCAGTGGTCGTGGCGGGCGGGGAAGAAGAGGATCGGCTTGCCGTTGGCCGCCTCCACGACCTCGCGGACGTTGCGCATGATGCGCGTACGCCGCGCGAGGACGCCGAGGTAGACCGTCTCCAGGTGGGCGAACAGCGCGTAGTCGCCGTCGATCTGGAGCACGGGCTCCCAGGGCTCGATCTCGTCCGCCTCGTGAAGCGCGTGGACCTCGAGCGCGCCCCAGTCGTCGGAGCACAGCTTGAGCACCGCTATGGCCTCGTCGATGCCGCCGAGCACCGAGTGCTGCTTCTGGAAGGCCTGGACGGTCACGACCGGCCGGTGGTCGAGCTCGACCAGGAGCTGGCGCGTGAAGTTGAAGTACGCGTCGGAGTAGTAGCCCTCGCGAATCCGCTCGACGGGGAGCCGGAAGACCTCTGGGTCGAGGCGCTGCCGCGTCGGCGCGCTACTCGCCATCCTCGACTCGCAGGATCTCCTCCAGAGCCGCCCTGCCGACCTCCAGCTGCTCCTCGGTCGGCTCTCGGGTGCCGACCGCGCGCTGGATCTCGAAGCCCGGGCGGCGCATCAGGCGCGTGAGCGCGGACTCGGGATGGCGCTCGCCCCAGGCGAACATCTCGACGGCGACCGCGGCGCTGCCGAGGCCCACGGCCGCCTCGGCGGCCGGGCCGCGCAGTCCGGCGCGGCGGACGACGACCTGCCCGAGCGTGGCCGCCGCGAGCATCGGCGCGACCAGGTGCGAGCCGCAGCGGTCGTGCTCCTTCGCGGCGTCGGCGGCATCGGAGCCCTCCTCGTAGCCGGCGATGGCCTTGTGCTCCACGCCGTGGTAGGCGGCGAGGTCGCCGCTGCGGAGCGCCAGCAGCGCCGGGGCCACGCTCACGAGCGCGACCGCGGCCTCGCGGCCGGCGGTGCGCCTGCCGGGCTGGCGCGCTCCGACGGTTCGGATCATCTGACCGGCGAGCGCCGCCGCGCCCATGGATCCGAGCGTGCGTACGTCCTGCATGGGGAGCCGGGCCTCGGGAAGCGCGCGCTTCACGAGCGGGATCACCGCGATGGCCTCGGCCAGCTTCACGACCCCGCGGATGCCCGGCACGCGCTCCGACGCACGGCTGCCGAGGTCCGGCTTGCGGCCGGAGGCCACCTTCACGTCGCCGTTCGGGGCGCGCACGGCGGCGGCCCAGTGGGTTGGCCCGTGCACGAGCAGGCCGTTGCGGAGGGCCATCCCGCCGAGGCGCAGCTTGTCGTCCGGAACCGGGGCCGTCATGCTCAAAGGTTAGATGCTCGCCGCCGGACTCTCGTATCGCGAAAGCGGTCCTGCGGACGGGCCGGTGGCACTGCTTCTGCACGGCTACCCGGAGTCCTCGTTCATGTGGAGCGGGGTGATGCCCGCCGTCGCGGAGGCGGGCTGGCGCGCGATCGCGCCCGACCTCGCCGGCTTCGGCGACTCGCCGCCCGACCCGCCCGGCACCTGGGAGCGGCGTGTGGAGTCGGTCGAGCGCTTCAGGCAGGAGCTGGGAATCGAGCGCTGCGTACCGGTGATGCACGACTGGGGCGGCCTGATCGGGATGTGGTGGGCGTGCGAGCACCCCGACGCCGTGCAGGCGCTCGTCATCAGCTCGACGGGCTTCTTCCCGGACGGCAAGTGGCACGGCATGGCGAAGGGCCTCCGCGAGCCCGGCACGGGCGAGCAGCTGCTCGAGTCGATCGACCGGAACCTGTTCGGCACCGTGCTGCGCCAGCAGAGCCCCGGCATCACCGACGAGGCGCTCGACGAGTACTGGAAGGCATACGCGGACGAGGACCGCCGCAGGGGCCAGCTCGAGATGTACCGCTCAGGCGACTTCTCGAAGCTGGAGCGATTCGACCTCGCCTCACTGGGCGTCCCGGCCCTGCTCATCTGGGGCGAGGAGGACGACTTCGCCCCGGTGGCCGGCGCCCACCGGTTCGAGCGGGAGCTGCCGGACACCGAGCTGGTCGTAATGCAGGGGGCGCACCACTTCGTCTGGGAAGACGCGCCGGAGGAGTGCGCCGCGGCGCTTACGGGCTTCCTAGCCCGTGCTCGCGGCTGAGCCGCTCGATCGAGGCGAAGTCCATCTCGAGGCCGTAGCGAGCCTGGAGCTCGGCGAGGCCCGCGAGGTCGCGCTCGGCGCGCACCGGCGGGATCAGCTGAGCGAGCTCGGCGAAGTAGCGCTCGAAGCCCGCCGGTGAGATCACCTCGAGGACGCGCGCCGGCACGTCGCCCGCGTTCCAGAAGGCGTGCCAGATGCCGCGCGGCTTGGCCACGAGCTGGCCGGCGGCGGCGGTGAAGACCTCGTCGCCCACCTCGAAACCGACCTCGCCCTCCAGCACGTACGAGTACTCGTCCTCGTGCTGGTGGACGTGGGAGGGCCCGGCGAGCGTGTGCGGCGCGATGGGATGCTCGACGAGCGAGAAGTCGCCGGCCTCGATCAGAAGGCGCGAGCCGAGAAGCAGGCGGAGACGCGTCGCCGGATCACCGAGGCGACCGTCGCGCTGCACGAGGAGGTGGGCCCGGCGCGGACCACCGTCGCCGAGGTCGCCCGGCGCGCGGGAGTCACGCGGCTGACCGTCTACAACAACTTCCCGGACGAGCGTGAGCTGTTCGCGGCCTGCCAGGGCCACTGGTTCGAGCGCCACCCGCCGCCCGCGCTCGATCCTGCCGACGGCCTCGAGACGGTGCTGCTGTCGCTGTACGCCTGGTATCGCGACACGGCACGGATGGCCGAGAACGTCCGGCGCGACCGCGCCCTCGTGCCGGAGCTCGACGCTCTCATGCGCGAGACCGGCGATGCGCGGATGGCCGGGCTCGCGGAGGCGCTCGGCGGCGGCCCGATGGTCGCCCTGGCGCTCGACTTCTGGACCTGGCGGCGCCTGGCGGCGGAGGGCCTCCCCGACGAGCGGTCCGCGTCGCTGATGTCGCGCGCTGCGAGACTTTCCTGAGTGGAAGGTCAGCTGTTCGAGATGGAGGACCCGGCGTCCGGGCCGGATGCGGCCGACGTCGCCGCGCAGCCGCTCGCTGCCCGCATGCGGCCGCGGTCGCTGGGGGAGTTCGTGGGCCAGGAGCACCTCCTCGGCCGTGGCTCGGCGCTGCGCACCGCGATCGAGGAGGGCAAACCGCACTCGATGATCCTGTACGGGCCGCCGGGCACAGGGAAGACGACGCTGGCCCGGCTGCTCGCGGTGAACGCGCGGGCCGCCTTCGAGGAGGCGTCGGCAGTCAACGCCGGCCGCGCGGAGGTCCGCGCCGTGCTCGACCGGGCGCAGCACCGGCTCCAGACGAGCGGCGAGCGCACGATCTTCTTCCTGGACGAGATCCACCGCTTCAACAAGGCTCAGCAGGACACGCTGCTCCCGGCGGTCGAGGACGGCCTCGTCGTGCTCGTGGGGGCGACGACCGAGAACCCGTACTTCGAGGTGAACTCGGCGCTCCTGTCCCGCTGCCGGATCTACGAGCTGCGCTCGCTGGACGAGGAGCACGTGCTCGCGCTCCTGCGCCGGGCGCTCGGGGCCGAGCACGGTCCTGCGGAGGCGCGGGTGGACGACGACGCGCTCGAGTTCCTCGCGGCGCGAGCGGCGGGCGACGCCCGCACCGCGCTGTCGGCGCTGGAGCTGGCGGCCGAGACCGTGGGCGAGGGCGGCGCGGTGACCCTGCGGGTGGCCGAGGACGCCCTCCAGCGGAGCGCGATCCTCTACGACAAGGGCGGCGACCTCCACTACGACCTCATCTCGGCGTGGATCAAGTCCACGCGCGGCTCGGATCCGGACGCCTCGCTCCTGTACCTCGCGGCGATGCTCGAGGGCGGCGAGGACCCACGCTTCATCGCGCGCCGCATGGTCGTGCTGGCGAGCGAGGACGTCGGCAACGCCGACCCGCGGGCGCTCGAGGTCGCCGTGAGCGCAGCGCACGCCGTGGAGCACGTCGGGATGCCCGAGTGCGCCCTCAACCTCGCCCAGGCGGCGGTCTACCTCGCGCTCGCGCCAAAGTCGAACGCGTCCTACGAGGGCATCAAGCGAGCCCGCGCCTGGGTGCG
>Ga0207706_10001807_pt1 | contig 21005 bp, 22 predicted proteins | sample KBSC53metaG_FD_184318 | JGI IMG/M metagenome (GOLD analysis project Ga0207706, IMG submission 184318) | Corn rhizosphere microbial communities from Kellogg Biological Station, Michigan, USA - KBS C5-3 metaG (SPAdes) (version 2) | ecosystem: Host-associated > Plants > Roots > Rhizosphere > Soil ... | reverse complement strand
GGCCCGAGCTGCGCACGCTGGTCCCCTGGCGCAGCTACGACGACCCGCGGCACGCCACCGAGGGCAACCCGTACCTGCGCCCGGAGTACACCGACGCCTTCGAGCTGGGGTGGCAGCACTCCGGCCGGCTGGGCTCGATCCAGCTCTCGCCGTACTACCGCCGCACCGCGAACGCCATCGGCCCGCGGCGGACGGTCGGCGAGGATGGGGTGACGGTGACCACGTTCGAGAACTTCTCCACCCGCACCACCTGGGGCGCGGACCTGAGCGGGTCGCTGCGCGGCACCCGGCTGAGCGGCTTCGGCGGGATCAGCGCCTACCACGCGGTGGTGGATGCGGGGAACGTGGAGCCCGGCCTGAGCGTCAGCGCGCTGGCGTGGAGCGCCCGCGCGAGCGCCACCTGGAAGCCGCGGCCGCAGACCGAGGTGCAGGGGACGATGGGGTACCGCGCGCCGTTCCAGTCCGTGGCCGGCCGCTTCGGCGCGTACGTGACCGATGACGTGGCGCTGCGCCGCACGCTGGGCGCCGGCCGCGCCGCCGTCACCCTGCGCCTGACGGACCCGCTGGGGCTCACGCGCTACGAGCTGGCCGGGATCGACCCGGAGTCGGTGCAGCTCGCCACGCGGCATTTCGGCACGCGCGCGGCGTACGTGGGCTTCAGCTACACCATCGGCACCGCGCCCCGCGTCCGCGCGCCGACGCCCGACCCCACCGCGCAGAACCGCCCGCCCGACCCCGCGGCCGGCGGGTGACGGGATCGCATCCAGGAGCGAGGAACGGAGTGGGGGCGCCGCACGGGTCCGCCGCCCCCGCTCCGTTCTTTCGTTGCTCCGTTCTTCTCCGCTCCTCCGTGTGACCCAAAGCCGTAAAAGCCGGCCTCTGGAGGAAGCGGTCGATCGGAGATGATCGGTGGGATTGCCTCGCGACGGCCGGGGAGGAATCTTCAGGCGCGGGCGCGGCACGGATTCGGCATGCTGCGTCGGCCCGGTCCCTTTTCCCCCGGATCCCACCGGCCGGATCGCTCGCACGCGCTGGATTCCATCGTAGCCATGACACTCCGCAATCACACCCTCGCGCTGGTGCTGGCGTGCACGCTGGCGCTGCCCTTCCACGCGCTGGCGCAGACCACTGCGGCCGACAGCTCGGGCGGCCGCGAGTCGCTGTTCGAGACCAACGACCTGTACTGGGCCGCGGGGTTCGCCGGGGCCACGGTGATCCTGGCGCCGCTGGACCTGGCGCTCGCCCACGCGCTGCAGGACTCGGTGCTGCAGAACAGCCGGGTGCTGAAGCTGTCGGCCACCAGCGTGCGGCTGCTGGCGTCGCCCGGCGGGCTGGTGCTGGGGTCGGGGGTGTACCTCACCGGCCGCGCCATCAGCGACCGTGACCTGGCCGAGCTGGGGCTGCACACCACCGAGGCCGTGCTGATCGCCGACGGGATCACGGGGGTGATCAAGATCGCCGCGGGGCGCACCCGGCCCAGCGCCAACCCCAAGACTCCGTACGACTTCCACTTCATGGGCGGGCTGCTGGGCGACCCGTACCGCTCCTTCCCCTCGGGGCACACCACCAGCGCCTTCGCCACGGCGGCCGCCGCCACCGAAGAGGTGGGGCAGCTGTGGCCCGACCAGAAGGGTTGGGTGGCGATCGTGCTGTACGGCGCGGCGGGGCTGGCGGGGATCTCGCGCGTGTACAACAACGCGCACTGGGCCAGCGACGTGGCCGTGGGCGCCATGATCGGCAGCTTCACGGGGTGGAAGGTGGTGCGCTACAACCACGACCACCCCGGCAACACGGTCGACCGCATCTTCCTGGGCCGCCGCCGCGACGCCGGCGACCAGATCGCCACGCGGCTGCCGCGCAGCGGCGGGGGCATCCCCATCATCTTCACCATCCACACCCGCTAGAGCGCGGCGGGTGACGAAACGCGAACGGGCCCGCATCCGGCGCCGGATGCGGGCCCGCGCCGCGATTGCGCGGCGGCGTTATCAGTGGGTGTCGATCCGCAGCGTTTTCTCGAAATCCATCGCCACGGGCACGCCGTCCACCAGACCTGGCTCGAAGCGGCTGGTGTGCAGGTCGTCGACCGCGAATGTCGGATCCGTCCAGGGGACCTGGTTCCCACCACCACTTCATCCCCCGTGGTCTCGCTAAGCGCGGAGGAGGCTCAGGGCAACGTCTTCTTCCATTCTGCGGACAAAATAAAAGGGAGGATCGCAGGCGAGCCTGCGATCCTCCCCTTGTGATGTGCCCGTCCCGGCGACGAGCGTCAGTTGGCGTCGCCGTTGGCTTGGGGGGCGGGGGTGGTGCCGGCCGGCTGCGGGGCGGCGGCCACGGCGCGCTGCGTGGGAATGAACATCTGCGCGCGGATCCTCCAGCCGCCGCGCTCGCGCTTCATCACCAGCGTGCTGGTGCCGGTCACCGGCTCCACGTCGGCCGAGGCCGAATCGCCGGGCACCGGAGACAGCATGAAGCTCTGGAAGATGAACAGCAGGTCGCCGCTCACCTCGGCGTCCAGCAGCCCCAGCTCCATGCGGCCGACCCCGGGGAGCTGCGCCTTGAGCGCCGTCTCCACCCCCGCCACGCCCTGCCGCGTGGTCACGTCGCCCGGGAGCTGCACCACCGCCTTGCGGTCGTACAGCCGCACCAGCGCCCGCACGTCGTCCTGGGCCCAGGCATCGCGCCAGGCGGTCAGGGTGGCGCTGGCCTCGCGCAGCACGTCCATGCGGTACTGGCTGATCCGCGCGTCGGTGTCGTCGCGCGGGCCGGGGAGCACCTGCGCCCGGGCCTGCGTGGCGGTGAGCGAAACCAGCACGGCGGCGGCAAGGAGGGCGATGCGGGAACGGGGGAACGTCATCACGAGACCTCGATCTAAAAAGCGAACGGAGGCGCCACCCGTTGGCACCTCCGCTGCATTGTACACCGCAACGCGATCCGGTTCCCGTTTCCGGGACAAAGTGTTTCCCCCGTCGCGCCTTTCCGGCCGAGGTTGGATGCCGCGATGGGGGACCGCCGTCATCGCCGCGGTTCCACGCCGGTGAGCGAGCGGACAATGGCAAGGGCGATCTTCTCGCCGCCGCGGACCGACGGCTCGATCGGGTTGGCGTAGTCTTCGGGCTCGCCGCACACCAGGCGCAGGTCGATGGTGGGGTGGCCGGCGGCGGCCGCGGCGCGCAGGATGGCGTCGTTGAAGATGGTGAGCGCCACCGTGGCCCGGCGCTGCGCCACCGGCTCGCCCAGGCTGCCGTTGTAGATGGTGCAGACGGTCACCGGCAGCCCCACGGCCGTAACCTGGTGCAGCATGACGCGATAGCCCTGCTCGAAGCGCTGGCCGATGGACGCCAGCGCGTCCAGCACCTCGCCGAACGAGGTGGCGCGGCGGTCCAGGATGTCCACGTGGCCCAGGGCGTCGTTGCCGCCGGCGCTCAGCACCAGGTGGGTCGCGTCGTCGGGAAGGTGGCGGAGCTGCCACGGCACCTCGCCGGCCACGGCGCCGTCGCGGGCCAGGAGCGTGGCCGTCCACCCGGCGGGGAGCACCCCCTCCAGGTGCTCCAGCACGTCGGGCCCGCCGCGCACGTACGCCTTGTTGTCGAAGATCGAGTCCCCCAGCAGCACCACGTGCGGCACGTGCGTCATCCTCCGGTTCGGGTCAGGTCGGATCGATGGATCGCTTGCAGCTGGGTGAGCCCCACTCGGAGGTCTCCCCGGCTCACCCCGTGGCGGGCGAATGAATTCGCTGCAACGACTACACGAAGTCCGCCTTCGCGGACTACTGGCACAAGCGCAGCCGAAGCCATCGTGCGCGGAAGAAGTCCCGCTGTTGAAGCCTCGCGCGATTTGCGAGGCTTTCCGTCGTTGTTGCTGCGGCGCTGCGGCTTCAGCCGCCGGTGCGCGAGACCTGCCCCGAGCGCCTCACTCCGTGCAGCGGAAAGGGTTGTCGTCGGGGTTGGCGTTGCTGAGGGCCACTTTCGCCGTGTCGCCGGGCTTGATGGTCACGGGCTGCAGCCACGACCAGCGCTGGCCGCCGTACGCCGTGTCGGCCCACACGCGGTACTTGCCGGGAGCGATGGAGTCCAGCCGGAAGTGCGCGGCGGCGTCGGTGCTGGCGCGCTTCGCGGCGCGGCCGGAGAGAAGGCGCGCGCGCTGCCGCCACGCCTGTGCCTGCATGGCGCTGTCGGGCGCGGGCGCGGCCGGGTCGCGGCGCGGGCAGAGGCGCGCGAGGAGCGAGTCGAGCTGCTCGGCCTCGGGGACCAGCGCCACCGGCATCGACGCCAGGCTCACCTCCTGCCCCTCCTCGGTGACGATGTAGGCGTCGCCCGACACCGTCCCGGGCCGCGTGTCCGCCTTTCCGCACGCGGCGAGCACGGCGGCGCAGAGCGCGATCCCGGCGACGCAACGGTGGCCGGAGCGAGGACGAGGGCTGGATCGGTCGGGGACGATCGAGGGAGCGCGGTTCGGGAGCGGCAAGGTCTGGTCCGAGCGCGGGTGAGGCGGTTTCGCGGCGGCGGCGGACGCGTTCGGCGGAGCATGCGGCGTCCGGACGTGCGATCGGATACAATCCTATCAGTCTTCGTGCGACGATGGAAACGGGTGTCAGCCGTCGAAGCGCACCGAACGGAGCGGATAGGCGTCGTGCAGCGGGAGCAGCACCTCGCTGATCATCCCGCGCATCCACGACAGCACCTGGAGATTGGTCATCTCCACGTCGTCCACCGCGGGGGTGCGGATGGCGGTGCTGCGGACGGTCCAGCGCAGGCCGCCGCCGCCATCCAGCGTGGCCGCGGCGCGGCCGGCCAGCCCCTCCAGCACCTCGCGCTCGGGCGCGGCACGGCGGAAGGTGATGCGCACGCGCACGAACCGCTCCTCGGACGGGGTGTCGCCCAGCACGCGGAAGTAGCCCCGCACGGGGAAGGGGAGCGCGCGCAGCCACGCGGCCTCGCCGCGCACGTAGCGCGGCCCCAGCAGCAGCCGCCCGACAAAGAAACCGCCGATGGCGCCGCCCAGCAGCATCCATCCCAGCACCCACCACCGTGCGCCCGGCATGAACAGCAGGAACGTTCCCACGATCACCGCGCCCAGCGCGATGCGCAGGATCGGCAGCGACGGACCGCGCGGGCTGTCGAGGAGCGCGTTGCGGACGTTCACGCGGCCCAGGCGCTCCACCTCGCGCCTCTCGCGCAGCGCGGTGCGGCGCTCCTCGGCCGCTTCCAGCGCGAGCGCCGCGGCCTGCTGCTCGCGGCCCTCGCGGGCGAGCGCCTCCAGGCGGGCCGTCGCCTCTGGCCGGGGAGAAGGAGTTTCCACGCAGGGATCGGTGGGGGGCGGTGCCGGACTGCTCCGGGAACGCCCCCGCGAGCCGCACGACGCGGGCCGCATCTGCCGGCGGCGACATGCACGCGCCGCCCATCACCCCGACGCCGGACCCGACGATGCCCGTCCCCGTGCACGGTCCCGTCACCCGCCCCCGAGCCGGTTTCCCGCACGGGCGGACATCGTATGTTTGTTGCAGCGAATTTTCATCCGCCCCCATCGTGCCTCCCCGCATCCGGCCAGGATCGCGGATGGGAGACAGGAGCGCGTCCGCGCCCGCATCGAAATCACCCCATGCACTTCCGGAACGGGCCAGCCGCCGAACTTCTAACGGAAATGTAAGACACGTGGACACTCAAACGTTCACTATACTCCTGTGATCCGCTGATCCGCCCGGCCGTGGAGGATGGTGGCGTCCACGCGCGCGCAACCCTTTTCGGACCGGCGGTGTCAGAGCCCTTGGCCGCGTGCCGGCCGTCTTCATCCATCCCATCCACCCACCCTCTACCCTCCAGGATGCCCATGATGCGAACGGTCTGGTCCGCGCGGCGCGCCCTGCTCGCCGCGGCCCTGCTGTACGGCGGCGCGGCGCAGGCGCAGGGCGGCGCGCGCTCGTCGCCCACGGTGTCCGTGCCCACGCTGCCGCTGGTGCGCCACACCCTGAGCAACGGGATGACCGCGCTGCTCAGCGAAGACCACTCGGCCCCCGTGATCGCGGTAAGCATCTGGTACCACGTGGGCTCCAAGAACGAGAAGCCGGGCCGCACCGGCTTCGCGCACCTGTTCGAGCACATGATGTTCGAGGGGTCGCAGAACGTGCAGTCGGGCGAGCACCGCCGGCTGATCCAGTCGCTGGGCGGCGTGTTCAACGGCACCACCAACGAAGACCGCACCAACTACTTCGAGGTGCTCCCCAGCAACCAGCTCGAGACCGCGCTGTGGATGGAGTCGGACCGCATGGCCACGCTGCTCACCCGTGTGAACCAAGAGCGGCTCGACGCCGAGCGCGAGATCGTGAAGAACGAGCGCCGCCTGCGGGTGGACAACCAGCCCTTCGGCGTGTCGGACGAGCTGGTGAGCGCCGCGCTCTTTCCGGCGACCAACCCGTACTCGTGGCCGGTGATCGGCAGCATGACCGACCTGTCGGCCGCGTCGCTCGAAGACGTGCAGCAGTTCTTCCGCACCTACTATTCGCCCAGCAACGCCACCATCGTGATCACCGGCGACATCGACCCGGCGCGCACGCGGCAGCTGCTGGAGCGCTACTTCGGCCCCATCCCCCGCGGCCCGGCCATCGAGCGCCCGCGGGTGGCGCCGGTCACCCTCCCCGCCGAGAAGCGCCTGGCGCTGGAGGACAGCCGCGCGCGGCTGCCGCAGATCACCTTCAGCTGGCCCACCGTGGGGCGCCACCACGCCGACCGCTTCGCGCTGGAAGCCGTGGGGAACCTGCTTTCGCTCGACCGCACCAGCCGGCTGGACAAGGTGCTGGTGTATGATCGGCAGCTGGCCACCAGCGTGTACGCCTTCAACAACACCAGCGAAGACGGCGGATACTTCCAGATCGGGGTCACCCCGCGCCCCAACGCCTCGCTCACCGAGATCGAGCAGGTGGTGGACAGCGTGCTGGCCGCGGTCAAGGCCGGCCCCGTGAGCGCCGACGAGGTGCAGCGGGTGAAGAACTACGTGACCGTGGGCACCATCCGCGGCCTGGAGTCGCGCTTCGCCCGCGCCGAGGCGCTGGCCGAGGGGTACGTCTTCGACGGCGACGCGCTCTCGTACCGCGCCGACATCGCGCGGCAGCAGGCGGTGACCCCCGCCGAGGTGCAGCGCGTGGCGCGGCAGTACCTGGGTGCCGGCCGCGTGGTGCTGAGCATGGTGCCCGCCGGCCAGCTGGGCCAGGTGAGCAAGCCCAACCTCCCCTACACCAACGTGACCCCCGCCGCGGCCGCGGCGCCCGCCGCCGCCGCCCGGGCGGCCACCGGCACCACCGTCACCACGACGACGACCACCACCACACCGAGGCCGAACCGATGACCAGGATGACTCGCACGGCGCTGTTCGCCTGCGCGGCGGCCGCCCTCCTGGCCGTCCAGCCGGCGCGCGCGCAGACGCTGGATCGCTCGCAGCGGCCGGTGGCGCCGCCCGCCGCGCCCTTCCGCCTTCCCGCGGTGGAGATGCGCACCCTCCGCAACGGCATCCCCGTGGCGGTGATCCAGAACCACACGCTCCCGATCGTGGCGGTGCGCGCGGTGATCGACGCCGGGCCGCTGCTGGAGCCGGCCGACCGGGCGGGGCTGGCCAACCTGGTGAACGGGATGCTGGCGGAGGGCACCACCACCCGCACCGCCGACCAGCTGGCCCAGGCGTTCGCCGACATCGGGACGCAGGTGACCCCCAGCGGCTTCACCACCATCGACCAGAACCTGGACCGGGCGCTGGAGCTGATGGGCGACATGCTGATGCACCCGGCCTTTCCCGACCCGGCGCTGGCGCGCAACAAGGCCAACACCCTGGCCAACCTGCGCCGCCTGCGCGAGCAGCCGGGGTTCCTGGCCGACCGCGTGTTCAACTCCGTCCTCTTCGGCCCCGACCACCCGTACGCGCGGGTGGCGACCGAGCAGACGGTGGGGGCGGTGACCCGCGCCGACCTGGTGTCGTTCCACTCCGACTGGTTCCGGCCGCAGAACGTGAAGCTGGTGGTGGTCGGCGACATCACCCCGGCGGACGCGGCCGCGCGGCTGGAGCGGGTGTTCGGCGCCTGGCCGGCGGGGGGGAAGACGGCGCGCTACGAGGTGCCGGCCGCCCGGCCCTCCGCGCCCACCACCATCTACCTGCTGGACCGGCCCAACTCGCCGCAGAGCACGGTGCGGGTGGGGCAGGTGGGGCCCCCGCGCGACACGCCGGACTACTACGCGCTGGAGACGATGAACACCGTCTTCGGGGGGCTGAGCGGCGCGCGGCTGAACAGCAACCTGCGCGAGGCGCACGCCTACACCTACGGCGCGGGCTCGGGGCTGGTGTGGCGCCGCCCGCCGCAGGTGAGCACCTTCCGCGGCCAGAGCGACATCGTGGCCGCCAAGACCGACAGCGCGATCATCGAGTGGCTGCGCGAGGTCCGCGGCATCCGCGGCGAGCGGGCCATCACCGACACCGAGCTGTCGTTCGCCCGGAACAACCGCACCGCGGGGTTGCCGCTGCGCTTCGAGACGGTCACCCAGGTGGCGTTCGCCATCGCCGACCTGCTGCAGAACGGGATCCCCACCAACTTCTACGACACCTACGCCCAGCGGATCGGCGCGCTGGGCGCCGCCGACCTGGCGGGGGTCGCGACGAAGTACCTCGATCCGCAGAGGTCCGTGATCGTGGTGGTCGGCGACCGCAAGGTGGTGGAGCCCGGCCTGCGCGCCCTGGGGATGCCGCTGGTGATCGTGGACGAGAACGGCAACCCGGTGGCGAGCTGAAGCGACTCCGCCGGACCGGGTGAACGAAGCGGGGCCGACCTTCCGGATCGGCCCCGCTTCGTCGATCTGAGGGCGGCCACGCCCAACCCGCGTCCTCGCAATCATTTGCAGGCCGAAGGATCTATCGCCGGTCTGCGCGAACATTCGGCGTAGCGCATCCTGTGCGAGGCACGCAACCGGACACATCACCGTCGATGCGGGTCTGGTTCGCGGGCGCGGCCGGAGACATGTTTCGGCGTCACACCGACGGCGCCATCCCCCATGTCCGCGCAGTATCGACCTGGATCTCCGTAGATGAAGATGACGATCCGCTTCCTCCGCGCTCTCGCCACGCTCCTGGCGCTCGCCGCCGCACCGGCCGCGGCGCAGCAGAGGCGGCAGGTCCCCGCCGGCGTGCGGCCGTACGTCGCCGTGGACGCGCCGGTGGTGGCGCTGGCGCACGTGCGGCTGGTGGACGGCACCGGCGCCCCGGCGCGCGACGACCAGACGGTGATCGTGCGCGGTGACCGCATCCAGTCCGTGGGGCCTAGCGGATCGGCGCGCATCCCGGCGGGCGCGCGGGTGCTGGAGCTGCGCGGCCACACGGTGATCCCCGGCATCGTCGGCCTGCACGAGCACACCTACTTCGGCGGGCTGAAGCAGACGGTGCAGGACAACACCAGCGCCTACCTGTACCTGGCGTTCGGCGTGACCACGGCCATGACCGCGGGGAGCCAGCTGGCCGAGCAGGAGGTGGCGCTCAAGCAGTCGATCGACGCGGGCCGGATGCCGGGGCCGCGGCTGCTGATCGGCGGGCCGTACATCCGCGGCGGCGCGGGGCGCACGGGTCCGTTCCGCGGCCTCGATTCGCCCGAGGACGCGCGGCGCTTCGTGGACGAGTGGGCGGGGCAGGGCGCCACCTGGTTCAAGGTGCTGAGCGGGCCATCCAACGTGCTGCGCTGGACGATCGACGCCGCGCACGCGCGGGGGCTGCACGTGAGCGCGCACCTGTGCGCCGTCACCTTCACCGAGGCGGCGGAGATGGGGATCGATGCGCTGCAGCACGGGTTCATCACCAACAGCGAGTACGTGCCCGGCAAGGAGCCCGACGTCTGCCCGCGCAACAATCAGGTCGCGCAGGCCGACGTGGACGTGGAGAGCCCCGCGGTGCGCGAGAGCATCCGCCGCATCGTGGCGCGCGGCACGCCGTCGGTCAGCACGCTGGGCGTGTACGAGAGCTTCATCCCGGGCCGGCCGCTGGACCCAAGGGCGATGGAGATGCTGGCGCCGGCCGCGCGTGCCGAGGTGGAGGCGAACCACGCGGGGCTGGAGACATCCGGCTTCACCGTGCCGGAGCGGCTGCTGGAGAAGATGATGCGCTGGGAGCGGATGTTCGTGGCGGCGGGCGGGCTGCTGGGCGCGGGGTGCGACCCGTGGGGCACCGGCTTCCTCCCCGGCTACGGCGACCTGCGCAACTACGAGCTTCTGGTGCGGGCCGGCTTCACCCCCGAGCAGGCGATCCAGGTGATGACGCTGAACGGCGCGCGCATCCTGGGCGAGGATTCCGGCATCGGCTCCGTGGCCGCGGGGAAGGCCGCCGACCTCGTCGTCATCCGCGGCGACCCCGTCGCCACCCCGTCAGCGATCTACGAGGTGCGCTACGTCTTCCGCGACGGCGTCGGCTACGACTCGGCGCGGCTGCGGGAATTCGCGAAAGGGAAGGTGGGGGTGTACTGACGGCGCGCCCGGCTTGCTGCCCGGTCATGCTCATGGAGAAACCCGGTCGTACACCACCACGCTGCGCAGCGTGGCGCGGGTGACGGGATTCACCGAGTCCACGGTCAGCGTTTCTCCCCCCCGGCGACCGTGTTGCTCGATAGCCATAGACGGCCGTGCCGTGGTTGGTGAAGGGGGCATCCACCGCGCGGTCGCCGGCGCGGCGAAGCGCCACGCCATCCATCCCCCGATTTCGTGTGGGATCTCGGAGCCCGCTACGGAGCAGGCGTCAGGTGAATCGAGTCGAGCACCTGATTTCGCGCCGCGTCCGCGGAGGCTCCGTTCGCGCGGGAGCTGACGCGTACCTCCCACAGCACCGGCTCACCGAGCCGGGATATGGAGAGCTCGTCCACCCCATGGAGGGTGCCGAACGGGCCGCGTAACGTCACGGGCTTCCGCAGCGCGATCCGGTCGGCGAACGACACCTTTTGCGCATCCCCGAACGTCCGGTTCGGTTCGGGCCGCAGGATCGCGGTGGCGAAGGACCGAAGCGTGCCCCGGATGGCTGCTGTCGACGTGTCGCTCACCGGCACCGGACCCCAGCGGAGGATCATGATCGCCCACGCGTTGCTGGTGGACACGTAGATCGTGTTGCCGCCTTCCTGCCGTTGAACGGGTTCCGGACTGCCCGCGGGAAGCGTGATCTCGAAGCCGGGTGCATGGAATGTCTGGCCGGGCGCCTGGGCCCAAAGCGGCGCGGCTGCAAAGGTGGCGCCGAGGCTCGCCAGCACCAGAGAACGGGAAGGTAGCATGGGTCCGGAAAGATGATGGGAGGCGGTCGGGAATCGGCGGGATTCCCCCGGTTCGTCGCATGATACATCCGTTCCGGCTCTCCCGGCAACGATGCAGTCGACAGTTCTGGCGATGGATGGTGCCCCACACCTCAATCGCTCGGGAAAGGGCTGCCGCGCCGCACGCGGTCGTACACCACCACGCTTCGCAACGGAGCGCGCGTCACCGGCTCCACGGAGATGATGGTAAGCGTGTCGCCGTTCGTTGAGCGGGTCGCGCGGTAACCGAATACCGGCCGGCCGTGCTCGGTGAAGGTTGCATCCACGGCGTTGTCGCCGGCGCGGCGCAGGGTCACGCCGTCCATCCCGGGAATCCCGGTGACGGGCGCGATTCGGCCCCCGTACGCAGCCTGGAGTCGGCCCACGAGCCGCCGGCCGTCTGATCGCACGCTGGTGACGGTGCAGCGCACGCCGCCCGGGGCCGGCTCGCACGCCATCGTCTCCGCGCGGCGGTGATCCGCCGATGGGCTGTAATGGGTTCGCGAACGGTTCAGCCTCCACACGCCGACGAGAGGGTAGGCGTGTGGAGGCTGTTTGCACGAGATGAAGAGGGCGCAGGCGCAGCCGGCAGCGAGCACGCGGAGCGCGGCCCCGGGCCCGTGGCGGCGCGATATGATCCTCGCCGCGCCACTCACGGCCGGACGACGTGCCTCAGGGGCACTCCTGCACGGTGCCCCGCTCGCGGAAGCGCACGGGCAGCGTGCCCGCGGGGATCCGCGCGACGTCCACGGGCTGCGTGAGCGCGGCGGTGGTCCCGCAGCGGGCGCCGGGTGACACCTTCTGGACCACGACCTCCACGTAGTCCGGGTGCTGCGCGGCGGATTCCACCAGGATGCCGTAGCCGCCGCTGTTCCGCTGCCCCAGCGCGGCCACCACCACCCGCTCCTGCGTAAAGTCGATCTGCGGCAGCGCCGGCTCGGGAGAGTGGTTGCGCCAGATCGCGCTCCACGCCTGCGCCCACTGCTGCGCGTCGCTCACGCGGAATCGGTGATGCCGCTGTCGTAGGTGAGCGAGTACGGCTCGGTGCGCAGGCGCGTGAGGGGGAGCAGGGTCGCGGTGGCTCCTTCGTCATGGATCACGGGGTCGATCACACCGGCGTGCTTGCCGCACGCGGCGAGCGACAGGACGGCCGCGATGGCAGCGGCGGATACGGCGATACTACGCATGTTGCTCTGCTGGGTAGATCAGGTGGGTCGTTCGTTGGATTCGCAGGAAAGAACGCGCGATCGCAGGTGACGGTGACACTCCGCCGGTCGCCCCACGGATTTTCGTTCGATGAGGAGAAATCAGTATCGCCGAACGGTGCGCGGAACGGCCGCGTCACGCCTTCAGCCGGCGGAGCACCACGAACGCCCACGCGCACAGCGCCGCCGACGCGAGCGTGATCGCGATGTACCACGGCTCCTCGGCCAGCCCCGGCCGCTCAGCGATCATTCGCGCGATGTGGGCGAGCGTGAGGAGCCCGAACACCACGCCGGTGGTGATGACGTACGCCTTCATCTCGCCCTCTCGTTGCCTGGTCAGGATGGGGAAGAATACGGGGCCTGGATCAGCCGGGGACGGTCACCGAGATGGACGCGCTTCCGACGTTCGCCTCGGCTGGCTGCACGGCTTCCACGGCCACCGTGTACGTGCCGGGGCCGGGGAGCGTGATCGGCGCGGACGTGCCGAAGGTGCTGGTGGTCTGGAAGGCAAGCGTCGCCTGCGCCACCTGCGCCCCGCTCGCGCCTGTGACGGTCGCGGTCACGAAGAACTCGGTGGGGAGCCACGGCAGCGTCGGGTCGATCTTGCACCCGCACATCATGCTCACCCACGCCGTCACGGTCAGCGACGTTCCGGTCACCGAGGTCTCCACGTTCTTAACGATCAGCCCGGGGATCACCAGCACCATGCCCGGCTCGGCGGTCAGGTCCGCGCCGGGGGTGACCCACATCGTCTCGGTGACCGAGTGTCCGTTGGACTCGTTGTTGGTCAGCCCCTCGGCGGTGAACTCCACCAGCGCGGGCGCGTCCAGGTCGAGCGTGGCCAGGAACCCGGCCGCGGGCGGGATGGTGGGCGGCATCGCCGAAAGCCAGAGCAGGCTCTGCGCGCCCGTGGTCTGCGTGGTCACCACCGGGTTCCGCGTGGCGGACGGGACGAAGTTCGCCAGCAGGTTCCCCGACCCGCCCGACGCGATTCCCTGCGCCAGCACCTCACCGGTGTCCGCCTGCCGCAGCGTGACCTGCGAGTAGCCCGCGTCGGGGCCCAGGAACTTGCCGCCCTTAGCCTGCACGCGTACGAGGACGTTGGTCTGCATGTGTGCGTCTGGATGAGAAGCGGGAATGGTGGGTCAGGCTGGGAGCACCGTTCCCGCGACCGTGACCTGCCCGGCTATCGTTCGCGCGGAGTTCTTTCGATGTCGCCGATCTCGAGAAGGCCGTATCCACGATGCGCCCGGACCGTGAATTCCACGTGCTCTTCTTCCGTGTCGCAGAAACAACGTGGGTGCCCACCCTCCCGCAGCACCGTGATCATCTGGTAATGTCCCACGGAACGGTACGGCATGTATGAGTAGCGCCCTGGAGTGCGAGGGCCTTCCGTGTCCTCGAAAATTCCAACGCCCAGGCGCCCGATGAAGAAATCCAATCCGCCCATTTTCCACTCGTCCTGCGCTGAACGGGGCTCTTTCCGACGCGGGTTTCGCCGCGCGCCCGCAACATCGGTCGTTGCGCCTTGAAACCGGCCCGGATCGCTTCACCGCCTGCCGCCGAACTCCTTCATCATCCCCCAGGAGAGGATCGCCGCGTAGACCGCGATCGCCGCGGCCAGCGCCGTGAGGCCGTAGAACGCGAACGGCTCCTGGTCGGCGCGGATCAACTCGGCCGGCACCCGGGGCGCGCCCCTCGGGCGGGCATCGAAGTACCCCTTGCGCAGCGAGTTCGCCACGATCGCCAGCAGCGCGATCGAACCGCAGAACAGCGCGATCGAGAATCCGAGGATCACCCATTCGTCTCGCTGGTCTCGCCGGTCGCGAGCGGCGCGCCTTGGCTTCATGTCATGCTCTCGGGTGCTCGTATCCGATGGGTGATCCGCGCTCCGCCGTTCACCGCGCCGCCTTCCTGCTCCTCCGCTCGGCCACGATGTCCACGATCACGCCGGCGATGATCAGCAGCCCGCCCAGCGTGCCGGTGCCGATGGGGACGAAGCCGTCGCCGAAGCGCGCGGCGGCCGTGTGCGTGCCCCACCAGCCGAATGCCAGCAGCGCCGCGCCGGCCAGGGCGAGGACGACCGCGAGCACCCGCATCACACGACCGCTCCGGCGCACCGGCCGCTCGCTCGCGGCCGGTGCTTCCGTCGTGTCATTCCGCACGATCGCGCTCACGGGTTCGCCGGCCACTCGCCGTCGAACGCCACCACGCGGGCGAACGCGGCCTCGCCGCCCTGGAACTTCCAGGGGAAGCAGCCGATGATCAGCCGGCGGTTCTGGATCTCGGGGGCGCTGATCTCGCCGCCCAGGTTCTCGATGTGCATGCAGTTGTGGCCGAACAGCCGGTTGTGCGTGAGCTGGTAGTCCTCGTCGGGGAACAGCTTCGCCACGGCCTCGGGGCCGCCGAACTTCTTTTCGGCCGCGGCGCGCACGCGGTCGCAGTGGCCGTGCATCCCCTTGCCCAGGAAGCGGCCGATCGGCAGGTCCATCGGGTGGTCGGTGCTGACCACGTCCACGCCCCAGATGTGGATCTCCTTCTCCAGCAGCCAGGGCACCATGTCGGGGTGGGCGCCGGGGTGCATGTGGATGTACTTCTCCTCGTCGGCCTCGTCGCCCCACTGCGCGTAGCGGTGCCAGCCGGTGTGCAGGATCAGGATGTCGCCCTTCCGCACCTCCACCCGGTCCTCGATCATCTTGGGCGTGTAGACCGCCAGCTCGTCGATCTCGCCGGTGAGGTCCACCACCACGCCGGGGCCGCACAGCCAGTTCATCGGGATCTGGTCGATCGTCATCCCCTTGGTCACGAAGTGGCGCGGCGCGTCCAGGTGCGTGCCCATGTGATTGGAGGTCTGGATGTACTGCGCGTTCACGCCGTGCTCGGCCTTGCGCTTGATGTACTTGACCTCGAACGGGGGGTAGTAGGGCCAGAACGGCGCCTGCTCGTTCAGCGGCTGCGACAGGTCGTAGATCCTCATCGTGCTCCGGTTGGTGTTTGGTGTCTCTGCTGTCCGTGCACTGCAACGGTTCTCACTTCATCCACTGCATGATCCGGGCGGGTCATGGCGCCAGCCTCGTCGGCCGGCCCCGTCCCCCGGGTTGAAACCCGAGGCAACAACGGCCCCAAGTCCGCCTTCGCGGACTCCCGCGTACGGATCGCTCCTCCTGGGCGGCGCCTGAGCGGCCGCACGCCGGCGGGTTGAAACCCGCCGCTGGAACTGCGTGAAGTCCGCCTTCGCGGACTGCGCCGATACGATCGTACCGCAGCACGATCATCGCCCACGCGCTGTTTCTCCCCTCCCCCGCGAAGCGCGGGGAGGGGCGGGGGAGGGGGCCGGCCGTGGCCGCGCCGATGCGTCTCTCGATGCTCCAGCGCCTTCCAGCGAGTCCGCGAAGGCGGACTTCGGGCCGTTGTTGCCGTGACGCCGTGACTTCAGTCGCCCGGCTGACCTCGGCCATCCCCCCGTGCCCGCTCGAACGCCAGCGGCAGCGCGCGGCCCACCAGCACGCCCACCAGGTGCCGCCGGTAGTCCGAGCTGGCGTGGATGTCGTACGGCGGATCGACCTCCGCGCGCGCGGCGTCCACGGCGGCGCGGATCGCGTCGGCGGACGGGTCGGCGCCGTCGAGCGCGGAGGCGGCGCCGTGGGCCAGCACCGGGCCCTCGCCCACGCCCAGCAGCGCGATGCGCGCGCCGGAGCAGCGTCCGCCGTCATCCAGCTGCACCGACGCGGCGATGCCGGCCAGGGCGAAGTCACCGTGGCGGCGGCTCACCTCGATGAACGCGTGGCCGGACCGCGGCGCCGCCACCGGCACCTCGATCTCGCCCAGCATCTCGTCGTGCTCCAGCGCGGTGGCGAACAGGCCGGTGAAGAAGTCGTCGGCCGCGATGGTGCGCGTGCCGTTCGGGCCGAACACGCGGAAGCTCGCAGCGAGCGCCAACATCACCGCGGGGAGCTCGGCGGCGGGGTCGGCGTGCGCGATGGAGCCGCCCATGGTGCCGCGGTTGCGGATCTGCGGGTGGGCCACGTACGGCATCGTCTCGGCGATCAGCGGCGCCGCGGCGGCCACGGCGGCGCTGGTCTCGGCCGCGTGCTGCCGCGCCAGCGCGCCGATGCGCAGCACGCCGCCGTCCTGGCGGATGTAGTCCAGGCCGCGGATGCGGTTCAAGTCGATGAGCACCGCCGGCTGGGCCAGGCGGAAGTTCATCGCCGGAACCAGGCTCTGCCCGCCGGCCAGCAGCTTGGCGTCGTAGCCGTGCTCCTGGAGCAGCTCCAGCGCGTGGTCCACGCTCTCGGCGCGGTGGTAGTCGAAGGCGGCGGGCTTCATCGCGCGCTCCGAATCGTCCGCTCGTCCGCCCTCGACCGCCGGTTGAAACCGGCGGCTGGCACTTCGGGAAGTCCGCCTTCGCGGACTGCGGGGGCGGCATCTCGGTGAGCGGCGGAAATCGGTGCAGCCGTCTCCCCGCGTCCGTTTTTTCTCCCCTCCCCCCGCGAAGCGCGGGGGAGGGGCGGGGGAGGGGCGCTCCCCGCGGCGGCGCCGAAACCTGTCGGTACGCTCGGCATCGTCACACCGTCCCCGGCGGGAGCTCGGAATCGAGGTTCGCCACGGGGGCCGGGCGGTCGTCCAGCCCCGGCGGCAGCGGCGAATCGGGCGAGGCCGTCTCCTCCAGCGGCTCCACCGGGTGCGGGTCCGCGGGATCCCCATCTCCCTGCGCCGTGGGCGGGGCGGACGCGGAGGGCGCCGCCGCCGTATCCGCGGAAGACGGCGTTGCTGTCTCGACTGTCTCGGAATCGTCGCCGGACTCGGGGTTGGCGACGGCGGCATCGTCGGTCTCGGCGGCGGGATCGTCCTGCACCACCACGATCTCGCCTTCCACGATCGCCCCGGTGCTGACCGCGAACGAGGCCGAGGCGGGGCCCACCCCCACGTTCAGGCGCAGCTCCATCTCGCGGCTCAGCGCCTCCAGGCCCTTGCGCGTCAGCTGCCTGGCCACCTGGTCCAGCAGCCGCTGCCCGATCCCGGCCACCTTCCCGCCGATCTGCAGGTCGGCCCGGTAGCGCATGGTCGTGCTCGACTCCGCTTCCTCCAGCTCCACGCTCGCGCTGCCGCGGGTGAAGCCGAGCGGGCCCTTGGTGTCCACCTTCATCATGTAGCGCGCGGGCTCCTCGCGGTCGTGCAGCGCCACGAAGAGCGTCCACTGCGCGGCCGTCACCGGGCCCACGCCGATGCGCACGGTGCCCTCGTAGGTGCCGTCGCCCGTGGACACCAGCTTCTGCGCGCCGGGCATCGCCTTCACCAGCACGGAGGGGTCCTGCAGCAGCGCCCACACGCTCCGGCGCGGGGCGCGGAAGGTGAAATCGCCCTCCACGATCATGCGAACGCCTCCGTCGCAACGGGGTTCCGGGTGGGTGCGCGGCGCGGGGCGGTGCGCAGCATCTCGAACAGCTGGTTGGGCGACAGCGGGATCTCCGTCACCTCCAGCTCGTAGTCGCCGAGCGCGTCCTCCAGCGCCTGCGCGAAGGCGGCGCCGGTGGGGATGCACCCCGCCTCGCCCACGCCCTTCAGCCCCAGCGTGTTCATCGGCGCGGGCGTCTCGCGGTGCGCCATGGCCACGTCGGGCACGTCCAGCGAGGTGGGGAGCAGGTAGTCGGCGAAGCTCGCGTTCATCAGCTGGCCGTTGTCGTCGTACACCAGCTTCTCGAACCAGGCGTTGCCGATCCCCTGCGCCACGCCGCCCTGCACCTGCCCCTCCACCAGCATGGGGTTGATCAGCTTGCCGCAGTCGTGCACCACCACGTAGCGAAGGAACTTCGCCATCGCCGTCTCCTCGTCCACTTCCACGACCACGGCGTGGACGCCGCTGGCGGTGGACCCCCGGTCCGGGCCGAAGTAGGCGGTGCACTCCAGCCCCGGCTCGGTGCCCGGCGTCACCCCGCCGCGCAGGGGGTTGGCGCGCATGGCCAGCTCGCCCAGCGTGATGGCGAGCTCCGGCTGGCCGCGCACGCGCGCGGTGCCGTCGCACAGCTCGATCTCGCCCTCGTTCACGTTCAGGATGCGCGCGCTCACCTCGATCACCTTCTCGCGCACCTTCACCGCGGCGGCATGGCAGGCGCTGCCGGCCACCACGGCGCCGCGGCTGGCGAACGTCCCCGTCCCCCAGTTGAACTCGCGCGTGTCGCCGGTCACCACGTTCACGTCGGCCACGTCCACGTCCAGCGCCTCGGCCACGATCTGCGCGAACGCGGTGTAGTGCCCCTGCCCCTGCGTCCCCAGCCCCGTGGCCACGCGGACGCGCCCGTTCGGCTCGATGGTGACGCGCGCGCCCTCGTACGGGCCGATCCCGGTGCCTTCGACGTAGCTCACCACGCCGATGCCGAGCCGCCGGCCTTCCGCGGCGGCGGCGGCTTTCTCCGCCGCGAAGCCGTCCCAGCGGATCAGCTCCAGCGCGGTCTCGAGCGCGGGGCGGTAGTTGCCGCTGTCGTACACCAGGGGCTGGAAGTCCTGGAAGAGGATCTTGTGGTCGTGCGGAAAGTCGTCCTGCACGATGTAGTTGCGGCGCCGGATCTCGGCCACGCTCAGCCCCAGCTCGCGCGCCGCGAGGTCGAGCAGGCGCTCCATCACGAACACGCCGTGCTGCCGCCCCGCGCCGCGCACCGGCGTCACCGTGATGCGGTTGGTGAACACGGCGCGGAACTCGGCCTCGTAGCTGGGCACGTCGTACGGGCCCAGCAGGGTGCACTGGCTGTTGATGGGCACCGTGAGCCCGTACGGGTCGTACGCGCCGGTGTCGTGCAAAAAGGTGTCGCGCACGCCCAGGATGCGGCCGTCGGCGTCCAGCGCCATCTCGGCGTCGTGCACCTGGCCGCGCTCCTGGGTGGTGGCGTAGAAGTTCTCCTGCCGGTCCTCGGTCCACTTCACCGGGCGCCCCAGCTTCATCGCCGCCCAGGGGACCAGCACCTCCTCGGGGTAGAACATCATGATCTTGGGGCCGAAGCCGCCGCCCACGAACGGCGCCACCACGCGCACCTGGCTCTGCATCAGCCCCAGCATGGCCGCCAGCCCGTTGCGGATCGGGATCGGCGCCTGCGTGGTGTCCCAGATGGTCATCTCCTGCGCCTGCGCGTCCCACCGGGCGGCCACCGCGCGGTTCTCGATCGCCGCGCTGGCCCCCCGGTCGTAGTGGAAGCGGCGGCTGACGACGACGGCGGCCTTTTCCTTCGCGGACGCATAGTCGCCGTGCCGCTGCACCACGTGCGCGGCCAGGTTGGTCCCCAGCTGCGGGTGGATGATCGGCGCGTCCTCGGCGAGCGCGGCCTCGAGATCGGCGACCACGTCCAGCGGCTCTGCGTCCACGAAGATGTCGGCCAGCGCGTCCTCGGCGATGTAGCGCGATTCGGCGACCACCATCACGATCGGCTCGCCGGCGTGGCGCACGCGGCCCTTGGCGAGAGGGACCTGCGTGGCCTGGTTGAAGACGATCCCCTCGATCGGCGGCGGCGGCACGAGCAGGGGGCCCGGGCGCCAGTAGTCGCCCAGGTCCTCGGCGGTGTAGACGGCCACCACGCCCGGCCGCTCCAGCGCGGCGCTGACGTCGATGGAGTTGAGGGTGGCGTGCGCGTGGTCGCTGCGCACGAAGGCCACGTGCAGCATCCCCTCCAGCCGCACGTCGTCCACGAACAGCGCGTGCCCCGTCAGCAGCCGCGCGTCCTCGTTGCGGCTGACGGACTGGCCCACGTAGCGCCCGCTCATGACGCCTCCGCCGGAACGGGCACGCCGCGTGGCTCGATCGACGCATCGTCGCCCGGGCCGCCACGCGCGCGCTCGGCCGCCAGCATCACCGCGCGGACGATGTTGGCGTAGCCGGTGCAGCGGCACAGGTTGCCGCTGATGGCCAGGCGCACCTCGTCTTCGCTGGGATGGGGGTTCTCTTCGAGGAAGGGGACCATCGTCATCAGGATCCCCGGCGTGCAGAAGCCGCACTGCAGCCCGTGCGCGTCGCGGAAGGCGGATTGAAGCGGATGCAACCGGTCCTCGGACGGGGCCAGGCCTTCGACGGTGCGCAGCTCGGCGCCGTCGGCCTGCGCGGCGAAGATCAGGCAGCTGCGCACCGCCTCCCCGTCCATCAGCACCGTGCACGCGCCGCAGACGCCGTGCTCGCAGCCGACGTGCGTGCCGGTGAGGCCCAGTTCGTGGCGCAGGAAGTCGGAAAGGAGCAGCCGCGCCTCTACCTCGCGGCTGTATTCGCGGCCGTTGACGTGGACGGAGATCGGGACGGATGACGGCATCCGTTTGCGGGGTGGACGGGGACGGGAAAGCCCCGCGCGCGGCCCGGAAGGTGATGGGGCGCCGCGCGCTGCGGGGACGAAGGATCGCGCATGATTTAGCGCCGCATGCCGCGCGGGGCAAGCGTTTGGCCGGTTGCTGGGCGCATGCGCGGGGTGAGGGAAGATGATCGGCGCCGGCGCGGGGTGGGAACGCGCTCGTGCCGCCGCGAAGATATATCTCTGGAC
>Ga0207706_10001801_pt1 | contig 21055 bp, 19 predicted proteins | sample KBSC53metaG_FD_184318 | JGI IMG/M metagenome (GOLD analysis project Ga0207706, IMG submission 184318) | Corn rhizosphere microbial communities from Kellogg Biological Station, Michigan, USA - KBS C5-3 metaG (SPAdes) (version 2) | ecosystem: Host-associated > Plants > Roots > Rhizosphere > Soil ... | reverse complement strand
CCGTGAGGTTGGGGCAGAGGTTGACCTCCTGGTACACGGTGCTGATGCCCAGCGCCTGCGCCTCTTGTGGAGAACGCGGCGCGATGGGCCGGCCCTGCAACTGGCTCGTGCCGGCATCCGGGGTGTAGACGCCGGTCAGCACCTTGATGAGCGTCGACTTGCCCGCGCCGTTCTGCCCCATCAGCGCATGCACTTCGCCCGGGAACAGCCGCAGACTCGCGTTGCGCAAGGCCTGCACTGCACCGAACGACTTGTGGATGCCTTGCAGCTCCAGCACCGGCATCGCGGCGTCGACACTCATCTCAGCTCCCGAAGATCAGCTTCAGTACTTGCGGTTCGGGAATTCCTTGGCCGCCACTTCCTGCGGGAAGATGGATTCCTGCGTGACGATGCGCTTGGGCAGCGTCTTGCCGGCCTTGAGGTCCTTGACCGCCTGCATCAGCTGCGGGCCCAGCAGCGGGCTGCATTCGACCGTGACGTTGAGCTTGCCGGCCATCATCGCCTCGAAGGCGCCCTTCACCGCATCGATCGACACGATCGTGATGTCCTTGCCCGGCTTCATGCCCGCCTCTTCGATCGCCTGGATCGCGCCAATGGCCATATCGTCGTTGTGCGCATAGAGCACGTTGATCTTCTTGCCCTCGGCCTTCAGGAAGGCTTCCATCACCTCCTTGCCCTTGGCGCGGGTGAAGTCACCGGTCTGCGAACGGATGATCTTGAAGCGCGGGTCGGCCTTGATCACCTCCTCGAAGCCCTTCTTGCGGTCGATCGCGGGCGCCGAACCCACGGTGCCCTGCAGCTCGACGATGTTCACGTCGCCCTTGGTGTCCTTCATCTTCTCGATCAGCCAGCGGCCGGCCTTGCGGCCTTCTTCGAGGAAGTCGGAGCCCATGAAGGTGACGTACAGCGAATCGTCCTTCACGTTGACGGCGCGGTCGGTCAGGATCACGGGGATGCCGGCGGCCTTGGCTTCGCGCAGCACGGTTTCGAAACCGGTTTCAACGACCGGCGAGAAAGCGATCACGTCGACCTTCTGCGCGATGAACGAGCGGATCGCCTTGATCTGGTTCTCCTGCTTCTGCTGCGCGTCGGCGAACTTCAGCTCGATGCCCGCTTCCTTGGAGGCCGACTTGATCGACTCGGTGTTGGCGGTGCGCCATTCGCTCTCGGCGCCGATCTGGCTGAACCCCAGCACGATCTTCTTCTGCGCCATGGCCGACATGGGAAGCGCGATGCCCAGGGCAAGGGCGGCGCACGATGCGAGAACGCTGCGACGTTGGATCTTCATGTCTGTCTCCTAGGGTGGTTGGAATCGAGCGAGCCGAATGGTAGGGAGCGCAGCGATACACGCCAAATAGAGATTTCGCGGGCAGCAATATGAAATCTCGAATCAAGGGAAACCCCAAGCGGCTCCAGCGATACGGAAATGCGTATCGCACACGGCGCAAAACGAATTGGATCGCCGCAGCCGCCGCCCGGTAGCCTCGGGCGCATTGCCACCACGTCGAATCGACGCTCCCCATGCCCAAGACTTTTTCCCTCCGCGCCGAGGGCGGCCTCGTGCTGACCCTGATGGACCGCGGCGCCACCTGGCTCTCATGCAGCGTGCCGATGCCCGACGGCGCGCGCCGCAGCGTCGTGCTCGGCTGCCCCACGCCCGACGACTACGCCGGCCAAGGCGCCTACCTCGGCGCGACCGTGGGCCGCTATGCCAACCGCATCGCGCAGGCGCACATCGCCCACGGCGGGCGCGATTGGGCGCTCACGCCCAACCCGGGCTCGCGCCACCAGCTGCACGGCGGGCCCGAGGGCTTTCATGCGCGCGACTGGTCGGCCGCGCAGAACGGCGAGCGCGAGATCGCGTTCTCGCTCGCCTCGCGCGACGGCGACCAGGGCTTCCCCGGCACCCTGAGGGTCACCGTGATCTACCGGCTCGCCGACCCGATGACGCTGGAGATCGAAACCCTGGGCGAGGTGAGCGCGCCCAGCCCGGTGTGCATCACCAACCATGCGTACTTCAATCTCGACGGCCACCTGGGCGATGCGCGGCAGCACCGGCTGCGCATCACCGCGCAGCGCTACCTGCCGGTCGACGATGAGCTGATCCCCGAGGGGCCGCTGGCGCCTGTGCAAGGCACCGGCTTCGACTTCACACGGCCGAAGCGCGTGGCCGACGACTGGCTGCGCGATGCCCAACAGCGCGCCGGCGCCGGCTACGACCATGCGTTCCTGCTCGATCCCGACTGCAGCGGGATGAACCGGCCCGCGGCCGAGCTCGCCTCGGCCGACGGCCGGCTGCTGATGCAGCTGTTCACCACGCTGCCCGCGCTGCAGCTCTATGCGGGCCAGCACCTCGCGGGCATTCCCTCGCACGACGGCACGCCCTACGGCCCCTGCCCCGGGCTGGCGCTGGAGCCGCAGTTCCTCCCCGACAGCCCCAACCATCCCGAGTGGCCGCAGCCTTCATGCTGGCTGCTGCCGGGGCAGCGCTACCGGCATTTCATGCGCTACCGCTTCGTCGCGAGCTGACGCGCCCGCCCGGCGCTTCAGCCTCAGCGCGACAGGAACAGCACCGTCGCCTGCCGCCCGTCGCCCTGGTCGACCTGGGCCGCGGTGGCGCTGGGCAGCGTGGCGCCGAGCCGGCTGAGCATCAGCGGGAGATCGCGCATCAGCAGGCCGCTGCTGTCGGCGCCGATCTCGACGCGGCAGCTCTGCGCACGGCATTCGACGCTGCGCACCTGGCCGCGCAGCGAGTCGTCCAGCTCGGCCAGCGCGGCGCGCACCGCGGCGGTGGCGCCCTGGCTCCAGCGTGGGTCGCGCTGCTCGCTCCGGAAGGCCTGCTCCGCCGCCGCCAGGCGCAGCCTGTCCTCGCGCTCGGCCTCGGCGCGCGACTGCGGGTCGGCCTGGGGATGGCCGGCCTCCGGCTCGACCACGCGGGCCGCGCCGGGCAGGCGCGCCACCTGCGCCCGCAGGCTCGCCACCTCGCGGCGCAGCACCTCGATCTGCTGCCTCAGCTGCGGCAGCTCGTCGGCCAGCGCCGCCGGCGTGATGCCGGCCAGCGGCGCCGCATTCGCGGGCCGGGCGGCCCCCTGGGGTTGGCGCTCGGCGGCAGGCGCTGCGTCGTCGAGCCGCCCGCCGCATGCGGCGAGCAGGAACGAGACACCGAGGCTCAGGCCGGCGGTTGCAACGCGCATGGGCTTCTTCATGTCACCGCTCCTGCTCACGGCTCACTGCACCGGCTCGACGTTGTAGATGCCACCGCCCGACGGCAGGTAGCAGTACACCGACTGCGACGACCAGAACGGCACCTGCGCCGCGGTGAGCGTCAGCACCCGCGAGAAGAAGCCGGCCGGCAGCGCGCCCGTGCCGATCGAGCCTTTGAACGTGTTGTTGTAGTCGTAGCTGTACATCGCGCACGAGCCGCCGCCGGCGGCGCCACTGGTGCCCTGAACCCACACCGAGTACCCCCCGGCCGGCGATGGGATCGTGCGCACCACCGGGCAGATCAGGCCGAGCGAGCCGCCCGAGGAGTTGAACGTACCGGTGATGTAGGTGTAGACCCCGGCGGTCGTCGAGCTGCCATAGGCCTTGCAGATCGAGCCGTGTTCGGTGGTCAGCGCAAAGGCCGAGGTCGACAGGCCCAGCAGCCCGCAGGCACCGAGCGTTGCGGAAAGCGCGAACTTCGAAAATGACTTCATGGAACCCCCTGTAGTGGATGCCAGCAACTGGCAGATCCACTCTAGGAAGGCCCGTGCGCCGGGCCATCATCAATGCGCGTGAAGCGCCCCGGCGCGTCCTACGGAGTACGGAAAAGACCGGCGGGTCAGCCGGCCAACGAGCCCGCGCCGCGAAGCCTCGGCACATGGCCGCCCGGCAGCAGCTGCATCGGCACGTCGACCCCAGGCTCCATCGACTGCCGCACCAGCGATCCCTGCCAATCGATGTCGTGCACCACGTTGTTCAGGTAGAGGATCCTGTGCCGCTCGTCGAGCAGCTCGTCGTGCTCGTTCACGAACACCGCGTTCGACAGCACCGTCATCGGGTCGAGCATCACGATGACGTCGTCCTTCATCTCGATCCAGTCCCAGGCCAGGCCGACCAGCCCGCGCTCGGTGGCCCCGCCCCACAGCACCTGGCCCTGGCGCGTACAGGCTCCCGCTCCCTTGCACTCGGAAGCGCCCAGCTGCCGCATCCCGCCTGTCATGCGATGAAAACGCTCCGGTGTGATCATCACGGGCTGCCAGCTCACGACACCCCAAACGGGTAGTTCCATCAGTCGCTCCAACTTATGATTCAGGTTTGCCAGTGTTGGGGGGCCGGGGGCAGCGGCGCAACTGGCAACCTTGTTAGGGGGGAAGGGCCTTGAACTCGACGAGCTTCTTGGATGTGAGCCAAGCCGATGACTTGGCGACCTTCGAGCGGAGGCTGGTCGGCATGAGCAACGACCTGGGGTTTCCGCTCGTCAACTGCGTGCTGACCTACCTCGGCACAAGCCCCATCGATGCGCTGGCCGTCTATTCCGTCGGCAACACGCCCGAGGCCTACGCCACATCTTCTTCCGACCTCGACCTGTCCATTCGCGATCCGCTGATGGCTCAGCTGCGCGAACAGAAGTTTCAGGCGATCACCTACGACCAGGAGTTCTACGTGGAGGCCGGCGCTTCGGATCTCTGGGAAGTGCAGGCCGCCTTCGGCTACCGCTGCGGCGTCGCGGTGTCGCTCGACCTCCCGGGCAATCGTCGATTTGCCCTTGGCATCGACCGAGACAAGCCATTACCTCACGGGGCCGAGCTCACCATGCTGATGGCCCATCTGCAGCTCCTCGCGGTCCATGCCCAGGCCGCAGCAGACCGGCTCTTTCCGCTGACGGAAGCCACATCGCTGAGGGTTCCGCTCACATCGCGCGAGCTGGAGATCATGAAATACACGATGGACGGCAAGAGCTCCGCCGTCATCGCCCAGCTGCTGAACATCAACATCGGCACGGTCAACTTCCACGTGCAGAAGTTCTGCCGCAAGCTCGGCGTGGCGACGCGCCTCCAGGCAGCGCTGAAAGCGCAGTCGATGAAGCTGATTTAGGGTTTACCCCTATTAAGGTTGCTAGCTCCCGCCACCCCCCCTAATTTCTGACACTGCTGCCACGGTACTTCGCAAGCAATGCGATTCGGAGGCAGCAATGAGCATCGCCCTTGTCCTGGCAGAAGCGTTCGGTCTTTATCTTCCTAGAACGGGCTGCTGACGCTCGATTCCAGAATTCGGTGCGGCTGTCAGACAGACAGCCACACGTCCAGAGTCCCATTGGTCGGTCCGACCAATGCGCGACGGTTCGGCCAAGCCCGCTCGGCCGGCCCCTCTCTTTCAGCGCCCACACCGGGCGCTGTTTTTTTTGGGGCCGCGCCTTTCGAACCTGAGCCCTTTACAACGTCCTCAAGAACGCCACCAGATCCCGCTTCTCCTGCTCATTCAACCGCGTCTCCAGCACGAGGTTGAAGAACTCCACCGTGTCTTCCAGTGTGAGCAGGCGGTCGTCGTGCAGGTAGGGCGGCGAATCCTTGATGCCGCGCAGCGCAAAGGTCTTGATCGGGCCATCGGCCAGCGCCTTGCGGCCGTTGATCGTCACCGGGTGGAAGAAGCGCTCGGTGTGCAGGTTGTGCATCAGGTTGTCGGTGTAGTAAGGCGGCGTGTGGCAGGCCACGCATTGCCCCTTGCCGTGGAACACCTGCTGCCCGCGCAGCTCGGCCGGTGAGGCCTTGGCCGGGTCGAGCTTGCCGAAGACGTTGAGCTTGGGCGCGGGCGGAAAGTCCAGCAGTTCCTGGAACTCGGCCATGAAGTGCACCTGGCTGCCGCGCTCCAGCACGTTGACGCCCTTGGCGGTGGCGGTGGTCGGGTCGCCGTCGAAGTAGGCCGCGCGCTGCTCGAATTCGGTGAAGTCCTCCACCGTCTTCAGCGCGCGCTGCGAGCCGAAGAGCCGCTGGATGTTCACGCCGCGCAAGGTGGGCGTGTCGATGCGGTGGCGCAACTCGTTGGGCCGGATGTCGCCCACGGTGTGCGTGGCGGCGTTGGTGTGGCCGTTGGAGTGGCAGTCGAGGCAGGCCACGCCAAAGCTCGCATGCAGGCTGCGGCGATCCTCGGTCGAATTGAACTGCTGCTGCGGAAACGGCGTGAGCAGCAGGCGCAGGCCTTCGAGCTGCTTGGGGTTGAGGATGTCCTTGAACAGCGGCACGAAGTTCTCGAGCGTCACGAGCTGCCCTTTCGACACGTCGCCCAGGTCGGGCCGCGTGGTCAGGAAGATCGGCGCAGGAAACTCCGGCAGCAGGTGCTGCGGCAGGTCGAAGTCGAGGTCGAAGCGCTGCAGGTCGCGGCCGGTCTGGCGCTTCACTTCGTCGATCTGCGGCTGCGGAAAGACCATGCCGCCCGCCTCATGGTGCGGATGCGGCAGCGGCAGAAAACCCGCAGGCCACAGGTTGCGCGACCGGATCTCCTCCGCGCTCATCGCGGCCAGCTTGTCCCAGCTCATGCCCTGCGGCAGCTTCACGCGCACGCCTTCCTGCACCGGCTTGCCGCGCGCCATCGTCACGCCCGCGGCGGGCTTGTCCGACAGGTCGTAGCGCAGCGCGAGCAGGTCCTGCTGGCGTTTCGCGAAGGTGGGCTTCTCCTGCTGCAGGCGCTTGACCAGCGCTGCGAAGTCTTCCGAGGCGCACAGTGCGGCCGTGCCGGCCGCGAGCAGCGCAACCGCTGCGAGTGCACGGGGCCACGCACGGTGGCGGCGGGTGGGGATGTTCATGGCGCTGCGCTCCTTCCCTGGTTGATCAGCGACGACACGAGACCGGCGCCTGTTATAGGCCGCACCGGGCTCTGCAGCGATTACCTAAGTCACCCCTGCCCTGCCCGCGGGCTGCGTATTCTTCCTGCGAGAGACAGGAGCCCCCATCGTGAGCATCCCCTGCGCATGGCGCGTGCGGACGGCCGCTGCGGCCTTGATGGCAGCGGTGGCGGTGCTGGGTTGCGCGAGCGCGCCCAAGCCCACCAAGATCACTGGAACGATCGAGGCCTCGGCCCAGGTCAACCCCAGCGTGAGCAAGCGGCCCTCGCCGCTGCTGCTGCGCGTGTACGAGCTGAAATCAGCCACGGCCTTCAACGCCGCCGACTTCATGTCGCTGTACCAGCGCGACCAGGCCGAGCTCGCCGCGGAGATGGTGGGCAAAGAAGAGTTCACGCTGGCCCCCGGCGAGACCCGCGCGTGGGCCAAGACACTGTCGCCCGAGACGCGCTTCATCGGCGTGATGGCCGCGTACCGCGACCTCGAGCGCTCGCGCTGGCGCAGCATCGTCGCGATCACGCCGGGGCAGAAGCAGCAGATCGTGATCCGGGCCGATGCGCTGTCGGTCAGTGCCGCCGTGAGCCGCTGATGAGCTGGCGCAGCAAGGTCGTCTGGACGCAGGGCATGTTCCTGCTGCCGCACCATTTCCAGCAGGAAGCGCGCTACGTGGAGCACCTGGTCGAGATGCGCGTGCGCGCCGGCGGCCCGCATGCCTGGGGCTTCGCGGAGCTGGTGCTCGACGAAGGCCTGCTCGCGATGGGCCGCGTGGGCCTGACCCGCGCCTCGGGCGTGCTGCCCGACGGCACGCCGTTTCTCGTGCCGCAGATCGATGCGGTGCCGATGCCGCTGGAGATCCCGGCCGACATGAAAGGCGAGCTGGTGGTGCTGGCCGCGCCGCTGGCGCGCGAGGGCGTCACCGAGGTGAGCTTCAACGGCGTCGACCAGAACGACCTCACCCGCTATCAGGTGGTGGACGAGTCGCTGCGCGACCTCACCAACGCGAGCGACGAGCCCGAGCCGGTGCAGACCGGCGCGCTGCGCCTGCGGCTGATGCGCGCACGCGATGCGGGCGATGGCTATGCGGTGCTGGGCATCGCCCGCGTGGCCGAGCGGCGGGCCGACCACCAGGTGGTGCTCGACCGCGCCTACATCGCGCCACAGACACGCATCGACGGCACCACGCAGCTCTCGGCGCTGGCCTCGCTGCTGCACGGGCTGATCCAGCAGCGAGCTCAGCTGATGGCCGCGCGCATGGGGCAGTTGGGGCACGGCATCTCGGAGCTGGCCGACTTTCTGATGCTGCAGTCGCTGAACCGCGCGGTGCCGGTGTTCCGCCAGCATGCCGGCGCGCCCAGCGTGCACCCGCAGGAGCTGCACCGCAGCTGCCTGCAGCTGGCCGGGGACCTCGCCACGCTGCTGAGCGAAAGCCGCCATCCGCGCGAGTACCCGCTGTACCGGCACGACGACCTGCAGGGCAGCTTCGCGCCGGTGGTCGAGGACCTGCGGCGCATGCTGTCGACCGTGATCGACCGCAACGCCGAGCAGATCGAGCTGATCGATCGCACGCACGGCGTGCGCACCGCGGTGATCCCCGACCCCGACCTGCTGCGCAGCGGCAACTTCGTGCTCGCGGTCAACGCGCAGCTGCCGGCCGAGCAGGTCCGCGTGCGCTTTCCCACCCAATCCAAGCTGGGGCCGGTGGACCGCATCCGCGACCTCGTGAACCTGCAGCTGCCCGGCATCGCGCTGCGCTCGCTGCCGGTGGCACCGCGCCAGCTGCCGTTCCACGTGGGCTTTCATTACTTCGAACTCGATCGCGGCGGCGACCTCTGGAAGCAGCTCGAGCGCAACGGCAGCCTGGCGCTGCACGTGGCCGGCGACTTCCCCGGGCTGGAGCTCGAGCTGTGGGCCATCCGCCAATGACGTGACCGAAGGACGCCCTCATGGACCCGTCAGCGATCAACGACCCCTTTGCGCAGTTCGACGAGCAGCGCACCTTCATCAAGCCCAACCCCGGCGGCCGCAGCACCACGACCTCGCGGCCCGCCGAAGCGGCGCGTGAAGCCCCTGCGGCCGCCGCGCCCGACATGCCGCTGCCGGAGCAGGGCCTGAACCCGCTGGTCGCGCTGGCCAACAAGCTGCTGCTGGCGGTGCCGCAGCTGCGCGCCACGCGGCAGGTCGACGACCCCGTATCGCTGCGCAACGCGCTGGCACAGGGCATCCGAGAATTCGCCAACCAGGCGGCCGCAGCCGGCATCGCGCCCGAGCGCGTGATGGCCGCGCGCTATGTGCTGTGCACCATGCTCGACGAAGCCGCGGCCGACACGCCCTGGGGCGGCTCCGGCGAATGGGCGCGCAACAGCCTGCTCGCGATGTTCCACAACGAGACCTGGGGCGGCGAAAAGGTCTTCCAGCTGATGGCGCGCCTGGCCGAGAAGCCCGAGGCCAACCGCGACCTGCTGGAGCTGATCTATTGCGCGCTGGCACTCGGCTTCGAGGGCCGCTACCGCGTGATCGACAACGGCCGCGCGCAGATCGAGGCGGTGCGCGACCGGCTCGCGCAGATCCTCAAGGCGCAGCGCGGCGACTACGCACCCGCGCTCGCGCAGCACTGGCAGGCCGAGCCGGTGAAGCAGCGCCGCGGCGGCACCTGGCTGCCGCTGGCCGCCACCGCCGCGGTGGCGGCGCTGGTGCTCACCGGCGTGTACCTGAGCCTCAGCCTCTCGCTCAGCGACCGCTCCGACCCGGTGTTCGGCCAGATCCAGGCGCTGCGCCTCACGCCGCCGGTGGTGGCGCCCGCGCCGCCGCCGGCCAAGCCGCGGCTCGCGCAGTTTCTGCAATCCGACATCAAGGCCGGGCTGGTCACGGTGCGCGACGAGGTCGACCGCAGCGTGGTCACGCTGCGCGGCGACGGCCTCTTCGCCTCCGGCAGCGCCGCGCTGCTGCCCGAGCGCGAAGCGCTGATGACACGCGTCGCCGATGCGCTGGCGCAGGTGAGCGGCGCCGTGCTGGTGACCGGCCACACCGACAGCTCGCCGGTGCGCAGCGCGCGCTTCCCGTCGAACTGGCATCTCTCCGAAGAGCGGGCGCAGTCGGTGCGCGAGCTGTTGCTGGCGCACAAGGTGGGTGCCGAGCGCGTGCGCGCCGAAGGCCGCGCCGACAGCGAGCCGGTGGCGGCCAACGACAACCCGGCGCACAAGGCGCAGAACCGGCGCGTCGAGGTCACGCTGTTCATCGGACGCGGCAGTGAGCCGGTGAGCAAGACGGCGGCGGGAGTGCAGAAGTGAAGCGCGTGCTCGGCTGGATCTTCAACCGCTGGATGCTGATGGCGGTGGCGCTGCTGGCGCTCGCGCTGGTGATCTGGATCGTCGGCCCGATCGTCGCCATCGGCGAATCGCGGCCCTTGGAAACGGAGCGCGCGCGGTGGGTCACGATCGGCGTGCTCGCGGCCATCGTCGTCGCCTGGATGCTGCTCGCACAATGGCGCGCCAGGCGCAGCAATGCCGCGGTGGTCAACCAACTGGTGGCCGCGCCCAAGGCCGAGGCCGGCCCCGCCGAGAGCCCCGACATGGCCGCGGTGCGCCAGCGCTTCGAGAAAGCGCTGCTCACGCTGCGCCGCGTGCGCTTCGGCGAAGGCGGCCTGCTCACCGGCTGGAAGGCCAAGCTCAACGGCCGCTACCTCTACGAGCTGCCGTGGTACCTGATCATCGGCGCGCCCGGCTCGGGCAAGACCACCGCATTGCGCCACAGCGGCCTGAAGTTCCCGCTCGCCGAGGCCGTGGGCGAGCATGCGGTGCACGGCGTGGGCGGCACGCGCAACTGCGACTGGTGGTTCACCGACCAGGCGGTGCTGCTCGACACCGCCGGCCGCTTCACCACGCAAGACAGCGACCGCGAGAACGACCGCGCCACCTGGAGCGGCTTCCTCGGCCTGCTCAAGCGCTCGCGCCCGCGCCAGCCGGTCAACGGCGTGCTGGTCACCGTGTCGGTCACCGACCTGCTGACGCGCAGCCCGGCGGAGCGCGCGCAGCATGCGGCCACCGTGCGCCAGCGCGTGCAGGAGCTGCACGAAGACCTGGGCATCCGCTTCCCGATCTACCTGCTGGTGACCAAGAGCGACCTGCTCGCCGGCTTCATGGATTACTTCGCCACGCTTGACAAGGACCAGCGCGCCACGCCCTGGGGCTTCACCTTCCCGCTGCAGGCCAAGGGCGACACGGCGCTGCAGCGCTTTGCGCCTGAGTTCGATGCGCTGCAGCAGCGCCTGACCGATGGCCTGGTCGACCGCCTGCAGGCCGAGCGCGATGCGCAGCGGCGTGCGCGCATCTACGGCTTTCCGGCGCAGTTCGCGGGGCTGCGCTCGCTGCTGCAGGAGTTTGCCGACACGGTGTTCTCGCCCTCGCCTTTCGAGGCCGAGCCGCAGCTGCGCGGCGTGTACTTCATCAGCGGCACGCAGGAAGGCACGCCGATCGACCGCGTGCTCGGTGCGGTGGCGCGCAGCTACCGGCTGGAGCGCGCGGTGCTCGCGCCCAACCAGGCCAGCGGCAAGAGCTACTTCCTGAACCGGCTGCTCGGCGAGGTGGTGTTCGCCGAAGCCGGCCTGGCCGGCACCAACCTGCAATGGGAGCGGCGCCGCACGCTGCTGGCCGGTGCGGGCTATGCGGCGGTGGCGCTGCTGGCGGTGGGCCTCGTCGCGGCCTGGAGCACCAGCTACGTGAACAACCGGCGCTACGTGAGCAGCGTGGCCGAGCGCGCTGAAGGCGTGCGCCAACTGCTGCAGTCCACGCCCAACCGCGCCACGGCCGACATCCTGCCGATCGTGCCAGCGCTCGAGGCCACGCGCAGCCTGGCGGGCAACCTCGACGAGGCGCCGTGGTCATGGGGCTACGGCCTGTTCCAGGGCCGCAAGCTCGACAGCGCCGCGCACGCGGCCTACCAGCGCATGCTGGCCGATGCGGTGCTGCCGCGGCTGGCGCTGCGCGTCGAGGAGCAGCTGCGCCAGTCGGGCGACGCGCCCGAAACGCAGTACGAGGCGCTGAAGGCCTACCTGATGCTGCACGACCCCGAGCACTTCGATGCCGAGGCGCTGAAGACCCACGTGGAGGCCGACTGGGATGCGCAGCGCCGCGAGCTCACGCCCGACCAGCGCGCGCAGCTCAGCGCCCACCTCGATGCGCTGCTCTCGCAAGGCGCGGTGGTGTCGCCGCTGGCCGAGGACAAGGGCCTCATCGACGCGAGCCGCAACCGCCTGGCCAGCATGACGCTGCCGCAGCGCATCTACAACCGCATGCGCTACCAGGGCCTGGGCAGCGAGTTCCCCGAGTTCACGATCGTCAAGGCGGCGGGCAACAACGCCGCGCTGGTGTTCAGCCGCGCCAGCGGCGCGCCGCTGACCAAGGGCGTGCCCGGCCTCTACACGCGCGAGGGCTACCAGCGCGGCTTCCAGCGCCAGGTCAACAAGGTGGCCGACGAGCTGGCCGACGAGCAGGGCTGGGTGCTCAAGGTCAGCGAGCCCGGCAAGGATGCGGCCGCGCAGCTGCGCAGCGGCAACGGCCTGGCCGATGAAGTGCGGCGGCTGTACCTCAACGACTATGCCGCCGCCTGGGAAGGCTTCATCGCCGACATCCGGCTGCAGCCGCTGACCAGCCTCGGGCAATCGGTGCAGATGTCGCGCCTGCTCTCGGCGCCCGACAGCCCGCTGCCGCCGCTGCTGAAGGCCATCTCGCGCGAGACCACGCTCGCGCCGGCCGCGAAATCGGTGGTCGAGAAGGCCGAGGCGCGCGCGGCCGGCGTCGTGAAGCAGTCACGCGACAAGATCGCCGACCTGCTCACCGCCAAGCCCACCGCGGCCGGCAACCCCAACGAGCCGCGCATCGAGAGCATCGTCGACGACCGCTTCGCCGGCCTGCGCCAGCTCGTCACCGCACCCGAAGGCGGCAAGGCCCCGATCGACGACACGGTCGCGCTGATCGCCGAGGTCAACGTCCTGCTCAACGCGGTGGACACCGCCATCAAGGGCGGCTCGGCGCCGCCGCCCTCGCCGGTGCCCAACAAGGTGAAGACCGAAGCAGCGCGCATGCCGCAGCCGGTGCGCGGCATGCTCGACAACCTCTCGCAGAGCAGCGCGCAGGTCTCGCAGCTGATGGTGCGGCAGAACCTCGGGCAGGAAGTGAAATCCCAGGTCGGCGAGTTCTGCCAGCAGGCCGTGGCCGGCCGCTACCCGCTCGACCGCAACTCCGCGCGCGATGCCACGCCGGCCGACTTTGCGCTGCTGTTCGCGCCCGGCGGCAAGATCGACCAGCTCTTCCAGCAGAAGCTCGCGGCCTATGTCGACACCACCGCGCGGCCGTGGAAGTTCCGCCCCGTCGAAGGCACGCCGCTGGGGGCCGACAGCGGCTCGCTGCCGCAGTTCCAGCGCGCGGCCACGATCCGCGAGACCTTCTTCCCGTCGGGCAATGCGCCCTCGCTGCGGCTGGATTTCAAGCCGCTGGAGATGGACGCCTCGCTGACGCAGTTCATCCTCGATGTCGATGGCCAGGTGGTGCGCTACGCCCATGGCCCGCAGATCCCGGCCTCGGTGCAATGGCCGGGGCCGCGCGGCACGGGCCAGGTGCGCGTGCAGGTGAGCCCGCCCAGCGCCGGCGGCGGCGCCTCGGGCATGGTGGCCGAAGGCCCGTGGGCCCTGTTCCGCCTGTTCGACCGCGTGCGCATCGAGCCCACCAACGCCCCCGAGCGCTTCAAGGCCACCTTCGACATCGATGGCCGCAAGGCCGTGTTCGAGGTCACCGCCAGCAGCGTGCGCAACCCCTTCCGGCTGCGCGAGCTGAACGAGTTCTCCTGCCCCGCGGGGCTGTGATCCGATGAGTGCCGTCCCCTCCTTCGCCGACACGATCGATGCCCCGGGCTGGTACGGCAAGCTCGCCTCGCTGGGCGACTTTGCGCAGCGGCGCCTGCCGCCCGCCTGGGTGCAGGCTTGCGACGCCTGGCTGTCGCAGGTGATGCGCCATGGCAGCGAGCGCCTGGGTGAGCGCTGGCTGCAGACCTACCTCACCGCGCCGGTGCTGCGCTTCGCGTGGGCGCCCGGCGTGCTCGACAAGCAATGGTGGTTCGGGCTGCTGATGCCCAGCTGCGACAACGTGGGCCGCTACTACCCGCTGCTGATCGCGCAGCCGCGCGCGCGGCCGCCGCTGGACCGCATCGCGCTCGACCACCTGGAGCTGTGGTACGCCTATGTCGGCCAGGCCGCGATGCAGACGCTGAGCGAGCACACGTCGGTCGAGGCCTTCGAGCAGGCGCTGAGCGAAGCACCGCCCTGGCCCACGCCGGGCCAGGCCTCGCCGCTCAGCACGCGCAGCACGCCCACCGCCGAGCGCTACGACATGCCGGCCGCGGCGCCGCTGTCGCAATGGCTGCCCTCGCTGGCGGCCAGCGAGCTGCTCGCACGCGTGGCCGGCTGCACGCTGTGGTGGCGCCCGCTCGACGACGGCAGCGCCGCGTCGGTCAGCGTGGTGCACCGGCTGCCGGATGCCGAGGCATTCATCGACCTGCTCGGAGCCCCACATTGAGCGCGCTGCCTCAGGCGCCGGTGGCGCAGGCCGTGCCGGCGCCACCGTTCGCCACCAACCACCCGGCATGGCTGCGGCTCGAAGACCAGCTGCAGTGGTACGACGACAACGGCACGCGCTGCCGGCATTGGTATCGGCGGCTCAAGTTCGCGCAGCTCGCGCTCGCCATCCTGATCCCGGTGACCGGCCTGCTGCCGGCCCCCGATGCGGCCAAGTGGGCCGCGGGGCTCGCGGGGACCACGATCGCCTTGCTGGAAGCCGTGCAGCAGATGAACCAGTATTCGCTGCTGTGGATCACCTACCGCGCCACCGCCGAGCGGCTGAAGCACGAGAAGTTCCTGTTCCTCTCGGCCGCGGGCCCCTACCGCGGCAGCACCGAGCCCGAGCGCCTGACGCTGCTCGCCGAGCGGGTCGAGGAGCACGTCTCCAGCGAACACGGCAGCTGGGTGCGGGAGGCGCAGCGCACCGCCGGTACCCGGCGCGCGGCCGCGCGCTGACAGGGCCTACTCGAAGACCCGTGGTGCGGCCCTGCGCAGGGCCTGGAGCAGCGACTCGAAGCCCTGCGCCTGCTCGAACGAGCACACCTGCAGCTCCTGGAACATCAGCTGCAGGCCCTCGCCCCACGACCACGCCACCGGCGCGATCGGCAGGATCGGCTTGGACAGCAGGTCCGCGAACTTCAGCTCACGCCTGCAATAGCGGCTCTGCTCATAAAAGGCGCTGAGGCAGGCGACGAAGGCCCCCGCCTCCCGGATGCGGTTTTCCAGCTCCTGGTCCCACACCGCACCGGGCTGGATGCCGCGGTCGTACCAGACGCGCACACCGGATTCGCCCAGCAGGGCCCGCACCTTCTGGGCATGCTCGTCATCGGCATGGGCATAGCTGAGGAACACATAGTCGCCCGCGCCCGCCGCCGACGGCTGGCGCCGTATCGGCAGCGGCGCCGCTTCGGCATGAGAAGGCGCGATCGCCTCGAGCACCGCCTCGGGGTACGCCAGGCCGCGCGCCTGCTGCACCTGCTGCGCGAGCGAGGGCGGCGCCGGGCCATCGCGCCGGATCTCCCAGAAATCCGATGGGAAGAACGGCAGGTCCAGCCGCAGGCGGTGCAGCACCAGCTTCTCGAGCCAGGCGACGTCTGCCCCATCGGGCAGCATCAGGGCCTCCTGCGCCGACCAGCCAGCGCCCGAGATCACCTCGATCGCGCCGCGCAGCGCTTCCGTCAGCTCGGGCTGGGCGCGGCGGGTGGTGAGCGTCGCGAGGGCGGGCACCAGCGGCCGCGCCGACCCGGGCCCGGCCTCACGCGGCACAAGGCACACCCGGTAGCCGACGCACAGGCCGTTGGCCTGCGCATGCCGGAACACATCGACCGCCGCGGCCAGCAGAGACACCGGCAGCGCGATCCATTGGCCGGAGGGCAGCTGCGCGTCGTCGGGCACGGCAATGCCAACGGTGCGCATCGCCGGCACGCCGTCGGCGCCTTCGATGAACACGCAATCGAAGCGGCCGGCGAAATCGGCGCGAAGCAGGTTCTCCCGCAACAGCTGCGCCCGCTCGTCGGCGGCATCGAACGCGCAGGCGAGGTACAGCGTCGATTCGCCCTGCGCGCCGAGGTGGAAGCACAGCTCGATGCGCTGAGGCGCAAACGCGTGGAGCGTGGCCGCCAGGTCGAGCAGGCGGAACGATCGCTGCGTGAACTGCCCCTGCAGCGACAGCCGCGCGACCACGCGTGCGCTCATGCCGGCCATGCCCTGGCGCCTACTTGCCCGCCGACTTGCCGGCCGACTTGCCCTCCTCCAGCGCCTTGGAGCGGTCTCCGCGGATGATCTTGAAGTCGAGGTCGGCCTCGATCTCGCGCTCCTTCAGGAAAGCCTTGATCTCGTCGACGATGCGGCGGTGCGTGGTCTCGGCGAGCACATCGGCCTCGATCAGGTCGAACTCGGTGGGCACGTGCACGCCGACCGCCAGCGCCTTGAAATCCACGCGCCGCTTGTCCTTGATGCGCTTCGAGATCACCTCGCCCTCGGCCCAGCGGCTCCAGTTGAGGTGGCTGGCCCAGCCGACGAAGGCATCCTTCTCGAACTGGTAGACGTGGACGTGCAGCGTCGTCTGGCCCTTGCTCAGCACCAGCCTCTCGCGCTCCTCGACACAGCGGTGCGCGAAGGTCTGGTGGATCTCGATGCTCGCATCGATGGACCGATCGCTGGAGCGCGCCACGTCGTAGATCCGCTGCTTGAAACGCTCGAACTGCTCGCCCGCGCCGGGCACGCTGACATGCCAGGAATCCACCTGGTACTCGCGCCGCGGCGTGCGGACCGACTGCTTCGGGATGGCCTCCACCACCGGTCGCCTCCGCACCATCCACGCCGCCACGCTGAACATGGCCAGCGCGGCCATCGCTGCCCACGCGGAGAGCATGGCGCTCCCACCGCCTTCGCCGAACTCGTCGCCGGGGTCCGTCAGGAACCACTGCGCCGCCATCGCCACCAGCAGGATGCCGGCGTAGAAAAGCAGCGCCGGTGCCGACGACATCAGGTTGGGCCGCGCCTCGGGGATGAGCTTGTTGCGCGGCGGCCGGCCGACGAAGGGCACGAAGGCGCCGATCACGCGCAAGGCCAGCGGCACGCGGTTGACGAAGAAGCGCGGGCGCTTGCCGCCATCGAGCAGGTAGCACACCAGCTCTTGCAGCTCATCGGCCGACAGCGACCAGTGCTCGGCAGAGAACTTCCTGCCGTGGCGATGCAGCTCCACCTTGTAGAGCAGCGGCGATTCGAGATACGGCGCCACCGAGATCGTGACGCACAGGAAGCTCTTGTCGAGCGTGGCGGTGATGTCGGTCTGGCCGACCGGCATCCATGAATCCACCGCGACGAAGAGCGGGTACTCGCCCGGCTTGGACACCCGCACCCAGGCATCGATGCCCCGGCTCTTGAAGAAGCGCCCGATGTACGCGGCGACCCAGTCCCGGCGCTCGGCCGCCCGGTCCCAGAGCGAATCGGCCGATGTGGAAATGGGCAGCGCAGGGCGCGCATCGATGGAAGGCGCAGGCGATTCATGCCTTGCGACCCGGGGATCGGCCAGAACTTCAACGGCAGCCATGTCGCTACTCCTTGCCTCGTGTGCCAGACCCATCGTAGGAAGCCATGCCCACGCCGGCATCCCGAATAGTGTGGAAGCCCGCCGAGAAGGCTATAAAAACGGGTCGCCCCACAGCACAAGGAGACCCCATGGACAAACCCCTGCTCAACATCGACGAAGCCCAGTACATGGACCTGGCCGCCATGTCGCGCAACATGGGCCAGGAGCTGCCGGCCGAGCGCTTCGGCGGCGGCATGGCCTCGCTGGGCCGCGCGCTGGGCGCGCGCAAGCTCGGCTACAACGTGACCGTGATCGCGCCGGGCAAGCGCTCGTTTCCCTTCCACGCGCACCGCGGCAACGAGGAGATGTTCTTCATCATCGAAGGCCGCGGCGAGCTGCGCTTCGGCGACAAGACCTACCCGCTGCGCGCCGGCGACGTGATCGCCTGCCCGCCGGGCGGCCCCGAGGTGGCGCACCAGATCGTCAACACCAGCGATGCGGAGCTGAAGTTCCTGGGCGTCAGCACCGCGCTGACGCCCGATGTGTGCCACTACCCCGACTCCGACAAGTTCGCGGTGCTCGATGGCTTCGGGCCCGGTGGCTTCAAGTACGTGGGCCGCGAGGAAAGCGGCGTGGGCTACTGGGACGGCGAGTGATCCGGCGCCTCCGGTCGCCCGCCCGGCCCGCGCGCGAGCTCGGTGCCCTGCCGCGGCGTCAACGCCAGCAACAGGCCCGGCTGGCGCAAGACCAGCCGGTGCCATGCGCCGCGCGGCACCACCGCGCCCCGGCCCGCGGCCAACGGCACGCTGCCGCGGTGCGGCCCATCGGCCCACTCCACGACCAGCTCGCCGGTGAGCATGATCAGGACCTCGTTGCCCGCGGGGTGCATTTCCCAGAGGTCGGGATGCAGGTCGTCGGCGGTCGACACCTCGAACGCGCTGAGCACGTACCCTGGCTGCAGCCCCCGGCGAGCCGCCTGCAGCAGCGTCGCATCGCCGCCGGGCGGCAGGTGCACGGCGGCCCCGGGGAGCGGAAAGGATGGGAGGGTGAAGGTGGCATTCATGGGCGGCCATCATGGTCGGCGGGCGGCGATGCGTCTGTCGGCCAGCCGACACAAGCGCGATGTCTGCCGGTGAGCTGAGCCCGCTGCAGCGCGGCGTGCTCGCCTCGGGCCGCTGGTTCACCGGGCTGCCGCCGCCGATGCAGCAGGCGCTGTACGGCGGCGCGCGTGTGATCACGCTGCGGGCCGGCGAGGCGGTGTTCCTGCGCGGTGACGACAACAACGGCCTGTATGCCACGCTGGCCGGCAGCGTCTGCTTCGGTGCGGTCAATCAGGCCGGCAAGCAACTGGTGGTGGGGCTGGCCGAGCCGCCGCAGTGGTTCGGCGAAGTGGCCCTGCTCGACGGCGGCCCGCGCACGCACGACACCTGGGCCGAGACCGACGCCACGCTCGCGCACCTGCCGCTCCCGGCGATCACCCGCTGGCTCCAGGCGCATCCCGCGCATTGGCAATACGTCGGCCAGCTCGCCGCGCACAAGCTGCGCGTGGTGTGCGCCGCGATCGAAGACACCACGCTCCAGCCGCCGCGCGAGCGCCTGATCCGCTGCCCCGCCTCGCTGGCGCGCGGCTACGGGCAGCGGGAAGCGCCGCTCCCGCAGACGCTGCGCGTGTCGCAGGAGCGGCTCGGCTCCATGCTCGCGCTGAGCCGCCAGACCATCAACGCGCTGCTGCAGGGGCTGGAGCGCGAGCAGCTTGTGGTGTGCGTCAGAGGCGGCGTGCGCATCCCGGATGTCGCGCGCCTGCTGCAGCGGGAAGCCGCCATCCGGTAGGCGCGCCGTGGCCGGCCTCAGGCCAGCGAGGCATACACCGCGTTGCGCACCTCCACCGTGGTCGGCCCCGCCATGCCCTCGAAGGCGGTGTTCGTCAGCGCCACGACCGAGAGGTCGCGCTGCGCATCGACGAACCAGTTGTGGCCATAGGCGCCGCCCCACTGCACGGTGCCGCGCGACTGCGGTGTGCCGGCCGCCGCGGGGTCGATCAGCACCGCGCCGGCATAACCGAAGCCCCAGCCCGGGCCCTGCGTCTGCGCCTCGGCGCCCACCATCGCCTCGCGCATCCGCGGGTGGCCGGTGCGCAGCGCCTCCACCAGCTTCAGCACATCGGCCGCGGTGCCCGCCATGCCGGCCCCGCCGGAAGGGTACGAAGCGGGGTCGAAGATCCGCCCCGGCGCAAAGCGCACCGGTGCGCCGTTGAACGGCACCGTGTGCTCCTCGCCCATGCGCTCGGGGCGCGGCCGGCCATCGCCGTAATGCGCCACGAGGCGCGCACGCTCACGCACGGTGAAGGCGGTGTCGGCCGACATGCCCAGCGGCTCGGCCACCAGCCGTCGCACCGCCTCGGGCAGCGGCTCGCCGCTGGCGGCAGCCACCGCGGCGCCGAGCACATCGGTCGCCATCGAATAGCCCCAGCCCGTGCCCGGGGCATAGGCCAGCGGCGCCTCGGCCAGGCGGCGAAGGTTCTCCTGCAGGCCGAGGCCGGGCGCATCGAGGCCGCTGGACACGCCGAGCGCGTGATACGGCCCGCCCTCGGGCTCCATGAAGGAGTAGGTCAGACCCGCGGTGTGCGTGAGCAGCTGATGGATCGTGATCACCGGCGCGCTGCCATCGGCCAGCCGCGGCTCGAAGCCCGGCAGCCAGCGCGTGATCGGGTCATCGAGCTGCATGTGGCCCTGCTCGACCAGCCGCAGCACCGCGGAGGCGACCATCGGCTTGGTCACCGAGGCCAGCAGGAAGATCGCGTCTTCGGTCATCGGCCTGCCGGCCTCGCGGTCGGCCAGGCCCGCGGCGCGGTGATAGACCAGCCGGCCCTGGTGCGCGGCCAGCACCACGGTGCCGACGATGCGCTGCTCGGCGATCGCGCGATCGATCGCGGCATCCAACGGGGAGAAAGCAGTGTTCATGCAGGTGCCCTTGTCGTGGAAGTGAAGGAATGGCTTCACTCTAGGCAGCGGCACTCGCGCCATGAAGACACATAATTTCGGAAGACTTGATATCTGAGGTTGTGAATGCCCGTACGAAACATCCAGGGCCTGGTGTCGTTCGTCGAGGCGGCGCTGAGCGGCAGCTTCACCGCCGCCGCCGCGCGGCTCGACGTGACGCCGGCCGCGGTGGGCAAGAACGTGATGCGCCTGGAGCGCGAGCTCGGCATCCGCCTCTTCAACCGATCCACGCGGCGGCTGCGCCTCACCGCCGAGGGCGAGGCCTTTCTCGAGGAGGCGGGCAGCGCCCTGCACCGGCTCGACGAGGCGGTGGAGAACATCAAGGGCGCCGGGCAGCAGCCCTCGGGCCGCGTGCGCATCTCGTGCGGCATTTCGCTGGGGCGCACCTTCGTGATGCCGGTGCTGCCCAAGATCACGCGCCGCTACCCTGATCTGCAGCTCGAGCTGCAGTTGGAGAACCGCCTCGTCGACATGGTGGCCGAGGGCGTGGACATCGCGGTGCGCGGCGGGATGATGGTCGACTCCACCCTGGTGGCGCGGCGCGTCTGCGCCTTGCAGAGCGTGCTGGTCGCCTCGCCGGGCTACCTGCGCAAGCA
>Ga0207706_10001800_pt1 | contig 21070 bp, 19 predicted proteins | sample KBSC53metaG_FD_184318 | JGI IMG/M metagenome (GOLD analysis project Ga0207706, IMG submission 184318) | Corn rhizosphere microbial communities from Kellogg Biological Station, Michigan, USA - KBS C5-3 metaG (SPAdes) (version 2) | ecosystem: Host-associated > Plants > Roots > Rhizosphere > Soil ... | reverse complement strand
CAGCACTAGCTTTACCATGCCGGCCAGATCGCTCTGCTGAAGAAGGCTGCGGAGTGATACCGCAATTAGAGGCGTCCACCTAAGCTTGCGAAGGATCCGGCATGGAGTGGACTGTTGTGGTTGACTGGCTGGTGGTGCACGCCAGATCTGCCGGGACTGGCGTCCTTCAGAATGACGCTGGTGCCGGGGGACGGAGATTTATAGCTGCCTGACAACTTTATTAACGTCGCGGTGGTCGGCGTGGGCGCTTTCGGGCGCAACCACGCCCGCATCTATCACCAGTTGGCCCAGCAGGGCGAAGCGGTCCGCCTGGTGGGCGTAGTGGACCCGGACGTGGCGCGGGCCGACGCCGTGGCCAGCGAATTCGGCTGCCGCGCATTTGGCTCGGTCGAGCAGTTGGTGACCACGCACAGCGAAGTGCAGGCCGCCTCCGTGGCCGTGCCCACGGTTCGGCACCTGGAGACTGCGCGCGCGCTCATGCAGGCCGGAGTCGATGTGCTGGCGGAAAAGCCGTTGGCTGCTTCGCTGGCCGAGGCCGACGAACTGGTTCGCCTGGCGCAGAGTCTGAATCGTGTCGCCCAGGTCGGACACCTGGAACGCTTCAATCCGGCGGTCCGAGCCACCGCGCCTCTCATCACCCAGCCCATGTTTTTTGAAGTGCACCGGTTGAGCATGTTCACTCCACGCTCGCTCGATGTGGACGTGATTCTCGATCTCATGATTCACGATCTCGACGTCGTGCTCTGGCTGGTGAAATCGCCGGTAAAGGAAATCCGCGCCGTGGGTTTGCCCATCCTTTCCGGCAAGGCCGATATCGCCAACGTTCGCCTGGAATTCGAGTCCGGTTGCGTGGCCAACTTCACCGCCAGCCGGGTTTCCACCGAGCGCGTCCGCAAGCTGCGTTTCTTTCAGCCCCGGCAATATATTTCTCTCGACTACGGCCGCCAGGAGGTGCTCGTCTTCAGCGTTGGCGAGCCGGGCGAGGCGGCGGGAACGCCTTCGGTGAATCCGCAGATCAAGGTGGCCAAGCCGGCGATTGTGGCGGAAGAGCCGTTGCGGGCTGAGCTTAGATCCTTCCTGGAGGCGGTGCGGACCCGTTCCAAACCGCTGGTCTCATTCGAGGACGGACGGCGCGCTCTGGCCCTTGCTCTCGACATCGTCGCCGCCATGCGGGAGCACGGTAAGAAAGTTCAACTCGAGCACTTGCGCTGACGGAATAAACACTGTGGGGACAGCCGCCCTCGGCTGTCCGGTTGAGCCATGCTCGATTTGTTTTCCAGCCAGGGAAAGCCGCTGTCGAGCCTTGTTCGACCGGACAGCCGAGGGCGGCTTTCCCCACGTGTTTCCTTCTTGTAAGTGCTTGCTGCGGATCGCTCCCGCATGATTTTTCCTTTTACACTTCTTGACAGACAAGGGCCGCGCTTCAGGGTAACCTTTATTGACCACTCAGGTACAAAGGTAAGGGCCGGGGTGCCCTGGTTTTTCGCAGATATTGGGGAAAGATGCGAGAATAGAACATCAGGCGTCAGTCGTCAGACGTCAGTCGCCGGACCTTGTCCTTGGTCAGTCGTTGCCGGCTGCGGGCAGCAGAAGCCCCTCCGGTTCGGCCAAAGACCAACGACCAACGACGAACGCGCGTTTCTGCCCGGCAACCAAGGGTGCAACAGCCGTCTCTAATGGGATAAGCCAGCAGGTCGATGTCAATCACTGAAATACCGCCGCGAAACCCCGTCCCAGTAGCGCAACCGCCCACCGCCCCGGGCAGCGATCTCTACGACGCCAGCAGTTGGGAGACCGCTTACCTCGAGATGCACGATGTTCCCGCCCTGCTGATTCAGTTGCAGGACGATCTCTCGCGCTCGCGGCAACGGGAAGCTTTCTGGATTTCGGTGGTCGTCCACCTGGCTATCGTCATCCTGGTGGTTAACTCCACCCGGCTGGAAGGCCTGATGCACAGGCGTTCCGTGATTCTGGTCAACCCGCAAGATCTGATGAAGCAGAAGGAGCTCACCTACCTGGAACTTCCTCCGGACGAGCAGAAACTTACCAAGCGGCCGGACACCAACAAAATCTCCGACAAAGACCGGATGGCGACCTCGAAGGCCCCGCAACTGGACCGCAAGGAATTGAAGAAGATTCTGGACAGTGCGCGTCCTGGAGCGCCCGGCCAAGTCGCTCCCCCGGCGCAGTCGCAGCCCGCTCCGCCTGCCCCGGCGGCGCAAGGCCCGCAGGCGCCGCAGGAGCAGCCCTCGCCACCTCCTCCGCCGGACCAGAACCAGGTGGCCCGCCTGCAGACTCCGCCTGCGGGAAAACCCACGCCGAGTTTCAATACCGGCCCTATGTCACCGGGATCGGCCATTGAGCAGGCAGCCCGCGCGGCGGCCTCGAACCGCGGAGGCTATGGCGGCGAAGGCGGAGACTATGGCCTGGGCCAGGGCAGGCAGGCCGGCGAGGCCATCGGGCCGCTGGACGTTCTCAGCGACACCATGGGTGTGGATTTCGGTCCCTACCTGGCGCGGGTGCTGCATGATGTCCGCGAAAACTGGTATCGCATCATCCCCGAGTCGGCGCGGGCGCCGCTCATGAAGAAGGGGAAAGTATCGATTGAGTTTGCCATCCTGAAAGACGGCCAGGTGGCGGGTCTGCAGATCGTGGGCTCATCCGGAGACGTAGCGCTCGATCGCGCCGCCTACGGCGGGATCACCGCGTCCAAACCTTTTCCGCCGCTGCCCACCGAGTTCGGCGGCCAGTATCTCGCTTTGCGCTTCCACTTCTACTACAACCCGGAAAGATCGGAAATACAGTAGGGCGGGCGTCGGACCGCGGACCTCAGACTTCAGACCTCGGACTCAGACCTAGGACTTCGGACCTCAGACCTCGGACTTCAGACCTCGGACTTCAGACCTCGGACTTCAGACCTCAGAACTCAAGACTTCAGACTTCCGATCTCAGACTTGGTCCGCGGACGTGGACCTTCGGAGTCGGATGTGGGCCGCGAGTCGGAGGTCGGAAGTCCGAGGTCCGAGGTCCGACGTCCGAAGTCCGCCGCTTCACCAGACTCTGCATCTTTTTTGCCGCACCATGGGGGAGCCGGCCTTGCACTGGAAGGCCTGCTGAAATTCCGGGGTATTGGCGACCACCCCGTTGGCCCTATATTTGTCGGGGGAGTGGGGGTCGATGGTGGCCCACATGCGTTTGGTTTGGTCACGGGTGTTGGAACACCAGGCCTGCCCGTAGCCAATGAAGAAACGCTGCTCGGGTGTGAAGCCGTCAATCGGCTCCAGCTTCTGGCCCCGGGTTTCGTTCTTCCAGGCCATGTAAGCCAGCATCAGACCGCCCAGGTCGGCGACATTTTCGCCCATGGTCAATTCGCCGTTGACCTTGATGTCATCGACCGCGACGTACTGGGAATACTGGTCCGCGATGCAGCTGGCGCGCTGGTCAAACTGCTTGCCATCCTCCGCCGTCCACCAGTCGCGCAGATTGCCCTGCGCGTCGAACTGGCGGCCCTCGTCATCGAAGCCATGGGTCAGTTCGTGCCCGATGGTGGCGCCGGTGTCGCCGTAGTTCGGGGCATCGTCAGCCCGGGGATCAAAAAAAGGCGGTTGCAGGATGCCCGCCGGGAAATTGATGTCGTTGATCTGCGGATTGTAGTAGGCATTCACCGTGGGCGGGCTCATGCTCCACTCGCCCCGGTCCACCGGCTTGCCAATTTTTGCGATCTGGCGATTGAACTCAAAGACGCGAGCGCGCAGCACGTTGCCCACGTTGTCGTCGCGGGCGATGGTCAGAGCGCTGTAGTCCCGCCATTTGTCGGGATAGCCGATCTTGTTGGCCAGGGTGTGCAACTTCTCTAACGCCTCCTGCTTGGTCGCCGCTGACATCCAGGGCAGGCCGTCGATGTCCTGCTGCATGGCTTCTTCAATCTGCTTCACCATTTTCTGGGCATGCTGTTTGGCCTCGGGCGGGAAGGCGCGTTGCACGTAGGCCTGGCCCAGGGCCTCGCCCAGATCGTTGTCCACGTAACCGACGCAGCGCTGCCAGCGCGGTTCGAGTTCCTGCGCCCCACCCAGGGTCTTGCCGAAGAAATCGAAATCGGTGTTCACAAATGCCGTGGCGAGATAGGGAGCGTTGGCATGCGCCAGGTGCCAGCGCAGGTAAGCCTTCCAGCTTTCCAGGTCTTCTTTCTTCAGCGCAGAGTCCATCGCTCGGAAGAATTCCGGAGCGGTCACGTTGAGCGAGCGCAGCCCCGGTTGGCCGGCCCGGTCAAAGTAATCCTTCCAGCGGAATGACGGGCTGAGCTCTTCGAGTTTATGCCGCGACATTTTGTGGTAAAGCAGTTTGGGATCGCGCCGCTCTACCTGGGTCAGCGATCCCTTCGCCAGCGCCGTTTCAATCTGCAGGATGGATTGAGCTTCGGTGGCCGCGACCGCCGGCGCATCGCCCAGCAACTCAAGCATCTTCTGCACATGGGCCACATAGGCCTGGCGCAGCTCCACGGATTTCGCATCTGTCCTGAGATAGTAGTCGCGGTCGGGAAGGCCCAGGCCGCCCTGATCCACCTCCGCGATGACCTGCGAGGAGTTCTTGAAATCTTGGTCAGACTGGAAGTCAAATAAGACGCCCTGACCCAGCATCTCGCTGGCGACCCTGGCTATGTCTCGCTTGGAATGCATTCCGCTGATTCTCTCCAGGCCGCCTTGCAGCGGCTTGGTCCCGGCGGCCTCCACGGTCTTTTCATCCATGCAGGCGGCGTAGTAGTCGCCGATCTTTTGCTTTACCGGATCGCGGGAAGCGCCGCCCGCCGAGGCCTCTTCGAGGATTTCACGCAGCAGCACCTTGTTTTCGTCCTGCAGCTTGGCGGCCGCGCTCCAGCTTGTCTTGTCGGGCGGAATGGGATTCTTTTTCAGCCAGTCCCCGCACGAGTAGGCAAAAAAGTCAGTGCACGGGTCCACGCTGGGGTCGATGGAAGTAATGTCGAGCACCGGGGGGTGGACGGTGGACGCGGTGGAGGCGTTCTGGGCATTGGCGGTAGCTGCGGTCAGAAGCAGGATCAGAACCAAGGTCATGCGAAACATTAAGCTCCTCACGCGTCCGGGGGATTTCAGATTGGAGATTGCAGATCTCAAATTTCAAGATTCTAGAATTCTAGATTTCAGATTCTAGATTTTAGAAATCAGATTTTAGATTCTAGTTCTCGGTTCTCAGATTCCTCCGAGGATAGTGATCAATCTGAAATCCGCAATCTTAAATCTACAATCTCCCGTGCCTATGATTTTTCCAGCCGGATCGCGCCGTCGCCAGTATGAATGCTCAGCACATTGCCGCCGCCATTGAGCTTGCCGCGAATATTGTTTGAGCCCAGCCTTCCTTCCACGCTCACCGGCATATCCAGGGTGATGCGGCCGTCGCCGGTTCGCAGATCAACATCGGCCGCGAAGGAACCCGGCAGTTGCAAAGTTACAGCGCCATCCCCCGAGTGCAGGTCCCAGCCTGAACCCACAGTCGAGCCGGCCAGGGCATGGGTTTCGATACGACCATCGCCGCTGGTCAGCGCGAGCCCATCGAACCGCCCCGTCGCCTTCAGGTGGCCGTCGCCGGTGCGAGCTTTGAGGATTCCATCCACTCCGTCGATGTCCTGGCCGCCATCGCCTGATTGAACCTCCATGGTCCCCTTGAAGCTGGTCAGCCGGATGGAGCCATCGCCGGTGCGTAAATTGACTCGCCCTTCGCGAGGCATGTGAATTTCGACATCCACCCGGTGGCTGCGGACATTAACGCAAACGAAGCAGACCTGGTGCGGAAGCCGAACTTCGAGTTCGACGGAGTCTCCGGTCTGATGCTCCAGCACCTTGACGCCGCCTTCGCCGATCTTCCAGTTATCAGTTGTCACTGTGGCTGCGATGGTGTTTTGGTCCCAGGTATCCACGCTGATGTTGGCGTCGGAGGTTTCCACCCGCAGCTCAGGCTTGCCCGTGAGGGTGTAGGTTTTCGACCACTGTTCCGCCTGGACCGCCGGCGCCACCGCCAGACACAAGCCCACAATCATCAAGGTGATTCGCTTCATATTCGAGCTCCCAAGGCCGGGCAGAAACACCTCTGCCTCGGTTTCAGACGGTGATACGCAGCTTTAGTGAGCGAGGTTCCTGAAAATGTAGGCCCGAGCGTCCACGCTCGGGCAAGGGCCAGCACGAGCGTGGACGCTCGCGCCTGCATTTCATGGGTATGCCAGCCGCAGCAGGGTTCTCTCCGAGAAAGGCACGTATAGCAGCGCGGCCGTGGCGGCAAATGCCGCCCCAAACCCGATTTTCTCAGCCAGCAGAAATGGGGCCACCGCCCATAACTGGTCGAGAACCAGTATCGGTGGAAACATCCGCTGAAATTTTGCTCCCAGTCCCCGGTGATCGAAGGCCACCGCCGATATCAGATAACAGCGTAAGGGAATACCAACGCCCGCCGTTACCAGCACAGCGATGAAGATGGCGCGCGAGCCCCACCCCGGCAAAAACCCGCTGGTGATTCGTTCGATTCCGCCCAGGCGAAAGAGCGCGCTTACGTAGAAGATTAGATACATCACCTGAATCAGTCCGAAGAGGCCGCGAGTCAGGCTGCGACGGGGCAAGGGTACTTCGAGTTCAGGGTGGAAAGCCGCCGGGACCGCAGCGGAGGCCGGTGCGGGCTGTGCTTCCGGCGAACCCTGCGCTTTCGCCGTTCCGGTTTGCAGGGGAGCCAGGAAGCGATACCCGCGCCGCGCCAGGGTTTCGACATAACGCGGATTCGAGGCTGAGTCCCCCAGTGCCTCCCGCAGCTTGTTGATTGCGGTATTCAGGCTGTGGTCGAAATCCACGAAAGTGTCGGCGGGCCATAATTTCTCGCGGAGTTCCTCGCGTGTGACCACCTCTCCAGGGCGGTCGAGCAGGTATGCCAGTATCTGAAAGGGCTGCTCCTGCAGCCGGACCCGGACTCCATTCCTGCGCAGTTCGCCGGCCGCAAGGTCAACTTCGAAGACGGCGAAGCGGATGATTTTTGGCGGGAAACTGCGTGGTGGCGTGGACACGGCAGCACGAAGTTTACCATTGGGTTGTGTGGCGCGGGCGCCCCGCCCGCGGCTTTAGACTTTGCATTCGAGCGCGCCTGTGCGGTGGCCATTGACCCGTTGCTCTGAACCTGTCCACCGTTGTATTCGAGTCTCGCGGGCGAGGGCGCCCGCGCCACACAACCCCGGAGCTACAATAACCCTGTGCCCGTTGCCAGCCCACCGCCGGATCAGCCTTCCCACAGGCCGGCGTCCAAGTCCCACATCTACAAGCTTGAGGCCGCCGGCATTTTGATCATCGGAGCGGTGGTACTGATTCTGATTCTCACCCGCTACGGGCATCACATCGCCTGGGGTGCACGCTGACCGCGTCGTCCGAGCCCCTGCTTGTAGTTGTGCTCGGCCCCACGGGAAGCGGCAAGACTGCCCTCTCCCTTGCTCTGGCCGAACGCTTCCTGGGGGAGATTGTGAACTGTGATTCGGTCGCCATGTTTCGCGAGTTCGAGATTGGCACCGCCAAACCCACGGCCGCCGAGCGCGCCCGCGTTCCCCATCACCTCCTCGATTTTGTGGAGCCTTCCGGCTACATCACCGCTGGCGAATACGCCCGCCAGGCCCGCCAGGTCCTGGACCAGATCAAGGAGCGGGGAGCTCTGCCGATCGTAGTCGGCGGGACTGGCCTGTATTTGCGCGCGCTGCTGGAAGGCCTGTTCGCCGGTCCTCAGCGTTCCGAGGAGCTGCGCCAGCGGTTGCGTGAACGCGCTGAAGAGAAGGGAGCAGGCTATCTGCATCGGATGCTCGGCCGACTCGACTCGGCGGCCGCCGCGAAGATTCATGTCAATGACACTCCTAAGCTTCTGCGGGCGATTGAAGTTTGCCTTGCTTCGCGGAGCAAGATGAGCGAACTATGGAAACAGGGCCGCAATCCGCTGCGCGGCCTCCGGATTGTGCGCCTGGGGCTCAATCCCGACCGCAGTGTTTTGTATGACCGCATCAACCAGCGCGCGCAGCGCATGTTTGACGGTGGTCTGGTGGAAGAAACTAGTAGTCTGCTGGAAAAGTACGGCACGGCCGCACGCCCGTTGTCGGCCCTCGGCTACAAACAGGCGGTGGCCCTGGTCCGTGGAGAGATCGACCGCAAGACCGCGGTGCAGGCGGCACAACAGGCTCATCGCAACTACGCCAAGCGCCAGATGACCTGGTTTCGCCGCGAACCTGACGTGATCTGGATTTCCGGCTTCGGAGATGACGCCGGGGTCCAGAGCGAGGCCATCCGGAAAATCGAAGACGGGCAGAGATCAAGTTAGGTTTTTGCGCCGAGTGCGTGGGGCCGCGCACGCCGGACGTCAGCCCCCAGACCTTAGCCGGCGTTCTTCTCTGGGTTTCATCAGACTTGCCGCGGCGAGGGCAGGATGCCCTCGCGACAGCCGGCGAGACGCCGGCGCTACCAGAACTACGATGCTGAACCTCCAGAGGTCCGAGGTCCGATGCCGGACGTCGGCTCGCCAGGCATTAGCGCTGCAAAATCTTTTGCAGCGCGTTCTTCAAATCCGGGTGCTGGAATTGATATCCGCTGGCCGCAAGCTTGGCCGGTTCCACGCGCTGGCTGGCGAGAAACAGTTCTTCGCCCATCTCTCCGAAGATGATTCGGACGGCGAAGGCGGGCATGGGGAAAAGCGCCGGTCGCCTCAGAACTGAAGCCAGAATGCGGGTGAACTCGGCATTGCTCACAGGATTCGGCGCTACGGTGTTGACCGGCCCGGAGAGCGATTCGTGGTTCAATACGTGCTGAATCGCGCCCACCACGTCGCGGATCGAGACCCAGGGCCACCACTGGCGTCCGTTGCCCATCCTTCCCCCGAGGCCCAGGCGGAATGGAGTGAGCATTTTCGGCAGGGCGCCGCCATCGGCGCTCATCACCACCCCAAATCGCATTTGCGCGGTGCGGATTCCTGCCTTGGCTGCGGGCTGTGCGGCGGCTTCCCACTGCCGGCATATTTCCGCAGCGAAGCCCTCACCTGACCCGCTGTCCTCACGCAAAATCTCATCGCCGCGATTGCCGTAGAAGCCCACCGCGGACGCCGAAATGAATACACGCGGGGGCGGCGTCGCATTCGCTGCCGCTTCTGCCAGGTGGCCCGTGCCCTGAGTGCGGCTTTCGAGGATGCGTCGCTTCTTGGCAGGGGTCCAACGGCCGACGATTGACTCTCCGGCCAGATGAATGACCGCGTCAAGGCCGGAGACGGAATCCGGCGGCAGAGGGCGGGCCGGGTCCCAGACGATTTGATCCGGGCCTGCGGCCATTTTCCGCACCAGGCACGTGACGGCCGCTCCGCTGGCGTTCAAAGCGGGCACGAGCGCCGCGCCAATCGGCCCAGAGGCCCCGCTGACGAGAATTCGTGATGGAGGCATGGGGTATGTCTCAACTCTAGCAGAACGGCAGGTGTGGGGCGGGCGCCCTCGCCCGCCGCCTTTGAAGTTGATGTTGACTTTGGGAAATCTTGCGGCAGGCTGTCTTCTTTGCGTTGGTGGATTTTCAAGTCAAGTCAAGCGCGGCGGGCGAGGTCGCCCGCCCCACACGGGCCGCACGCTATAATCGTGCATGGCGACCTTGCGCCAACAGTTCGCGACCAATGTGCTCACGGTGACCCGGTTCCGCGAGCTCATGCGCCGCATGCGGGCCAACCGGCCCAACGACGATCTCGAGCTTATCCGCAAGGCCTACGAGTTTTCCCAGAAACACCACGCCGGACAGAGCCGCGCCTCCGGTCAACCCTACCTGGTCCATCCCCTGGAAGTGGCGCTGGTTTTAGCCGAGATGAAAATGGATCCTGTGGCCATCGCCGCCGGCCTGCTGCATGACTCCGTGGAAGATACCTCGGTGACCGTCGTCGATATCCGCAAGGAGTTCGGCGAGCAAGTCGCGCACATCGTCGAGGGAGTCACCAAAATCAGCGCCATCGATTTCGCCACCCGGGAAGAGCAGCAGGCCGAAAACCTGCGCAAGATGATGCTGGCCATGGTGGATGATATCCGCGTGGTGCTGATCAAGCTGGCGGACCGCCTGCATAACATGCGCACTCTCGAACATCTGCCCGCCGAGCGACAGCAGAAGATTGCCAGGGAGACGCTCGAGATTTACGCGCCTATCGCCCACCGCCTGGGCATGGGCAAGATCCGGGGGGAGCTGGAGGACCTGGGGTTCCGCTACGTTGATCCCATCGCTTACCAGCAGGTGCACGATGCGGTCGAAGCTCGGCGCAAGGCCGGCGAAGCTTTCCTGGCGCGGGTGGAGTCCATATTCCGCGACAAGCTGAAAGAAGCCGGGATTACAGCGACCGTCGAAAGCCGCATCAAGCGTCTGTACAGCATCCACAAAAAACTGCAGCGCCAGCATATTGCGGTCGAGCAGGTCTATGACCTCTATGCCATGCGTGTGATCACAAAGTCGGTGCAGGACTGCTACGCCGTGCTCGGCATCATCCACAATCTGTGGCGGCCGGTGCCGGGGCGGATCAAGGATTTCATCGCCATGCCGCGGCCGAATTTTTATCAATCGCTGCACACCTCCGTGATCGCGGAGGAGGGTACGCCCTTCGAAGTGCAGATCCGCACCGAAGAGATGCACAAGATGGCCGAAGAGGGCATCGCGGCGCACTGGAAGTACAAGGACGGCCCAGTTTCGGCGCAGGATGAGCAACGGCTGGCGTGGCTGCGCCAGGTGGTGGAATGGCAACGCGACGTCTCCGATCCCAGCGAGTTCCTGTCCACGCTCAAGATCGACCTTTATCCCGAAGAGGTTTATACCTTCACGCCCAAGGGCAAAGTTGTAGTCCTGCCGCGGGATTCTTCGCCCATAGACTTTGCCTATTCCGTCCACACCGAAGTCGGCCACAGCTGCGTGGGCGCGAAAGTGAACGGCCGAATGGTCCCGCTGCGCTTCAAGCTGCACAGCGGCGACATTGTCGAGATCCTCACCCAGACCGGGCACAAACCCAGCCGCGACTGGCTGGCCATCGCCAAGTCATCGCGCGCGCGCAACAAGATCAAGCACTGGCTCAACGTCCATCAGCGGGAGCGTGCCATCGAGATTGGCCGCAAACTGATCGAGAAAGAAGCCCGCAAGTATCGCGTATCGCTCAAGGACATCAAGGACGAGGAGTGGCAGAAGATCGCCTCCGACTACGGTGCGGGGCGCCCCGACGACCTGATGGCGGGCATCGGCTACGGTAAATACTCGGCCCGGCAGATACTGGGACGCATGGCGCCAGCCGCCGGCACGCCCCTGGCGGATGAGGAAAAAGAGAAGTCCGGCGGCCTGGCCAGCGTGGTGCGGCGCGTTTTCGGCGGCGACCAGAACAACAACGCCATTCGCGTAAAGGGGCACGGCGACCTGCTGGTTTACCGCGCCCGCTGCTGTAACCCGATTCGAGGCGAGGCCATCGTGGGCTACGTCACTCGCGGCAAAGGGGTCGCGGTGCATGCCGTTAACTGTCCCAATGTGACCAACCTGTTGTATGAACCCGAACGCAAGATTGATGTCGAGTGGGCCCAGGACGACGGCACCCCCAGCGCTTACCCGGTGAAACTCACCGTCTTCTGCGACGATCGTTTTGGGATGCTGAAACAAATCACCGCCGTCATCAGCGACACCCAGACCAACATCCGCAACATCGAAGCCCGCACCAGCAACGGCCAGGCCAACGTTGACATCGTCCTCGATATCGCTGACTTGAAGCACCTGGAAAACATCGTCAACGGTGTGCGCAAGATTCCCGGCGTGCACGATGTACAGAGACTGCAGAAAATCTAGGCGTCAGTCTTCGGCAAGAGCCCAACTGGGAACTGGCAACTCAAAACTGATTACTGGTTTTTGTTTCTCTTCTTTTCTTTGTCTTTCTGGTCCTTCCTTGCTGCTTAGGTTGACTCCAGCGGCATCCATCTGCATTAATTCTGACGATTGACTTCGGAGGGCTCATGCGCGACGTGATCGCAACCAAAGAAGGACCGCAGGCGATTGGACCTTATTCCCAAGCTATCCGGGCGAATGGATTCGTTTTCGTCTCCGGGCAGGTGGCCATCGATCCGGCGAACCAGCAGGTGATCGGCGGAGACGTGGCGGCGCAGACTGACCGCGTGCTCAAGAACCTTTCCGCGATCCTGACCGCGGCCGGAAGCGGCCTGAAAAAAGTCGTGCGCTCAACTGTCTTTCTCAAAAATATGGGCGACTTCACCGCTATGAATGAAGTCTATGGACGATATTTCAACGTCGCGCCACCCGCCCGGTCCACGGTGGAAGTGGCGCGTCTGCCTAAGGATGTTCTGGTGGAAATTGACGTGATCGCGCTGGCATAACGGCGCTGGGAACAGTCGCGCAATGTTTCTTTCGCCCTTTCAGGGCTGGACCTTTTGCGCTTTTTACCCAGGGCTTGCGTTCCGGCCTGCATTCTTCCGCCGCTTCGCGGCTAGGCGCAGTATGCGCGACTGGTCACCAGGCTCCCCGTCCATTTAGAATCCCTAGTCCGTATTTCTCACAGACAGCAGGGGAGTGCACCTTGATCCCACGCTACACCCGCCCCGACATGGGCCGCATCTGGAGCGACGAGAATCGCTTCCGCACCTGGCTGGCGGTCGAGGTTGCCGCCACGGAAACACTGGCCGAGGCCGGCATGGTGCCGAAGGATGCCGCCCGCGCCATCCGCGAGCGGGCTGACTTCAATCTGGATCGGATTGCCGAAATCGAAGCGGAAGTTCGCCACGATGTCATCGCCTTCACCACCGCCGTGGCCGAAATCGTCGGACCGCACGCCCGCTGGTTTCACTACGGGCTGACTTCGAATGATGTAGTCGATACTTCGCAAGCCCTGCTGATCCAGCAGGCGTCGGCGATTATCGCCGCCGATCTGGAAAAGCTTTCCGCTGTCCTGGAACGCCGCGCCTGGGAATTCAAAGATTCGCCCATGATTGGCCGCACCCATGGCATCCACGCCGAGCCCATCACATTTGGATTCAAGCTGGCCAACTGGTACTCGGAGACGCAGCGCAACATCGCCCGCTTTCACATCGCCGCCGAAGACATGCGGGTGGGAAAATTTTCCGGGGCGGTGGGCACGTTTGCTCATCTCAGCCCCGAGCTGGAGGAAGGGATGTGCGAGCGGCTGGGACTGAAAGCCGCCGCCATCTCGTCCCAGGTGATTCAGCGCGATCGTCATGCGGCGTACCTGGCCGCGCTGGCGGTGATCGCCTGCACGCTGGACAAAATTGCAACCGAACTGCGCCACCTGCAGCGCACCGAGGTCCGCGAGGTGGAGGAATTCTTCAGCGAAAAGCAGAAGGGCTCGTCCGCCATGCCCCATAAACGCAACCCGATCACACTGGAACAGATCAGCGGCCTTGCCCGGGTGGTGCGCTCGAACGCGCAGGCGGCCTTTGAGAACGTTGCCCTGTGGCACGAGCGCGATATTTCGCACTCGTCGGTCGAACGCGTCATCATTCCCGATTCCACCACGCTGGTGGATTACATGCTGCAGAAGACCACCAACGTCCTTGACACCATGTTCGTGTACCTGGAACGCATGCAAGCGAATCTGGAGAGTACGGGCGGGCTGGTTTTCAGCGGGCAGCTTTTACTCGATCTGGTGGAGCAAGGAGTCTCGCGCGAGGAAGCCTATCGTACGGTGCAGAACCACGCCATGCGGGCCTGGAAGGAAGGCAAGAACTTCCGCGAGCTGGTTTTGAAGGACAAGAGCATCACCAGCCGGGTCCCGCGGGGGCAGATCGAGCGGGCATTCGATTTGAAACGTCAACTCAGGAACATCGACAAGATCTTCGCGCGTGTATTTGGCGGAGGGCAGAAGGGGTCAGCAAAACCAGGTTCGCGCGGGCGCCGAAGATCTCCGCGACGCCGTGGATCAAAAAATCCACGCCCGAGCTGAGCTTGGACGGGGACGCGGCACCGGCACCCTGGCACGAGCGGGACGCTCGCGCCCACATAAACATTACGTGCGTTTTGCCAGCGCTCCATCGACTGACGCCGCGCCCGGCCCCAGCATGACCAGAGCAATACACGCTGCCAGCATGATCAACGGGTGCTCGAAGCCTCCTGGTTTGAGGAGCCCATTCTTCAGGTGGACCAGCAGAATGGCCACGATCATGTCAAAGCCATTCAAGGCGGCGGCCCAACGGGTAAGCAGTCCGATGATCAGCGCGAGGCCTCCGAGAAGTTCGACGAAGGTCACAATCGCCGACGACACAGCCGGCACAGGCACGCCGATGGCGCCGAACATTCCAGCTGTTCCATGCAAGCCCATCTGAAACAGCTTTTGCCATCCGTGGGCCATGAAGATGATGCCGGTCACTACCCTTAAAACCGTAAGTCCCCAGGACTGATTCGAAATCTGAATTGAACCGTTGCTCATGAGATTTTCTCCAGAACTGTTCTATCCATGTCTTGTTTCCAATTCAGCGCGAACTTCCGGAAAAATACGACAGAGGGCCGATCTGGCCCTCTGTCCTGATTCGAGCAGGTCATGCTTTATCGACGGCGTAGCCCGCGGCCTTCCATTCTTCGAGGCCGCCTTCGTAGGCGCGGACGTTTTCGAAGCCGAGCTTCACCAGCTTCTCCGCTGCCATGCGGCTCTGCGGACACTTCGGGCCGCCGCAGTATACGACGATCTCGGCATCCTTGGGCAAATTCGTGCTTCTTACTTCGCTTCCGACCTTGTCCAAAGGCACGCGACGCGAACCCACGATGTTCTCTCCCTTGAACCATTCGTCGGTCAGGACGTTCCAGAACTGAATCGGTCGCTTGCTGTCCAGAAGTTGGCGGAGCTCCTGGGTTGATATGGTCTTTACGGGTACCTCGGTTGCGGTGGTGCTCATCGGTACTGCTCCTTTCCTATCTATACAACAGATGTCGTTATAACGACAAAGTGGCAAAATATTATTCGGCTTGCTCCCTGATGACTTCCAGAAGACGGATCAACGCCTGCAAACGCTGTTCCCCCAAAGCGCCCAGCATCTTCCGGTTAAACTCCTCGACCGGGCCATCCAGCGCCTGCAGCAGCTCGAGGCCGGCCGGTGTAATGCGAGTGGTAATGACGCGGCGGTCCTGCCCCTCGCGGCTGCGTACGGCCAAGCCCCTGCGCTCCAGGCGGTCAACCAGGCGGGTGATGTCAGGGTCCCGATTGATCATGCGCTCGGCGATTTCGCTGCAGGCCCGTCCCTGGTCCCCGGCGCCGCGCAGGATGCGCAGGGCATTGTATTGGGTCGGCGACAGCCCGTGCGCCTTCAGCATCTCGCTAAGACGCCACTGCAGACGGTCTGCAGTGCGCTGGAGCGCTACCAGAGCTTCGTCCTCGACGCTGGTGAAGGGTTTGGTCTGCTGGATCTCGGCTTGAATGCCTTTGCCCACAGCCACCAATATACTCGTTATAACGAATACTGTCAAGCGCTATATACCGGGACGCCGTGGCATCCTGCCCGTTTCTTCGCGCATCGAATTAATTAACTAACCGGTTAATCAATACCAGAGGAGGAATAATCCATGAAAATCAATCTCAGGAGTCTGACTTCGTTTCTGGCGGTAAGTATTCTTAGCGTTGGCCTGGCCGCCCAGACTACCAGCGCCCGTTACGACAGCGACATCCAGTCGCGGGTGACGCAGCAGCTGGCAAAGAAGCAGGAATTCCGCAACCTGCAGGCAACCACGGAAGACGGCATCGTGACCCTTTCCGGGAAAGTTGATCTCTACGAGCAGAAGCTGGATGCGGCTAAGAAGGTCCGCAGGCTGGATAAAGTGCAGGGCGTCCGTAACCTGGTGGCGGTGAGTTCGTCCGCGCCCGACGCCGAAGTGGAAGCCAGACTCGAGCGCAAGTTGCACTACGACCGCATCGGTTACGACAACTTGTTCAACTTTGTTGACGTCACGGTGAAGGACGGCGTGGCCACGCTCAATGGCGAAACTTACAACGATGTGGGGCGCGATTCAGCCCTGGCCCTGGCGAATTCAATGCCCGGAGTGAAGGACGTCGTGGACAATATCAAGGTGTCGCCGGTGTCGGGCTTCGACGATCGCATCCGGATCAGCGCCCTGCGCGCGATTTATCGTGACCCGGTACTGGGCCGCTACGCCAGCGATCCGGCAAAACCGATCCGGATTGTGGTGGACAACGGCAAGCTGAGCCTCTACGGCACGGTGGCCACAGCGATGGACAAGCAAATCGCCGGCATGCGCGCCAACCAGGTCTTCGGCGTCTTCAGCGTGCAGAACAACCTGGAAGTAGTGAAAGGCTCGTAATGCTAATGTAGGCGCGAGCGTCCCGCTCGTGCAGGGTTGGAACTGAAAAGAGGGCACGGCTTCGGCCGTGCCCTTTTTGCCCTCAAGGTTCCTCCGTGTTCTCTGCGTCCTCCGTGGTTATGTGATTTTTGGGCTTTGACCACGGAGGACACAGAGGACAAGAGGTCCACCGCGAACCACTACAGCCGGTTGATCAAAGCCGCCACATAACCGGCCCCAAACCCATTGTCTATATTCACTACGCTGACATTCGAGGCACAGGAATTCATCATCCCCAAGAGCGCGGCCAGGCCCTGAAAGGCCGCGCCGTAGCCCACGCTGGTAGGCACGGCGATCACCGGAACGCCGACCAGGCCGCCGACCACGCTGGGCAGCGCTCCTTCCATCCCGGCGCACACGATCACGACGCGCGCCCGCGTCAGGGAAGCGCGATTGGCCAGCAGCCGGTGAATTCCCGCGACTCCCACGTCGTAAAGATGCTCAACGTCGTTGCCCATCATTTCGGCGGTGACCACAGCTTCTTCCGCCACCGGAATGTCGCTGGTGCCGGCGGAAACCACGGCGATGATTCCTTTGCCGTGCTTCTTCCGGTCGCGGCGCAAAGTGATGGCGCGCGCCAGGGCCTGATACTCGACTTTGGGCACTTTCTTCTTTACCGCGGCCAGTTGCTCCGCACTTACTCGTGTCGCCAGGATGTTGCCGCCGTGTTTGGCCAAGCGGGAGAAGATGGATGCCACCTGGGCCGGAGTCTTGCCCGGACCGAAAATTACTTCCGGCATTCCGTTTCGCAAGGCGCGATGGTGGTCCAGGTTGGCGAAGCCCAGATCTTCGAAGGGAAGGTGGCGCAGGCGGTCAACTGCGGCGTCGGGAGAGAGCTTGCCCCGTCGCACCTGGTCGAAGAGTTCGCGGATGGAGTCAGCGTTCACGCGAGTCTAGATTAGCATTTGCTTTAATGTAGCGCCGCCGGCCCGGCGGCTGTCCGGTGGGCGTCCGCGCCCACCGCCCGAGGGCGGGACGCCCTCGAGACAGCCGGCGAGACGCCGGCGCTACTGGAAAACTATCTGGTGGCTGAGGCGGGGAGCTTCTTGCCGTGGCCGCGGACTTTGGCGGCGATTTCGCGATAGGCTTCTTTGGCTTTGCCGGGTTCTTCCAGGTGGAAGAGGAACCACCGCCGCAGCATGCCGCGCGTGACCCGTCCCTTGAGATAGGCATCGTACAAGGCATTGCCCAGCATGTAGCCCAGCAGTTGGGAGCTGGCTTCTGTTTTCTTGCGTTGGGATGCGGGAGCTTCCTCCGGCAGTTCGCGGCTGCCCGCGCCTCCGGCCTCGGGGCGCGCCGGATACAACACTCGCGAGCCAAAATATCCCAGCGCATATTCCATGGTCCGGACGTAAAAATGGGTGGTGCTGCCCCCGGTTTCGGCGGCTTTCTCCCGCGCGGGTAGCCCGCGGCAGGCATGGTGCAGGAATCGAGCCGCTTCTTCAGCCGCATACATCATGTTGAACTCATGCACGTAGAAGGCATTGACCTGGGGCAGATAAACGCTGCCTCGCTCCTCCACGTGGCGCACCATGGCTTCGGTCTCGTCCCCGTCGGCATGGTGACGGGAGAGCAGTTGGCGCAAACGCCCGTCGGAAGCGCGGCAGTACACTTCCGGCATCAGGTCCACCAGGAACCTCGGCTGTGTGCCGTTGTGCGAAGAATAGCGGTCGATGTCGAGAAAGCGCAGCAGGCTGTCGATCAGATTGTAGATGGTGGGGACAAGGTCGGGACCTTCCTCGTCGGTGCGTCCCCAGCGGCTGAGGTGAAGGCGGTAGTTCTCGTACTTTTCCAGGGGCGTGGAATTGAATACGCAGACCACATCCGGGCTCACGCGCACGGCTTCCACGCGTTCCGCCGGTTCGCCGGCGGCGCGCCAGTAGAGTGCATCCACGTTTTGCAGGACGGTAACGACCCGTTCCTCCGGCAGTTTTTCCAGCAACACTTTAGGAAGATGTCCGGGCGCGAGGTGTGACTCACCGAACAGCACCAGCATGACCGCGTGGGGATGGCGCTGCCGTATTTCGGACAGCTTGTGGACGGCGTGACGATCGCGCGCCCCGATCTTGCGCAGATCTTCCCGCGGCATGCAGTCCAGACCGTAGATGGCGTCGGCGTGCTCGCGCGCGGTGACCAGCAATTCGTAGAACGGAGCCCAGTCATACCCCCAGTCGAGATCGAAACGAATGCGCTGCCGCAACTCTTCGGCATCAATCTCGCGCCGCCACCATTCGTCGAGGATGTGCTGGTCGCGGGAGAAGATGGTTTCCAGTCCCAGCACCACGGGCCGGTCTCCAGGCTGGGCGCGCTCTTCGAGCAGTGTCGCGGCAAAGCGTTGCGCGGCCGGCAGCGCGTGATAGTCGCCGATGAGAACGATGTCTCCACGGCGGACTTCGGCGCCCAGTTGCTGCCGGTCGATAACAGATTCGTAGGATTGGAAGGCCTGGCTGAAGTCCTGCAGATATTTGCGGCGGCCGTTGGGGTCGTTGACCCGGATCTCGCGCTCCACCCCGGCCAGCGCGTGCAATTGCGCCTCACTGCGCCGCAGCCGCAAACTGGAGGTGGATGCCATGGTCGTATGTTCTTGTGTGGGGGGCGGGCGCCCTCGCCCGCCGCTTTCGCCCCTTCGGGGCTTACCCGATCCCAACAGCTTACCCAGGGCTTACGCCCTGGGCGGCATTCTTGCGCCGCTCCGGGGCTGGGTTGTCCTGCCTTGACTTCTTCTCCGCGCGCTCCCTATGCTCAAGGCTTTCGCCGGAGCTTCCAGTTTGCCCATTCACCCGCCGCAGAACCTGACCGTCGCCACCACCGGAGCCAGCGGATCGCTGTTCCTCAAACACTTCCTCCTGGCGGTGGAACGCGACTCACGCGTCCAGACCGTAAACTTCATTGCCTCTGACAGCGCTCTTCGCGTCATGGCCGAAGAATTCGGGCTGCGCGGGCGGAGCAACCTGGTCGGACAAATCCTGGGCCGCAAGGCCGCGCGCAAAATCCACCAGCAAGCCAATGCCGATATCGGCGCCAACATCGCCAGCGGCTCTTATCCCGCCGACGCCATGGTCGTAATCCCGTGCAGCATGGGCACGCTGGCCCGCATTGCCAACGGAATTGCTTCCCAACTCATCGAACGCGCCGCCGACGTCTGCCTGAAAGAGAAGCGCCCGCTGGTGCTCTGCGTTCGCGAGACGCCGCTCAATAAGATCCATATCCGGAACATGTACCGTGCCGCCGATGCCGGCGCCATGGTGTACCCGCTTATCCCGGCTTTCTACTTTCGTCCCACCAGCTTAGATGCCATGGCCCGCGAATTCGCCTACCGCGTCCTGGCCCACCTCGGCCTGCCTCAACCCGACGCGTATCGCTGGAAGGGTTGAATACAGCGCTCCGGTTACCCGCTGGTTACTTCCAGTGTAGAAACGCGGGCGAGAGGCAGGTAGATTCCTGTGGACCATGACCTGCGGGGAGGCTGCATTTGTCAGTTTGACCACTTATTATGACCATGGTGTAAAATAGTAGTCATGAGAGAGATTGCTATTTCTGAATTTAAGGCCAGATGCCTCTCTTTGCTGGATCAGGTGCAGAAGACGAAGAAACCGATCCGCATCACCCGTTTTGGCAAACCGGTCGCTGAGGTTTTTCCAACCGCCCCAGCCTCGAGCTCCGACTGGATGGGTTCCATGAGAGACAGCATGGAAATCCTGGGAGACATCGTTTCTCCGGCGAACGATCAAAGCGACTGGGAGGTACTGCGAAGTTGAAGCTCCTCCTCGACACGCACATCTGGCTCTGGAGTTTGCATGACCCAAGGCGGCTGGGAAAGAGAGTCCAGCACGAATTGAAAGACCCTGCAAATGAGCGCTGGCTCTCTCCCATCAGCACATGGGAGGCGCTAACCCTGAATGCCAAAAACAGAATCCGGCTGCCTGTAGATCTGGATGAATGGGTGGCGCGCGCTACTGCTCCCTTTCGTGAAGCGCCGCTCACCCACGAAATTGCCCTCGCGGCGCTCCAATTATCCGTTCTACATCAAGACCCCGCGGATCGCTTGTTGGCTGCGACCGCTCAAGTTCTGGACCTGACTCTGGTTACCGGAGACGTAGCGCTGTTGGGGCTGGGGGAGATTGCAACTCTGGGAAACCGCTGAAGGTTGTGTGGCGCGGGCGCCCTCGCCCGCGGCTTTTGACGTTACATTTCTCTTTGAGTGCGAGAGCACAGAGCTGAGTCAAAGGCCGCGGGCGGGGGCGCCCGCGCCACACAGTCTCGAATTAATTGCTGCAATCCGCTGGATTTTCGGGCCCTAAACCCGAGGAGGCTCAATGTTCTTTCCCACCCGCACCGTAATTTTTCTTGCGTTGATTGCTGGCGTCCTGGTTTCTGCTCCTCTTTTGCACGCGGCTGGCCCCAGCTTTTCGGTTTCTTTTCCCAAGAGCCGCAACGAGAAGCCGCTCGACGGACGCATCTTCCTGCTGCTTTCGACTGACCCCTCGGCCGAACCGCGCATGCAGATCGACGACTCCGTTCGCACCCAGATGATGTTCGGGATGGACGTTGACGGCATGAAACCTGGCCAAACTGTTGTGGTGGATGATTCCGCCAACGGCTATCCCGTCCGCAGCCTGCGCGATGTACCGCCGGGGGAGTATTACGTGCAGGCAGTGTTGCATCGCTACGAGACTTTTCATCGCTCCGACGGCCAT
>Ga0207706_10001798_pt1 | contig 21073 bp, 12 predicted proteins | sample KBSC53metaG_FD_184318 | JGI IMG/M metagenome (GOLD analysis project Ga0207706, IMG submission 184318) | Corn rhizosphere microbial communities from Kellogg Biological Station, Michigan, USA - KBS C5-3 metaG (SPAdes) (version 2) | ecosystem: Host-associated > Plants > Roots > Rhizosphere > Soil ... | reverse complement strand
GGTGGTGGCTGTGGTGGCTACGGCGGCGGCGGCGGCGGCCGTGGCGGCGGCCGTGGCGGCGACTACGGCGGGGGCGGCGACCGCTGGTAAGGCCCGCTCCGCGTCACCTGCAGACGCGGGAAAGCACGGGGACCGCTTGAGGGAAGCGGTCCCCGTGCTCCTTGTTCAGGGCTGCACGTGCTGCGAGTCCGGACTTGCTACCAGGCGAGCGTCAGACGTCGTAGCGGCGCATGGCGCGCTTGCGGTCCTTGTGGCGGCGGCGCTCGGCGGCCTTGGCCTTGGCCTTGCGCGCCTCGCTCGGCTTCTCGTAGAAGCGCTTGCGGCGCATGTCCTTGAACATCCCCGAGCGGATCATCCGCCGGCGGAACTGCTTGAGCGCCCAGTCCAGCCGGTCGGTCTCGGCGAGCTCGATCTCAACCACGCGCGGTCCTTTCGGAACGGGAAAGCGAAAACAACCGGGCAGGCAGGCGCAGTGGCGGCCCGCCTCCCGGAACCCTGACAAGAGACAAGCAATATAGCACCTTCTCGCGATTTGCGGGAGTGCCTCCCCCGGAAAGATTCCCCCGGCCTCCGCGGCGCGCTCGCCCTCACCGGCAAGTCGTTGCACGGCGGCGGATTGGAATGTCTCGTCCCGCCCCCGTCCCTTCGCCCACCGAGTCCTCGCCCGATGCTCCGTCCCCTCTCCACCTGGTCCGTCCGCCGCGTCGCGGTGGTCTGGCTGTGCGGCATCGCCTTGCAGGGGACGCTTCTCTTCGTATCGGGAGATCCCCCGGCATCCGGGCAGCCATGGAGGAGGGCGCTGCCGGACAGCGTGGCGGACGCGCCGCCGCTTTCGCCGGCCCAGCGCGACTCGCTGCTCGCGGCGCTGCGCAAAGACGGCGTCGACGTGCGGCTCGACCCGGGGGGCCGCGTGGCCGGCGCCGCCATCACCGACACCGCGGCCGCGCGCCTGGCCGGCGAATCGGCCCGGGGCGTGCTGCGCGCCATTCAGCGGGCGGTCGTCGAACTCCTGCTGCTGCTGTTCGGCATCCCCGCGCTGCTGCTGGGGGTCACCTTCGTCTGGGCGCGGGCGCGGCGCCGCGCGCGGCGCGAGACCGCGGCGCCGGCGGGTTGATCGCGCCATCCCCTTCTCCCGCCGCCGGTTGAGTACGGAGCGTGCAGTAGCGCGCGGGGATCGGGTGGACGGCGGGCGATCCGTACGCGTGGGGGGGACGATGAGCTCAGCGATGGACGAGAGCCACGAGACGGGGCGGCGGCCGGGGCGCCGGCCCCTGCTGGCCGGGATGGAGGTGCGGCAGGAAGACCTGGAGCAGCCGGCGGGGCTGCACGCGGCCGCGGTGGTGGTGCGCGTGTCGTCGGTGGTGGTCTTCGTCCTGGCGCTGGCGCAGTTCGCGGCGTGGTGGCTCAACCGGCCGCCCGGCGGCGCGGGGCTGGGGCTGCTGGTGGGCGACACCATCCGCCTGGTCGTCCTGTCCGCGCTGCTGTGGGCCGCCAGCCAGCTGATCGAGCTGCTGGTGAAGAGCCACTACGACATCCGCGCGGGCCGCATCCTGCTGGCGCGCCAGACCTACATGCTGCGGCAGATGGGCCTGGCCAGCGGCCACCTGCGCGAGGAGGAAGGCGGATACGACCGCCGCGCGCACGACGAAGCCGTCACGCGCGACCGGTCGTGAGAGGTGGGCGGGGACGCGACGATGCGTTTCCGGACCGAGGCACCAGGCGGGAACCCGGGATGAGCGGGGATTCGCGGCAGGGAGCGGAGCAGGCGGGGAGACGCCGGCGCGCGGTGCGCGCCGGCGCGGCGGCGCTGCTGGGCGCGCTGCTGTCGCTGGGCGGGCCCCAGGGGGTGACGCAGGCCAACCCGTTCGCGGGGCGGCGGCTGTGGGTGGACCCCGCCTCGCCCGCGCGGCGCCAGGCCGACGCGTGGGCCCGCAGCCGCCCGGGCGACGCCGCGCTGCTGCGCCTGATCGCCGAGCAGCCGCAGGCGATCTGGATCGGCGACTGGGTGCGCGACCCCCAGCGCGAGGTGGACGCGCGGGTGAGCCAGATCGCCGGGGCGGGGGCGCTTCCCGTGTTCGTGGCCTACAACATCCCCCACCGAGACTGCGGGCTGTACTCCGCCGGCGGCGCCCGCAGCGGCGACGACTACCGGCGCTGGGTGATCGGCTTCTCGCAGGGTCTCAGGCGGCGCGCCGCGGTGGTGATCCTGGAGCCGGACGGGCTCCCCTCGCTGGACTGCCTCCCGGCGCGCTTCCAGGACGAGCGCTACGTGCTGCTGCGCGAGGCGGTGCAGACGCTGCGGGCCGGGGGCGCGGCGGTGTACATCGACGCGGGGAACGCCAACTGGAAGCAGCCGCCGGTGATGGCCGACCGGCTGCGCAAGGCGGGGATCGAGCTGGCCACGGGGTTCAGCCTGAACGTGTCGAACTTCCACGCCGAGGGGCCCAACATCGCCTACGGCACGCAGCTGAGCCGGCTGGTGGGCGGCAAGCACTTCGTGATCGACACCAGCCGCAACGGGCGCGGCCAGTCGGTGGTGCAGGACTGGTGCAACGCGCCCAACCAGGCGCTGGGCCGCGCGCCCACCACCCGCACCGGCAACGCGCTGGTGGACGCCTTCCTGTGGATCAAGACCCCCGGCCAGAGCGACGGCACCTGCCACGGCGGCCCCCGCGCCGGCGCCTGGTGGGCCGACTACGCGCTGGAGCTCTCCCGCGCCGCGCAGGCGCTGGGGAGCCTGTCGCCGCGGTAGCCAGGTCTCAGATGCTGTAGGTGCGGAAGGCCGCCATCACGATCGGCTTGGCCCACCGTGGAACATCGGCCACGGGGCAGTGCTCCGTGATGGTGCCGTCGATCATCGACAGGAGCAACTGAGGGAGGGGCTTCTCGCCGCGCTCTGGATCCCCCTCGGCGCTGTTGTCGAAGAGTTGCAGTTCGGTCAGCACGGGGAGCAGGCGGATCAGGTTGTTCCGGCTGTCGTCGAATCGCTGTCGGATCTTCATCTCAGGAATGTCATGTCCGCCTGCCGCTACGCGCGCGCGGACCCTTGCGATGTGCAGTTCGGGTCCATTCAACCCTACGTACCACATCCGCACGGCGAGACCTGCCAGTGCCGCCTCCTGGAGCAGCGACGTAATGGTGTTGCCGCCGAGGGTGGTTTCAAAGGTGTAGTGGGTCCGCCGCCGGATCGCATTTTCCAGAAGGCGCTTTCCCAACTTCCATGCGCGGCTGTTCGCCTCGTCGAGCGTGGTCCCCGGCCGGTTGGAAAGGATGCGGCGTGTTTCTTCGTCAGGATTGAAGTAGAAGGAGTCGCTCGCGCGGAACGCCTCGCCGGCGATGCTGCTTTTTCCGGCGCCATTGGTCCCCGCGATAACGATAATCGAAGCTGCCCCGTCTGCGCTCAATGCGAGTTCTTCCGTCTCAGGCCTGCCTCAACGGCAATGCGGCCAAGCTCCTCAGGCGAGGTGCGAAGTGCTTTGAGTGCTCCTTCCACCGCCTCCGGCGTCTGCATCCTCGCGATCAGCTCGTCGTATTCAGCCTCGAGCTGGTCCAACTCGGAATCCCCACTCTGCGTCAGCGCCTGGTAGCGGTCGTACGAGATCACCACCGCCCGAGGCGAGTCGTGACGCGTGATCAACACCGTTCCGTTCCGCGCGACTGTCTCGAGCACGCGCCCGAAACCGTTCTTCGCCTCGGTCGAAGTCATGGAGACAAAGGTGGAGGGGGTCGACGAGCGCGGCATTCCTTTGCCTGCTGCTTGCAACCGACCTTTCGCCTTGCCGACCGCGGGGGCGTGACACTCCTCTACGACACGCTCGGCCAGTTCGGCCTGGGCGGAGGCGATCTGCTCGATCAGGACTCTGTTGAGCTCGAGCTCTGAGTCGGGCCGTGCGGCGTTCAACTCAGGTTGGGATGATTGTTTCGAGCGATCGTTGATCGTCATCGCACGCTCCGCGAGGGGGATCTGTTTCAGCTATTTTAGCTAAAACATGTCGACGGAGCAATCCGCCACCGGACTACGCTTCGCATCGTGGCAGTCTGACGATTTTCGTTGCGCTGCAACATGATGGGGCCTATCGTAGCCTTCTGCTGTTTCCGTCCGTCACCCACCAAGGACCGGAGGGGCGCGTGCGCATCGGGATCATCGACCTGCTCGGCAAGGAACCGCCCACCAACGGCTATTCGCGGCTGATGCGCGCGAACAACACCAGCATCATGCCGCAGGTGGTGGGCGTCTGGTGCAAGGAGGAGGGGCACCAGGTGCACATGGCCTACTACAGTGGCCCCGAGCTGCTGGCCGGCGGGCTTCCCGACGACCTGGACCTGGTGTTCATCAACGCCTTCAGCCAGGCGGCGATGCTGGCGTACGCGTTCAGCGCCATGTACCGCCATGCCGGCGTGGTCACCGTGCTGGGCGGGCCGCACGCACGCAGCTATCCCGAAGACGCGCGCAAGTACTTCGACTACGTGGTGGGCTTCTGCGACCGCGCGCTGGTGGCCGACCTGCTGCGCGGCGCCTCACCGCAGCGGCCGCTGGGGGCGTACCTCTCCGCCGCCGGGCAGCCGGCCAGCCTCCCCGGCCTGCGCCAGCGCTGGGAATTCCTGAAGCCGGCGATGGAGCGCGCGCGGGTGCTCAAGCTGGTCCCGTTCCTGGGGAGCCTGGGGTGCCCGTACAAGTGCAGCTTCTGCATCGATTCCACGGTCGCCTACCAGCCCTTGGAGTTCGAGGGGCTGAAGGACGACCTGCGCTTCTTCCAGGAGCTGAAGCTGCCGCGCTCGGTGGCGGTGTGGCACGACCCCAACTTCGGCATCCGCTTCGACGACTACCTGGACGCGATCGAGGAGGTGGTGCCGCCGGGGTCGGTGACCTTCGTGGCCGAGACCTCGCTGTCGCTGCTGAAGGAGGACAACCTCAAGCGGCTGAAGAAGAACGGCTTCAAGGCGATCGCGCCGGGGATCGAGAGCTGGTTCGACATCGGCGACAAGAGCCGGATGCGCAGCACGCGCGGGATGGAGAAGGTGAAGGCGGTGGCCGAGCAGGCCAACCTGGTGAACGAGTACGTTCCCTACACGCAGTGCAACCTGATCTTCGGGCTGGACGCCGACGAGGGGGCGGAGCCGTTCGAGCTGACCAAGACGTTCATCGACCTGGCGCCCGGCGTGTACCCGCACTTCGCGCTCCTTTCGGCGTTCGGGCGCAACGCGGTGCTGAACCTGGACTACCAGAAGGCGGCCCGCGTCCTCCCCGTGCCCTTCCACTTCCTGGACCTGGTGCAGTGCATGAACGTGCGGCCCAAGAACTACAGCTGGACCCAGTTCTACGACCACGTGATCGACACCTTCGACTACTCGTTCTCGCCGCGCGCGCTGATGAAGCGGCTGCGGAAGAACCGCCGCAGCTACATCTGCTGGGAGCAGCTCTTCCGCGGCGTGTCGTCCGAGCGGCGCAACCGCATGGCGTACCACATCCGGATGCGGCGGTGGATGGAGGACCCCGGCTTCCGCGCCTTCTTCGAGGGCGAGACGCGCGAGGTGCCGTACGTGCTGAGCGAACAGATCCGCCGGCACCTGGGCCCGCTGTCGAAGTGGCTGCCGGACGAGGCGCTGAAGCACGACCCCGACGCCTACCTGCACTCCGGCATCATGCAGCAGCTCCCCGTGATCCCGTCGCCCCAGCCCGCGGTCGCCGCACACTAGCAACGGGCGGCGGATCGGAAAACAACGAGCGGGAGATGGCCGGCACGCCATCTCCCGCTCGCGCCATCAGCCGAGCCTGTATGGCAACTGGATTTCCGGATCGAATCCGGTAATTCAGTGGTCGTACCGGCTCTGCCGATGGGGTCTCACGGAAGGACGGAGGGACGGAAACTTCATTGCAGTTTCCGTCCCTGCGTTCCTCCGTGAGACCTTTCAGCGGTATCAGGATCCAATCACTGTATTCGCGGATTGGATCTGGTCTTACTGCGTCACGTCCGCCGGCACGACGGGTGGCACCGGGCCGGTGAACACGTTCACCGACAGCTTGCCGGTCTTCACGTTCTGCGTGGCCGCGTCCTTCAGCAGGCGGGTGGAGTTCACGTCGGCCGTCTCGGCCTGGCGCATGGCGTGGCCGTCGTCGAGCTGGTCGCGGCTCATGGCGTCGGCGGCGTGCGTGGAGGCCTGCACCACTTCCAGGTGCGTGCCGTCGGTGGGGATGGTGTCGCTCCAGGTGGCCAGGCACAGCACCGTTTCGGTGTGCTGCGGGCACCCGCCGCCGGGCGGGGGCGTCACCACCGTCTCCTGCGCGTCGCCGAAGCTGGCCACCCGGTAGTCGTTCACCTGCGTGACCAGCGCCTGGATGGCGGCCTCGGCCTGCTCGTCCAGCGCCTGCTGCGTGTTGCCCACGATGAAGCGCAGCGCCTGCTGCTCGAAGCCGGGCCGGATCGGCAGGTACAGCCGCGCCCAGCTGGCGTTCACGAAGTCGGCCGCGTCCTTGGTGTAGTCGCGCATCGGCCGGGTCGACCACCAGCCGGGGTACAGCACGAACGACGCCGACTCCCATTCGAACAGCGTGCGCCACGACTCGATCATCCATGCCGCGCTGCGCTGCGCCTCGGGGATCAGCGTGGCCACCGCGCGGTCGAGCAGCTCCGACAGCACGCTCACCGACTGGAGCTGCGCCTCGCGCCACTCCTCGGCCGCGGCCAGCGCCTGCTGGCGGGCGGCCTTGCGCAGGTCGTACACCTTTTCGCGCCAGGCGTCCATCGCCTCGAGCCACGCCTGGTACGCCTGCTGGTACGCCTGGTCCGCCGAGCTCCCCCGGGGGATGAAGCGGCCCTCCATCTTCAGGACGATCTCGTGGTCGTCGAACCACATCGAGTCGCACCCCACGTGCACGGTCAGCACCAGCGCGTCACCGGTGTTCGCCACCTCGCCCACCGGATAGATCCCGCGGTAGTCGCCGTGGTAGTGGTCGATGATGTCCTGCGACACCTGGGCCAGCCGGGCCACGCTGTCCTTCACGTACTGGGCGTCGCCGTCCCAGGTGAACCCCGGCGGCACGGTCAGGCGCAGGTCGTAGTTCGCGCTCATGTCGTGCTGCGGCCAACCCCACTGGTCGGCCTCCCTGGGCTCGCTCTGGAAGAGCTGCGCGGGCTCGGCCTCGGGGGGGACGGGCGGGGTGGGCTGCGGGGGCAGCTCGGGCTCGGCGGCCTGCAGGATCGCGTTGTATCCGGCCTGCACCCGGCTGAAGAAGCCGGTGGCCGGGTCGGAGATGAAGGGCGACCAGGCCAGCCGCGCGCCGGTGCGCTCGCGCGCGAAGTCGAGCCGCTGCATCACCTTGAAGTAGCGCAGGTCGATGGGCGTGTAGCGGTTGGGGTTGCGCAGCGTGCGGCGCGAGGTGCTCTCGAAGCGCTGCTCGGTGGCGATGCGGAAGGTGGTCTTGTGCTGCGCGCGGTACTTGGCCGTCACCTTGCGCGAGGCGGTCGAGGTGTCCTTCACCGAGCGGCGCCGGGTGTTGCTGTCGGCGTCGGAGACGCTGGAGGAGTAGCTGGGGGTGACGCCCACGGTCACGCCGTCGTAGGTGCCGCTCACGCTGCCGCTGATGGCGAAGCTTTCCTGGCTGGTGTGGTTCTGCTGGCGGTCGAGCCCGTCTTCCACGCTGGTGGAAAGGGTGGAGGCCAGCTCCAGGTCCATCTGCTGCTCGGTCTCGTTCTGCTCCTCGAAGGTGATCTCGCGCTTGCTGAAGGTGCGCTGCTCCACCACCAGCTCCTCGCCCGGCGCCAGCGACAGCGAGGTCAGGTGCTCGCCCAGCACGAAGCCGGCGGGGCGGATGCGGGTGCGGTCGAGGAAGAGGATCCCCAGATCGCTCTGCAGCAGGTCGGTGATCTGGTCGGCCGGGGTGGTGGTGGCTACCCCCGTGCTTCCCAGCGTGGCCCGGGCCACGCGCTGCTCGCGCTGCGCGGCCGGGCTCTTCCGGTCGCCGCCGCGCGGGGCGGGGAGGGCGTCGGCGGCGGCCAGCGCGGCCCTGGCGGCCTGGCCCAGACCGGCCTTGTCCAGGATGCCGGCCAGCGCGTCGCGGCCCAGCGCCTCGCGGTAGCTGCGCAGCATGTACTGCTGGTAGCGGGTGAGCGCAGGCGCCTCCTGGCTTCCCAGCAGCAGGGGGACGAAGTAGCGCGACTGCACGATGCGGTCGGCTGCGGCGGCGGTGAACTGGAGGATGGCGGGGTCGAGCGCCGCCTCGATCGGCTTCTGCATGGTTCGAGTCTCCGGGTGATGTAGCGTTCTCGGGCCGTCCGGGCCCGCGAATCGGGGGGATGGGATCAACGGGGTACTGCATGGGGCGCCGGGTGCGCCCCGTTCGGGCGCGGCTCCGCGCGGAGCCGCGCCGGGAACTGGTTCAGCCGCGGGCGCGGGTGGCCAGCAGCGCCTTGCGGGCGTCGGAGAGCACGGCGGCCAGGGCCTGCCCGTCGCGGCCCGCCGGCGTGTCGCTTTGCGCCAGCTGCACCGCGGCGGCGCCCATCAGCTCGGCCAGCACCAGCACCAGCTCGGCCAGCCCCACCGCCTCCCACGCCGCCAGCAGGAAGGCGCCGACCGCCGCCGCGGCGACCGCGAGCGCGGCCGCGATCTCGGGGAGGAAGAGGATCGCCAGCACGATCAGCACGAGCACCACTACCACCACGATCGCCGCGGCGGGGACCTCCCACTCCTCCTCGGGGGGAGGCGCGGGCGCGGGGCGGCCAGGGCGCAGCGGGATCACCTTGCCGCCGCCTCCGCCCCCCTCTCCGCCCCCCTCTCCGCTCCCCGATCCGCCGCCGCGGCCGCCCATCCGGCGCAGGATCTCGCTCAGCAGCCAGGCCAGCTCGGGCCAGGCATCGTGCGCCTGGTTCGCCTGGTCCTTTTCCTCGTCGCGGCGGTTGCGGGCCCGGTACACGTCGTAGAGGATGACGCCGGGGAGCGCGGGGTCGTGGAAGACCACGGCGATCAGCGATCCGGTGCGGTTGAGCGGGATGGTGACGGGCCGCGCGGGCCAGTGCCCCTCCAGCAGCGTTCCGGGAGTGTCGCAGCGGCCGGGCTGGTACGGCGCCACGGGAGCGGTTTTCCCCGCCATGGCGCCCATGGCCAGGTTGAAGCAGGCCTGGTAGTGCCACACCTGGATCACCGCCGCCTGCGCCCACGAGCGCGGCTTCAGCTCGAACACGCGGTTGGCGGTCATGTCCACCAGGTCGGCGCGCAGCACCGAGCGCGAGCCGAAGCGCAGCGCCTCGTCCAGCACGCGCAGCCGGTCGTCGGTCACGTGGTCGATCAGCGGGCGCGGCAGGTGTTCGGCGAACTGCGACAGGTCGTAGCTGCGCGAGCCGGCGCGCACGCGGCGGTCGGCCACCACCACGTTCCCCGCGTGGGTGGTGAAGTACAGGTCCTGCACGCGCTGGTGAACGTCCATCCCCAGCAGCCCCCAGGAGGGGATGCTGACGAAGCCGGGGATCTCCGGCGCGGGGGCCGCCTCCACAATCAGCGCCGCCGCGAGCCGCTGGCGGATCACGTCCCACCCCGGCGTGCAGGGGATCCGCCCCCACTGCGGATAGGTCATGCGCGGCCGGCGGGTGGCGCCGCGCGGGCCCTTCTGCCACTCCAGCACCTCGCGGGCGCGGATCTCGTATTCGCCGCGGCGGCCCAGCTCCTTCAGGATCTCCAGCTCGCGCTCGGTGGGGAGCGACACCTGCTCCAGCAGCAGCTCGCTCAGCTCCGGGTCGGGCGGCGGGGGCTCGGTGCCGCCGGGGCCCGAAGGCCCGCCGCCGCCCGGCGGCAGCTCGGTGACGGCCAGGATCGGCGTGCCGTACGCCCCCATGGCGCCGCGGGCCGCGTCGATCACCGCCGCCACGCCGGGCGCGCCGGCCGCCAGCGGGGCGCCGCGCAGCAGCACGCGGGAGAGGAAGCCCTCCAGCGCGGCGCCGTTGCCGTAGCGCTCCAGCCCGTGCTTCACCGCCGCGGCCGCGGCCCCGATCACCGCCTGCTGCATCGCGGGCGTGAGCCCCGCCGCCAGCGGAAGCCCGGAGAGCAGCCCCTGTCCCACCGCGCGCAGCAGCTGCCGTTCGCGTTCCGCCGCGTCGTCTTCGGCCTTCGGGTCCACGCGGCACTGCCCGATCGGAGGCATCACCGCGCCACCCGCGCTCCACCCGGAGCGCGGCCCGCTCGTCGTTGGGCTACCCATATGCCTGCACGTGAAGAAGTCGTTCGTCGTACGTCCGAAGCGGAGTGGACACCTCTCTGCCGGACGTGGCCCGGCGCGGCGGGTGTGCCCACCGCCGCACGGCCGGTCCCTCTGGCAAGGGTGCCGCCAATTCGCCGGCACGCGTCCCCGGACCGGAGCGCCGGCCGCGCAACCGTTTGGCGTTTCGAGAGATGAAGGATGGTCGAGGTCCGCTGAAACTTTCCGGGCACCGCAGGGACTGGGGCGAGACCGCCACGGCCCGTGGCGCGCGCGTCTCACCAGTCGCGCCGCCGGGATGCGGATGAGCGAATCGTCCGCTCAGGAAACACCCGCCGCTTTCGCCCGAGGCGTACGAAGGCGCCCGGTACTCCGCGTCGGGCCGGCGTGGGTTGTGACCGTGGACGGGCGCGGCGTAGCTTCGTGGCCAGGCCGCCATCCCGCGCGTCTCCCAGCGTCCTGGCTCCCGCATGCGTTCACCGCCCGCGATCCGCACTCCCACCCGGGCCCGCGCCGCATGGCCGTACCTCTGCGCCGCGCTGCACGCGGCGGCCGGGATGGCGATGCTGCTGGTGCTGCGCGGCGGCACCGAGGCGCAGCCGTCTCTCAGGGCGCGGATGGCGTACGTGGCGGCGCACGCGGCGGCGTGGCGCGCCGGGTTCGCGGTGTGGATGGCGGCGGGGATCAGCGTGCTTGCGCTGTACGCCTGGTGGGCGGCCGCGCTGCCGCGTTCGCGCCTGGCCGTGGCGGCGATGGTGATCGCGGCGGCGGGGCTGGCGTGCGACCTGGCCGGCGAGTCGCTGTACGTGGGCTGGCTGCCGCCGCTGGCGGGCGATGCGGCTCGCTTCGCCCACGTGCAGCACGTGGGGACGGTGCTCACCTCGGTCTTCGCCAACGGCTTCTACACCCTCTCCGGGATGATGCTGACGCTGGGCACGCCCGGACTGCCGCGCCGGGTGAGATGGCTGGCCTGGGTGGTGTGGGTGGCGGGGATCGCGCTCAGCGTCTGCGGGGCGGTGGGGTGGGCGACGGGACTGGTGGCGGCTTCGGGCGTGCTCTTTCCCGCGCTGGTGCTGCTCGCGCTGCTGCTGCCGCGCGTGCTGCGATGACGCGGGTGATCGTGCTGGGCGGCACCGGCTTCTTCGGCGCCGCCGCCGCGGCCGCGCTGCGCGAGGCGGGGATGGCCGTGCTCACCGCGGCGCGCCGCAACGCGGACCTGGCCGTGGATGCGCAGGACCGCGACTCGCTGCGCCGTGCGGTGCGCCCGGGCGACGTGGTGCTCGATGCGGCGGGGCCGTTCCAGGCGCGCAACACCGCGCTTGCCGACGCGGCGATCGAGGCAGGGTTCGACGTGGTGGACATCGCGGACGCGTCCGCCTGCGTGCGTCGCGTGCTGCCGCTGGCGGAGCGTGCGGCGGCGGCCGGCGTGCGCATCCTCCCCGCGTGCAGCACCGCGTCGGCGGTGTCGCATGCGATGATCGCGTGGAGCGGGATCGCCGCGCCCGTGCGGCTGACGGCGTTCCTGGTGCCCACGCCGCGCCACACCGCCGTCTCCGCGACCGCCGCGTCGCTCCTGTCCACCGTCGGCGCGCCCGTGGCCGTGCTCCGCGATGGGGCGATGCGGACGGAGCGCGGCTTCGGCTCATCGATTCGCTGGGCAGGCGGCACCCCGCTGGGGCAGCGCCGCGGGTGGCTCTTCGACACGCCGGACGGGCTGCTCCTCCCCCGTTCTCATCCGACTTTGAGGTCGGTGGATGCGTACGTGGACCCGAACGTGCCCGGAGCGGCGGTGGCGCTCCGGCTGGCGGCGCGTTCATCTCCCGTCCGCGCGGCGATGGCGAAGGTGATGCCGGCGGCGCTCCCGCTCGTCCGGCGGCTGGGTGGCACACACGGCGGATACGGATGCGAGGTGGAAGGTGCGGACGGTACCGTCGTCCGGCTGGTCCTCACCGCACCGCGCGACTCGTATCGCCTGGCCGTGATCCCGGCGGTGCTCGCCGTCCGCGCGCTCGCCGCCGGCCGCGTGCCGCACACCGGCATCCTGTCGCCGCATGAACAGGTGGACGCGGACGAACTGCTCGGCGAGCTGCGGCGGCGCGGGTTCGACCTGCATCGGTCCCGGTGAGGCGATGTGCATCTGCCGAAGGCCCGGCCAGCGGTGCTTTCCACCGGCGCCGGGCTGGATGGCGACAGCCGGGCGCAGGAACCGCACACCAAGTTCATTGCATCCGGCAAAGCGGCGCATTAACTGTTTGATCACTCATCAGCTCGGACGGATCATTCGGGTGGCACGCAGCAGTGGGTAGGATCGGACAATGAGACCGGACGGAATGCGCCGCTGTCCCCGGGCAAAAACGCACCCCTCCCCCCCGTATCTCGGCTTTTCTTCCGCACGGCGGATGAAACCAGTGCGCACGGCCTGAACCCGGGCCGGCGGTCTCCTCTCCCTACGTCCGCATCCCGCGCCGAACCCGGCGCAACCCTGCAGCATCCGCTCGCGATCCCTCCCGGGACGGTGCCCACGCGCCGGCCGGCGCGTTCCTTTCGCCCATCGGCGGACGGGGCCGGCGCGGTTCCCCCTTCCCGAACCAACCATGCCAAAGGACGAGGCTGCGCTCACGCGCGCGGCGGCGGTGAGCCGGCGCTGGGTCGGCGGCGACGACCGCGACAGCCGGGCCGCCGAGGCCGACTACGATGGCCTGGCGCACGACTACGACGGCCTGGTGGCGTGTTGGGGCTACCAGGGTGCGGGCCGCGTGGCCGAGCTGGTGCTGCGGCACGCCCCGCCCTCGGCGCGCGTCCTCGACGCCGGCTGCGGCACCGGGCTGCTGGGCGCCGAGCTTTCGGCGCGGGGGTTCGCCGACCTGACCGGCCTCGACGTCTCGGGGCGGTCGCTCCATCAGGCGCGCGCGCGGGGCGTGTACCGCGAGCTGCTCCGCGGCGACCTGCAGGCGCCCCTGCCGTTCCCCGCCGGGAGCTTCGGCGCGGCCGGGTGCGCGGGGGTGCTGACGTACGTGGACGAGCTTCCCGTGCTGGCCGAGCTGCGCCGCGTGCTCTCCCCCGGCGGCGTGCTGGTGTTCAGCCACCGCGAAGACCTGGTGCGCCGCCGCGGGCTGGACGAGCACTTCGCCGCGCTGGAGGCGGCCGGCGCGTGGACATGCCTGGAGCGGAGCGGGCCCGAGCCGTACATGCCCGGCCACCCGGACTACGCCGGCCACATCCGGGTGATCTACTACGCGTACCGGGCCGGCGCTCCGTCGGCGGACCGGGAAGGCGCGGCGAGATGAGCCTCCGGGAACCGGGCGCGGCGCCGGCCGCCAGGGGCCGCTCGAAGGGTGGCGGCCGCCGCGGCCCGCCGCCGCGGCGGGACGGGGACCCGGGCCGGGTGCACGAGCAGGTCTCGGCGCAGGCCGCGGCCACGCCCGCGGCGGTGGCCGTGGGCGACGCGGCCGGCTCACTCACCTATGCGGCGCTGGACGCCCGGAGCCGCCGCATCGCCGCCGGCCTGCGCCGCCGCGGCGTGCGGCCGGGCGAGCTGGTGGCCGTGGCGGTGGAGCGCTCGGCGGAGCTGGTGGCCGCGCTGCTGGGCGTGCTGCACGCCGGGGCGGCGTACGTGCCGCTGGACCCGGGCCACCCGGCCGACCGCACCGGCTTCATCGTGCGCGACTGCGGCGCCCGCTTCGTGATCGTCGGCGGAGCCGGACGGCCGGGGTGGCCCGACGAGGTGGCGTGCCTCCCGCTCGCGGAGCTCGATTCCGGGGACGAGCCCCAGGGGCCGGCGCCCGCGGGCGACACGGCGTACGCGATCTACACCTCCGGCTCCACCGGCCGGCCCAAGGGCGTCCGCGTGCCGCACGCGGCGCTGGGCAACTTCCTGGCGTCGATGCGCGAGGCGCCCGGGATCGGGCGCGAAGACGTGCTCCTGGCCGTCACCACGGTCTCCTTCGACATCGCCGCGCTGGAGCTGCTCCTTCCGCTCACCGTGGGCGCCCGGGTGGTGGTGGCCGGCGAGGCGGAGGCCCGCGACGGGGCGGCGCTGGCGCGGCTGGCGCGGGAGCAGGGGGTGACGGTGGTGCAGGGGACCCCGCTGACCTTCGAGCTGCTGCTGGAGGCCGGCTGGGAGGCGGCGGGGGTGAAGGTGCTGGTGGGCGGAGAGCCGGTCCCGCGGCGCCTGACGGCGGCGCTGCGGCGCGCCGGGGCCGAGGTCTGGGTGATGTACGGCCCCACCGAGACCACCATCTGGTCCACCACGCGCCGGGTGGAGCCCGGCGAGCCGCCCCGGCCGGGGAGCGCGTCGGAGACGGTCGGCCGCCCGGTCCGCGAGACGCGGCTGTACGTGCTGGACGACGCCCTGGGCCCGGTACCGACCGGCGAGGCGGGCGAGCTGTGCATCGCCGGCGCCGGCGTGGCGGCCGGGTACCTGAACCGGCCCGGGCTCACCGCCGGGCGGTTCGTCCCCGACCCCTGGGACCCGCGGGGCGGGCGGCGGATGTACCGCACCGGCGACCTGGCGCGCATCCTCCCGGATGGGGATGTGGAGGTGCTGGGGCGGCAGGACGCGCAGGTCAAGCTGAACGGGTTCCGCATCGAGCTGGAGGAGATCGAGGCGGTGCTGCGCGAGGACCCGGCCGTGCGCAGGGCGGCGGCCACCCTGCGCGAGGGCCCCGGCGGCGGCCGTCAGCTGGTGGCGTGCGTGGTCACCGGCCGGGCGCCGGGGGATGGCGGCGAGCGCGCGACGGTGGAGGCGTGGCGGCAGGTGTGGGACCACGAGCACGGCGCCGCGCCCCCGCCGCGCGACCCGGCGCTCAACTTCGCGGGGTACCGGAGCGCCTTTGGCGGCGGGCTGATCGCCGAGGACGAGGCGCGCGAGTGGGTCGAGGCGTCGGTCGGGCGGGTGCGGGCCTTCGCGCCGCGCGCGGTGCTGGAGGTGGGGTGCGGCACGGGGATGCTGCTGGGCCGTCTCCTGGCCGGCGCCGAGCTGTGCGTGGGGACCGACCCGTCGGCCCGGGCGCTCGCGCAGGCGGAGCGCGCGCTGCCGAACGACGGCCGCGACCGGGCCGTGCTCCTCCCCCTGGCGGCGCACGAGCTCGGGTCGCTGGCCGCGCGGCTGCCGGAGCACGCCCGCCCGGGCGCGCCGTTCGACGCGGTGGTGATCCACTCCGTGGTCCAGTACTTCCCCGGCGAGGCGTACCTGGAGCGGGTGCTCGGCGAGGCGCTGGGGCTGGTGCGGCCGGGCGGGCTCGTGTACGTGGGCGACGTCCGCAACGCGCGCCTGCTCGAAAGCCTGCACGCCGCCGTGCAGGCGCACCGGGACGGCGGCGCGGGCGCCGCCGATCCGCGGGCGTTCGAGCGTGCCGTGGCCCGGGCGGTGGCGGGCGAGGAGGAGCTGGTGCTCGACCCCGCCGTCTTCTTGGACCTCTACCCGGCCGGCGGGGTGGCACAGGTCCGGGTGGTACCGCGCCGCGGCCGCCGGCACACCGAGTTCACCCGCTACCGCTACGACGTGGTGATCGTCCGCGGCACGCCGCCCCCGCGCGCCGCCGAGCTCCCCTGGACCGCGTTCACCGGCGCGCTCACGCCCGACGCGATCCGGGGGCACCTCGCCTCGGCGCGGCCGGAGCTGTTCTGCGTCGCGGGCGTGCCCGACGCGCGGCTGGCGCCCGACCGCGCGCTCCGCGCCCGCCTCACCGGCGATGCGGCGCCGGTGCCCGGCGGGATCGACCCCGAGGCGCTATGGGCGCTCGAGGCCGAGACCGGGTACCAGGTGCTGCTGAGCGTGGCGGCCGGGGGGCGCGAGGGGTCGTTCGACCTGGTGTGCCGCCGGCCGGAGTGCGCGGTGAGCGAGGCGGAGGTGTGGGCGGCGATCGCGCGCGACCGGCGCGGGCGGGCGGCCCCGGCCGAGGTGCTCCCCGACGACCCGGAGCTGTTCGAGCGGCTGATCGCCGGACTGAAGACGCGACTCCCGGCGTATATGGTGCCGGCCCGGATCGTCCGCGTCAGCGGGCTTCCGGCCACGCCGAACCTGAAGCTCGACCGGGCCGCCCTGCAGCGGCTGGTGGCCGGCGCGGGCCCCTCCTCCCCATCCTCCCCTGCTCCCGCGGACGGCGCTGCCGGTGGGGCCGAGGAAGCGCTGATCGCGCGGACCTGGATGGAGGTGCTGCGGCTGGACGCGCCGCCGGACGGCCGCAGCTTCATGGACCTGGGGGGTGGCTCGCTGGCCATGGCGCGGGTGCGCGGCCGCCTGAACGCCGTGCTGGGGAGCGAGCTGACGGTGGCGGAGCTCTTCGCGCACCCCACCATTCCCGCCCTGGCCGCGCACCTGCGGGGGCTGGGCGGCCGCGCCGCGCCGACCACGCCGCCTGCGCCGGTGGCGCCCGCCGGCGCCACGGGCCGCGAGGTGGCGATCGTAGGGATGGCGGCGCGGTTCCCCGGCGCGCCCGACGTGGACGCGTTCTGGGAGCTGATCGTGTCGGGGCGCGAGGGGCTGGAGCGGTTCACCCCGGAGGGGACGGCGGCGCGGGAGCCCGGGTTCGTGCCGGTGGCGGGCGTGCTGGAAGACGGGGAGCGCTTCGACGCGGCGCTCTTCGGGATCCCCGAGGCCGACGCCGCGCTCACCGATCCGCAGCAGCGCGTGTTCCTGGAGTGCGCGTTCACCGCGCTCGAAGACGCCGGCTACGATCCGTTCCGCTCCCCGGGGGTGGTGGGCGTGTTCGGCGCCGGCGGGCCGGGCGCGCCCGCGGGCGACTACCTCGAGGGGCCGCTGGAGCTGCGGCAGCTGCTGGGCACCGACCGCGACTACCTGGCCACGCGGGTGGCGCACCGGCTGAACCTGCGCGGGCCGGCGATGACCGTGCAGACCGCGTGCTCGTCGTCGCTGGTGGCCGTGCACTACGCCTGCCAGAGCCTGCTCGCGGGCGAGAGCGACATGGCGCTGGCCGGCGGGGTCACGCTCCGCCTTCCGCAGCGCCGCGGGCACCGGCACCGCGAGGGGATGATCCTGTCGCGCGACGGGCACAACCGGGCGTTCGCGGCCGGGGCGAGCGGCACCGTGTTCACCAACGGGGCCGGCGTGGTGGTGCTCAAGCGGCTCGCCGACGCGGTGCGCGACCGCGACACCATCCACGCGGTGATCCGCGGCTCGGCGGTCAACAACGACGGCCGCGAGAAGGCCGGCTTCACCGCCCCCTCCATGGCCGGCCAGGCGGAGGTGATCGAGCGGGCGCTGGCCGGCGCCGGGGTCGACGCGGGCTCGGTGCGCTACCTGGAGGCACACGGCACCGCGACCGAGGTGGGCGACCCGGTCGAGTTCGCGGCGCTGCGGCGCGCGTTCGGCGGGGCGCCCGGACGCCCGGCCTGGTGCGCCCTGGGCTCGGTGAAGTCCAACATCGGCCACACCATCGCGGCCGCCGGGGTGGCGGGGCTGATCAAGGCCGCGCTGGTGCTGCGGCACCGCGTGGTCCCCCCCGCGCCGCACGCCTCGGCGCCCAACCCGGAGCTGGGGTTGGACGCGTCTCCCTTCTACCTGAACCCCTCCGCCCGGCCCTTCGACCCGCAGGCGGCGCCCCTGCGGGCGGGCGTCAGCTCGTTCGGCCTGGGCGGCACCAACGCCCACGTGGTGCTCGAGGAGGCGCCCCGGCCGGCCCCCGTGCCGGAAGCGCCCCGCCCCCGGCTCCTCCTGCTCTCGGCGCCTTCGCGGGCGGCGCTCCAGGCGAGCGCCGCCCGGATGGCCGCCTTTCTCCGCACCTCGTCCGCGAGCCTGCGCGACGTGGCGCACACCGCCTTCGCCGGCCGCCCCCGCTTTCCGCACCGCCTGGCCGCGGTGGGGAGCGAGGCGCGCGAGGTGGCGGAGCTGCTCGACGGGTTCGGGAACGGCGGCGTGGCGGCGGGGGTTGCCGCCGGGGTGGCGGCCCCGGACCCGCGCGCGCTGGCCCTGCTCTTTCCCGGCCAGGGAACCCGCTTCGCCGCGGCCGCGCGAGCCCTGTTCGTAGCGGAGAAGGTGGTTCGCGCCACGCTGGAGGAGCTGCACGAGGTGTCGAGGACGTGCATGCGCGTTCCGCTCCTCGACGTGCTGCGCGACGAGCACGGCCGGCCGGACCAGACCGAGCTGGCGCAGCCGGCGCTCTTCGCGGTGGAGCTGGCGATCCAGCGGCTCTGGGCCCACCGCGGCTTCGAGCCCACGGCGGTGCTGGGGCACAGCGTGGGGGAGTACACCGCCGCCTGCGTGGCCGGCGTCTTCTCGCCCGCCGAGACGCTGGAGCTGCTCGCGGCGCGGGGGCGGCTGATGGCCGCGCTCCCGGCCGGCACCATGTGGAGCGTGTTCGCCGGCCCCGAGACCGCGCTGGCCGCGGTGGACGCCGGCGGACGCGCCCGGATCTCGGTGGCGGCCGAGAACGGGCCGGCGCTCACGGTGCTCTCGGGAGACGCCGGCGTGCTGGACGCCGCGGCCGAGCGGCTGCGCTCGCGCGGGGTCGAGGTGCGCAGGCTTCCCGTGGGCCACGGCTTCCACTCCCCCGCCGTGGAAGGGATGCTCGACGCCTTCGAGGAGGCGGCCGGCCGCTTCCAGCCGCGGCCGCCGCGCATCCCGCTCCTCTCCAACCTCACCGGGCGCCCCTTCGCCGCGGGCGAGCTGCCGGACGCGGCCTACTGGCGCCGCCACGCCCGCGCCCCGGTCGCCTTCGCCCGCTGCCTGGAGTCGCTGTTCGCCCTGGGGCACCGCCGCTTCCTGGAGGCCGGCCCCGGCGGCACGCTCACCGCGCTCGGCCGCCTCCACCCCCGGGGCGCCGAGGCGGTGTGGGCGACCGGGATCGGGGTGGACGAGGGCGCGCCCGGCTCGTTCCTCCGCTCGGCGGCGCGGCTGCTGGTGAGCGGGTACGACCCCGCGCCCGAGGCCTTCGCCCGCGACCCCCAGGCGCGGCGGGTGCCGATCCCCACGCACGTCTTCGACCGTCCCCCTTGCTCCGTCCCCTCCACCCGAGAGCCCGCCCCCATGCACCAGCCGGAGCTCACCACCCGCGTGGTGGAGATCGTCGCGTCGCTCACCGGGGCCCCGGCCGACCGCATCGACCCCGGACAGCGCCTGGTGGCGCTCGGCATGGACTCGGTGATGCTGATCGACCTCACCCACCGGGTGGAGCACGACTTCGGGGTGCAGCTCGCGGTGCGGGAGCTGTTCGGCGAGCTGTCCACCCCCGCCGCCATCGCCGGCCGCCTGGCCCGCTCCGCCGCGCCTCCCACCCCGGCGGCCCCGCCCGAGCCCGTCCGCGCATCCGCCCCTCCATCCGCCGCCCCTGCCGCCGCTCCCCCCGCCGCGGCCGCCGTCTGGAGCGCGGCCGCCGCGCCGGCGCAGCCGTGGGGCGGCGATCCGGGGCTGCGGGAGCTGTTCTCGCGCCAGCTCGACATCCTCTCCGCGCAGCTGGCGCTGCTGGGCGGGGCCGCCGCTCCCGGCGCCGCCACCCCGCCTCCAGGAGTGGATTCCGTCTCGCCCGCGCCGGCCGGCGTGGCACCGGCCGCCGCGGCGGCGCCGGCGGAGGCGGCTCCGGCGGCCGTCCCCCCGCCCGCGGCGCCGCCGAAGCGCATCCACGCGCCGTTTTCCTTCTACGGCGTGAAGGGTGAGGCGCAGGAGCCGCTCGACGCGGCGGGCCGTGCGCACCTGGACGCGCTGGTGGAACGCGTGGTCGGGCGCACCGCCGGCTCGCGCGAGCACGCCGCGCGCTTCCGCCCCGTGCACGCCGACCGCCGCTCGCTGCGCGGCCTGCGCTTCGAGACGCGCGACATCTTCTACCCGGTGGTGGGGCGCGAGGGAAGGGGAAGCCACTTCACCGACGTGGACGGCAACGAGTACATCGACATCACCATGGGCTTCGGCGTCCACCTGTTCGGCCACGCGCCGGCGTTCCTGCACGATGCGCTGCGCACGCAGCTCGACCGCGGGCTGCTGGGCGGCCCGCAGGCCGAGCTGAGCGGGCCCGTGGCCGAGGCGATCGCCCGGATGACCGGGTGCGAGCGGGTCACCTTCGCCAACTCGGGGACCGAGGCGGTGATGACCGCGCTCCGCGTGGCGCGCGCCGCCACCGGGCGCGACGAGGTGGTGATGTTCCGGGGCTCGTACCACGGGCACTTCGACGGGACCCTGGCCGCCCCGCGCGGCTCGGGCGGCGGCGGCGGCTCGGTGCCGCTGTTCCCGGGGACGCCGCCCGAGCTGGTGGCTGCCACCACCGTACTCGAGTACGGCCATCCGGCCGCGCTCGAGTACGTGGCCGCCCACGCCGGCCGGATCGCCGCGGTCCTGGCCGAGCCGGTGCAGAGCCGCAAGCCGGGGCTGCAGCCGGTGGAGTTCCTGCGCGAGCTGCGCGAACTGACGCGCCGGGAAGAAATCGCGCTGGTCTTCGACGAAGTGATCCAGGGCTTCCGCGTGCACCCCGGCGGCGTGCAGGCCCTCTTCGGGATCGACGCCGACATCGTCACCTACGGAAAGGCGGTGGGCGGCGGGATGCCGATCGGGGTCGTGGCCGGCCGGGCCCGCTTCCTGGACCGGATCGACGGCGGCGCCTACCGCTTCGGCGACGGCAGCTATCCGGCCACCGAGCCCACCTACTTCGCCGGCACCTTCTGCAAGCACCCGCTCGCGATGGCGGCGGCGCACGCCGTCCTGGCCGAGATGGAGCGCCGCGGGCCCGCGCTCCAGGCCGGCCTGAACCAGCAGACGCAGCGCTTCGCCGAGCGCATGAACGCGTGGTTCGAGCGCGAAGGGTTTCCGCTGCGGGTGGAGCATTTCGGCTCGATGTTCCGCGTGGCGCTGCAGGGCGGGTTCGGCGACCTGTACCTGCCGCTGGAGATGGACCTGTTCTACTACCACCTGCTGGAGCACGGGGTGTACGTCTGGGAGGG